>Ga0209648_10003540_pt1 | contig 13122 bp, 10 predicted proteins | sample GraSoi2013_115cm_FD_185830 | JGI IMG/M metagenome (GOLD analysis project Ga0209648, IMG submission 185830) | Grasslands soil microbial communities from the Angelo Coastal Reserve, California, USA - Sample 9_17_2013_115cm (SPAdes) (version 2) | ecosystem: Environmental > Terrestrial > Soil >...
TCGGCGGTGGTTGTCATCTTGACGAACTGCTGGGCCGTCTGCAGTGGCCGCTGGTCGATAAGTTCAGGCTCAGAGGGATTCGAGACTTGCGTAGTCGTCGGGGCGAGGGAGTTTGGCGCGGTCGTCCCAGTGCGAATCAGGGCGTACACCGTGGCGCCCAATAGAATGAGCAGAATGATGGCAGCCGAACGTTGCTTGGATTTCATAGAGACCAATTCTAACCCTTGCCGGGTCTCGCGCCAGCGTTTTAGCGTGTTCGCTCGGTGCAGCAGTTCGCAAACCGGGCGCTATTCGGCGTACATCGAATTGTCGGCGTAAATGAAAACGCCTCCGACTTATTCGGAGGCGTTTGGTTTCGGCCTAGCTTGTCAGTCTAAAGATAGTCGCGCGACGGGCCTTCCAGGAAAGCGCGTAGCTTGCGCGAACGCGATGGATGGCGCAGCTTGCGCAGCGCTTTCGCCTCGATCTGGCGGATGCGCTCGCGGGTGACGGCGAAGGACTGGCCGACTTCCTCGAGCGTATGCTCGCTGCCATCGTCCAGGCCGAAGCGCATCTTAATGACTTTTTCTTCGCGCGGCGTCAGCGTCTTCAACACGGAAGACGTCTGCTCCTTCAAATTCAGGTTGATCACCGCGTCGGATGGCGAGACCACGGCCTTGTCTTCGATGAAGTCGCCAAGGTGCGAATCTTCCTCTTCGCCGATGGGCGTCTCGAGCGAGATCGGTTCCTGCGCGATTTTCAAAATCTTGCGCACCTTGGACACTGGAATATCCATGCGCTTGGCGATCTCTTCACTGGTAGGCTCGCGTCCAAGCTCCTGCACAAGCTGACGGCTCGTCCGCACCAGCTTGTTGATCGTCTCGATCATGTGCACCGGGATACGGATGGTGCGCGCCTGGTCGGCAATCGCGCGCGTGATGGCCTGGCGAATCCACCAGGTAGCGTAGGTCGAAAACTTATAGCCGCGGCGCCACTCGAATTTATCGACGGCCTTCATCAAGCCGATATTGCCTTCCTGAATCAAATCCAGGAACTGCAAACCGCGGTTCGTATATTTCTTGGCGATGGAAACGACCAAGCGCAGGTTGGCTTCGATCAATTCCTTCTTGGCCTGCTCGGCTTCTGCTTCGCCGCGATGAATGATGGTGAGCGTACGCTTGAGCTCGGTAAGCCCGACCTCGCTGGCTTCTTCGATGTCCTTCAGTTCGGTACGGCGGGTGCGAAGCTCTTTGCGCGCTTCCGCGGCCACGTCGCCCTTGGCGACATCCACGCGGCGTTCCAGCCGGCCGGCTTCGCGCTCCAGCGATTGCAGGCGCTCCACCGTGCCGCGCATCTTGTCGATCAGGCGCTTTTTCTCAAACGGATTGAAATCGATGTCGCGAACCGCGAGCGAAATTTCCACGCGCGTCCGGGCCACTTCCCATTTCGCATGTATGTACGGGCGCTTCTTGGCTTTTGGCGTCTTCTCCAGCCGAATAGCCTGCTTCAACGCGTTGTCATACAGCTTGGCGATTTTTTCGATGTGCCGGAGCGTCTGTTTGGTCTTGTTCGCGATCTTCTCTTCGGTGAGCTCTTCGTCATCGAACTGCACAATCTCTTTGATAGACCGCACACCCTTGCGCAGATCGTCGCCAACCGCGATCAGTTCCTTGATGACAATGGGCGAGCGCGTAATGGCTTTCATGACCACGAGCTGCCCGCGCTCGATGCGCTTGGCGATGGTCACTTCGCCTTCGCGCGTCAGCAGTGGCACGGTGCCCATTTCGCGCAGGTACATGCGCACCGGGTCGTTGGTTTTTTCCAGCGAGCCGGGCGTTAGATCCAGGTCACTCTCGCCCTCGTGCGCGTCTTCCTTGACCACCACTTCGTGGTCGCCGCTTTCGCCGGACACCTCGACGGCGCGCGCGGCCTTGGCCGACGCCGCATCTTCGTAAATCTCGATGCCGTTGCGCTCAAAGGTGGTGAGAAGGTCGTCGATCTCTTCCGAGGAATGCACTTCGGCTGGAAGCGAATCGTTTACCTCATCATAGAGCAGGTAGCCGCGCTCCTTGCCGACCGTAATGAGCTGGCGTACCGCGTCGTATTTCTCTTCAAGACCTACTACCGCCACAAATGCCTCCCCAATCTCAGGATAAGTCAGTCGCTTTCAGCGCTATTCGCGGCAATCTATTAGATTCATTGAGACACAAACAGACTCGCTCGCCGGCGCGAAACTGTGGGGTACTTCCCCAGAAGATCGCTCTCTTCATCGACCGCTTTGCGGTCTCCAAGAACGTAGTTAGAAGCTTGTGCACGCGTAAATGTCGCTCGCCCGTGCGCCAGCACGCGTTTCGCGCTTGGTGGTTGCCCCTTGCCGCTAATCTTATACATTAGATGCACTTAGCGGCACGACCGTTACTCGCGAAACCTTAATACGCTACACGTTTAAGTCCGTTGGCGTCAACGTCTTAATTCCTGGCAAGTTACAAAAAAATTGCAGATCTTATGCCTCGGCTTGGCGCGCAGTCGCCAGCCGCCGCATCAGTTCCTGCTTTTTTTTCAACAAATCCCGAAGTTCCTGGGCGGCGGGGTTGGCCTCGATGCTCCGCTGCACGTCGGCTAGCTGTTTTTCGGCTTGCCGGTGACGCAACGCTTCCAGGCAACTTTGCGCCTCCTCCCAGTTTGGCTCGCTGGTTTCCTCAAACAGGATTTCGTAGAGCAGCCTACGGTCGCGCTCCTCAAGTGCCGCGGCTACCTCGGTTGCTTGCATCGCCTGGCCGGAAAGGCTAGCAACAATCAGCGCGCCAAATATCTTCTCAGTTTCCAGTCCGTGGTAGAGCTGACCCTGCTGCAGCTCCTGTGCCAGTTCCTGGCGAAAGCCTTCCCCGTCGGCCAGCATACGAATCAGCCGGCGCTCGACCGGCTTTGCAGCGCGTCCTACCAACTCTGGTTTTGTCTTGACCTCGCTGCGGCGCTCTGAGGCAGCTTTGCTGATGGCCGCGCGCAATACCGGTTCGTCGAGGTGGAGTTGCTGCGCAATTCGTGTGGCCCACTCTGAGCGCAAGATGCGGTTGGGAATTTTTTGCACGTAGGGAAGCAGGAAATTGACCGCGCGCAGCTTGCCTTCCGCGGTGGTCATGTCCATCTGCCGCGCCCGCGCAATCAGGTAGTCGACGTACGGCGCCGACTCCTTTAGCAGCTTCCTGTAGGCGTCGGCGCCCTGCTCGCGAATGAATTTGTCTGGATCGGCCTTGCCCGGCAGCGCCAGGACGCGCACTTCAAAGTCTTGCTCGAGCAGAATTGAGATGGAACGCTCGGTGGCCGCCTGGCCCGCAGTATCCGGGTCGTAATTCACAATTACCCGCTTGGTGAAGCGCCCGAGCAGCTTGATTTGCGGCTCCGCCAGGCTCGTGCCGCAACTGGCCACAACGTTGCTGATCCCCGCGCGCGCCACGGCGATGGCGTCCATGTAGCCTTCCACCAGCACCGCAAAATCCGATCGCCGCAGCGCTTCCTTCGCCCGGTCCAGGTGATAGAGCAAGTTGCTCTTTGAATAGACCGGCGTCTCCGGCGAGTTCAGATACTTTGGCTGGTCGTCGCCCAGAGCCCGGCAGCCGAACGCGACGATCTTTCCGGATTCGTTCGCGATGGGGAAGGTGATGCGGCGCCGGAAGCGATCAAATAGGCGCCCGCCCTCGCCGCGCGACACCAAGCCTGACTCGGCCAGCAGCTTCTCAGCGTATTTTCCCTTCAGGTGCCGCAGCAGTACGTCGCCGCCGCTCGGCGCGTAGCCAATCCCAAATTGATCGATGGTCGGCTTGTCCAGGCCGCGATCTTCCAGGTAGGCGCGTGCGAGCTTTCCTTCGGCCGTTCCTTGCAACTGTTTGACGAAGAATATCTGCGCTTCGCGGTGCATCTCCACCAGCGTCGACCGCACATTGGTCTGCGTGCGCTCCGCAGGCGAACTGGGTTTCGGCTTGGGAATTGAGATGCCGCACTTTTCTGCAACCAGTCGCAGTGCGTCCGGAAATTCGCAGCGCTCCATTTCCATCACGAAATTGAAAATGTCCCCGCCCTTGCCACAGCCGAAACAATAAAAAATCTGCTTGATAGGGGAAACGGTGAAAGACGGTGTCTTTTCCTGATGGAAAGGGCAGAGTCCGCTGAAATCTTTGCCGGTTTTTTTGAGGCGCACGTATTCGCCGACAACCCGAACAATGTCGGCTTGCTGCTTGACTCTCTCCGCAGTGGAACCCGCTTCCGCCATAGGACCGAAACTCGAAACCCGAAAATCGAAAATCGAAAATCGCTTACAAGCTTTTGCCGGTCGCCACTTTCTGCCGGGCTTGAGTCGACCGGATATAACCGTTCAAAGTTTGGATGACCCGAAGAGCCAAAGCTTCAACGCGCTGGTGTCCATCAGCGGTTATGTAATGCTGGTCAGTTGCCGTAATCAGGTGATCCCGGACCTCATAGGCTGAACCGCGCGCCAGTCGGCAGAACTGAATATTTTCTTGGTAAGAATATCTTCCGAAGCCCTCGGCGATATTTGCGGTGACTGAAATTGTTGCGCGTCGAAGTTGCTGGGCTAGTGCGAATCGCTCATCCGGCGGAAATCCAGCACACAGGGCATAGACCTGCTGTCTAAGTTCGCGAGCCAATTGCCAGACCTGCAGGTCCGTAAAGTCGCGAATTCTCTCCGGTGGTGGCATTACGGGCTCTTCGAGTTTCGCGTTTCGATTTTCGAGTTTCGTCATGTCAGGACCGCAATTCTACAACCGTGACTGCTTTGCCGCCTCGATCTTCGGTCTCGAATGACTGCTTAGCCACCAAGGGATGAGTCTTGAGAAATTCACCTAGCCCGCGTCGCAGAGCGCCGGTGCCGTGGCCGTGAATGATGCGCACCCGGGGAATGCGCGCAAGGGCGGCGTCGTCGAGAAATTTGTCCACGCGCTCGGTCGCTTCCTCGACGGTCGACCCGATGAGATTGATTTCCTCCGTCAGCGCGCCTTCCCCTCGCTGCGAACGCACGGACACGCTACCACTCGCCACCTTGGCTGGTCCTCCGGAGGCTGCGCCTCCTTCGATGCCCATGATCTCCTCCGCGGCTACTTTCATGCGCAGAGGGCCGGCTTCGATTTCTGCAGAGGTGCCATCCATGCGCCGAAAGATCACCGCCTTGTTGAATCCGCGTACACGAATCCGCGCGCCGGGCTGCAGCCGTTCGGTGCTTACGGCTTCGATTTGCGAAGATGCGCCCAGGTCCGCTTGCGAATCCGAAAGCGTCTGCGCCACGGCCGCGTTCAGCTCTTCCCGCGCTTCGCCACGAACATCTTGCATCTTGCGCCGCGCGGACTTTTCCATCTGCCCGCGCAGTTCGCGCTCTTTCACCGCCTCGATCACGCGCGCGACGTTCTCGTCGAAGCGCTTTTGCATCTCCGCAAACTTGTCTTCAAGTTCCTTGATGCGCTTTTGTTGCCGCTCGACCCATTGGCTGCGCAACTTCACGCGTTCTTCTTCCAAGGCGTGGCGCTCTGCGGTCATCTGTTGTTGCATGCGGTCCAATTCGTCACGGCTGCGATGCAAATAAGCGATCAAATCGGCGGCTTCTCGTGATTCCGGCGCAAGGAGGGACCTGGCGCGGTCGATAATGGAATTGGCCAGCCCCAGCCGCTGCGCGATGGCAATTCCACTGGAGCCGCCCGGGACGCCCACCATCAAGCGATACGTTGGCCGCAGGTTCACGTCATCGAACTCCACCGCTGCGTTCACTACGCCGGATGTCGTCGAAGCGTATGCCTTCAAGCGGTCGTGATGGGTCGTTGCCAAAACAATGCAGTTCTTCGCGCGAAATTCGTCCAGCAAAGCCACGGCGAGCGCCGCGCCCTCCTCTGGAGCCGTGCCCGTGCCCATTTCGTCCACCAGCACCAGTGATTGTGGCGTCGCCGCCTGCAACATCGACTTCAAATTCAGCATATGCGCCGAAAACGTGGAAAGATCCGCGGCGATCGACTGCTCGTCTCCAATGTCCACCAGTACGCGGTCAAACAGGGGCAGCGCCGCGCTCTGCGCCGCAACCGGAATTCCTGATTGCGCGGACAGCACCGCGATGCCCGTAGTCTTCAGTGCCACGGTCTTGCCGCCGGTGTTCGGTCCGCTTACGACCAGAACCCTCTCGTCCCCTCCGAGCGCCAGCGACATCGGCACGATTGCGCGATTTTCGCGCCGCAGCTTGTCTTCCAGAACGGGATGCCGCGCCGCCGCCAGCCGCAGCTCGCCTTGCGCGGTGAATTCCGGTATGGCCGCATCGAAATCCCGTGCGAATCGCGCTCGTGCGAACACGCCGTCCAGTTCCGCAATCGTCTGCGCGGCAGCGGTCAGCGGCCCGCGCAGTATCTGCAAACGCTCCGTCAACTCGCGCAGGATACGCACAATTTCCGCAGCTTCCTCTTCCGCAAGCTGCACAAGCTGATTGTTTGTTTCCACTGTTTCGAAGGGTTCAAGAAAAACCGTCTGTCCCGTTCCGCTCGTGCCATGCATGATCCCGGGCACACTTCGCCGGTTCTCCGCGCGCACCGGAATCACGAAGCGGTCGTTGCGCAGTGTGACGTAATCCTCGCCGGCATCCGCATTTCGCGCCCGCAAGATTTGCTTCAATGTTTTCTGAATCGAGTCGCGTGTTTGCGCGATGCTTCCGCGAATCCTGCGCAGTGCGGGAGACGCATCGTCGCTGATCTCCCTGTTTGGCAACACGCAGCGGCGAATCGCTGCCAGGGCGTCGCGAAAATCGGCGAGAGACGCCGCGCGCGCCGCAAGGAGCGGAAACTTCGCGGCCTCTTCGCGAAATTGCTGGCGCAGCCACCCTGCCGTCTCCAGCAGCGACGCCGCGTCCAGCAGTTCGGCCGCATCCAGCACCACGCCTGGGCCTTCGATACGCTCGAGCCATTGTCGCGGGTCGGCCAGTCCGCCAAAACCGAGTTCGCGCTCCGCCCGCAACCATTCTCGCGCTTCACGAATGTGCGCGAATGCGGTTTCCAGTGCCGGCTGGTCAGTTCCTGGCTCCAGCGCATCCACGGCCCGCTTACCAAGCACGCACGTCGTGCGCAGCCGCAGCAACTCCCGCAGCTTGTCAAATTCCAAAACGTCTTCCGCCGTTCGTGCCATCGTTCCTTCTACTTCAATATCTCTCTTAGATGACGCGCCGCGTCCTTCGGCGTCGCAGCGACATAGATCAGCCGCCCATTGGCCTCGCCCCAAGGCGAGTTGTGGCCCAGCTCCACCTGGCGAACACATTCAATAATGGGTGACCAGAAATCTCCCAGCACCGCCAGCGGCTTCCCGGCCATCACCGATTTATTGAGCATCTCCCAAACCGCGGCTAGCTCTACCAGCGTCCCGGTGCCGCCTTTGCAGGCCACGAATCCGTGCGCCATCCGGATCAATTCAAACAGGCGCTCTTGCCAAGTCGCCACGCGCACTTCCACGTCGATCCACGAATTGGCCCGTGCGCTGAAAAACTCCGCGGTCACGCCGTAGGTTTTTCCTCCACCTTCCTTGGCGCCGCGCGATACTGCCGCCATCACGCCGCCGTAGCCGCCGCTGCAAACCGAAAATCCACTGGCTGCCAGCGTCCGGCCAAGCTCGCGCGCTTCCTCATATTCCGCATCGCTCTCGCGCGGCCGCGAACTCCCAAACACCGTGACGATCCGTTCTTCCTTCATGGAATCAATTCGGGCGCTTACCCGCACGGCCGCTGCCAGTCGGCTTACGATCGAACTCCTCAATCATAGCCAGACACAATCCATCCAGCGCATCCGACGCTTCATGATTTTTCCCACCCTGATTGTTGCTCAGAAACGAAAAAATCAGCCGCCGCCCATTAGGCGTCTCCGCAAAACCGGAACGCGTCCGCACATGCTCGACCGAACCGGTCTTCGCATGAATGCGCCCTGCGCTCGGCGTATTTTTCATCAGGGTTTCCAAAGTCCCGTCGACTCCAGCAACAGGTAGCGACGCATAGTACGGCGCAAACCAGGGCTGTCCCTCCGCATACCTCAGCAGCGCGACGACCGCCCGTGGCGTGACCAAATCGTGCCGCGAAAGCCCTGAGCCGTCAGTTTGGATTACATCTCCGGGCGCAATTCCCGCCGCGGCATAAAAATCCGCGGGAAACTTCAAGAGATCTTCCGGCGAATTCCACACCGCTGTATTTCGAGCCGCTGCTCGCAACAGCATCTCCGTGTGCAAATTCTGGCTGATTTTATTCACCAGCTTCACTGAGTCGCCGAGCGGCACCGACACATGCTCCGCAAGCACCGCGCGCGGAACTGTTCCCACTGGTTCGCCGACATGCAACGACCGCGAGGCCCCGTCCACCTTGACACCACGCTCCGCCAACAGTCGGGTCAAAAGCGCCGCCGCATGTTCCGCAGGCTCGTGAATCGCGAGCACTAGCTTGCGAGGCGCGCTGCGCGCCGGCATCGTGCCCCGAATCACCACGACCCTTGAATTCGGCTCCCGCGTCAGAGTCAAATCCGATTTCATCTCTGCCGCCGAAGTCACTACCTCGTTCTGCACAATGAAATCGGGAGTAGCCGGCGTCACCACCGCTTGCACCGGCGCGCCTGCCGATTCCCCTGGCGTAAGCATCGTCGCCACCGTGTTGTCATCGACCACGATCGCAGAAACCGCCGCGCCGTACTCCCAAACCATGTCGTCGATTTCCCACCCGTTGGGATACACCTCGTGAGGAAAATAGCTGTCGTCGCCCACCACATCTCCAGCAATCTCCTTCAAACCTTTTACAACCAACGCGTCCGCCAACTCCGCCAGCACCTTCTCCGGTGCTCCGTCGAACTCCTCCTTCGATTCGTAGGGAAATTTCCGGTTCGACAGATTCGGATCACCTCGTCCCACAAGGAGCAGATCGCCACTCAGCATGCCCTCCGGCGAAATCGTGCCGTGCGATTCCAGCGTGGTGTGAAAACGATAGTCCGGCCCCAGCTTCGCCAGCGCCAATGCCGTGGTAAACAGTTTCATGTTCGAGGCCGGCACGAAATACCTGTCGGCATTCATTTCGTAGAGCGTCTCGCCCGTTTCCGCATCGACGATCAACAGCCCCCACTCTCCTTTACTCGCCGGCGCCGTCGCCAACAGCGCATCGGCGCGTTCTCCAAACCTTCGTGTTGCCGCCGCAACCCCCGGCTTCTTACCTTTCGAAACTGCGGCAGCGGGCGTTTTTGGTTGGCCTGACTCCGCGCCAATCAAAGCCTCGCTGGCCAACATCAAGCACGCGAACGCCACCGCAAAGCCGACCCTCACTCTTCACCTCTGCTGGCAAAATGTGTTCCGGGAAAGTATAGTCGAAACAGCACAAACGCTTCGCCTGGCGACATGTGTGGAGGACGCTGGCGAAGATGATGTTGGAAGTCCGCGGGTTGCGCCCAGAAACCTCGGGACTTTAGAATCACCCAAATTTAAGCGAGGTGACTTGATGTTGAAGCGATTGATGTCCTCTGTTCTGGTGCTAGCCATTGGGCTGCCGCTCTCCGCGGCCGATAACAAGAAAGAAACCGAACGCCTGGAAAATTGCGGAATGGTGCTGAAGGAAATCCTCGACATTCCCGACGACATCCCGCAGGACCTGCTCGACAAATCTGAATGCGTAATCATCTACCCGTCCGTGTTGAAAGCCGCGTTCGTTGTCGGTGGCAGCTATGGCCGCGGCGCCATGACCTGCCGCACGGGCGAGCACTACACCGGCCCCTGGAGCGCACCAACCATGATGGCCCTCGAAGGTGGCAGCGTCGGATTTCAGATCGGCGGCCAAGCCACCGATTTCGTCCTTCTGGTCATGAACGACCGCGGCGCCCATGCCATCCTCAAGAGCAAAGTGAAGCTCGGAGCTGACGCGTCGGCCGCTGCAGGGCCGAAGGGACGCGATGCTTCCGCTGAAACGGACGTCACCATGCGCGCGGAGATCCTCACCTATTCGCGAGCACGCGGCCTTTTCGCTGGCGTCTCCCTTGCTGGTTCCTCCGTCCGTCCTGACAACGACGGCAATGCCCGTGTCTATGGGAAAAAGGTCGAACCGGAGGACATCATCTTCAAAGGTGCCGTCGCTGTTCCGCCATCCGCTCAAAAACTGATCGCGTTGCTAAACCAGAAATCTCCGAAGAACAAGTAGCGCCTCGCAAAAAGAGAACCGAAACCAGCCCCGCGTTGCTTTCAAAAAAAGCGGGGCTTGACTTTTGCCCATATATGACCTATGGTCATATATGGGCACAGGTCAATATGAGCCGTAACGAACATCATTCGTTTAAAAAACATTCCACCCCCGTCGCACCCGACCGTCGTCAACGTCGCAGCGCGGACATTCGCGAAAGGCTCTTCCAGGCCGCTCTGCAGCTCTTCGCAGAGAAAGGTTTTGCCGAGACCACCGTCGAAGACATCACCAATGCCGCCGACGTTGGCAAAGGGACGTTTTTCAATTATTTCCCAAGCAAGGACCACATACTGCTGGCGTTCGGGGAGATGCAGCTTGGCAAGCTGCAGGAAGCTGTGAACACCGCACGCAGCAAAAACGAACCCATGCCAGAATTTCTCCGCGGGCTGGGCGTCCGCATGACCCAGGAACCCGCGCGCAACCCCGCCATTATCCGTGCGCTTCTCCAAGGGTATCTCTCGACCACCCGTGTGCGCGAAGCCATGATCGATATGCAGGAACGCGTCCAAGCGCTCCATACGCAGATGATTCAGTTGGGCCAGGATCGCGGCGAAATCCGCAGCGACCTCCCCGCCGCGGAGATCGCTCAAGTTTTTCGTCAAACCATCTTTGGCACGCTCTTGATTTGGTCGCTCTACGGCGACGCTAGTTTACACTCCCGGATCGAAACCGCATTCGATGTGCTGTGGTCCGGTCTAGCGCCCCGTGCAGCCGTCACAAACGGTCCCCGATCTTCGTCATTGAAGTCAGGAGAGTAGCTTCATGAGCCGGAAGCGCCTCATCGTCATCGTTCTAATTGCTGCCGCTGTCGCGGCAACGGTCTACGCCTCCGGTTGGTTCCATCGCGACTCCGCACTGCAAGGCTCCGGTACGGTGGAAGCCCGCGACACGCGCGTTGGGTCGAAAATTGCCGGCCGCATCGACAAGGTTCTCGTCCGTGAAGGCGACCGCGTGAAGCCCGGCCAGGTGCTTATCACCTTCGATGACAGGGAATTGCGCGCCTCTCTTCAGCAATCGCGCGCCGCCGCGGAAAAAGCCCAGCGCGGTTACCGTCCCGAAGAAATCGCCGAAGCCCGCGCTGCGGCCGCCGCGGCCAAGGCTGAATATGAACAACGCAAGAACGGATACCGCCAGGAGGACATCGCCGCGGCACAAGCGGACCTGGATCGCGCCAAAGCCGACGAGAATCGCGCGCGTCTGGATTTCCAGCGCTACGACTCGCTGGCCAAGAAAGACTTAGTCTCCAAGCAGCAGCTCGATACCGCCGAAGCTGCCTGGCGAATGGCTGTAGCAATGGTCCAAAACACGCAGCAGAAGCTTGACCAATTGCGGCGCGGGTATCGCCCTGAAGAAATCGCCTCTGCGGAAGCCCGCTATCAGCAAGCGCAAGCCACGCTGGAAAAACTCGAGCGCGGCAATCGCCGCGAGGACGTCGAAGCTGCCAAGGCCGCGCTTTCCTACGACGAAGCGCGTTTCCGCGAGCGCGAAGTCGTCGCCCCGGCTGACGCGATCGTTGAAGTCCTTGATGTACGCCCCGGCGATCTTGTCGCTCCGAACACGCCTGTGGCCACGCTGCTCGAGTCCGATCAGATTTACATCCGCATTTACATTCCAGAAACCGAGATCGGCCATGTCAAAATCGGCCAAAAGGCGGAAGTTCGCGTTGATTCCTTCCCGAACAAAGTCTTTGACGGCGAAGTCGAGCAAATCAATCAGCAAGCGGAATTCTTGCCTCGCAATGTGCAAACCCGCGAAGAGCGCGTTCACCAGGTGTTCGGCGTGAAGGTCCGCATCATCGATCCCGCCGGTCAAGTGCTCGCCGGAATGGCCGCCGACGTCAAACTGAAAGCCGCGAGCTAAAGATGTCCACGGCACCGCAATCCAACGGCCTCGCCATCTATGCCGAACACCTCGTGCGTCGCTTCGGCCAGTTCACCGCGGTAAACGACGTCAGCTTCCAGGTACAGCGCGGCGAAATCTTCGGTTTCCTTGGTCCCAACGGCAGCGGCAAGACCACCGTGATCAAGATGCTCACCGGGCTTCTGCCCTTAACTTCCGGCAACGCTTTTGTCGAAGGCATCGACGTCCGCACCGATCCGGAGGCCGTGCGCCAGAACATCGGCTACATGTCGCAGCGATTCAGTCTCTACGACGATCTCACGGTGGCGGAAAATCTTCAGTTCTACGGCCGCATCTACGGTTTGCCGCCCGAGCGTCTGAAGCGACGCATGGACGAAATCATCCAGCTCAATAGCCTCGGCCCTTACCTCAACCGGCTCGCTGCGCAGCTTTCCGGCGGATGGAAGCAGCGCCTGGCCCTCGGCTGCGCCATGCTGCACGAACCTAAGCTCCTGTTCCTCGACGAGCCCACTGCCGGCATCGATCCTGTCGCCCGCCGCCAACTGTGGGACCTCCTCTTCGAGCTCTCCGGCCACGGCATTACGTTTTTCGTTACGACGCACTACATGGACGAAGCGGAGCGCTGCAGCCACGTTGCCTACATCTATTACGGCCGCCTCATCGCCGACGGCACTCCCAATTCGCTCCGCGAATTGCCCGACGTGCAGCCGCAAGGCACCATCCGCATCGAAATCACCACGCCCGAGGTTACACGCGCCCTGCGCTTCGCCCGGCAACTTCCCGGCATTCGCAGCGCCACCATTTTCGGTCAGTCCATTCACGCGCTTGTGGAAGAGCATTTCGACCTCAATGATCTTCGCGAGCAACTCCTCAAGAACGGAATCACCGTCGGCGAAATTCGGCCGCTCGCCCCGAGCCTCGAAGATGTTTTCGTCGAGTTGACCTACAAGCACCAGGCGGAAGCGGAGGCGGCCCGTGTCTGACCTCTTCCGCGGTTTCCGCGCCGTTTTCTTCAAGGAAACTCTGCACGTCCGCCGCGATCCCTCCACGCTCTTCTT
>Ga0209648_10003542_pt1 | contig 13121 bp, 10 predicted proteins | sample GraSoi2013_115cm_FD_185830 | JGI IMG/M metagenome (GOLD analysis project Ga0209648, IMG submission 185830) | Grasslands soil microbial communities from the Angelo Coastal Reserve, California, USA - Sample 9_17_2013_115cm (SPAdes) (version 2) | ecosystem: Environmental > Terrestrial > Soil >...
GCCGTTCGCCACGATGATCTTGCCTGCGGCCACGAGCGGCGCCGAGCGGACGCGCTCCTTGCCGCCGAACTCGTTGGGCTTGGCGACCTGCTTGTCCCACACGATTTCGCCGCTGTCGCGGTTGACGGCTATCACGCGGCCGTCGGGAAGATTGGCGATCACCAGGTCTTCCCACAGGGCGATGCCGCGCGACTGGGGAATGTTGCCTTCATGCTTGACGCCCGGATCGGCGATCCACACGAACTCGCCGTGATCGCCGCTGCGCACATCGATTTTATAGACCGTGCCCCAACCGTCGGTCGTATACATGAAGCCATTGTCGATCAGCGGGTTGACCTCGTTCTCGGGGCCGTTCTGGCCGACATCCTGCATGCCGCGCAGCGCCATCGCCCACACCATGCGCAGGTTCTTGACGTTATCGCGGTTGATCTGGGCGAGCTTGGAATAGCGGGTCGAGCCGTAGTCGCCGTTCATCATCAGCCAGTTTTGCGGCTCATTGGCGGAATTGATGAGCCGGTCGCGGTTGACCGTCATCTTGTACTCGGCGGCCTGTGCCGAGACGGCGAGCGCGGCAAGCGATGCGCCCGCCATTGCGGTGCGCGCGGTGATGCCGACAATTCCAAAACGACGACGCATTGCGTACTCCCTAGTGGTTTCCAAACCCAGCCCCATCCGGTGCGCAATCGCATTCGCGAAATGCCCTGGGGGCTTGGCCCCGACATTACACGTCCGCAAAGCTCTCGCAAAGACGGCCGGCACTCACCCCGCCTTGATATTGGCGGCCTTTATCACCTTTGCCCACGTTAACAGCTCCGCCCTGATCCTCTGGCTGAATTCCTCCGGCGTGCTCGCGACTACGTCGTTGCCGAGCGCAGCCTGACGCTCTTTCATCTCCGCTGTCGCCAAGCTCTTGACGATCTCGCGGTTAAGGAGCGCGATTACGTCCCTCGGGGTTCCGGCCGGGACCACGAATCCCACGAAGCTATCACCTGCGATGTCGGGATAGCCGCTTTCCGCCATGGTCGGCACGTGGGGCAGCGTCCCTGTGCGCACCTTGCTGGTAACCGCAAGCGCGCGCACCTTGCCGTCATTGACCAGAGGCACCGCGACCGTCGGGGCGCCCATGCCGATCGGAGTATGGCCAGCGACCACGGCCGCCATTGCGGGAGCTCCTCCGCCGAAGGGCACGTGCACGAGGTCCGGTGCAAACGCCAGACGGAACTGTTCGCCTGCAAGGTGCCCCGTCGTCCCGGTACCGGCCGAGGCGTAGCTGTATTTGCCGGGATTGGCGCGGATCAGGGCGACAAGCTCCTTGATATTCGACACCGGGATGTCGGCATTGACGACGATCACTGTCGTCGAGGTGATGGCGAGCGATACCGGATCGAAGTCGTTGACCGGATCAAAGGGAATGCGCTCGAACAAAGCGGGGTTGATCACATACGAGCTGAAAGCCGTCAGCATCGTATACCCGTCCGGCGCGGCGCGTGCGGCCTGCCCCATGCCGGCATTGCCGGAGCCGCCGACGATGTTTTCGACATAGAACTGCTTGCCGAGCTGCTCGCTGACCTTTCCCGAAATGAGCCGCGCCACTACGTCGGTCAGGCCGCCGGGGGCGAACGGCACGATCACCCGCACCGGACGGTTCGGATACGCGGACTGCGCGCGTGCCGGCATTGCACCCGCCAGGCCAAGCGCGAGCGCACCGGTGATGAGATGGCGACGATCTGGCCCCATGAGTCCTGCCCCGTTTAATTGATCCTGATGCCAAGCTCCTTCGCGAGCCGCGCATATTTTGCGGAATCTGTGCGCACCACGCGGCCGAACTCCTCGGCGCTGCCGCCCACCGGCTCGGTTGCGGTCTGCAGCAGGCTGTCGCGGGTCGACGCATCCGCCATCGCCCTCGCCATCTCGGCATTCAGATACGCGATGACGGCGGGCGGCGTGCCGGCCGGCACAAAGGCGCCATACCAGGATTCGAGCACCACATCCTTAAAGCCCGCCTCCTCAAGCGTCGGTACTTCCGGCAAGCTTTGGGCGCGCGCCCGCGACGATTGTGCGAGGAATCGCAGCGTTCCGGTCTTGTAGTGCGGCAACAGCGCGGTCGGCCCCAGGAACCCGATCAAGACGTGGCCGGCGATGAGGTCGTTGACGGCCTGGCCGGCGCCCCGATAAGGCACGTGCTCCAATTTGATGCCCGCCGTCTTGGCGAACCACTCCGCCAGAATGTGCTGGTTAGAGCCTACTCCCGAGGTGGCAAAGCTCATGCCGGGCCGCGCCTTCGCGGCCGCGACAAATTCGGCCACGGACTTGACGGGAAACGAGTTGTGGACAGCGAGCACCAGCGTCTGGCGCGACAATTCGATGACCGGCACGAGGTCCTTCACGAAATCGGTATTCACGCTGAGAACGTGCGGCGCGCTGGCGACGTTGTCGTTGGTGATGAGAACCGAGTAGCCATCGGGCGCGCTCTTCGCCGCCGTCTCGATGCCGATCATACCGCCGGCGCCGAGCTTGTTCTCGATGTAGAATTGCTGGCCGACAGCGCGCGACATGTATTCGCTGGTGAGCCGCGCGACGAAATCCAGCCCGCCGCCGGGCGCCAGCGGTACGATGAAGCGCACCGGCCTCATCGGGTAATCAAGCGCCGCGCCGGGACGCGGCAGAACGCCGGTCGCGGCGGCGGCGCCAACGAACCTGAGGATGTGGCGGCGACAAAACGGCATTGACGTTACCCCCGATAATCTCAGCTCGTTACCTTCGCGCTTTCGCTCTCGTTTTTTCAATCGGCAATTTTCGCGGCCGCCTCGCCAACGAGACACCAGCAAATTCCACAAATCAATCCGGAATGACGCGTCGCGGCATGGGAGGAGGAGGAAACCGGCCGACCATGGCGTTCCAGTATGACCATGATCGTTCGTCGAACACGCCGGGCGGCGCACGGTCGAGCTGCTCGCGTATGTCGTGGAGATCCAAGTACCGTCGCAGCGCCTTCACGTCCTCCTCATCACCGTAGGTGAGGACGTGCGCAACGAAATTCGGCAGATCGGCAATCGCTTCGTCCGCGGGCTTGTACCAGACCGTTCGCTCGGCGAGCGCCAGCAGTTCGGCGTTGGGCGGCAGGAGCTTCATTTAGGTTTTTCCGCGAAGATGGAGCATGGGCAGCTTGTCGAGTTCAACCGCCGTGGCAGCGGCGACAAGGCGGTGTTGGACCTCGTCCGGCAGGGTCCCAAGGTCGCCATCGCCAAAATAGGTCAACGCTTTGAGGGTGATTTGGGGTGAGAAACTCGCGCCGTAGATGGCCCGACTGGCGGCGAGAGCCGAGGGCAGACTGATGCCGGCGCCGAGCAGCGCATCGATATCGCGGTAATCCTTGGCCTGCGCGCGCTTCTGAACGACGGCAGCTTTCATGCCGGCGAGATCGATCAGCGAGGCAACCGGAAAGCCCGGCCCCTCAACGGGGGTGGGCTCTTCGATGTGTCCAATGGTCGGCAATCCGAAGAATGACACGAATACCGGCCCGCCGCGGTTCACCCGACAGGTGAGCGTGCTCGCCTCGCGTTGAAGGACCTGCGAGCCGGCAAGATAAGGCACGGTCGCCAGCAATCGGTCCGGGTCAAAGCCGGTACGGCCGAAGAAGTCGAAATCCACCGAGGCCCTGTGCCCGAGCCGAAGCGCAATCGCGGTACCCCTATATAGCGTGAAATTTCGCGGCGTTGCGCCCATTTCCGGCCACAATACACGCTGCGGGGCGGGAAGTATGTCAAGGCGAGGGATCAGCATGGGCCAGTATTGCACGATATGCCAACGACCGCAGCTGTCGTGCGCAGGCGATCTTTGGCCGGGAGGGCGGCGCCCGCCACGACCTCGCCGTCACCTTAGCGCCGCCGCGATATTGCCGCCGTCGACGGTGGTGACGTCGGCCGTGGTCTTGAGCGCCAGCGCCTGGGCGAGGAAGGCCTGCGCCACGTCCTTGGCCGTCACCTCGCGGCCGAGGAGATTGCCGCTCATGTATGCGGCCGGCGTCAGGCCGCGGGCCTTGGCGCGCTCGGCGATCATGGCATCGCTGAGCAGGCCCGAGCGGATGCGGTCGGCATTGACGGCGTTGGCGCGGATGCCGTCGGCGCCGTGGTCGAGGGCATATTGGCGCGCCAGAAAAAGGGTCGCGGCCTTGGGCAAGCCGTAGGGTCCGAAATTCGGCCCGGGATTGATCGCCTGCTTGGAGGTGTTGAAGAGCAGGCAGCCGCCGGTGCCCTGCGCCTGCATGATCCGCACCGCGGCCTGGGCGACGCGCTGATGGCCGTAGAAATTGAGATCGAAACTCTGGTGCAGGATCGTCTCTTCGACCTCGCCGATGCGGCCCTGCCAGGCCGCCCCCGCATTCGACACCACAATGTCGACGCCGCCAAAGTTTTCGACGACCTTGTCGAAGCCCGCCTGCACCGAGGCCGCATCGGTCACGTCGCAGCGAACCGCAAGCGCCGCGCCTCCGATCGCTTGGGCGACAGCGCGGGCCGCCGCTTCGTTCACGTCCAGCAGCGCAACCTCGGCGCCGGCAGCGGCGAACGCCCTCGCGGTGGCAGCGCCGATCGCGCCCGCAGCGCCGGTGATCGTGACGATCTGACCGGCGAGCGGCAATTCCTTCGCGGCGCCGAGCTTAGCCTGCTCCAGCGACCAGTATTCGCAATCGAACATATCGGCTTCCGAGATCGATTCGAAACGGCCGACGGCTTCGGCGTCGGTGATGGTCTCGACCGCAGCTTCCGCGAGGTCCGCTGCAATCCTGGCCTCCTTCTTGGAACGGCCGAGACCGAACAGGCCGAGCCCTCCCACCAGCGCCACGCGGGGCAGCGGATCGAGCATCGTCCTGACGCCGCCGCAGCGCGCATTGTGGCGTGCGAAGTAGCGCCGGTAGTTTTCCATGAACGCGGCGGCGGCGGCGGCGGTGCTCGCGGCAAATTCCTCGCCGTCTTGCGGCGCCTCGAGCACGAGCGGCCAGTTCTTGGTGCGGATGGTGTGATCCGGCGTCACGACGCCTGCGGTCGCGTAGCGTTTCACATCGGCGCCGTTGACGAAATTCAGGATGGCGTCGCCGCTGCGGAATTCCAGGATCAGGCGGCGGTGCGCGCCGTTGGCAGTGTCCTTGAGGGCGCAGGCGCCGCGCACGATGGGCGCTGCTTCGGCGAGCCGCAACATCCCCTCGCCCTTGCCTCCCTCCTGGGAGCGCGGGCGTCCCGCCCGCTCCTGCTGCACTGGGGAAAGAGGCGGGCGAGACGCCCGCGCTCCCAGCGAGGAGGCAAGGGTGGGGGCGCTTGCGAACACGGCGCGGCGGCCGCGCCGCAACGCCGCTTCGGCGAGCGTTACCATTTCGATCATGCGCTCATAGGCTTCCTGCGCGTTGTCGCCGAAAGTGAAGATCCCATGCTTGTGGAGAATGAGGCCATGCGCGGCCGTGCTCGCGTCGTAAATCTCGGCGGCTTTCTTGGCGAGCGCAAAGCCCGGCATGATATAGGGCACAATGCCCATGCGGCTGCCATAAACCTCGGCCGCGCGCGCCTCGCCGTCCGGCTGGTCGATCAGGCTGAGGACCGCGGTGGAATGGGTATGATCGACGAACTTGTGAGGCATGAAGGCGTGCAGCAAGGTCTCGACCGAGGGATTGGGCGCCAGCGGATCGATGAGATTGGCGCGCTGCAGGCGAACCATATCCTCATCAGGCAGCGCCGCGCGCGCCCGCAGCTCCCGCAACTCCGCAAGCCGCACCGCCGGCAGGCCGGCGGGCTCGATGGTCGCCATGTCGGCGCCCGAGCCTTTGACGCAAAGCACCTCGACCTCGCGCCCCATGAGATCGCCCGTGCGTGTCTTGACGGAAGTGTTGCCCCCGCCATGGAGCACCAGTCGCGGATCGGCGCCGAGCAATCGGGTCGTATAAACCCGCAGCGCAAGATCGCGCGAAACGCCGGCCTCGCCGTAACGCACCACCATGGCCTCGGCGTCGGTCTTTACGAAGCGGCTTTGCATCAACGTTCTCCACGCGGCTCGTGCAGCGATATGCCCACGTTTCGCGCGGGCGGCAAGGGCGACGTAAGGTGGGTTGAGCGGAAGCGAAGCCCACCATTGGCCTCGCCCCGGGAGGCCCGACGGGTTGAGCGATAGCGAAACTCATCAAGGCTTTCCAGAAGCGAGGCCGATGGTGGGTTTCGCGTCCGCTCAACCCACCCTCCGCTTCCGCCTGCGGTATCAATGGTGTAGCGTCAGCTTGATCTGGAGGCAGATTATGAAAACTCGCGCGCTGTTTTCATTGATTGCGATCGTCCTTGCGGCAGTCTGCCTCAATCCGGCATGGGCGCAGCTGTATCCGTCACGTCCCGTCACGATCGTTGTGCCGTTGGCGGCAGGCGGGCCGCTCGATACACTGGCGCGCATCCTGGCCGAGCCGATGCGGGTTTCTCTCGGGCAACCCGTCATTGTTGAAAATGTCACTGGCGCAGCGGGGACCGTCGGCACCGGCCGCGTCGCCCGGGCGGCACCGGACGGCTACACAATCGCCATGGGGTTCCTCGGCACCCATGTGCTCAACGGCGCGATCTACACGCTGCCATACGATGTGGTGAAGGACTTCGATCCGATCGCGTTGATCTCCAGCAATCCCCACGTGATCGTCGTCAATGCCGGTCTGCCGGCAAAGAACCTCCGCGAGTTCATCGCTTGGTTGAAGCTCAATGCGGACAAAGCATCCGCCGGCACTGCGGGCGCCGGCACCAGCACTCATCTTGGCGGCCTCCTGTTCCAGCAGTCCGCGGGGGTAAGATTTCAGCTGGTGCCCTATCGCGGCGCTGCGCCGGCGCTGCAGGATGTCATGGCGGGTCAAATCGATCTCATGGTCGACGTGGCGTCGAATTCGCTGCCTTATCTGCAGGGCGGCAAGATCAAGGCCTATGCGGTCACGGCCTCTGCACGCCTCGCTTCGGCGCCGGATATTCCGACCGTGGACGAAGCCGGACTGCCGGGATTCCACATGTCGACCTGGTATGGGTTTTTCGGCCCGAAGGGGATGCCCGGGGACGTTCTCGCCAAAGTCAATGCCGCGACAGTCAAGGCGCTCGCGGATGGCGCCGTTGCCCGGCGGCTCGCCGATCTCGGGTTAGAGATTCCGCCGCGCGATCGGCAAACGCCACAGGCGCTGGCGACGCTCCAGCGCGCCGAGATCGAGAAATGGTGGCCGATCATCAAGGCGGCCAACATCAAGCCGGAATAAGAGGCGACGCGCGTAGTCCGTAGAAGGCGCAATAAGCCACCGGGTCCGGCCTTTGGCCGGCCCGATGATAAACTCCGCGCATTGCGCCGTTCTGCTGCGAAAGGCGGGCGCCGTCTCAACAGGGCGACTTCGGCGAGCGTGTTTGAGGTGCAGGGGCGCAATGCGCTAGGCTTATTGCGCCCTTACGGACCTACACACTCGCAGAGGATTGCGCGCATGGACCCCGACTTCATTCGCGAACTGTTTGCGCCGTTCCGACCCGTGGCAGTAAAACGCATGTTCGGCGGCGTCGGCATTTATGCCGATGGTCTGATGTTTGGGCTCGTTTTCGACGACGTGATTTATCTCAGAGTGGATGAAACCAGCATTCCGAGTTTCGAGCGCGAAGGCAGCGCGCCGTTCGTTTATCCGTTTGCAAGCACCATGTTGGGCCGGCCGTCGCGGCATTTTTGGCGGCTGCCCGAGCGGCTCTACGACGATCCCGACGAGCTCGCCGTCTGGGCCGGCCGTGCGCTCGCCATCGCGGAACAACGCAAGAGCGCCCCGCGTGGGCGAACGAAGAAAAAGCCAGCTTCAAAAAAACGCAGGCCCGATTGACCAAGCTCGACCAGAGCCGTAGGGCGCAATAAGCCACCGGGTCCGGCCTTTGGCCGGCCCGATGGTAAACTCCCCGCATTGCGGCGTCATGCGCGAAAGGCGGGCAACGTCTCGATCGTCGACTTCGGCGAGCATGTTTGAGATGCAGCAGCGCAATGCGCCGCGCTTATTGCGCCCTACAGGGCTGGCGACGGGACACGGCCCACCAAACCAGGCGAGCTGTGCATGGGACGCCGTGATGGGAGCAATCCATCTCCTATCACGTCAATCTCGCGGGGCTGCTTGAAGATGAAGGTATACACCTGCACAGATCAACGGCAGAATGAATTCAGAGTCATCGTTCCGAATGACTCGTAGTGGGGGAGATGCCAGCATGTGTAAACTGTGCGATCGAGGGAGTCTGCAGAACCATTATTTCGCTTCGCGACGTGATTTTCTGAAAGGCACCGCGGCGATCGGGGCGACGACGGCAGGTCTTGGCCTGTTCACGGCGCGCCCTGCTAGCGCCGACGATGACGACGCGCCCGAGGGCACAGGCAGACCGGGCCGGCGCTACGTCATTCGCGGCGGTTCGGTGATGTCGATGGACCCCAAGGTCGGCGACTTCGTCCAGGCCGACGTGCTGGTCGAGGGCAAGAAGATCCTCGCGGTCGGGGCGAACCTCGGCGCAGGAGACGCCGGTGTGATCGACGCCCGCGGCCGCATCATCATACCCGGCTTCATCGATACGCATCATCACCAGTTCGAGACGGCGCTGCGCAGCTTCCTCGCTGATGGGGTGCTGATCAACGACGGATCGGGCACGCCGAGCGGGAGCATTACTTACTACGAATACGTCCTGCTCAAGTTCGCGACGGTCTACCGGCCGCAGGACGTCTACATCAACGAGCTGTTCGGAGGGCTCTCCCAGCTCGACGACGGCGTCACCACGGTGCACGACGTCTCGCAGATCCACCACACGCCGCAGCACTCCGACGCCGCCGTCCAGGCACTGTTCGACACCGGCCGCCGGGCGGCGTTCGGCTATTTCGAGGGCGCCGGTGAGGGCGTCGTCGTTAACACTCCTGGATATGCGTATCCGCAGGACGCCACCCGCATCAAGAACCAGTTCTTTTCGTCGAGCGACCAACTCGTCCACATGATCATGGGCGGCGAGGTCTACCTTGGTCCTGCCACCTTGGAGAAGTCATGGACGATCGGACGGCACCTTGGCCTGCAGATCGCGGCACATATTCTTTCTCCGTTCGGAATCCGTCCGACCCTGGACCTGCTCGCCCAGAACAAGGCGGGCTCTAACAGTGACATCGGGATCGGCCCCGACAACCTGTTCATCCACATGACCGGGATGTCCGACCTGGGCTGGCAGGCGGTCAAGGATAAGGGCGCCCAGGTCTCGCTCGCGGTTCCGATCGAAATGAACATGCGCCACGGCATGCCGCCGATCCTCAAGATGCAAAGCCTGGGCATGGAACCATCTCTGAGCGTCGACGTCGAGGTCACGCTGACGGCGGACTTCTTTACCCAGATGCGCTCCATGATGAATCAGCAGCGCATGCTCGTGAATCAGATGATCCTCGATCAAGGGTTCCCGCCGAACCCCGTCGATTGGGGACTTCCCCCGAGCGCAGCCGCCAATCCGTGGCCGAAGCCGCCGGCCGGCCTGCCGGCCCCGCTGACGACGCGCGACGTGCTGCGCTACGCCACCGTGAACGGCGCGAAGGCGCTGGGCCTCGCCGACAAGGTCGGTTCGCTCACGCCCGGCAAGGAGGCCGACATCATCATCCTCGACGCCACCCGGATCAACGTGGCGCCGCTCAATCAGGTGCCGGGTGCGGTCGTGTCATTGATGGATCGCACCAATGTGGAGACCGTGATCGTCGCCGGCAAGGTGCGCAAATGGAAAGGGCGGCTGCTCGATGTCGATCTGCATGCGCTGCGCCGCCAACTTGAGGCTTCGCGCGACTTCATCTTCAACGCGGCGGGTATTCCGCAGGACCTGTTCCGCAGCAATTGACGCGGTTTGGCAATCGGCAGAATTAAGGGGCGGCTGCGGCCGCCCCGCGCTACGTCCGATAGGATTATCACTGATGACGAAGAACCCGCTTTTGCGCGGATTGCCGCCTGTGCATCCGGGCGAGCTGTTGCGCGAAGACGTGCTGCCGGCGCTCGGCAGGCCGAAGGCAGAGATCGCACGCCTGCTCGGCGTGTCGCGTCAGACGCTCTACGATATCCTCGCGGAGAAACAGCCGATTACGCCAGCGATGGCGCTGCGCATCGGCAAGCTATGCGGCAACGGCCCTGATTTGTGGATCAATATGCAGCGCGCCCACGATCTCGACGTGGCCGAGAAGGAACTCGCACGCGAGATTGAGAAAATTCCCACGCTGACAGCTGCATAGCCGGATGGGTGAAATGACGCGGACGGATGGCGCGCGCAGCGCCTACGTCCTGCCCAGTCCTCACCGCCGGACCCGCTCCGGAAAGCTCGCAGCCAGCGCCTCGCGCGTCGCCGCCATCACGCCGCGCTCCGTGATGAGGCCAGTGACAAGACGTGCCGGGGTCACGTCGAAGGCGTAGTTGGCGACCGGCGAGCCGTCCGGCACGACCGTCACAGTCTCGATCCGGCCGTCGGCGGTGCGGCCCGTCATGGTGGCGACCTCTTCGGACCCGCGCTGTTCGATCGGTATCTCGGCAACGCCGTCACCAAGCGTAAAGTCGATGGTGGATGACGGTACCGCGGCATAGAACGGCACCGCGTTGTCCCGCGCCGCCAGCGCCTTGAGGTAGGTGCCGATCTTGTTGCAGACGTCGCCTTGCGCGGTGACGCGGTCGGCGCCGGTGATGACGAGATCGACGAGGCCGTGCTGCATCAGATGGCCGCCGGTGTTGTCCGCGATGACCGCGTGGGGAACGCCCTGGTGGCTAAGCTCCCAGGCCGTGAGCGCGGCGCCCTGATTGCGCGGCCGGGTTTCATCGACCCAGACGTGGACGGCTAAGCCCTTGAGGTGGGCCTTGTAGATCGGCGCCAGCGCGGTGCCCCAGTCGACGGTGGCGAGCCAACCCGCATTGCAGTGGGTGAGGACGTTGACCGGCGCCCCGGGAGCCTTGGTGGCGGCCGCGCGCTCGATCGCGGCAAGGCCGTGGCGGCCGATCGCCTCGTTGTTGGCGATGTCCTCCTGGCAGATCGCGGTGGCGCGTGCATAGGCGGCGGCGACGCGCTCGCTGCGCGGCTGGTTGCGCACTGCCGCCATGACCTCATCGAGGCCCCATTTCAGATTGACCGCCGTGGGCCGCGTGGCGAGGAGCATCCCGTAGGCATGCTCCAATGCGGCATCGGACGGGTCCGCACGCAACGCGAGACATAGCCCATAGGCTGCGACCGCGCCGATCAGCGGCGCACCGCGGGTTTGCATGGCGCAGATCGCATGGACTGCGTCGCCGAGAGCCGTGAGCCGCATAGTACGCATCGCATGCGGCAGCTTCGTCTGATCGATGATGCCGACGGACCAGCCGTCGGGCTCGATCCACGCGCTGCGCATCCACTTACCGTCGATCAACATTGCGATTCCCGGAGATCCGGTCGAACAAGCCAGAGGCACGGCACCATGTTACCCACCCTTGCTTCGGCCCCCGACCCTTCCCTGGGACCGCGGGCGTCCCGCCCGCCTTTGGACGAAGAGCGGGCGAGACGCCCGCGGTCCCAGGAAGGGTGGGGGCCTTGTTTGGGAACCAATGAACCGATCGTGACCGGCCGCAGCCATTAACGACTTGTTAAAACGCGTGATTTCTTAGAGTACTTAAGTTACGCTAGGTGCCCTTTTTGAATTGTTGCGGCTCCACATGGACGCTCAAGACGGTTCAACAGACGTCGTCCAGGTTGAAGCATCACGCCATCGCGAGAGCAAGGTCGTGACGGGCGCGCGGGTGCGCTCGATCGACTACGAGGCGATCATCGAAGACACGGTGGCCGGCTTCGTCGGTAATACCCGTGATGAGCGCCGCAAGATTTATGCGCTTGCCCGCAGCGTGGTCTGGCATCGCCTGTGGCTCCTGCAGCTGCCGGAACCGGTCGTCGAGGTCGAAAAACTTGCCCTTGACTTCGCCATCGGCAAGATCGAGCGACGGTGGGGCGCCCAGGACGCTGCCGAAAAGGGCGCAGCCGAAAAAGACGCTGCCGAAGAGTTCGCTACTGAAAAACTGGCTGCCGAGAAGGCGATCCCGATCGATGGGCCGGAACCCTGGGTCGAGCCGCCGGCGACCGCGATCAGGCCCATCGCCGGGACGTTGAGCCGTCTGGTGAGACCCATTGGCATAGCGGTGGCGTTGCCGGCGATCGTCGCAGCGATTTTCTTCAGCCTAGACCGCAATGTCGCCTATTGGCGTGTCGTTGGCGATGTCGTCGAACGCTGGCTTCGCAATCCCGGTGGTGAGCCCGGTGTGACGGTCCGCGTCGCCGATGTCGCAGCTGACCGCGGTTCCACCCGGGATGCCCCAATTCTTGCCGCGCCAGCGGCCGAACCTCGGGCGCCAGGGACAACGATGACGGCGGCGCCGTGCGGCAACGGATCATCGACGTCCGAACGCACCTGCGCGCGCAATGTCTCAGGCCGAGGCCTCGCAGCGCAGACACCGAAGACGGAAAATGAGCCACTTTGGCTCGACAGCTTTGCGGCTTTCGGCAACCTGACGTGGGGGCCCGCGAACGCGCTGAGCGGCCCCGCGGTGACCGCGGAAGATTTCGCGGTCGGCGGTGCGACGCCATATGTCGCGCCGGCCGCGGATGCGGCCCTCATGTCGGCGGATACGGCGCCGCCGGCCGCTGCACCGCAAGCGCCCCGGCCGCCAGTGAAGCCGATCAACGCCAAGATCGCGGCGCTCATCGCGAGCGGCAACCAGGCCACTCTCAAAGGCGATCTCGACCGTGCGGTGCGCGATTTCAGTGAGGCGATCCGCATCGATCCGAAATATCCGGACACCTATTTGGAGCGCGGCCAGACGTTCTTCAAACTTGGCGACACCGAGCGAGCGATCGCGGACTATTCTGCGGCGCTCGCGCGCGACCCGCGGCACGGCGCGGCGCTTCGCGCGCGCGGGATGGCGCATCTCTACCTCGGCAAGACCGATCTGGCGCTCGCCGATCTCTCGAAGGCGATCGAGCTTGGCGAGCATGATCCGCAGATGCTGGCCCCGATTGAATTGTTCTATGCGCGCCGGAGCCGCGGCTCGATTTACGAGTCCGAGCAACAATATGACCTGGCGATCGCAG
>Ga0209648_10003544_pt1 | contig 13120 bp, 11 predicted proteins | sample GraSoi2013_115cm_FD_185830 | JGI IMG/M metagenome (GOLD analysis project Ga0209648, IMG submission 185830) | Grasslands soil microbial communities from the Angelo Coastal Reserve, California, USA - Sample 9_17_2013_115cm (SPAdes) (version 2) | ecosystem: Environmental > Terrestrial > Soil >...
CGACCCGGCCTCGGGCTCGGCGTCTACAACATCACGAAGGCCGGCGTGATCATGCTCACCCGCCAGCTTGCTCGAGAGCTCGGGGGGAAGGTGCGCGTCAACGCCGTAGCGCCGGGCCTCGTGAAGACGCGCTTCGCCGAGGCGCTCTGGGCCAATGAGGCGATTCTCGATCGCGTGCTCAGCTCCAATCCGATGGGCCGCATCGGCGTTCCCGACGAGATCGCCGGCGCGGTGGTGTTCTTGGTCTCGGACGCCGCGAGCTACGTGAACGGAGAGGTGCTTGTCATCGATGGGGGCGGTGGCGACCCGTAGCCGGAGCGCCAACTTCTTCGCCTTCGCCGTTCTCGGAAGCCAGCTGCCGGCTGTGGATGAAGTCCTCCAGCTCTTTCTCGTACTGGTAGGCGTGCCGGTCGGGCTCATAGCGGAGCACGCGCCTTTGCTGGATGAAGTCCTCAAACGCCGCTCGCGTATCCCGTGCTGCTCGGAAGCGCAGCTCCCGGGCAGCTTTTGCCGTGGATAGCGTCCGGCCCCAACGAAGCAGATCCATGAGTTGTGGAGAAAGCGACGCCAGCCCGCTCCGCCGCAGCGCAAACGCGGTCAGCTCGAGACCGACAGGGGGCAGCACCGGCGCATGGAGCTTGCCCGCGGCGTCGAGGAGCGCCGACAGCGGCTCAGCCCCGGATGCGGAGATGTTGTATGCGCCGGCCGGCCCCCGCTTCGTCGCGAGGTAAAGGGCCTCGACGCAGTCGTCGCGATGAATCAGCTGCAGGATGGGGTCGTACCCGGCCACCGTCGGCACGAACTCGAGGTCGAGGTACCGGGCCAGCGGCTGGGGCTCGTTGGGGTTCAGGCTGTTGCTGAAACGCAGCGTCACGAGATCGATGCCGGGGTTGCGGTCGGCGAAGTCGGAGACGTACGACTCGACCTCGACAATGTCGCGCACGAACTGGTGCTTCGAGTTCGAATCGAGCCTGTGGTCCTCGCGAAGGTTGGGCTGCAGATCGTTGCGCGAGCCATACACGTGGCCTGACGACTTGAGGACGAAGCGCTTGACCGGGCTGTCGGCGCCGGCGCAGCCGGCGAGAAGGTTGAGTGTCCCGATCACGTTCATCTCGTGCGCACGCCGCGGGTCCATGTCGAACGAATCGACCCGGGTCAGCGTATGCACGACTGTGTCGATTCCCACCGCCCGTACCAGCTTGCCGATGAGCGAGTGGCGGATGTCGAGCTTCAAGTAGTCAGCGCGGCCGAGGTCGTATCGCGGTTCGCGGATGTCGATGCCGATCACCTCGGCGACGTCGGGGTCATCGACCAATCGCTGCACGACGAGCGCCCCCCACCAGCGCGCGACGCCAGTGACGAGGATACGTCGCTTCTTATTGCCCATCGCCACCTCAGTCTATCCAGCGTTGCCTGTAGGCCTGGCTTGCTATGACGCGCGGCCGGTAGGCTCGGCTCTGCCGAGCCGTCTAACCCGCGTGTAGAGCTGACTCCGACGTGGCCAGGAGAGCATTTCGAAAATCAAAACCGCGGGAATGGGCGCAGGCGCTCGGCGAAGCCGACCGCCGATGAGGGAAAACCGGCAGGTTTTCCCTCATATCTATGTTCGTTTGATGACGTCGCGCTCCATTTGAGCGACGGCACGAGACACGACCTCGAGGAGAGGCGACTTCGCCTGGCGCAGCGCGAACTCGAGCTGGCGCAGCAGGGAGTAGAGGCTCTTCATCGCCTTGATCGCGTCGCCGATGTCCACGTTCGACGGGAGCGGGATCTTGTCGAGGGGCTCGCCGGCCGACCATCGATACGCGAAGTCGATGTAGTCGTGCGACGGCTGGCGGAGGTTGGGCTCATCGAGGTCCTTCTCCATGTCCGCGAAACGGAAGTAGAGCGAGCGGACGAGCCTTGCGGTCTGTGAGATGGCGGGCGTTGGGTACCGGCGAGGTCCGGTCGGGGCGCCTCCGCGGTTGCGGCCTCGATCGCGATCCTCGGCGGCCAGCATCACAAGGATGGCGCACAGCTCCTGTGAAGTGAGGCCTTCCAGCCATCCGGCCCACACCGCCTCCGCGACGAGGATCGTGTTCTCGCCATAGATACGGGCCGCGAACAGGCCTTTGTCGGTCGGCCGGTTTTCGGACAGGAAGCCGGTCTCGGCGAGGATCCGCGACAGGCGTCGCAGCTTGCGCGCGTACTCGTCCATCTGGCCGGTCGCCTCGCGCTCGCCTGCCTCGAGCTCCTTCTGCAGGGCTCTGATCTCGGCGTAGCGCTGCAGGTGCTCGCCGAAACGCGGCGAGCGAACCACCTTCAGCTTGCGCTGCCGCTCGAGCAAGCCTTTCGCTTCGACCTCGAGCTTCTGGACCAGCCTGCTGGAGTGACCCTGCGCTCGGGTGTGGCGCCCGCGCCGGTTGCGCCTCTCGGCGCCTGCGTCGCGCCGCAGCCGCCTCAGCTCGATCCGGATCGCCCTGCGCCGATCCTCGAGCTTGAAATACTGAACGACGTCGTCCAGCGAAACATCCGAGTCGTCCCACATCTTGCGGATGTCATCGAGCCGGGCCCGCGCGTTGGCCAGCCGCTCGCGCGTGGCGCCGGCCGCAAGCCGCTTCTGGAACTGCCCGAAGGACCGCTCCATGAGGCCCTCGGCTTCGGCCGGCGTGTAGACGCGAAGCAGGTTGAGGGCCATGTTGTAGCTGGGTAGAAACTTCGACTCGACGACGAGCGTGGGTCCCATCGCGACCTCATAGATGGTGCCGATCTCGACGTCAGACTCTTTGAGGATCACGCCATGGCCGATCACGTCGATGCCGCGGCGGCCGGCCCTACCCATCAGCTGCGTCATCTCTCCAGTCGTGAGGTGCGAAAAGCTCACGCCGTCGAACTTTGTGAACGAAGAAACGACCACCCCTCTCGCCGGCATGTTGATACCCAGCGAAAGGGTCTCGGTCGCGAAGACGACCTTGATGAGGCCGCGCTGGAAGAGCTCTTCGACCATCTCCTTGTGGTAGGGCAGCAGTCCCGCGTGGTGCTCGGCCATGCCTCGGCGCAGCAGTCGCGAGTCGACCATGCGGCGGAACAAGGCTTCTTCGTCGCGATCCTTGAGGCCGAGCAGCCGCTCGGCGGCCACCTGGTCGATGGCCTCCTTCTCTTCAGGCGTCGTGAGGTCGAGGTCGTGATACGAGCATCGCTGCAGCGCCTCTCGGCAGCCGCGCCGGGAGAAAATGAAGTAGATCGAAGGCAGGATGTCCAGGCGACGCAGCTCCTCGATGACCTTGAGCAGGTCGTTGGAAGGAAGACGGGTGAAGCGCCCGACGCGGTACGACGCTTCCTCCTCTTCGGCACCCTTGCTCCACGTGCGCTGATCGATGCCGCCGTCGTCGCTGAAAAGCGGAAACAGGCGGTTCTGGACGGAGAGCCACATCTTCAGCTCGACAGGGCGGACGTTGTGGAAGACGGTCTCCATGCCGCCGCGGTTTTCCGCCATCCACTCGGCGATCTCGCGGTAGTTGCCGATGGTCGCCGAAAGGCCGACGAGCTTGATCGACCGCGGCGCCTGGATCACGATCTCCTCCCATACCGAGCCGCGCGGAAAGTCGTCGATGTAGTGCACCTCGTCGAGGACGACGTACTTCACCGCATCCAGGCGCTTCGGGTCCTCGTAGATGAGGTTGCGCAAGATCTCGGTCGTCATCACGACCACCGGAGCCTCGTCGTTGATCGTGTTCTCGCCGGTGACCAGGCCGACGGTCTTTTCGCCGTACTCCCGCACGAAGTCGTGGTACTTCTGGTTGCTCAGCGCCTTCAGTGGCGTCGTGTAGATGACCTTCGTGCCCTCGCGCAATGCGCGGAAGATCGCGTACTCGGCGACCACCGTCTTGCCGCTGGAGGTGGGGGCGCTGACCAGGACGCCCCCGGTCCCGGTGTCCAGCTTGTCGATCGCCTCGCGCTGGAAGGGATCGAGCTTGAATGGAAGCGAGTCCTCGAACTGCGACTCCAGTGAGGCCACCGCTGTCACAGGCGAACCAGCTCCGTCGACACGTCCGTGATCCGGGCGCCGTCCGAGTGCGCCTCGATGTAGGAGAGGGCGGCGGCCAGCACCTCGTCGGCGTGGCGGCTGTCAGCGCTGACACAGGCGATGGCCAGCTCAGCCAGCTGCCAGCGGTCGCGCTCGCCAACCTCGGCTGCTGCCACTTGAAACTGGGCCCGGACGCGGCGCAAAAGGCCACTGATCACCTGGCGCTTGGACTTAAGCGACCCGCTCTCGGGCAGGTGCAGGACGACGCGGGCGACGCCGACAGCGACCGTAGAGGCCATCAAGGGCGGTTTTTGACCATTGGTGTGGACACCACATATGATGGCCCGTGAGCTTGACGCACCCTTGGGGGTGGCCGGCATTTAGCTGGAGGTGGGTCAGATGAGTGGAGACGCGGACGCCGAAGATAAGGGTTTCGAACAGTTCGAGCAATTCCTGGATGAATGGTCCCGCCGAGACTTCCTCCGCAATCTGGGCGTAGGCACCGCCTACCTGGCCTTCCTGGCCGGGGGCCTAGAGTTTCTTGAGGCCTGCGGCGGCGGTTCGACGACCACGACCGTCAACGTCAAGGAAGGCGGTCACGTTGTGGAGTCCAGCGTCTCCGACCTAAAGAATTTCAACGCCGTCCTCACGACCGACTACACAAGCGACCAGATGATCTCGATGATCAACGACGGGCTCTACACCATCGATGCCACCGGCAACCTCTACCCGTTGCTGGCCAAGGAAAAACCGCAGATCTCGTCGGACAACCTCACGTATACGATCCCCCTGCGGCAGGGCGTCAAGTGGTCGGACGGCCAGGACCTGACTGCAGACGACGTGGTCTTCACCTACCAGCTCATGTACGACCCCCAGTACGCGAAGGTCAACTCGCCGCGGCGCGGCGACCTCTCGAAGTACGTTTCGAGCGTCACCGCCAAAGACAAGTACACGGTCGTTTTCACGACCAAGACCGTTTACGCCCCCTTCGCCATCAGCCACATGCTGTACGCGATCCTGCCCAAGCACGTGCTGGGCAGCCTATCGCCGGATGACATCAACACTGCCCCGTACAACTCGGCCCCCACGGTGTCGAGTGGCGCCTTCACTTTCACGAAGTGGGACAAGGGCTCACAGGTGACGCTCACAAAGAACCCGAAATACTACCGAGGTGCGCCCCACCTCGACAGCTATATCTTCAAGATCGGCGGCGCCTCCACTCAGGTTCTGAACCAGCTGAAGACAGGTGAGATCGATGTCGGCTTTCCCGGGATCGGAGCCATCGACCCCTCCCAATACGACTCAGCCAAATCAGTGGACAGCATCAACGTCTACAGCTACGCGCGGTTGTCATTCGACTTCATCGCCTTCCAGCTCGACCCAGCGAAGCCGGCCTCTAAGCTCTTCGGCGACAAGACGGTTCGGCAGGCGATGGTCTACGCGCTTGACCGCGCGGCAATCGCACATGCTCTCTATTTCGACCAGGCCACCGTCGCCAACACCTCGATGCCGCCTGCGTCCTGGGCCTACAACAAGGACAACACGCCGGCGTACAACTTCGACAAGGCCAAAGCACAGTCGATGCTCGACGCGGCCGGCTGGAAAGCCGGCTCTGGTGGTGGCACCCGGCAGAAGGACGGCGTCCCTTTCAAGTTCGAGATGATCACCAACGCGGGCAATAAGGTGCGCGAGAACCTGCTGGTGGTGCTTCAGCAGCAGTGGAAGGACGTGGGAATCGACGCGACGCCCAAGTACGTGGACTTCAACAAGGTGCTGGTGCCGGCCATCACGGACACCCGCAACTTCGACATGTTCATGGTCGGCTTCATCTGGAATCCCGATCCCGACCAGTCGGCCCTGTGGCACTCTCGCAATGCGGTAGCCGGCGGGTTCAACGGCATGCAGTACAAAAACCCCGACATGGACAAAGTTCTCGACGACGCCGTGGCCACGCTCGACCAGGGCAAGCGTAAGCAGCTTTACTTCAAGATGCAGCAGATCCTGGCCGAGGACCAACCGGCCCCCATCCTTACCTTCCCGAACGGCATCCTTGGTCTGAACAAGCGGGTCCAGAACTGGCAGTACGGGACCTTCATCGGGCGCAGGGTCTTCATGAAGGACGTCTTTGTGACGGACGGCAAGTGACGGAGGGCCGGTGACAGGAGGAGGCGGCAGCCGGGCGAGGTAGGGTCGCACCATGCTGGCGAAGTACATCCTCCGTCGGGTGCTCGCCTCCATTCCCACGTTTTTCGGCGTCACCCTCGTCAGCTATTTCCTGATCTGGGTCACCGCCGGGGACATCGTGCCGGGGGTCGAGATCAATCCCTACATCAAGAAGGAGGACATCGACCGGATTCGGCACAACCTGGGGCTGGATCAACCGTTCTGGATTCAGTACCTGAATTGGTTGGGCTTACCCAACCTCGCGGCCCAGCTGCACCTGATCAGTGGAGATTGGCCCAAAGGCATCCTGGAGGGTGAGTTCGGCCGCTCGCTCATCGACGGCAGCCCGGTCATCACTCACATCCTGGACCGGCTCCCAAACACGCTCGAGCTGACGATCACCGCCATCCTGCTCGGGGTCCTGATCGCCATTCCGTTGGGGGTGGCGGGGGCCCTGCGGCGCGGGAGCAAGATCGACCACGCGCTGACCGCGCTGTCCGTGGCTGGCGTCGCCGTTCCGTCCTTCTGGTTGGCACTGATGTTGATCCTCCTTTTCTCGGTTCAGTTCGAGCAGTGGCATCTGCCCTGGCTTCCCTCTGGCGGCGCGTACAGCGCGTATCAGGGCGGCGACTTCTTGGACCGCGTTCTGCATCTGATCATGCCGGCGATCGTCCTCTCGTTCGGCTACCTCGCCATATGGTCCCGATTCGGGCGCTCTTCCATGCTCGAAGTGTTGAGCCAGGATTACGTGCGCACGGCTCGGGCTAAGGGCATGAGCGAGAGGCGGGTCGTTTATCTGCACGCGCTCCGCAACGCCCTAATCCCGCTCGTCACTCTGGTCGGGCTAGAGCTACCTAGCCTTGTCTCCGGGGGGGCCGTGGTGGAGATCGTGTTCGGCTGGCCCGGCATCGGCCGATTCGCCCTCGATCGGGCCTTTGGACATGACTACACGGCAGTGATGGGGATTGTTACCTTCGCAGCCTTATTGGTAATCGCAGGCAACCTTCTCGCGGACATCCTGTACGCATTCTTGGATCCACGCATCAGGTACACGTAAGTTGATCGACCCGAATGCGGTCGATGTAGCGCTCCCTCGCAAGGAGTACGAGGGAGAGGCTGCCCGGCCCGCGCAGAGCTACTGGAACGAGTCCTGGGAACGGCTGCGGAGCAACCCGGTGGGTATGGGCGCCGGCGTGGTGGTGCTTCTAATGGTCGCGATCGCGCTCGCCGCGCCGCTGCTGTCCACCTATGTCACCCACCACAACCCGTACAGCATCGACCTGAGCGCTACATTCAGCATGCCGAGCAAGGCGCACTGGCTCGGTTCGGACGAGGCAGGCCGCGACACGCTGACCCGGCTCATCTACGGGGCTCAAGTGACTCTGACCGTCGCGTTCCTGGCGGTCGCGGTCTCGCTCGTGGTCGGCGGAACCGTCGGCCTGGTTGCAGGCTTCTACGGTGGTTTGGTCGACAACGTACTGATGCGATTTGTCGACGTGCTGCTTTCGATCCCGGCGATCTACCTCTTGATCCTGCTCACCATCTTGCAGCCGAAGATCGGCCCTATTGTCCTCTCCACCTCCGATCCCCGCAGCCTGGCTGTGATCATCGCCGTCGTCGGTTGGGGCGGTCTCTCCCGGTTGGTGCGCGGAGAGGTGCTGTCGGTTAAGAACCGCGACTTCATGCTTGCCGCGCGGTCAATCGGCGCCTCGGACCTACGGCTCATCAGCCGCCACCTTCTGCCCAACGTGCTTGCGGTGATGATCGTTGCGGCCAGCCTGAACGTTGGCGCTGTCATCATCACCGAGTCCATCCTCGACTTCATCGGGCTCGGCATCCAGCCACCCACCGCCAGCTGGGGCAACATGCTGACGAACGCGCAGACCTACTTCTACCACTCGATCTGGCTGGTTCTGCTGCCTGGCGCGCTCATATTCATCACCGTCCTCGCCATGAACGTCTTCGGCAACGCCCTGCGCGATGCCTTCGACCCCAGGCTCAAGTAGTGCCCGAGACACTGCTCGAGGTCCAGGACCTCCACACCGTCTTCAAAACCAAGGCGGGCATGGTGAAAGCGGTCGATGGCGTGTCCTTCGAGATCAACCCAGGAGAGACGCTGGGCATCGTCGGCGAGTCGGGCAGCGGCAAGTCGGTGACGGCGCTGAGCGTCATGCGCCTCCAGCGTCCCGGGAAGATCGTCAGCGGCAAGGTCATGTTCAAGGGCCGCGACCTCACCAAGGTCTCTGAGGGCGAGATGCGCGAGATACGCGGCCAGGACATCGCGATGATCTTTCAGGACCCGATGACGTCGCTTAACCCGGTCTTCCGCACCGGGTGGCAGGTGGCGGAGCCGGTCCGCCTGCATCACGGCCTGGACAAGGCCACGGCCATGGGAGTCGCGGTTTCAATGCTGGGCAAGGTCGGAATTCCGTCGCCTGCGACCAGGGCGCGTGATTACCCGCACCAGTTCTCGGGCGGGATGCGCCAACGCGCAATGATCGCGATGGGTCTGACCACCACCCCGAAGGTCTTGATCGCGGACGAGCCCACAACGGCCCTCGACGTCACGATCCAGGCGCAGATCCTCGACCTGTTGCGCAATGTCAATCGCGATTTCGGCACCGCGACCATACTCATCACCCACAACCTGGGCGTGGTCGCGGGCATGTGCGAGCGGGTCATGGTGATGTACGCAGGGAGGGTGGTCGAGGCAGGGCCGACTGTGGATGTCTTCGCCCACCCCAAGCATCCGTACACGTGGTCGCTGCTGCGATCGATACCGCGCCTGGATGCCGAGCGCCACGAACCGCTGAAGCCGATCGAAGGCCTCCCGCCCGACCTCATCGACCTGCCGACCGGTTGCGCGTTTCACCCCCGCTGCAGGTTCACGATCGAGCGCTGCTCGCGTGACGTTCCGGTGCTGAACCGAGTGGGCGAGACGCAGCTCGCCGCGTGCTGGGTCACCCAATCCGGTACCGAGCTGAAAGGTGCCTGAGACAGCGCACGTTCAGCTGAAGAAGGCCTGGACAGCCTCCGACCCGCTCGTGTCGGTACATGGCTTGAAGACCTGGTTCCCGATCTCATCGGGCGTCCTCCAGCGGACCACCGCTCACGTTCGCGCGGTCGACGGCGTCGACCTCGAGATCAAGAAGGGCGAAACGCTTGGCCTGGTCGGGGAGTCGGGCTGCGGCAAGTCGACGCTGGGGCGCACGATCATCCGCCTGCTCGACCCGACCGCGGGAACGATCCTCTTCAAGGGTGAAGACATCACCCATCAGCACGGTACGAAGATGCGAATGCACCGTCGCGACATGGCGATGATCTTCCAGGACCCATACGCGTCGCTCGATCCGCGGCAAACGGTCGGCGACATCATTGGCGAGCCGCTGGACATCCACGGGCTCGCCAAGGGCAAAGAGCGGCAGAACCGGATCTACGAGCTGCTGCAGGTCGTGGGGATGAATCCGCGATTCGCCGACCGCTATCCGCACGAGTTTTCGGGCGGTCAGCGGCAGCGCATCGGGATCGCGCGGGCGCTCGCGGTCGGCCCAACCTTCATCGTCTGCGACGAACCGATCTCCGCGCTCGACGTCTCGATCCAGGCGCAGATCATCAACCTGCTCGAGCGGCTGCAGTCGAAGTTCGACCTGACGTACCTGTTCATCGCCCATGACCTTTCGGTCGTGAAGCACATCTCGAATCGCGTCGCGGTCATGTACCTGGGCAAGATCGTCGAGGTCGCTCCCGGTGGTCAGCTGTACCGGCGGCCTCGACATCCGTACACCGGCTCGCTACTCTCGGCAATTCCGATCCCGGACCCGGTTATCGAGCGCGGGCGTGAGCGTGTGATCCTGCAGGGGGACGTCGCGTCGCCCGTGAACCCACCGTCGGGCTGCCGGTTCCGGACCCGCTGCCCACGAGCGCGACCGCATTGCGCCGAGGAAGAACCGCCTCTCGAATCGTTCGGGGCCGAGCACTTGGCAGCCTGCTTCTATCCATTAGATTGACCTTGTGATCGATGAGCTCGAAACGCTGGCGCGTGACCTGGTCACGGCCTCTTACCTGAAAGGCGATTTCGTCCTTCGTTCCGGCAAACGCTCCAACCGATACTTCGACAAGTTCCTTTTTGAGACCGATCCCGAGCTGCTCCGGCGATTGGGCAAGCACCTGGCCTCTCTCGTGCCCCTTACGACGCAGCGCCTCGCCGCACCCGAGCTTGGGGCCGTGCTCCTGGGCGGCGCTGTGTCGATGGAAACGGGCCTGCCCCTGGTCCTCGTCCGCAAGGAACCGAAGGGCTACGGAACCTCGAAGCAAATAGAAGGACGAATGGAGCGCGGCGACCGCATCACGGTCATCGAGGACGTCGTCACGACCGGCGGCGATTCGCTGAGGTCGGCGGAGGTGCTTCGCAATGCGGGCGCGGACGTGATCCAGCTCATCGTCGTCCTCGATCGCGGCGAGGGGGGCGAGGACAACATCCGCAGCGCCGGCATCCCCTATTCACCCCTCTTTCGTATCACCGACCTCGAGCTTGACTGAGCCCCGCGCCAACGCTCTCGTCATCACGGGCGGGACCGTGCACACGCCTGACGGCCCACGGCAAGTAGACGTCCATGTCGCCGGCGGCGTCATCACCAGCGTCGGCAACGATCCGGCGCCGGTCGGTGCGTCGACGGTCGACGCGACGGGGATGTACGTCCTGCCAGGCGCGATCGACGTTCACGTCCACAGCCGGGACCCGGGATTTCCTCAAAAGGAGGACTTCGCAACGCTGACAGCGGCCGCGGCTGCGGGCGGTGTGACGACGGTCATCGACATGCCGAACACGGTCCCGGCCGTCGATGCGGCCGGCGTGCTGGAGTCGAAGGCGGCGCTTGCCCGCGGCAAGGCTCGGGTCGATTACGGCTTATGGGGCCTTGTGCGCTCGACGACGACGCCTGATGAGCTCGAGGGCCTGGCCGCCGCCGGAGCGATCGGTTTCAAGGCGTATCTCGGTTACGCATTCAGCCTCGGTCACAAGCAGGTGCAGTACTCGCTCAAGCTCGAGGATCCCGACCTGGAGGCGCCGCCCGACTATGGGACGCTGGCTCGTCTCGCTCCCGATATCGCGCGCCTCGGCTTGCCCCTGGTGATCCATGCCGAGGATCCAGCCATCCTGCGTGCGTTCGCGCGCCCGCTCGAGTCCTATGCGGACCTGCTGGGGTCGAGGCCGGCGGAGGCTGAGGCCGTGGCCATCGCGGCGGCAGCCGAGATCGCGGGCGCGTCGGGAGTGCGACTGCATGTCGCTCACCTCTCCAGCGCGCCAGGGCTGGCCGCGGCGCAGGAGGCGATTCGCGCCGGTGCGCCCCTGAGCCTGGAGACGTGCCCTCATTACCTGTGGTTGTGCGATGAGGATTTCGGGCGAGTGGGGACGGCGATGAAGATCTTCCCGCCGGTCCGCGGCGCGCGCGACCGGGACGCCCTGGTCGATGGACTCCGCAAGGGCACGATCACGATCGTCGCCACCGACCATGCCCCGCACACGGATGAAGAAAAAGCCGCTGCGTTCGCAGACGCTCCGGCAGGGAGTCCCGGCGTGCAAACGCTGTACATCAGCAGCCTCGAGCTTGCGAGCCGAATGGGCGATGTGTGGCTTGCGCCACGGTGGGTTTCAGAGGCGCCGGCGGCGCTCGCCGGCCTACAGGGAAGCAAAGGCACGATCGCGCCGGGATATGACGCGGACCTCGTGATCGTGGATCCAACCCAACCGACTCGGGTGCGACCGGAGATCATGCGCTCGAAGCAGCGTCACAGCGCGCTCGACGGCATGGAGTTTGGATTCACGGTGCGCGAGGTCTACTTACGCGGGTCATTGGTGGCGGGCGGCCGCCGTGGGCGCGTCGCGGGTCGCCTCGTCCGTCCGGCGCGCCGGTGATGCGCGCCGCGCTGGTCCTGTTGATCGCAGCTACGGTGATGTGCTCGGCTTGCGGCGAGGCCACAACTGCGTCGAAAGGTTCGGCGAGCGTGTCCGGCGCGCCGCCGGGATCCGGCAAGCTCGATCCCGCGGTCGCGATGCCCAGCGGCTTCCCGGCCGACTTTCCGATTTACCCGGGCGCCCGCCTCACTCAGGCGAGCCAAGTCACGAACAACGGCCGGACCACCTGGGGGGTGCAGTGGGAGACGCTCGACGGCGTTGACGCGGTGCAGAGTTTCTATGTGAAGCGGCTGAACTCGGGCGACTGGACCCTCACCTCTAGCGGCTCGAGCGGCGGCAGCTTCTCAGCCATATTCAATCGCAGGAGCAACCAGAAGGACGCGGGGATTCTGGCGGTGGAGCTCGAGTCGGACTTCACCCGCATCACGCTTGCGTTCGGGGAGAACAGCTAGAGAAGGACGGACTGGGAAAAGGGTGTTGGGGTGCGGCTTGGGTGGTTTCTCAAGCATCTTTTTGGTGTAACGTATTGGCTCCGAACAAATGTTTGGTATACTAATTGGCATGCAGGGGGAGGGGGGCACAAGCCTCTCGAAACTAGAGGCGGCGATTCGCGAGTTTCTCGCCCGTGAGGAACGTGGGGGAATTGACCTGAAGCGCTACCGCGGGATCATTGACGCGCTCGACGGTGACTTTGCTGCGGAAGCTCGCGAAGCCCAAAAGCATGGCGATCACCAGATCGGCGGCAACATCAGCGCCGCGTCCTGGATCAGCCAGGTCTGCGGCATGTCGGTGCCTTCCGCCAAGGATCGGCTCTGCGTCGGGGAGCAGCTGGAGTCGCTGCCCATGGTTGCCGAAGCCCTCTCCAAGGGTGAGATCAGCTACCAGTCGGCGTCGGTGATCTGCCACCAGCGCGACAAGCTGGGCGAGAAGAGCGATTGCCTGGACGAAGAGCAGTGGCTCGGCTTTGCCCGCAAGCACACGATCAAGGACCTGAACTGGATCGCCGATCACTTTCGCTATGCGGTGGATCCGGAGGG
>Ga0209648_10003545_pt1 | contig 13119 bp, 8 predicted proteins | sample GraSoi2013_115cm_FD_185830 | JGI IMG/M metagenome (GOLD analysis project Ga0209648, IMG submission 185830) | Grasslands soil microbial communities from the Angelo Coastal Reserve, California, USA - Sample 9_17_2013_115cm (SPAdes) (version 2) | ecosystem: Environmental > Terrestrial > Soil >...
CTCCCCTGTGGACTGGTGCCGCTCTACTTTGAACTGGACGGCAGCTTTCCCCATCATCCCGCCAGTCCCATCGAGCCAGAGAACATGGTTGACGTGCAACAGAAGGTGCGCGAGGTCGGTGCCGATTTGGGAGCAGCTTTCGACGGTGATGCCGACCGTATGTTCCCCGTCGATGAGCATGGCAACCTGGTCGATGGTTCCATGGTCACGGCTATGGTGGCAGAAAGTCTGCTGCACAAATATCCAGGCTCGACCATCCTCTACAACCTGATCGTCTCTAAGAGCGTACCAACGCTCATCGAAAAAATGGGTGGCAAAGCGGTGCGTACTCGCGTCGGGCATTCCTACATTAAAGCCGACATGCGCCAACGGAACGCCATCTTCGGTGGTGAACACTCCGGTCACTTCTACTTCCGTGACAATTGGTATGCCGATTCGGGTCTGATCGCCCTGCTCCTCACGTTGGAACTCCTTTCGATGGCAGGCCAGCCGCTCTCCGAGTTGCTCAAACCCCTCGATCAGTGGGTGCGCAGTGGCGAAATCAACAACAGGGTGAGCGATGTCCAGGGCAAGCTCGATGCATTGGAGGAGCGATATAGCAGGGAGGCAGAATCCGTTGATAACATGGATGGTCTGACGTTCGACTTCGGTAACTGGTGGTTCAATGTACGGCCATCCAACACAGAACCCCTTCTGCGTGTGAACGTAGAGGCGAGGGCGAGGAGGTTGATGGATCAGAAGCGTGACGAGATTTTAGCCTTGATTCATGGATAGTACCCTGGTTTGCAGCCAGATTGGTACGCCTGGCTGTCTAACCAACCACCTGTACACGGGGGAGTTCTACTCCTCTATGGAAAACGACAGCACAAAAGGAGGATTTTTCTATGGCTACTCGCGTAGGCATTAACGGTTTCGGACGTATCGGTCGCCAGTCGCTCAAAGCAATGCTGGAACGCCATCCGCACGACCTCGAAGTCGTTGCCGTGAACGATCTTACTGATACGAAGACCAATGCCCATCTCTTAAGATATGACTCCACCTATGGTCGCTTTCCAGGCGAAATTGAGACGGCTCCTGACGCTTTAATCGTCAATGGGCACACCATCAAAGTGATTTCACAACGCGATCCGGCACAAATTCCCTGGGGTGATTTAGGTGTAGAACTTGTCCTCGAGTCTACCGGTCTCTTTACGGATGCCAGCAAAGCGGCAGCACATCTGCAAGGTGGCGCGAAAAAAGTCATTATCTCTGCTCCTGCCAAAGGTGAAGACATTACCCTTGTGCTTGGAGTCAATGAAGAGATGTATGATCCGCAGAGGCACCACATCATTTCCAACGCTTCCTGTACGACCAACTGCCTGGCTCCTGCTGCCAAGGTACTCAACGATACGTTTGGTATTGAACGAGGCATGATGAACACCATCCACTCCTACACCAACGATCAACGCATCCTTGACCAGGTTCACAAAGACCTGCGGCGTGCTCGTAGTGCGGGTGCGAACATCATTCCTACCACCACCGGCGCTGCTCGTGCGCTGGCCCTGGTCATTCCCGAACTCAAGGGACGCTTCGATGGCATGTCACTACGCGTCCCGACCGTCACCGTCTCAGTCGTCGATTTCGTGGCCGATGTGCGCAAGGAAGCCACGAAAGAAGCCGTGAACGACGCGTACAAGCAGGCTGCTGCCGGTTCTCTCAAGGGCATTCTCGACTATACAGAAGAACCGCTTGTTTCCACTGACTTCCGGGGTGACGACCACTCCGCGATCATTGATGGTCTTTCGACTATGGTCGTCGGCAAGAACATGGTCAAGGTTGTCGCCTGGTATGACAACGAGTGGGGCTATTCCTGCCGCATCGCCGATCTCGTCCAGTTCCTCGCGCAAAAAGGCCTGTAGGGACACCTCTTGCAGTACCTGGATGTACTCCTTTCGTCCTGCCTGAGTGCGAAGCACTAGCACTACTGATCGAGCCTGCTGACCGCGAAGCGGTAGCACGCAGTGCGTTGCAGGCTCGCATTTCAAGCTAGCGCCAGCAGCGTTGGCAGGACGGATAGATGCCGAGCAGGTAGTCAGGAAAATTGATTATGAATAAGCAAACAGTACGCGATATCGATGTCGCCGGAAAGCGTGTGCTCATGCGCGTTGATTTCAACGTGCCAGTAGATGCAGAACGACATATTACGGACGATACACGCATCCGCGCATCGCTTCCCACCATACAGTACTTACTGGATAACGGAGCGGCTGTCATCCTCATGTCACACCTTGGGCGACCAAAGGGGGAGGTGAATGAGAAATATAGCCTGGTCCCGGCAGCACAACGCCTGAGCGAACTCCTGGCCAGACCCGTACAGCTCGCACCGGATTGTATTGGTCCTCAAGTCAAGGCTCAAGCAGAAGCGCTACAGCCGGGACAGGTACTCCTGCTAGAGAACCTGCGCTTCCATAAGGAAGAGGAGAAGAACGATTCTGAGTTCGCTAAACAGCTTGCTTCTCTCGGTGAAGTCTATGTCAACGATGCCTTTGGCACTGCACATCGCGCCCATGCCTCGACGGAAGGGGTCACCCACTATCTCCCAGGCGTTTCAGGCTTCTTAATGGAGAAAGAGCTCAACTACCTGGGATCTGCCCTGGAACATCCTGAGCGGCCATTTGTATCCATTGTCGGTGGCGCGAAAGTCTCCGACAAGATAATGGTGTTAGAGCGACTGATCGGCATGGTTGATAAGCTACTGATTGGTGGAGGCATGGCTAATACTTTCCTCAAGGCGGAAGGCTACGAAATTGGCGATTCGCTCTTCGAGGAGGGCAAGGTTGCTACTGCCCGCGATCTCATTACGAAAGCGCGTCAACGTCAATTGGAATTGCTACTACCCATTGATGTTGTAGTCGCTGATCGCTTTGAAGCCGGTGCGAACACAAGAGTCGTTGATAGCAACCAGGTTGAACCCGGTTGGCGTATTATGGACATAGGCCCTAAAACCATTGATGTTTTCCAGCGAGCCCTGGCAGACGCACAGACTATCGTCTTTAATGGCACGCTCGGAGTAGCAGAATGGCCCGCCTTTGCTAAGGGTACCGATGCGATTATCGGGGCACTGGCCGAGCGTACCAAAGCTGGCGCAACCACGATCATTGGCGGTGGTGATTCAGCGGCAGCAGTTGAGCAGGCAGGTGCTGCCGACAAGATGACCCACGTCTCAACGGGTGGTGGCGCTTCTCTTGAATTCCTGGAAGGGCGTGTCCTGCCAGGGGTGGCAGCTTTGCAGGAGAAGGGATAATGAAAACAACATCTCGCAATGCCGTCATAGCGGGCAACTGGAAGATGAACTATGGTCCCAGGCAGGCATCAGAGTTTGCAGGTGAGATCGTACCTGAGCTTGACCAGTTAGTGGAGCACTACCCTCAGATTGTACCTATCATGTGCCCACCATCAATTTCACTGCCTGCTGTACGCGAAGTGACGCAAGCGTTTCCACGCATTGAGCTGGGCGCACAGAACATGTACTTTGAGGAAAAAGGCGCTTTTACCGGCGAGATTTCACCGGCCATGGTACGAGAGTTGTGCCGTTATGTAATTCTTGGCCACTCTGAGCGCCGCACGTATTTCGGCGAAACCGATGACATCGTGAACAAAAAGGCACAGGCCGCACTTCGACATGGGTTGTGCCCGGTAGTATGCATAGGTGAGCGCCTTGAACAGTACGACGCTGGTCAGACTGAGGATGTCATTCGCTTCCAGGTTCAACACAGCCTCGCACACTTCCCGGCAGACGCTGTGCGAGAAGTGGTTGTTGCTTACGAACCTGTCTGGGCTATTGGCACTGGCAAGGCTGCTACTGCTGATGGGGCAGGCAAGGTTATTGCTCTCATTCGCCGGCTCTTCGAGGATAGATACGGGAATGAGGCGGCAACAACGCTGCGTATTCTCTACGGTGGCAGTGTCACCTCAGCCAATATCAGCGAATTTATGACCCATCCCGATATAGATGGAGCACTTGTGGGGGGAGCCAGCATTACACATGACTTCGTGGAGATCGTGCAGAAGGTGATTGAGACATTGCAAGGGTGAAAATGGAACAGTACATTTGTATTAGACGCAGGCTATTCCATGTAGAGTGCGGATTTATCCAGCACGTGGTCACCGTATCATTCAGAACAACTGTTGTTGTTTCCACCGCCTGCAAATGCCTGGCGTCTGTTTCGTCCACATGATATGGTGACCCCTGAGAGGAGAACCGATGCGACGCACCAAAATTGTCTGTACGATCGGTCCAGCGACCAGCAGCGAAGAGCGACTCGAGCAACTCATACGCGCTGGCATGAATGTTGCTCGCGTAAACTTCTCGCACGGGACGCAGCCTGAGCATGCACTGGTCATCGAGCGCATACGCACGACTTCCGCCCGCTTAGGGCATGCCATTGCCATTCTGCAAGACCTGCAAGGACCCAAGATTCGGACTGGAACATTAGAAGGTGGGCAGCCTGTCCTCTTGGTAGATGGTGCCAGGGTGACGATTACCACCCGCGATGTGGAGGGAAATGCAGAGACAATCTCGACCACCTACAAGCAGTTGCCGCAGGATGTGAAGGAAGGTGACCGTATCCTGCTGGACGATGGCCTCCTGGAACTGCGTGTGCTTGGCTCGGATGCGACCGAGGTTGAGTGCCTGGTCGTGCATGGTGGACCGCTCAAAGAGCACAAGGGCATCAATCTGCCGGGGGTCGCTGTAAGTGCGCCAGCACTGACTGAGAAAGATCGTGACGACTTGAAGTTCGGCGTGTCGCAGGGTGTTGATTATGTCGCGCTCAGTTTCGTCCGCCGGCCGGAGGATCTGCTAGAGGCCAGGGCTCTCATACGACAACTGCAAGTGGAGAAGGTGGGAGAAAGGGCGCAGGTGAGCATTCCCTTGATTGCCAAGCTCGAGAAACCGGAGGCGGTCGCCCGGCTCGATGAAATTCTCGATGTAGTCGATGGGGTGATGGTCGCACGAGGCGACCTGGGAGTGGAGATGCCGCCGGAGAAAGTGCCGCTCATCCAGAAACGCATCATCGCTGCGTGCAATGATCGGGGGTTGCCTGTCATTACCGCAACGCAAATGCTCGAATCTATGATTACGCATCCCCGTCCAACGCGAGCGGAGGCCAGTGATGTCGCCAATGCCATTTTCGATGGGACCGATGCGCTCATGCTCAGCGCGGAAACGGCCACGGGTTCCTATCCTATAGAGGCGGTTCAGATGATGGTGCGTATTGCCCAGGAGACCGAGGCGGACCCTCGCAGCGCTCGTCAACCGCAGTGCCAGTACCTGACCCCGGCACATGCGGTCAGTCATGCCGCTCGCGCTCTGGCAGAGGAGGCCAGTGTCCAGGCCATCGTCGTCTTTACCCGTTCGGGTGCCTCCGCTCACCTGATCTCCACGGATCGACCGCGAACTCCGATCCTGGCCTATACCCCCTCGGAGTACGTCTATCGTCAGCTTGCACTCTGGTGGGGCGTGTGGCCGCATCGCATTGATTTGCAAGAGACAACGGAGGAACTGATTGCGCGTGTGGATCACAGGCTGCAGGAGGACAACCTCGTATCAAGAGGTGAGCATGTCGTGATCATGGGGGGTCTACCCGTCGCGAGCCAGGCGCGGACGAACTTTGTGAAATTGCAGCCAGTAGGCGTTGATACGTGATACAACGACAGAGAGGAGAAGGGTATGTCAAACAATAGCCTGAGACCGGCGATTATCGAAGATATGCGAGCGAGTGAAATCCTCGACTCCCGTGGAAATCCCACTGTTGAAGTGGACGTGCTATTGATGGGGGGAGCGCGTGGTGTGGCGGCCGTTCCCTCCGGGGCTTCAACCGGAGCGCATGAGGCTGTCGAACTGCGTGATGGGGACAAGAATCGCTATGGCGGCAAAGGTGTGCTGAACGCTGTTAGGAACGTCAATGACACCATTCGCGAGGCGCTGATTGGACGCGATGCCACCGAGCAGGAGCTGGTAGATAAGCTCATGATCGAACTGGATGGGACGGCCAACAAAGGCAAATTAGGAGCCAACGCTATCCTTGGCGTCTCGCTTGCCGTGGCAAAGGCGGCAGCCAATGCAGGCGAGCAACCCCTGTACCGCTATGTTGGTGGGGTCTCAGCCAGCACTTTGCCCGTTCCCATGATGAATATCTTGAACGGGGGCAAACATGCCGACAACTCCACGGATATGCAGGAATATATGATCTTGCCTGTCGGGGCCTCAACCTTTCGTGAGGCCTTGCGCATGGGCGCGGAGGTGTATCAAGGCCTGAAAAAGGTTCTGCATGACAAAAAGCTCAATACGAATGTGGGGGATGAAGGGGGCTTTGCTCCTTCGCTCCGTTCTAATCGCGAGGCGTTAGAGGTCATTGTTACAGCTATCGAGTCAGCGGGCTACAAACCGGGCGTGGATATATTCCTGGGGATGGATCCTGCCGCGAGCGAGTTCTATCAGGATGGCAAGTATGTGCTGGCACGAGAAGGCCGCACCCTCACCTCCAGCGAAATGGTCGACCTCTACGAACAATGGCTGAATGAGTACCCGATCATCACCATCGAAGACGGTCTGGCCGAAGATGACTGGGATGGATGGGCTCAGTTGCGGCAGCGCCTGGGCGATCGGGTGCAACTGGTAGGAGATGACCTCTTTGTGACCAACACCGAGCGTCTCAAGCGAGGGATTGGGGAGCGTTCGGCCAACGCGATTCTCATCAAGCTCAATCAGATTGGGACACTCACGGAGACCCTGGCAGCCATTGAGATGGCCAAGCGTGCAGCATTTACCGCGGTGATTTCCCATCGCTCGGGCGAGACCGAGGACACGACGATTGCAGACTTGGTGGTTGCCACCAACGCCGGACAGATCAAAACAGGGGCACCCGCGCGGAGTGAACGCGTGTCTAAGTATAACCGCTTACTGGCAATCGAGGATGAGCTTGGGGCAGAAATAGCGCGCTACGCCGGGTTCAGCGCCTTCTATAATGTACCAGTCCTTTATTCGAGGGTATAATAGTATAGATTCTTTTACAAGACCGGCCCCGAGCAGAGCGTGTCCTGCACGGGGCTGTGGCTGAAGAGGTGATATGTTTGCTCAAGATAAGCTGAGCAGCAGCGTATAATTTTCGATCGTCGCGACCTACTCCTTTCGTCCTGCCTGAGCGCGAAGCGCTAGCCGCGACCGAGCGGCGTTGGCAGGACGGGTAGGTGCCGAAAAGGAGTTACATGGTAATGACCGCAAGACCTTCAGGACGACCACGCCCTTTTGTTTTAATTATTATGGACGGCTGGGGCATCAATCCTCGCAAGGAGGGTAATGCCATTGCTCTGGCAAACACGCCCAATATTGACCGGCTAGCACGCGAGTGGCCTCATACCGCCGTCAAGACGTCAGGCGCAGCGGTGGGTCTACCAGAAGGCCAGATGGGGAACTCGGAAGTGGGCCATCAAAATATTGGTGCGGGGAAGCGCGTCTTGCAAGACTATACTCGTGTCAGCGAGTCGATTGCAGACGGCAGCTTCTTCCAGAACCCGGCGCTGCTGAAAGCTATCGAGCATGTCAAGAAGAACTCCTCCCAATTACATATTTGTGGTCTCCTTGGCAATGGAGGAGTGCACGCGCACCAGACTCACCTGGAAGCACTGCTGCGGCTGGCACAGATGCATGATGTTGAGCGCGTCTACATCCATTCTTTTACAGATGGTCGAGATACCTCACCTACAGGCGGCGTCGAGTTCATGCAGCTTTTACAGGCTCGTGCGCGAGAGATTGGTGGCGAGCACGCGGCGAAGGTGGCCACAGTCAGCGGTCGCTATTATGCGATGGATCGTGACAATCGTTGGGACCGCACAGGTATGACTTATTTTGCCATGACGCGTGGAGAAGGACAGCGGGCCAGTTCAGCAGTAGCAGCGATTCAGCAGTCCTATGACCAGGGCGTGACTGACGAGTTTATTATTCCCACGGTCGTCATGGAGAATAACCATCCCGTTGCGCTGGTAAAGGCGGGTGATGCGCTGATTCATTACAATTTCCGTCCTGACCGGGCGCGTCAACTCACCAAGGCGTTTGTGCTGAAGGAATTGCCGCCCCAGGCTGAAGGCAAGTTTCAGAGAGGGCCACGGCTGGAAGACCTGGCGTTTGTAATGATGACGGCTTACGAGGAAGGACTGGATGCTGATGTTGCCTACCGTGCCGACGAGGTAGAGATGCCGCTTGCGCGAGTTATCTCCGATGCCGGTTTGCGCCAGTTCCACACTGCCGAGACGGAGAAATATGCGCATGTGACCTATTTTATCAACGGGCGGCGCGAGACACCTTATCCGGGTGAAGACCGTTTACTGGTGCCATCTCCGAAAGTGCCCACGTATGATCTGCAACCAGAGATGAGCGCAGCAGGCGTCACCGAGACGGCGGTCGAGCATATTCGCACCGGCCAATACGACCTGGTGATCATGAACTATGCCAACGCCGATATGGTTGGTCATACAGGGGTGATCGAGGCTGTCATCAAAGCGGTCGAGACGGTTGATACAGGTATCGGCCGCGTTGTGGAAGCAACGTTGGCAGCAGGAGGGGGTTTGCTGATTACCGCCGATCATGGCAATGCCGAGCAGCTTATCGATTATAATACGGGTGGACCCTTCACAGCCCATACGACTTATCCAGTACCACTGTATCTGGTAGTGCCGCAACTCGCACGAGCAAAGTTGAGGACGGATGGGATTCTGGCCGATGTATCACCTACGATTTTGCAAATTATGGGTATTGCGCAACCGAGGGATATGACGGGAAGGTCGTTGATTTTGCCGTGATGTGTGTAGACCTTGAGGGCGTCTCTCATGATGGTGAACAGGGATGGCCTGTTCGCCATAAAACCGGAAGCAAAGGGAGGAGAAAGCCAGCATGCCGCGAGACTTGCCACTCGGGAATGGAAAACTACTGCTGAATTTTGACAGGTACTACAATCTCCGTGATATTTACTGGCCTCATGTCGGTCAGGAACTTCACACTGGAGTCGATATCGTCGATATCCAGGAAGAAGCTGTCCCCCCTATCTCCCGTACAGGGGTCTGGGTCGATGGGCAGTTTGCATGGCTCGATGCACCTGAGTGGGAGCTTGAGCTGCTCTATGAAGAGGAGACGCTTGTTACACACGTGACACTCATTCATCCCACGTTACAACTCCAACTTGTCTTCAGCGATGTCGTTGATTTCCATGACGACATCTTCCTGCGTCATGTTGTGGCGACGAATCAAGCCACTGATCCACGAGAGGTGCGTCTCTTTTTCCACTATCACTGGCATATCTCGGGTGATGCAGAGGGAAATACGGTCTTCTACTCTCCAAAGCAGCAAGCGCTGGTGGCTTACAAGCTGCAAGCCTACTTCCTTACGAGTGGCCAGGTCGGCAGCGGCGATCAGACGGCCATCGGTATAACCAGTTGGGCCACAGGAAAGAAAGAGTTCAAGGGAGCGGAGGGAACCTGGCGCGATGCCGAGGATGGCGAATTGGGCTGCAACCCGATTGCTCAAGGGCGGGTCGATGGAACACTTGCGCTGCATCTGCCAACCCTGGCTGCCGGGGCGAGTGAAGAAGCCTACCATTGGCTGACCGTGGGAGCGGACCTGCAAACGGTCGTGTCTTTAGACAACAAGGTACGCGCTCGCGGTCCTCAATCGTTCCTCAAGCGCACACGCAATTACTGGCTGCGATGGGTCAATAAAGACGTGCAAGACTTCGGTGACCTCTCACCTGAACTGGTTGACCTGAACAAGCGCAGCCTGCTGGTCCTGTGCACCCAGATTGATGCCGGGGGCGCGATTATTGCCGCCAATGATGGGGATACCTACAATTATTCAGGTGATAGTTACTCCTACATGTGGCCCAGAGATGGGGCCCTGGTGGCAAACGCCCTGAACCATACAGGTTACGCGGCGATCGCGCGCCAGTTTTATGATTTTTGCCAGGCAGTGCTGACACCAGAGGGCTACCTCTTACACCGCTATAGCCCCGACCGCTTGTGGGGAAGTAGCTGGCATCCGTGGATCGATGAGGCGGGGAACTCACATTTGCCTATCCAGGAGGATGAAACGGCGCTTGTAGTGTATAGCCTCTGGCAACACTATGCCTGCTTCCACGACATCGATTTCGTCTCGTCCCATTATCACGATCTTGTTACTCCCGCTGCTAGTTTTCTTGTCAGCTACCGTGAGCCCCATACGCATCTGCCCGATGCCTCCTATGATCTGTGGGAAGAGCGACGCGGGATCTTCACGTACACGACAGCGACGGTCTATGCTGGACTGGATGCGGCTGCCAGGTTCGCCATGCTCTTTGGAGACGAGGAGTTAGCCAGCAGGTATCGGCAGGGCGCAGAAGAGATCAAGGAGGCAGCCCTTCAGTACTTGTGGGACCAGGAACGGGGGCATTTTCTGCGGATGATCACCGTGGACAAAAGCGGCACCATCCAGAAGGACCCGACGCTCGACAGCAGCCTGTGTGCGCTCTTCCAGTTCGGTATGTTGCCAGCGCGTGATCCACGCGTCGAGCAGACCATGCAAGCGCTTGAGCAGGCGCTCTGGGTGAAAACGCCAATAGGGGGCATGGCACGCTATGAAAATGACGACTACTACCGAGTCGCGTCTGACCTCTCACTAGCACAGGGCAACCCCTGGTTCATCACGACTCTGTGGCTCGCACAATATCGCATTGCTCATGCGTCAACGTTCGATGAACTGCACCAGGCGATCCCGCTCTTAGAGTGGGCGCAGATCCATGCCTTGCCCAGTGGGGTCATGGCAGAACAGATCGATCCCCTCAGCGGTGAGCCACTGAGTGCTTCGCCGCTGACCTGGAGCCACGCCGAATACGTGATGACCGTTAACCGGTACCTGGGAAAGTACCGTGAGTTTCAGAAAGCATACGGGGCTTGATAAGGGTACGAGTAGCATTGGAAAAGCGTGCCCTCTTACGAGAGGAGGTGTAGCTCTTTTAAGGGTTATGTTATGTAAAGTTTCGCGGGAGAAGGAGTCTGCCCTCCTCTCGCTAAAGGAGGAATGGAACAGATGGAACCAACCGAAGTACAAGGCAAAGTGCGCATACCCCGCGGAAAGTTCAATGGAATCAATGCCGTTGCCGATGAAAGAGGGATTATAGCCGCCGCGGCGATGGATCAGCGTGGTTCTCTGCGCAAAGCTATTGCTAAGGGGAAGGGAAGTGATGCCTCTGAAGCCGAAGTGAGCGAGTTCAAGGTGCTGGTGACTGAGGTGCTCACGCCCTACGCCAGTGCGATTTTGTTAGACCCGGAGTACGGGCTCGAAGCGGTGAAGCACCGGGCCAAACAGGCTGGTGTGTTTCTGGCTTACGAAAAAACCGGTTACGATGCCACGGCCAAGGGGCGGCTGCCTGACCTGCTTCCGGAATGGTCGGTGCGGCGGCTCATCAACGCGGGCGCTGACGTGATCAAAGTCTTGCTTTACTATGATCCCGACGATACGGAGCAGATCAACACGATAAAACATGCCTTCATCGAGCGGGTGGGGGCCGAATGCGCTGCCTACGCCGTTCCCTTTTTCCTGGAGGTGCTTGCCTACAGCGACGAGATTGGCGATGATAACAGCCTCGCGTTCGCCCGGGTCAAACCATCCAAGGTGAAGAAGTACATGCAGGAATACTCCCAGCCGCAGTACATGGTGGACGTGTTGAAAGTCGAAGTCCCGGTGAATATGCGTTACGTTGAGGGCTCGAGGGCCAACCCCGATGGGCAGATCGCCTATAGCCGGGAAGAGGCCAGGCAGTACTTCCGCGAAGCCGCGGCCGCGACGCGCGTACCATTTATCTACCTCAGCGCCGGTGTGAGCAACGAGGTCTTCCGCGAGACGCTCGAGCTTGCCGCCGAAGCCGATACGCCGTTCTCCGGGGTGTTGTGCGGGCGGGCGACGTGGCAGGACGGCATCCCCATATATGCCAGAGGCGGGGCCGCGGCATTGCGGAAATGGCTGGAAGATCAGGGGGTGCGCAACATTCAGGTCGTGAATGAGGTGCTGAGCAAGGGAGCGAAGCCGTGGTGGGACTTCTATGGGGGCAAAGATAACATAAAGATTATAGATACACAGGTGTAACGCCCATTGCTGATGGGGGACACTTTTCTGGATCGGCTGTATTGTCTGTTTGCAGGGCCATGTTACCCAACAGGGAGAGAGGCGAGACCCACTACAGTAGGTAACACCCTGTTGGGTAACATGGCCCTGCAAAGGCGCACCAGGGAGATCCGATGCCGGAGTTCGCAGGCTACACCCTCCCCAGGTCGCCGTGGCATCAGCCATACGAACTGTTTGAGCGCCATGAAAGGCGAAGTACTAGGCCCTGGTTGGTGTGGGTTAGCCATGCCTGGTACTTCGCCTTTCATGGCCAGCATGGCTCCTACAGGGCACGCAAAGAACGCTGGTAGCGCGGCGAAGAGTTGCACTGGTTGCCTTATACCCACCTGGCGTGCAATCTAACAACACACGAACATTTGCTTCACTTGCTCGTGCCATTGCTTCCATAATTTGACGGGTGCATCGCCTACCTGCTGGCTGCTTTGCAGACCGCTGGCTCGCACCTGGCACCTTTGCACAGGTAGGTTTTTGGGAGGGGACGTTCTGACAGTGGTAGGGCGGGGGTGCTTGCACCGCGCTGGGGTGGCGTGGGGCATGCTCCCGTTATGGGGTACGAGCCCCATAGGCGTCAAGTCGGCCCACACCGCCACCGCAGGGCGACCGCAAGGGTTGCGCCCATAAGCGCGGACATAAGCCGTCTTTCCAGGGCGACCCCCGCACCAGGGCGACCGCAAGGGTCCTTAGACGGGTAGGTTTTTTGGAAAAGGAACCGCATGACCTGTAGTAGGGGGCCCTTGTGGCCGCCCGTGGTGGGAACCTGCATCCTTGCCACCGTTGTTGTACCCCAGCGCGGGCGGCCACAAGGGCCAATACATTTCAAATAGGGACAAGAGGTGTAGCCTCGGCCAGCAGTTTGGAGCCTTGGGGTCGCACCACGATGACCACAAACTCCTCAAAGCGCTCCCCGGGTTCAAAGGGCTTGGGCGGTGGGA
>Ga0209648_10003546_pt1 | contig 13118 bp, 5 predicted proteins | sample GraSoi2013_115cm_FD_185830 | JGI IMG/M metagenome (GOLD analysis project Ga0209648, IMG submission 185830) | Grasslands soil microbial communities from the Angelo Coastal Reserve, California, USA - Sample 9_17_2013_115cm (SPAdes) (version 2) | ecosystem: Environmental > Terrestrial > Soil >...
GAGGCACTGGACGCGCGCGTCGGTGCGGCGCAGACAATAAAAACAATGGCCGCGTTCGCGGAGGTGGATGGACTGGCGCAGGGCGCGGGTCTTGAGGAAGTCGAGTTGTTCCAGGTTGGGGGATTGCGGCTGGCGGGCGGTGCCGACGACGGGGATGGCTCCCGCCACGGCGGGCAGGCCGGGGCGAAGGCCGCGAATCTCGTCGGGCAGGAGCACCGCGATGATGTGGCCGGCTTTGCTGCGGCGGATGAGGCGGAGCGCACCGAGGACGACGAGGCGACGGACCGATTCGCGCACGGGGCCGGTGCTGATACCGATGCCGCGGGCGAGCCAGGGCATGGAGAAGCGGAGCTGGGGCCGGCCTTCGAGACGGCTGTGGCGGATGAGATGCGAATAGACGGCGCGGTCGGTGATGGACAGGCGCAGCCGCGGGAAGAGAAAGTCCTCGAATTGTTTCCAAAGATGTTTGACATTCAGTTTTTTGCGCTTCATGGCGGATCCTGAGATGGAGTTGGTGAAGAGAGTTGACAGGCGACGGTTGGCAGGCCTGCCTGACGCAGGCATGTCCGGCCCCCGGTGAGTAGGGCCCAAAAACAAAAAAGCCCCGACGGTGGTCGGGGCGCAGTTTTCTACAGGGGATAGCTTACAAGAACCGTACCTGGTTTGTCAAGAGGAAAATGCAAGAAAAAGAGCCGAAGCTCGCATCGGCGCTGGAGCGTGGGGCGCTATCTGGAAACAGCAACACCGGCTGGTATGGGGATCATGTCGCCTTCGGCGGGGCCCTGATTGCTGGCGGTATTTGTGAGATTTCCTGCGAGCATGCGGCGGTACTTGCCGCGCTCGTCGAGGTTCATATCGACGATCTCGAAGGCCATGTCCTGCGCGCGGGAGTCGCGCATGAGCGCGGTAGCCTGCAAATTCCTCATGCCAATCTGGAGCTTCAATTGTACTTGCGTCCCCGGCGCCAGGTGCCGGCTGAGGGTCGCAAAGCCTCCCGTGAGGCTGGCGGTTTTGATCTCCATGGAACAACCGTCTTTGAGGTTCGTGCATACCGCCCTGACTGTCTTCCTCAGGCGCACGCGCGCGTGCCGGCGCTGCCGCACAAACTTCGACGCGACTGGAATCTCTAGCGGTGCGAGCGTGAGATCTTCCTTGTCAATTCCGCTTTTGGGCAGATAATCGCGAACCCAATCCGGGTCAAGCTTCTCGAGCGCCTGGAGCGCGGCGATGCGCAACTCCTGCGGCTGGGCCCAGCCAAACACTTTCTTCGCCTCCAGGAGGCGCTTCAAGGTGCTGGCCGATTCGGGCGCTTGAATTCTGCCCAGTGCTTCGATGGCTTTGACGCGCAGATACGGCCCGCCACCGGCGGGCAAGTCGCCGTCGGCGATGGTCAGCAGTTTGCCGAGCGCCTCGCGATCCGAGGTGACGCCGATCTCGTCGATCACCAGCGGTGTTACAAGTGGGTCGACGTGATCGAGCAACTCGAGCAGGATGTGGCAGCGTCTGGCCGCGCCACTGGCGGAAATCTGCCGCACGATGCGGTCTTGCGAGGCCCGTGGGAAATCTTTCATCCGGCCCGGCAGATATACCATGACCGATTCCGGATCGAGCCTGCTCAGCAGCCCGGCCATCTCCACGGCTTCAGCGGCGGGCCCGCCGCGCACCGTGCCCCGGAGACACTGAACGGCCTCTTCACCGAGGTCGCCCGCCAAATTGGCCACATGCTCGGAGTCTTCGCGCAGACTGCAACGATTGAAACGCGCCGCGAGCTGCTCCATGGTCGTTTGCGGCAGCAACTTCAGTACATCGGTCAGCCCTGCAGCCACATGGCGCGCCTTCAGCGCTTCCTCGACAAACTCCGGCACGCGCTCTTCGATTCCCATTTTTCCGCGCAGGCTGCGCGCGATTCCCGGCCTCTGCGACTCGACGCCGGCAACCAGATCGAGGGCCCGCTCCATTGCCGGAAAATAGCGGCTGGTGGCCGCTTCCTGGCTCAGCCGTACGAAGGCCGCGCTCACCAAGCCCTGGAGTTCAGAGTCCTGCTCCACGCTGAGCCGCAGACCCAGGTGGCGCAGCGCTTCGCTGAGCAGCTTTGGATCGGCTTTGGAATACAGTTCGGCCATCTCGGAAAGTCCGACCGCGGTTTTCTTCCGCGCATCGGGCTCTTCGCTGTCCGCGCAAGCCGCATAATTCTGAAGAATGCTGACGGCTTCGGCGAGGTTGCCGTGCTCGATCAGTTCACTAACGTAGGACTGCACGTTGCGCGGCGGAATGCACCAGGCTTCTCCGGATAACAACACGGCGCGCTTGCCGTTCTCCGGCACTGCCGCCCAGAACTGCCGGTCGAGGATTTCGCGATGCGACTCCGCCAGGATGCCCGCTTCGCTCATCTTGTCTTCATGAGAGCCGAGAATCTTTCGCAGGTTCTCGATTTCCTGATTCATGTGGTCGAGCATCTGGCGAACAGCGTTCACTTTCACTTCGCCGCGCTCAAACCGCTCCAGCGCGAAACGGATGGCCAGGTGTTCGGCCAGTTGCACGAGCACGGACTCATCCGGCTTCGCATCCGGCGCTTGTGCAGCCAGAGCTGCGAGTGCTTGTTTCAATGTGTCTTGCGCGCGGCCCGGTAACTGCGCCACCTGCTGCTGAAAAGCCCCCGCCGCGGCCATGCCACCTTGCCCCGCGCTGGCATTCCCGAAACTCGTCAGCGCTCCGAGAATCCCGAGAAGCTCTTCTTCTGTCGGTTCGCCGCGCGCACCAGGGGCGCCCCCCGCAAGACCGGCAACCACACCGGAAACAAGAGTCGCGCCGCCGTTGTTGCCAGCTCCAGTCCACGTGCCGACCGCCTGTGGACCGCCGCCTAACGCTCCGCTACCCGGTCCGCCCGGTCCTGGACCCAAACTAACTGGACTTCCGCCGCCCGGACCGCCTACGCCTGGGTCTCCGACTACAGGTCCACTTCCACGGGCTCCTTGTCCATTCGTTTCGGTGCCAGTCGCTCCTCCGCCCTTGGCACCCTGAGCTGCAGCAATCAATTCGAGTAATTTGTGCGGGTCGTTCAACAAATCGGTGAACTTGTCCTGATCCTTGCCGAGCGATGCGACCGCCAATTGTGCGGCCATGCTCGCGTCTTTCAGCCGCGAATCCGCGGCCACGAAGTAAATCTCATTGATGTGGATTCCAGGTGCGCCCGCGAGAGCAGCTTTCAATTGCAGCGCAAGCTCGGCTGGTTTGGCTTTGCCGGCGGGAAAGGCGCGCACGAATCGGCCGATCTCTTCTTCCGTTACGGAAGCGAAAAACTGTACGCTGGCCAGGCCCGCCGCGGAGAGCAACTGCGCAAATTGTTTTTCGGCGGGTGAGCCTTCCAGGGGCACGCCGTCCAGCAACAGCTGCGAATTCGTCGCTCCGAGCAATAGCCCCGCGTCCGTCCCCATGGGGATGGCAGTGCGCAGCTCGTGCCAGGCGATCTGGAGTTGCTCGATGGTCCGGACATGCTCGTAGCCGTACAGGCGAGCAAACTTCAAGAGGATGTTAAGGCTTCTTACGAAAGCGCGTCCGGCCGCTTTTTGTGGGTCTGCTTTCATCCTGCGCCGCGTGGTTCCTGTCTAGGACTTCCTCACTAGTACCGTAGAGTCGGTCGCCGTTCGCCGCAATGGTACAGCAGTCCCATGTGTCCCGGAGGTCAAGCCACCATGAGGACGGGCAGGGCCCTGACCAAACGGACGGGTAACCGGAGGGAGAGGACAGGTAAGAAGGGGATGTCCCTGTCGGGGAAAAAATCGAATCACGCCGGATCTAGTTCTTCGAAATGACCACGCGCCCGCGGCGCCGCGTGCGATTCGTGACCTGCGCGACCATCGGCAGTCCGCCGAGCTCCAGCAATAATTTGCGCAAGCGGTAGCGTTCATCCAGATCCATGTCCACGAATTCGAATGCCATGGCCTGAGGCCGCGCTCCGCGGACAATTGCCTGCGCCTTGATGTTGCGCACGCCCAGCGAGAATCTCAGCGACAACAACGAGCCCGGAGCCAGATGGCGTTCCCCGGAACCGATCCCGCCTCCCAGGTTTAGCTCTGGAATGGAGAGTTTGAAGTTTTCCCGCAAATTCGTTGTCACGGCAATGAGGTTGCGCGAAAGCTTCACGCGCGCGTAGCGCCGCTGCCGGATCACGGAAGCATTGGGTTCGGGATCCGAGGGTTCGAGCGTCAATTCCTTGCGGTCGATTCCGCTGGCGGCAACCTTTTCCATACCCACCGTCGGATCGACGCGCAGCAACGCCTGAGCGGCGGCGATTCTCAATTCGTTTGGATACACCCAGCGCCAAACTTGCCGGGTATCCAGAATGTGCTGGAAGAGCACGCTGGACGCCGAAGCGCGCAATCGGCCGAGCGCTTCAACCGCTTTCACTCTCGTGAATCCGGGCGTCTCGTCGTTCTGCACCAGTTCGATCAGTTTCGGAATGCAGCTGCTCTGCCCGCTCATCCCCATTTCGTCGATGGCCAGGGGGCGAATCAGCACATCGAGCGAATCGTAGAGGGCCATGAGCAGCCGCGCCCGCTCCTCGGGTGGTGCTGCGGAAAGTTGCCGGACAGCGCGGTCATGCGAGGAGCGCGGCCATTGCGAGAGCCGCGCCGGCAGAATTTTCTCCACGTTCTCCGGAGAAAGCTGGCTCACCAACCCGATGGCTTCGGCGGACTCGGCTGCCGGAGCGGTCTGCAACGTCTCGAGAAGCCGTTGCGTAGCATCCTCTCCCAGGTTGCGGATAATCGTGGTGAGCAGATCGCAGTCCTCGCGGAATCCGCAATGCCCGAATCGATTGGTTACATAGTGGATCGTGGCTTTGGGCATCAGATTGAGGATTTCCATCATGCCGTCCGCAATCTGGCCGCTGCGCATCGCTTCCTCGATGAATTCCGGCAGTCGTTCTTCCGCGCCGATGCGTGGCCGCAGGCTCTGCGTCGATCCGGGCCTCTGCGCCTCCACGCTCTCCAGCGACGAGAGTGCTTGCTGCATAGCCGGGTAGCAGCGCTTGGAGGCCGCTTCCTGGCTCAACCGCACAAAGGCCGCGCTGACCAGCGTCTGCAATTCCGGCTCACGCTCGATGGCCAACTGATTGCCGAGCCGGCGGATGGCATCCATCAAAGCACTGCCGTCTCCGCTGCCGTACAGTTCACCCAAGTCCGAAAGTCCGATCGCCGTCGTTCGCCGCGCTTCCGGCGCTTCCAGCCCCACGCACGAAGCGTACTTGATCAGGATTTCGTTGACGGTCTTCAGTTCCCCGCGCCGCAGCATGTCTTCCAGGAACGCGCGCACGTTCCGCGGCGGCACGCACCACGCTTCGTCCGAAGTCAGTACCTCTTTCTTGTTCTCTTCGGGCACCTGCTCCCAGAATTCCTGGTCCAGCAACTCCGTGTATGACTGCACGGAGAGCCCTGCCTGCGACATCATCTCTTCCTGCGTCGATAGAATCTTGCGCAGCGCTTCAATTTCCGTATTCATGCGGTCGAGAAGCTGCTTCACGGCGTTGACGCGCAGTTCGCCTTTTTCGTAGCTGTCCAGCGCGAAGCGGATCGCCACGTGTTCCGCTAGCTTGAGCAGCATTGGCTTGTCTGGTTTGGCATCTGGCGCCTGCGCCGCGAGTCCCGCCAACGCCTGCTGCAGCGTGTATTGCGCCCGCACCGGCATGGCGCTCAAGCGCGATTGGAATGTCGGCACGTCCATGCGGTGTTCAGAATCCTTCCGCGATTTGCCCAGTTGCGCGAACAGTCCCAACATCGAACGAACGTCTTCTTCCTCGACGCTGAATGCGCCACCCGTTCCCGTACCCGTTCCTGTTCCCGGCAAACCGGCAACTCCCGGGGCCGAGCCGCCGCGCAACAATGCCGAAGCGGTCAGCCATTTTCCAGGCGGCAGGGGCTCCCCACTTGCAGTCGCAACGCCGCCGCCGGTTCCTGTCCCTCCGCCGCCACCACCGACGCTTCCTGTTCCTGGTCCAGTCCCGCCACCTGTTCCACTTCCACCACCGTGTCCACCGGGGCCAGTCCCCGTTCCACCACCGCTGCCCCCCGTGCTACCAGATTCCCAGAGGCTGGAACCACCGGCCCCGCCGCTTCCTGGCGCGCCTGTGCCGCCGCTCCCCCCGGTTCCGCCGCCACCACCAGTTCCACCGCCGCCTGATCCTCCACCACTGCCCAGACCGAACCCGGGTCCCGCGCCACCGGGTCCGTGTCCCGGTCCGCCCATCCCGCCACCACCACCGCTGGAACGCATGCTCTCCGCGGCCAGGATCATTTGCAGCATCTTGTTCGGGTCTTCGAAGAAGTCTCTAAATTTATCGCCCGCCGCGCCCAGTACTTTCTGCGTAAGTTGCGCGGCAACCTTGATACCCGCCACCGAAGAATCTTCCGCAACGTAGCGGATTTCATTGACCTTGATGCTCGTATCCCCCGCCAGCGCGGTTTTCAATTGTTCAGCAAGGGAGGCAGGCTTGGCGTTTCCGCTGGGGAAGGCGCGCACAAATCGCGCGAATTGCGGTTGCGTGAGAGTCGGGGAAAAATGAATGCTCGCGATTCCCGAGGTAATCAATAGCTGTGCGAAGCTTCGTTCGCCGGCTGCCGAACCGAGCGGGACACCGTCCAGCAAAATCTGGGTTCCCGACGCGCCTAGAAGCAAACCGCCACCGCCGCTGTCGTCGAGCGCGCCGCGCAGTTCTTTCCACGCTGTTTCGAACTGCGCCGACGTGCGCGCGTGTCCAAACTCGTAAAGACGCGCGAATTTCAGCAGAATGTTCAGGCTGCGGACAAACGCCCGCGCCCCGCCTCTTTGTTCCTGAATCATAGCTCTCGGCGCAGGACTCTGCCCCTCCTCGCGCTTACCTCTACAGTAGATTCACGCTGGGCGCGAGACAAGCCTCCCGTCGCCTCCTGTACCCATCTCAATAACAGATTTTCGTATCGTTTTGGAAACATTGTTGCCCGCCGGCCACTTCTGCCAGCCCTTGGCCGAGCCTTGCCCCGCGAGCGCGCACCGTAGTGGCGGCTCTTCCTCCCCGCTCCGTCCTGCCTGCTTCTGTTTATGAATCCTCTACTTACTCCGCGAGAACCCCCAGCTTTTCCTCCCGCTGCGGTTATAATGCTTCTCTCGCAATCATGCCCGACACCCCCGAAGCCCGCGCACGGCAAAATATCGACCGTCTCCTCACCGATGCTGGCTGGATTGTGCAATCCCGCGACGAAACCAACATTACCGCCGGCCGCGGCGTCGCCATCCGCGAATTCCCTATGAAATCCGGCTACGGCGAGGCGGACTATCTTCTCTACGTCGATGCCGTCCCCGCTGGCGTCGTCGAAGCCAAAAAAGAAGGCGAAACTCTCACCAGCCACGAAATCCAAACCGAAAAATACAGCGTCGGCCTTCCCGATCAGTTGAAGCCGTACCGCAAGCCCCTGCCCTTCTGTTACCAGAGCACCGGAGTCGAAACTCGTTTCACCAACCTCATGGAGCCCGACGCTCGCAGCCGCCCCGTCTTTTCCTTTCATCGTCCCGAAACGCTCGCCGAATGGGTCATGCAGGAAGCCAAGAGTCCGGGATCGACCCTGCGCGCCCGCCTCAAGCATCTTCCTCCGCTCGACGAGCGCAATCTGTGGTCGGCTCAAACCCGCGCCATCAAAGGCTTGGAGCAATCCTTCGCCGCAGCCCGCCCTCGCGCTCTCATTCAGATGGCCACCGGCAGCGGCAAGACCTTCACCGCTTGTAATTTCTGTTATCGCCTCATCAAGCATGCTGGCGCTAAGCGAATTCTCTTCCTCGTGGACCGCCGCACTCTCGGCATACAAGCCCGCGACGAATTTGAGAAATTCGTCGCACCCGAAGAAAATCGCAAATTCACCGAGCTCTACAACATTCAACTCCTCCAGGCCAACAAGCTCGACCCCGTCGCCAAGGTCTCCATCACCACCATCCAGCGCCTCTACGCCATGCTTAGAGGCGAACCGGACCTCAATCCCGATCTTGACGAAACCTCGCTCGCTGCCCTGGCCGGTCTCTACAAGAACCCGCTTCCCGTCGTCTACAATCCCGGCATCCCCATCGAGACTTTCGATTTCGTCATCATCGACGAAGCCCACCGCTCCATCTACAACCTCTGGCGTCAGGTCCTCGAATATTTCGACGCCTTCCTCATCGGCCTCACCGCCACGCCCTCGAAGCAAACCTTTGGCTTCTTCAACCAGAATCTCGTCATGGAGTACAACCACGAGCAAGCCGTCGCCGATAAGGTCAACGTCGGCTTCGATGTCTACCGCATCAGGACCTATATCTCAGAGCATGGCTCGTCTGTTGACGCAGGTTTATACATAGACAAACGAGACCGCCAGTCCCGCAAGATTCGCTGGGAAAAGCTGGACGAAGACTTTTCCTACGATGCCAGTCACCTGGACCGCGACGTCGTGGCAAAAGACCAGATCCGCACCGTAATCAAGACCTTTAGGGACAAACTCTTTACCGAAATCTTCCCTCGCCGCAAAGAAGTCCCCAAGACTCTCATCTTCGCCAAGGACGATAGCCACGCCGAAGACATCGTCAACATCCTCCGCGAGGAATTCGGCAAGGGTAATGACTTTGCGCAGAAGATCACCTACAAAAGCGGCGTCGTCCGTATCCCAGTAAAAAGAAAGCTCCCCGACGCCACCGAGGTCGACGATTTCGAATACAAGACTGGGGGCATCACCGCAGATCAGCGGCTCAAGGATTTCCGCAATAGCTATAATCCGCGCATCGCTGTCACGGTGGACATGATCGCAACCGGGACGGACGTCAAGCCCATCGAATGTGTCATGTTCATGCGCGATGTCAAGAGCCGCACCCTCTTCGAACAGATGAAAGGCCGCGGCTCTCGCGTAATCAAGGAAGATGACCTGCGGGCCGTCACTCCCGATGCCACTTCCAAGACTCACTTCATCATCGTGGACGCCATCGGCATCTGCGAATCCGAACTCGTTGACACCCACCCTCTCGAAAAGAAACCCTCCGTTTCATTCAAAAAGCTCCTCGAGTTCGTCGCTCAGGGCAGCCGCGACAAAGAAGTGCTCTCCTCCTTGGCCTCCCGCCTTGCTCGTCTAAGTCTTCAACTCACCAAAGAAGACCAAAAGACGCTCACCGAATTCGCCGGGGGCCGCACCCTCTCCGACATCGCCGGAGAAATCGTCCGCGCCCTCGATCCCGACCAGCAAATCGAAGCCGCCAAGAAAGAGACCGGGGCAGAAGAACCGCCGCCAGAAGCCGTGGAAAAGGCAACCGCAACCCTCCTGCTCGAAGCGGCCAAGCCCATTGTCGCGAATCCCGCCCTCCGGAATAAACTTGTCGAGCTGAAGCAGTCTTATGAGCAGACCATCGACACCGTGAGCAAAGACCAACTCCTCGAAGCAAGCTTCTCCGCCGCTGCGACCGAGAAAGCAAAAAGCATCGTCCAGTCCTTTGAGCAATTCATCCGCGAGCACAAAGACGAAATCACCGCCCTTCAGATTCTCTATAGCCGCCCTTTTAAGCAGCGCCTCACGTTGAAAGAAATCAAACTCCTGGCGGACATCATCCAACGCCCACCGTACTCCTGGACTCCCGATACACTTTGGCGCGCCTACGAAGCCCTCGACAAATCCAAGGTCCATGGTTCAGGTGGCAAGGTCCTGGCGGACATCGTTTCCCTCGTGCGCTTCGCCCTGCACCAGGACGGCGACCTTGCGCCCTATCGTGAGAAAGTCAATCAGCGCTTCGCGGATTGGCTCGGCAAGCAAGAGTCGAACGGCCGGAAGTTCACCGGGGAACAGCGCCAGTGGCTCGAAGCCATTCGCGATCACATTGCAGACAGCCTCGCTATTGAAACCGACGATTTTGACTACGTCCCCTTCGCCCAACGCGGTGGATTGGGAAAGGCCTCACAACTGTTCGGCAAAGATTTACAGCCCCTGCTGACTGAACTTAATGAGGCCCTTGCAGCATGAAAGCGAATGTCGATAATTCTCTTCCACCTGGATGGTCGACGGGGAAGCTCGGCGAGGTACTGCCCCTGTCTTATGGAAAATCATTGGTTGAAGAAAAACGAGACTCTGAAGGAGCAGTTCCAGTGTTTGGGTCAAGCGGCATGGTCGGGCACCATTCACGCGCCCTGGTAGACAAGCCGACACTAATCATAGGTCGGAAGGGTAATGTCGGAGCCGTTTACCATTCGGAAGAACCATGCTGGGTGATAGACACCGCATATTTTGTCTCAAATGTCTCCTCACTTCATCTGTCCTTTTCCCGATACCTCATCGATTTTCTGCAATTGGGGAGGTTGGACCGCTCAACCGCAGTTCCCGGGCTTAGTCGAAGCGACTACAACGAAGTCGTCGTTCCGATTCCTCCCCAAAATGAACAAAAGCGAATTGTCGCTGAGATAGAAAAACAATTCACACGGCTGGACGCGGCGGTCGCTGCGCTCAAGCGCGTCCAAGCCAACCTCAAGCGCTACCGCGCCGCCGTCCTCAAAGCCGCCTGCGAAGGACGCCTCGTCCCCACCGAAGCCACACTCGCTCACCGCGAAGGCCGCTCTTACGAACCCGCCTCCGTCCTCCTCGAACGCATCCTCGCCGAACGCCGCGCCCGCAGGGAATCTGTAGCACGAAAAAAAGTACGCTCACCCAAAGTAGAGGCTGACAACGACACGCTTCGCGCAAAGTATCTTGAACCCGCTCCTCCGGACAAATCCGGTCTCGCTCAATTGCCAGCTGGCTGGGAATGGGCACGAGCAGAGCAACTAAGCGATTTCATAACAAAAGGTACGACGCCAGCGGCTTCCAAGCTATTTGATGATTCCGGAGAAGTTCCGTACATAAAAGTCTATAACCTCACAGTCCGCGGAACACTGGATTTCAGCGTAAATCCAACCTTCATTTCAAGAGCAACACATGAAGCCGAACTTGCCAGATCACGCGTCATTCCAGGTGATGTCCTAATGAATATTGTTGGACCTCCTCTCGGCAAGGTATCGATTGTTCCGTCCACCCATCCAGAATGGAACATCAATCAGGCGATCGCGATATTTCGACCCATGCCGAGCTTCAATCAGAAATTCCTGTCCTATTGCCTGCTCACCGAATCGGTTCTTACTTGGGCAGTCCGGCGATCCAAAGCGACGGCAGGCCAATTCAACCTCACCCTTGAGATTTGTAGGGATTTGCCTTTGCCAGTCCCACCAGCAGACGAACAGAGCCGCATAGTCAACGAACTAGAGCGTCGTCTTTCAGTACTCGAAGAACTAGAGATGCAGACCAACCTAGACCTCACGCGCGCCGAGCGTCTGCGCCAATCCATTCTCAAGCGCGCATTCGAAGGCAAGCTCGTCCCGCAAGACCCAAACGACGAACCCGCCGCTGCCTTGCTTGAAAGAATTCGCGGCACAGCCACTCTTGGCTGTGCTGGTGGAAAACAAAAATGACAAATGGCTCATCCGCTGTCGTTCAAAAGCTCTGGAACTACTGCAGCATCCTCCGCGACGATGGCCTTTCCTACGGCGATTACGTCGAGCAGCTCACCTATCTTCTCTTCCTGAAGATGGCCGACGAGCGCAAGCAGCTTCAGCCGGAACACGCCCCCGAAATTCCTGAAGGCTATGACTGGAAAAGTCTGGTTGATCTCGAAGCCGAAGCCCTGGAAATTCACTACCGGAAAACGCTCGAAACGCTGGGCAGGGAACGAGGAATGCTCGGCATTATCTTCCGCAAAGCACAGAACAAGATTCAGGATCCCGCCAAACTCCGCCGCCTTATCGCCGATCTCATCGACCGCGAAACGTGGACCACGCTCGATGTGGACGTCAAAGGAGACGCTTACGAAGGACTCCTCGAAAAGAACGCTGAAGACGTGAAATCCGGAGCAGGCCAGTATTTCACCCCGCGTGCCCTCATCCGCGCCATGGTGGACGCCATGCGTCCAGAGGCGGGAAAAACCATTCACGATCCCGCGTGCGGTACCGGCGGCTTTCTCCTGGCCGCACACGACTTCATTAGCCGCCAGGGGAAGCTCGATAAAAACCAGAAGCGGCAGCTACGTTTCGAGGCGCTCTCCGGCGTCGAAATCGTGGACGCGACCGCCCGCCTCTGCGCCATGAACCTCTATCTTCACGGCATCGGCGGCGACGACTGCCCCATCAAGGGTGGTGACGACAGCCTCGCTTCCGCGCCCTCAACCAGTTACGACATGGTCTTGACCAACCCGCCCTTCGGCAAGAAATCCAGCATCACCATCATCAACTCAGAAGGCGAACAGAGTAAGGAAGCCCTGACCTACTACCGCGACGACTTCTGGGCCACCACCAGCAACAAACAACTAAATTTCGTCCAGCACGTCAAATCCCTGCTGAAGATTCATGGTCGCGCTGCCGTCGTCGTCCCGGATAACGTCCTATTCGAGGGCGGTGCTGGCGAAACCGTTCGGCGCAAGTTGCTCCACGAGTGCGACGTGCACACCCTTCTACGCCTGCCCACCGGCATCTTCTATGCCCAAGGCGTCAAGGCCAACGTCCTCTTCTTCGACCGCAAACCCGCCAGCGAAACTCCCTGGACGAAAACCCTGTGGATCTATGACTTCCGAACCAATCAGCACTTCACGCTGAAGACCAATTCCCTGAATCGTTCCGACCTCGACGACTTCGTCATCTGCTACCACCCCGAGAATCGCCACGAACGCAAGGAAACCGACCGCTTCAAGTCCTTCTCCTACGAAGACTTAGTCAAGCGCGACAAGATGAATCTCGACATTTTCTGGCTCAAGGACGACAGCCTCGAAGACTCCGCCAATCTCCCCGACCCCGGCGTCATTGCCCTCGAAATCGCCGAGGACCTCGAAGCCGCCCTGGACCAGTTCTCCCAAATCGCCGCCGACCTAAAAAAATAACCCTCGCAAATTCAATGACTTGTTTGCCTCCTCACGTGCCGGGTGCCGCACCCTTCGTTTTAAGGTGTCTAGTCCCAAGACATGCCTTACATTTCGTCCCTAGACATCCTTTACACAGGGACTGGGTTTGGGTTCAGGGATCCAATGCTCGACGATCGTCGAGCATTGGATCCGAAGGTCGATTTCCC
>Ga0209648_10003547_pt1 | contig 13117 bp, 10 predicted proteins | sample GraSoi2013_115cm_FD_185830 | JGI IMG/M metagenome (GOLD analysis project Ga0209648, IMG submission 185830) | Grasslands soil microbial communities from the Angelo Coastal Reserve, California, USA - Sample 9_17_2013_115cm (SPAdes) (version 2) | ecosystem: Environmental > Terrestrial > Soil >...
CCGGCCGCGTTTCGAATAGCGGATATGGTAAGAGCGACGGTAATCTCCGCGCCGGCCTTCCCGCGGCGCACCGTTTCAAACTGACGGATGTGCTCGTCCCGCCTGATTCGCGCCAAGATCTCGAGACTATCGTCGGTATGACCATCCGGAATCAGCGCAGCGATACTGGATCCTAGCATCTCGCCGGCGGAATAGCCGAAAATCCGGGTCGCTGCCAGATTCCAGCTCGTAATCGTGCCGTCCAGGCGTTCTCCAATGATGGCATCCTCGGAAGACTCGACTATCGAGGCCAGATTGATCTGTGTTTCTTCGGCTTTCTTCCGCGCAGTCAGATCGCGAAAAACCAGCACCACCCCGGTTACCCTACCTCCCAGGTCGCGGATGGGAGCGGAGCTATCGCCGACAGGTATCACCCGTCCGTCTTTAGAAGTGAGCACGGTATCGTTTGCCAACCCGACAGTGCGCTCCTCCCGTAAGACTCTGGTGGCCGGGTTCTCTACGACCGCACCCGTATATTCGTTGGTGATGGCAAAAACCGCGTCGAGCGGCATGCCGATAGCCTCGTCGCCGGCCCAGCCCGAAAGCCGCTTGGCAGCGGGATTGAGGAAGGTGATGATTCCCTTGGCGTCGGTGGCAATCACGGCGTCCGCGATGCTGGCTAGAGTGGTACGAAGCAGGTCGTGGGAGTCCGCTGTTTGCTGCTCGCTTTTCTCCAGCGACTGCGTGAGATCCTGGCGCCGCCTTCTCCCAAGCGTGATGGTGACGCCAGCCGCAACAAGCACGGAGAGGCTGATCGCGATCTCGATGGGATGTTCGGCCAAAATCCAACCTGGCCGTCTTTGAAAGTACAGGACAAGAATCACCAGCGCCAGCCCGAAGCAAAGAGTCCCAGTGATTCGCATCTATTCTTATCCGCTGGAACTCCGGGCCATGGGCTCCGGAGAATTACTCGAGGGCGGCAGTTGCACGAGGCTGGCCACGGTCCGCTCCGTTTGTGGATTCGCCAGCACATCTTCGATGGAGATCCACAGCCGCTTGGGCGGAAACGGTTTTTGCAGGATCGGGACCAGGGGCGTCAAGCCCTGCTGTGCCATGATTTCATCCGGGAAACCGGACATCATGATCACCTGCATTTCCGGCCGGAGCGGCAAGAGCCGTCGCGCCAGCTCGCGGCCGTTCATGCGCACCATAACCAGGTCCGTGACCAGAACATGGATCATCGCCGGAAAGCATTCTGCGAGCAGTAGCGCCTCTTCTCCGTCGTGGGCCTCGAGTACGTTGTAGCCTCTCTTTTCCAGGTAGTTGTGCAGCGCGCGAAGGACCATCTCATGGTCGTCCACCAGGAGAATGGTGCGGATCGGCTTGTCCGGCATTTCATGGGCCATCGACTATTAGGTGGAGCGTAGGAGTGTTTTTCTCACCTGAATATCCCTTAAGTGCTCATTTTCTTTGCAATCGATTGGCCTTCTCCAAGTATTTCTTCTACCTTCGAGATCAACGCTACTGCGGAAAATGGTTTTTGCAGGAATCCAGACGGATGGTTGAACGCCAGTTGCATGGTCAAGAAATCCAGGCCCGTGATGAACAAGACCTTCAGATCGGGACGCAGGAACAGCAGGATGTCGGCCAGCTCCGGTCCGCTCACGTTAGGCATAACGGCGTCGACGATCAGCAGATCGATCCTCGACCGCGTCTGCTGAACCGCCGCAATAGCCTCCTCGACCGAACGCGCCTCCAGAACTTCGTAGCCATAGACCGCCAGGATGCGATGGACTACTGTCACCACGCTGGAATCATCGTCTACTATCAGGATGCTCTTGAGCGATTCAGCGTGTTGTGGCGACATTCCCGATACCAGCTCTAGTGACCTAGTGCGGCGACGGCAGTTTTATCTCCCGATAAACGCTAAGTCGAAAATTATTTCGCGCGGCTTGGACCGTGGCTCGGTCCAGGCAGTTGAGTTATTCCCGCAGTTGCCTAAGAAACTCGGACAAGCTCTTTTGTTGCGCCCTGCGGAGCAACTCCGCGGGCTGCGGCTTTGCGGCAGGAACGGTCCCCAGGGAGGATCGCACAAACCGGCCGTAGGTTCCTTTGAGACGAGCGGGTACAATGCCGGCCAGCGCACCCGCCAGATTTGCCGCCGTCATAACAACCAGCGGTTCACGATCATGCGCCATTCCGGGCAGCATCGCGAGCGCTTGCGCCGCTGGCAATCGACCGTTCATCGCCAGTGCTGCCACATCTTCTGCAAACGCCAGCCGCTCGGCGGCGGTCGCCTGACCGGCAGCGAAAAGGCTGGGCCGCATCAAGGTCCGGTAGTAACCCGACCCGCCGGCGTTCGCCAGTATCCAGCTTGGGCAAACCGGCAATGGTACCACGGTTTCGCGGCCCTCGAGCACGACGCACTGGCCTGCTACGCCCTCCAGTTTCATGCACACCGGCAAGCTCCAAGCCGTTGCGTCTGGCGGCGCCCCGAGAGGTAGATACCGGTCCTGACGCAGCGTCACGCGCGACGCGGCGCGGCCGTCGCACTGCAACTCCGCCGTGACCAACGGCACGCCGGCGCGATTGAGAAAACTGTCCAGAACGCCGTGAATATCGCGCCCCGCCACGCTGCTCAGGGCCGATGCGAAATCGGCCGTCGTAACACTCCCGAACTGATGGGCTGTCAGGTAGCGCCGGATTCCGCCGCGCATCGCTTCCTCACCCAGCCATTGCTCCAGCATCTCCAGGATCGCGGCGCCTTTTTGATACACTACCCGTCCGTAAACTTGTCTCATCCCCGCGCGAGAGTTCATCGGCTCTCGCACTTTCCGTGCGCCGGACACCGCATCCGCCGCCATGATACGGTCTCGCGCGGACACCGGCTGAACCTTCCGCCGCTCGGGCGCCTGCTCTTCATCCATCATCTTCGCCGCCATCCAGGTGGCGAACCCTTCACTGAGCCAGACGTCCTCCCATCCGGACATGGTCACCAGGTTGCCGAACCACTGGTGCGCCAGCTCATGCGCCATCGTTCCGCGCATGCTCAGACGGCGGGCCTCGTCGTTTCCGGGGACCAGCAGCACGCGCTGCCGGTAAGTGATCAGACCGGGATTTTCGATGGCTCCGAACGACCCCGCAATCAGCGCCAGGTGATCCAGCTTGTCGAAAGGATACGCGATGCCGGTGTATTCCTCTAGGCGAGCCAGCAGTTGCGGAGTAGCCACGCGAGCGGCGGCCGCCCCGGCGGCGAGCCCGCGCGGAGTTATGATGCGGACCGGGACGCTGTTCTTCCCGGCGCGCCCGGCATCGACGATGTCGAACGGGCCAACCGCGAAGGCAACCAAATAGGAGGGCAACGGTACCGTCGGGGCGAAGGCGACCCGTTTCATATTGCCGGGCTCGGCCTGCTCGCTGACTGCGCGAGTGTTTGCCAGAGCCGTTTGCTCGCGCCCGACATGCAGGGTCAGCTCCCAGGGCGTCTTGTAGCTCGGTTCGTCAAAGCAGGGAAATGCGCGCCGCGCCTCGATGGCGGCGAACGTGGTGAACACGTACCAATCCCCTGACGATCGCTTGCGGAACACGCCGGTGGTAGCCGTGTCGCTTAGCCTGCCACGATAACGAATTTCGAGTTTCGCCGGGCCTGGGCCAACTGGATGGGGAAAGTCGAAACCGAGGAACTCCCCTCCCGCTGCTACCACACGCGCTGGCAAATTAGAGTCTTGGACGTGGAGGATCGCCGATTCCACGCTCAAGTCCTTGCCGTTGAGCCATAGAACAGACAGCTTCTGTTTCAGATCGAGATCGATAGTGGCCACGCCGCCGAAGGCGCCGGCGCCCGGAATCATGGTGAGATCGATAGCATACCGGCGCGGCCCGGCGACCTCCGGCAGCAGAAACTGTGGCGCGGCTGGCAGTATCTGGGTGACGAACAGGAACAAAGCGAGCGTGCGGGCGTTGGCGATGGCTTCAATTATACGGCCTGATAAGCCTCCGCCAGTCGTTTATACTGCAATGGTGGATAAAGAACTGGCTGGAAAGACCGCGCTCATCACAGGAGCCTCGCGAGGGATCGGCGCAGCGACAGCGGCATGTCTGGCGCGAAATGGGGTCAGTCGATTCCTGCTGCACTACAACAGCAACAGACCCGGGATTGACGCCGTCATCGCGAATCTGCGTGGCGAGGGCGCGGAGGCCGAAGCCGTCCAAGCTAACCTGGCGCACATTTCGGGCATTCACGAGTTCCTCGACAAGGTGAAGCAATTGCACGTATCGCCGGACATTCTGGTGAACAATGCAGGATCTTTGGTCAAGCGCGCCAAGCTGCTGGAGTTTACCGAAGAGCTTTATGACGAGGTGATGAACCTGAATGTGAAGAGCGCCTGGTTCATCACCCAGGCGATTGCGCCCTCGATGCTGCAGCGCGGCAGTGGCGTGATTGTGAATCTCAGCTCCATCGCGGCTCGGAACGGCGGCGGCCCGGGCGCGACTGTCTATGCCGCAGCCAAGGCCACTATTGCCGCGATGACCAAGGGACTGGCCAAGGAATTGGCTCCTAAGGGAATTCGCGTTAACGCCGTGTCGCCCGGCACCGTGGATAATGACTTCCACGTGCAATTCTCGACGCGCCAGATGCTGGATTCTATGATCGCCATGACGCCGGCAGGCACGCTCGGGACCAATGAAGAGATTGCCGACACGATTCTGTTCCTATGCTCCAATGCCTCGCGATATATTCACGGCCAGACCATTGAGATCAATGGTGGCATGTACATGGTGTGACGGCGCGCAATCCCATTTGGCTTTAAAATTGCACCAAATATTGCCGGGAGACCACTATGAGAACATTGATTCTTGCAATTGTTTGTGGCAGCCTAATGAGCGCTCAAACTCCGACAACGGCTACAGATACCGCGACCAGCACCACCCAGACGACCAAAAAGCACGGTAAAGAGACCAGAACAGATTCGGTCTCGGCCACGGCGCGCGCCGATGCAGAAGGAAGCACCAGCACGGACACCGTTAAGTCGTCCACTAAGACCAAACGCGGCCATCACGGCAAAGTGAAGACGGAAACCCATACTTCCAAATCGAGCACTGAAGCGGGTCCGAAGTAGCCTCGATCGATTCAAGGCAGCCCGGGCATGCGCCGGCGTGCCCGTTAGCTCGCCCGGCGCAACAATACAGCTGTCACATTATCCGGCGCGCCGGCCGCGCGGGCCATTTCGATAAACTGCCGGCACTTGGTCTCCAAAGTGCCTGCCGACCGGAGAACCTCCTCCAGTTTTTCGCGGCAGACCACACCGTGCAGCCCGTCGCTCGACAGCAGAGCTTGGGAACCCGTCGTCCACGAAGCTGAATAGAAATTCACTACCAGGTTCGCGCTTGCCCCGATCGCCATAGTGAGGACATGGCGCAGCGGATGCGTCCGCAAGCTGGCCTCATCGATACCGAGCGGACGCCCCACCTCGTTGACCCAGCTCTGGTCCTCGGTGATAGCCCGAAACGAGGCGCCATCCAGCAGATACGCGCGGCTGTCTCCGACGCTGGCGATCAGCAGCTCTTCTCCAGTGTCCAAAGTGGCCACCAGCGTGGTCCCCATTCCTTCCAGTTTGGGGTCGTTTTTCGCGAGCAGCCGCACCTGATTGTTAGCCGACTCAATGGCCTTCAATAATACCTGCGAGTCCCGCTCCGGCGTTTCCCGGAACGCACTTACTACCGTTTCCACGGCCAGTTCCGAAGCTCTCTCACCGGCTTTGGCGCCACCCATTCCATCCGCCAGAACATACAATCCGAGCTCCGGCGCGATCCGGTAATAATCCTCGTTATTCGTTCGAACGCAGCCAACGTCGGAAAGGCCGAATGCTTCAGTCATGCGAAAAAAGCCAAGACTCGCACTGTATCATATGGAATTACTTCACACCGAGCTCGGCCTGCAATTGGCGGAAGGCGGTTTCTTCGTAATTAAGCTTGAGGCGCTCAAGGCCATCGTTCTTAGGATCGCCCGCGCGCGGGCCGCTCTTCTTCAGGCATCGCCCAAGCATGATGGTAGCTTCAGTGTCCCCGGGCTTGCGGTCGAGTGCGGAGCGAAAACTGGCGGCCGCTGCTTCAAAGTCTCCGCGCTTCCACAGCGCGTAGCCGAGATTGAAGTGAAAATCGGGATCGGCGGCGTCGCCTTCAATCGCTTTTTTCAGGCTGTCTAAAGTCTGTGGCTCGTTCCGCCGGGACTGCGCCACACCGAGATTGTTAAAAACTTCATTCAGCGGAACCGATTCCGAGACCATCCGGAACGCAGTTTCCGCGCCTGCGTAATCGCCCGCGTAGTAGCGGCAGACGCCCAGCAGAAACTGCGCCTCGAAGAAGTGGGAATCGGCGCGATTCACGCGCTCGAGCCAGCTGAGAGCGGCGCTGTATTCCTTTTTTTGAGCGTGCATCCGGCCGAGCTGAAAGCAGGGTTGCGAAAATCGCGCGTCGAGCCGGGCCGCTTGAGTGAAAAAGTGATGTTTCCGTTCCGGCGTCGTGGCCATCAAGCCGCGGATATAGCTTTCGATAGCATCCACGCGCAAAGGCGGCCGCGTTTTTCGGAACTCCTCTTCGGACGGCGCAGTCTTCGGGCCGAGCTCCTTCACGGTTAGCCAGGCTAGACGCGTTTCAATAGAGGCCAGGTCCTCCAGGGCGCCCAGTTCGGCAAGCTCGGGCCCCTGCTTGATTCGTTTCAAGTCCAGAATCCGGCTGGTAATGCGAAGCGAGCCCTTCGAAGGCGGGGCGCCGGGGGATAGTGAATACTGGCCGAAGACCACGTGCGCGGCGTCGAGAGACTCGGCGAGTTTGATCACCGAGGCCCGCGTCAGCAGCGCATAAGGCCGGATCGATAAGCGATGAAACCCCTCCTCCCGGTCTTCCCGGCTCAGCGCCAGCACGCCCTGCGCGGACAAGGATTCGCGAATAGTCTCGGCGAAGCTTTCACCGATCCAGTCTAAATTCGCCGAATTCGAGAGGTTAAAGAATGGGATCACCAACACCGTGTCCGCCCAGGCGTGCGCCTGGGCGGCGCAAATGAATACGAAAATGAGCTTGTTGAGCCGACACATCCGTATTCAGTGTAACCGAAGCTTTCAGCTTTCAGCCAAACCTGTCGCCGTCACAGCTGACCGCTGATCGCTGTAGGCTTCCCCTAATTGAACACCAGTTTGGTTTTCGTCCCGCCCAGCCGGATCTCCTGGACGCGATACTTACCATCGCCGTTCTGATATCTCACAGTCGTGGAACCGAATTTTTGGTCGCCCGTTTCGACCTTTACCGCCGCCTCGGCGCTATTCTTTCCACTGTGAATGACCACTTTCGATTCGTTCAGGTCGAGCTTATAATCGCCCGGCTGCAATTCGGAGCCGCCCACAATAGACGGCTGAAACAAGGTGACGGAAAAAGATTTTGCGTTCGCCAGGGCGGACGCAGCCAATATTGCGAAACTAAGCAGGATTTTTTTGTTCATAGTATCAATTACGGGCGAGTTCACGATTTGTTCCGTCCCTTACGGTAAGGAGTCTTGCAGTTTTAACATGTGTTGCCGGACGCGGTCGATCGCAGCCCGCTGGATGTCTGGCTCGTCGCCGAAACCAGCGAGCCACTCCACGCCCGGTTCTCCGCGGAACCATGTGATCTGACGCTTGGCGTAGCGCCTGGTATTTCGCTGCGCTTCGAGCAGCGCCTGTTCCGGCGTCATCTCCCCGCGGAGCATCTGCAGAACCTGGCGGTAGCCATGCGACTCGAAAGGTTTAGACGATTCAGACCATCCCATCTCGAGAATGCGTTCCACTTCCGCCACAAGGCCCTCTTCGAACATCCGCCGGCAGCGCGTGTTCAATCGCTCATATAGAGCGGCGCGAGCAGGCGCGAGTCCGACTTTCAGCGTGCAAAATCCCGCCAGGGCATCGCGCCCTTGCGCGTGCCATGCGGTAATGGGCTGCCGGGTTAGCAGGTACACTTCGAGTGCGCGAATCAGCTTCGGAGTGTCGTTCGCATGAATCGCCCGGGACGCCGCCTTGTCGAACCGTCGCAACAGGCGGTGCAACGATCCTGTCCGGCGCCGTTCACGCGCGGCCAAACGCGCGCGCACTTCCTCGCTACGGGAGGGCGCCGGAAACAGGCCGTCCAGTAGTGCACGAAGATAGAATCCGGTCCCGCCCGTCACCACGGGAAGCGCCAACCGGCTGATGGAAGCGAGCAACGGCCGTCCGATGCGGGCGTAGTCGCCAGCCGTAAAACTCTCGTCCGGACTGACGATATCGAGCATGTGATGCGATATCCCGCGGCGCTCGGCAGGGGGCGTCTTGGCTGTCCCGATATCGAAGTAGCGATATATCTGGAGCGAATCGCAGTTCACCACTTCGCCCTGCAATTCCTCGCAGATACGCAGCGCCAGATCGCTCTTTCCGCATCCCGTGGGTCCGACAATGGCGATCAGTGGAGCGGCGCTCACGACTCTTAGTGTAATAGCGGCACAACCTCGAATCGAGCACGGGGTTATACTGAATGTAGGAGATTCTGCCAGCCGCTGGGCTCTGGGTTGGCGAGAGACTGCATGATCCGATCAGCAAAACTACTCATAACATCCTTATCCCTAGTTCTGTTTTGGAACTCTCCCGCGGCTTACTGCCAGGCGCCAACGGCGCAGGATAAAGCGGCGGCCTACTTCAACTTTTCCATGGCGCATTATTATGCGGAGTTGGCTGCCAACTATGGCAATCGCGGCGATTATTACAAGCAGGCGATCGATTACTACAAACAGGCGGTGAAGCTGGATCCCACGGCGACATTCCTCCTCGAGGAACTGACCGATTTATATGTCCAGGGCAACCAGTTGAAGTCCGCCATCGCGGAAGCCGAGGGGCTGCTCAAGCAGAATCCTGAGAACCTGCAGGCGCGGCGAATGCTGGGCCGCATCTACACCCGTTCGATTGGCGATTCGCAGCAAGGAAAAATCAACGATGAGATGGTTAAGAAGTCGATCGAACAATACCAGATCATCACCCAGAAAGACCCTTCGGACATTGAAAGTTGGTTGACGCTGGGCCGCCTGCAGCGAGTCTCGCAGAATTCTGTCGAAGCCGAAAAGGCGTTCAAGCAGGCCCTGGACCGCGATTCGAACAATGAGGATGCGCTGACCGGCTTGGCAATGGTCTACTCCGATGTAGGCGATACCAAGAACATGATTGAGATGCTCCGCCGGGTGACCGATAAAGCGCCTAACGAGCGGTCTCTGGCTACGCTGGGGGCCGCCTATGAGCAGATGCACGATTATGCCAGCGCTGTCGAGGTCTTCAAACGCGCCCTCGAACTGAAGCCGGATAGCATGCAAGTCAAACGCGCGTTCGCCCAGAACCTGCTGTATTCGGATCAATATGACGAGGCGCTGAAACAATACTCCGAGCTGGCGGAAGCCGATCCAAAGGATCCGCAGGCGCCACTCCGTATGTCTGAGATTTATCGCCAGAAGAAGATGTTCGACAAGGCACGCTCGTCTCTGGCGAAAGCCAAGGAACTCGAGCCGGACAGTCTGGAAGTGCGCTACGACGAAGTCAATCTGCTGGAGGCGGAAGGGAAGAGCGAGGAAGCGATCGCACGCTTGCGAGCCATCCTCGATGAAACCGCCAAGAAGACCTATACACCGGCCGAGAAAGCCAGTCGCACGATGTTGCTCGACCGGCTAGCCGGACTCTATCGCGAGGCGCGGCAATACCCGAAGGCAGTGGAAACTCTCCGCCAGGTCGTCGAAATCGACCCCGAAGCAGGTGGGCGGGCCTCTGCCAGCATCGTCGAAACTTACCGGATTGCGAAGGATTTCACGGCAGCGCAGACCGAAGCCGAAGCAGCCTTGAAGAAGTATCCGAAGGACCCCGCGCTAAAAATGACCCATGCGTCTGTTCTAGCCGACATGGGCAAGGTGGATCAGGCGGCCGCTGAGGTCAAGTCCATGCTCAACGGCGAAAAGGATCGCGAGACGTACCTGGCGCTGGCCCAGGTGTATGAAAAGGGCAAGAGATATCCGGAAATGGAGAAGGCATTAAGCGACGCCGAAAAGCTGTCTCAGACCAAGCCGGAAAAAGAATCGATCTACTTCATGCGCGGCGCGATGTTCGAAAGGACGAAAAAATACAGCTCCGCGGAAGCGGAATTCCGCAAGGTGATCGCCATCAATCCCAAGAACTCGAGTGCTTTGAATTACCTAGGGTACATGCTGGCGGATCGGGGGGAGCGCCTGGAAGAAGCGCGCGAAATGATTCGCAAAGCCCTGGAGCTCGAACCGGACAATGGGGCCTATCTCGACAGCCTCGGCTGGGTCAACTTCCGTCTTAACAGGCTGGACGAGGCGGAGCAGAACCTTCGCCAATCGATCGAGAAGATCAACGGCGATCCGACGGTATACGATCATCTAGGCGATGTTTACCTCAAGCAGGGTAAGGTCAAAGAAGCGATTGCGCAATGGCAGCTATCTTTGAAGGAGTGGGAAAAGAGTCCCCAATCCGAGACCGATTCCAGCGAGGTAGCCAAAGTGACGAAAAAGCTCGAAAGCGCCAGAGTTCGTCTGGCGCGCGAGCAGCGCTAACCAACTTAATCAGAAATAAAACTTGATCGCTACCTGCATCTCGCGCGGACCCCGGCTGCCGGCATAAGCGTCGATCACCCCGAAGTTCGAGGCCCCGTAGGTCATATGGGGCGTGGCGAACGTGGGCGTGTTTGTGACGTTATACGCTTCGAGGCGCAATTGAAAATAGCGCACCTCATTCAGCGCGACATTCTTGAAGATCGCCATGTCGGCGTTGCGAATCCCGGGACTGCGGTAGTTAGGCAGCGTGCGCGGCATTGTCCCAAAGGTATCGGGCAGCGGCCGTGAAAACGCGTTTACGTTCAGATAGTTGTTCAAGCGGTCCTCGACCGATCCGGGCATGCGCGGGTCGCCGATCAGGTTCGGACGCTGCACGCCATTCCATAGAATCCCCCCCTGCAGCGGCGCCTCGCGGAACTGCGATCCGCTATTGAGCGGGAAGCCTTTGCTGAACGTCATTAGCGCATTCACTTCCCAACCTCCTAGCGCCATGTTGAGCCCGCGCCCCCAATTGCCGCCAATCAGTTTCCCTTTCCCGATCGGCAATTGATAGGAGAAGGTAGTCACCAGCCGCTGCGGAATATCCTGCGCCGACACCGCGCGCTCCAGCCGTAGATTCAGGGGATTCTGTACGTCCGTTACGCCGCCGAGCCAGCCTACGTTGCCGTCGGAGAAGGACGAATCGTCGATCAGTTTCGCGATCGTGTAGTGAGCCAGAATCGCCAAGCCGTGCGAGAAGCGCTTCTCGTACTGGAACTGCACACCGTGATAGATGGAGTTGGCGATGTTGAGCGAGGAGCCGCTTACGCCGCCGCTATATTGCGGGAACGGCCGCAGTAGGGTGTTATACGTGACCGTTGGAGCGCTCAACGGCGACTGCGGATTGGTGATGATCCCGTAGAACGGATTCGAGACCAGCGAGTTCAGGCTCGTGCGGCCCTGCGGCCAGTATTGCGGGTCGAGCAGGTTGTGATTGGTCACGCCGCCGCCGAAGTAGAGGTGCGTGCCCTTTCCGCCCGTGTAGTTGACCTGGACAATCGAATTTCCTGGGAGCGCGCGCTCGATCGAGAAGTTCCACTGCTGATACTGCGGATTCTGGTTAGCGCGTGATTCAGTACCGATTCCCAAACCGAGAAACGTCGACGCCCCTTGCGAATTCCCTGGCGGGATGGTTAACCCGTTGGGGTAAGGATTATCGAGCGAGGCATATTCGGTGAGGTTGCCGTCGCGGCTCGACTCGATATTGGAGGTGGTCGAAAAGCCTGATCCGGTATGTCCCTTTATCGTGGCTCGGGACAGCGTGTAGAAGATCCCATAGCCACCGCGGACAGCAGTCTTGTCGTTCACTGCGTAGGCGAAACCGAAACGTGGCTGCACGTTGTTGAGGTCCATATCGAATGGCCTGCGTGTGTTCGCGTCGGCAAACTTGAACTGGCCCTTCAAATCCGGATAGCCTGGGACCTTGCCGGCGAGCGGCGAAGGCGCGCCGAAATCGAACCAGCTATAGCGGTTGTAACGCTCTGTTCGCGGCACGTCAAAATCGTATCGGACCCCGAGATTGAGCGTCAGCTTGCGGGTAACTTTCCAGTCATCTTGCAGATACCAGCCGTAATATTGCGATGCTGACGATGACGGCGGGTCGATATGGTACTGGCCGCCGCTGGTCCAGCCGATCAGCATCGAGGCGATGGCATTGCCCTGATAGGTGTCGCCCTTGTTAGGGTCTTGACTGGTGGTGGCACGGGCGAAATTGAAGTTGCCTTGCGGATAGCCTGGCTGAAAATAATTGAGGCGCATGAGCCGTGCTTCGGCCCCGGCTTTGAGACTGTGGCCACCCATGATCTTCGTCACGCTGCCCGTGAAACTGTTGACATCGTCGCCGCGGGCGATAAAGCCGTACCCGACCTGCCCGGTGAACTGGTACCCTTCGGGCGCGAAGTTGGGGTACATTTTAACGCCGGCGGTGAGGAACAGCGGCGACAGGCCGAGAGAAGTCTGGTCGAAGCCAAGCGATTTCGGGTCGGTGTAACTAGCCTGCCGCAGCACCCCATAACGCAGCGTGATGAGCGTGCTCGGGCTTTGCATGCGCGTGTAGTCGATGACGAAATTCTGCGTGCGGCTGTGGCTATCCCCGTTCGAGAAGGGATCCGCCAGCCTGGTGCTCCACAGCACCGCCGGAATGCTTGCGCCCCAATTCACGCTATAGCGCGACATGATCCGTTGGCGATCGCTGATCAAATGATCGATCTTGCCGTCGATCTGATTTCCATGGCTCTGGTTCACCCCTTGGCCAAAAAAGTTGTTGACATGGGTGAACGTATTTCCGTCAGAGGTAGGGTCGGGATAGCTGGCCAGCGCTTTCACGGCGATGGGGCTGAACGTCGATTTGGGCACGATGTTGCCGGCAAACGGATTGCGCAAGGTAGCGCCGCTCGCATTCTTGAAAGTATCGAAAGGATTATAAATCGTGATGAGCTGGCCATTGGCGGCGCGAGTATCGGTGAAATCGCCAGTTTTCTCTTTCAATGT
>Ga0209648_10003548_pt1 | contig 13116 bp, 9 predicted proteins | sample GraSoi2013_115cm_FD_185830 | JGI IMG/M metagenome (GOLD analysis project Ga0209648, IMG submission 185830) | Grasslands soil microbial communities from the Angelo Coastal Reserve, California, USA - Sample 9_17_2013_115cm (SPAdes) (version 2) | ecosystem: Environmental > Terrestrial > Soil >...
GTCCCGACACTGCGGAAAACACCCGCCGCGTCCTCACTGAATTCCGCGACCGGCTGGCGTTCCGCCATCGCTGCCTTGCATTACAGGAAGGTTCCGCTCGTCCCAGCTACGCTTTTGTGCACGGAAATTTCGCGCTTGCCAACTCCGCCGACGGGCGCTTCTGTGGCGTCGATTCGGAAATGCAGATTCTTGCCGAGACCGGTTGCTACGCCGACTTGACCATGCCGAGCGGCGTCTGGCATCCCGCACAGACCGAGAAGATTAATTCCGTTTACGAATGCGCTCTTCCGCTCGATCAGGCAGCGCCGCACCGTCAGGGACACGACTTGGCTGCGGGGCGCGCGCCCAAGACTTTTCCTCTCATGGTGCAAGGTCCTCTCGTAACCGACTTCCGACGCACCTTGCGTTCTGCGCGGCCCGTTCTCGACAACGGCGCCATCACCGGAGCCAATCCCGCGACCATGCACCGGCTCTCCCTCTGGAAGCAGGCGCAAGTCCGCGTGCTCGGACGTCCCGACTGGCTGTTCCTCAAGCTGCATTGCCACAGCATGGACCCGAACCAGAAAGACGCCGTGATAGGCGACAGCTTCCGCAACTTTCTTGCCGCACTGATCGGTGGCGCGGCCGACAGAAAGGAAACGCTGCACTTTGTTGCCGCACGTGAGATGGCCAACATCCTGCTCGCCGCCTGCGATGGCCGCGAGGGAAATCCCGGCGACTACCGCGACTATCGGTTCAAACGCGTTGCCGAGGTGCCGCTATCGGCAGAGAAGTCCGGTGCTGTCCCCGTGAGCATGAAATTATAGAAGCAAAATTATAGAAGCAGAGGATCGAAAAAAAGACCATGTGTGGAATCGCCGGAGTAGTGAGTACAACTCGCGAGAGCAACATCACCGAAGCTCTCGTGCACCATATGTGCGAACAGATCGTGTACCGCGGTCCCGACGACGAGGGACTCTACGTCGCCGACGGCGCTGGTCTCGGCATGCGCCGCCTCAGCATCATCGACCTCTCCGGAGGCCACCAGCCCGTCTTCAACGAAGACCGCAGCTCCTGGATCGTTTACAACGGCGAGATTTACAACTTCCTCGACCTTCGCCCCGAGCTCGAAAGCTGCGGCCATCGCTTCCGCACCCACTGCGACACCGAAGTCATTATTCATCTCTACGAAGAAATGGGCGCCGACTGCGTCAAGAAACTGCGCGGCATGTTCGCGCTCGCCATCTACGATAAGACCAAACGCAAATTAATCCTGGCCCGCGACCGCCTGGGCAAGAAGCCGCTTCACTATGCGCTCCACAAGGGAAATCTCTACTTCGCTTCGGAAATCAAATCGATCCTCGCCGTTGCCCCCGAACTCGCCGAAGTCAACTCCCAGGGCCTGCTCGAATATCTCTATTACGGATACGTGCCCGATCCCATTACCGCCTTCACCGGAATCCATAAGCTTCCGCCCGGACACCTGCTCGAGTTTCAGGACGGCAAGATCCGCATCCGTCAATACTGGGACCTTCCCGAGTACAACACTCACGTGCCGAAGAACGAAGAAGAATGTCTGGAAGAACTGGAACAGCGCTTATTTGAAGCGACCAAGATCCGCTTGATCTCCGACGTGCCTCTAGGCGCCTTTCTAAGCGGCGGCACCGATTCCTCCACCATCGTTGCCTTGATGGCGCGCGCCAGCTCCGGACCGGTCAAGACTTTTTCCATCGGTTTCAAGAAAGACGATTTCAACGAAGCCAACTACGCTCGCATCGTCGCCAATAAATTCGGTACCGATCATCACGAGATGATCCTTGAGCCCGACGTCGTCAAGACCGTCGAGCATCTCACCAGTTCCCTCGAAGAGCCGTTCGGCGACTCCTCCATGCTGCCCACTTACTACGTTTCGCAGATGGCGCGCCAGCACGTCACGGTCGCACTTTCCGGCGATGGCGGCGACGAGATCTTTGGCGGATACGATCGTTACCGCATTCACGCAGGCCGTCGGATCTTCGAGCACATTCCCGGATGGGCCCGCAAATTCTACCGCGACCAGATCTTCCCGCGTCTGCCCAACAGCATGCAGGGCCGTAAATTCAGCTATAACGTTGCGCTCCCCTGGCAGGAGCGTTACGTTGATGGACTTTCTTTTCTTCCCGCCTTCGAGCGCGACACTCCGCTCCTCGCGCCCGATTTTCGCCAGATCCTGACCTGCGGCGATGATCCCGGCAATGTTCTGCGCCGTTACTTTGCTCAGGCGCCCGCTAAAGACCCCGTCGACCAGCTCCTGTACGTTGACACCAAGACCTATATGGTCGGCGACATCCTCACCAAAGTTGACCGCATGAGCATGTTGAATTCGCTCGAGGTCCGCGTCCCCATCCTCGATCATGTCTTCGTCGAGTGGGTCACTGGCCTGCCGCCTGAGTGGAAACTGCGCGGCAACCGGCAAAAATACATCCTCCGAAAACTGGCGGAGCGCGTCGGCGTGCCTCGCGAGGCGCTCTATCGCCAGAAGCGGGGATTCTCGCTCCCGCTCGTTCACTGGATGCGCGACGAACTCAAAGATATGCTGATGATCCTACTCGAACCCCGCACCCTCGATCGCGGCTACTTCCAGGCCAGCGGTGTCCGCAAGTTGATGGATGATCACCTCCTGCGCAACAAAACCATGACCGGCCGCCTCTGGCGCCTGCTGATGTTCGAGCTCTGGCACCGTAACTTCCTCGAGAAATACATCAAGCCCGCCGGGCTCCTTTCTCTCCCCGTGGTCGCCGACTCTCGCCGCCAGGCGCCGAGTTCCGCCGCCGCGCTAGCCTCCACTCCGGTGGGAGGATGATCGGGTGCACGCCACCGAACCTGCCAGCCTGACCACAACTCCGCCCGTTGATCCTTCCGGGCTTCCTGCTGCGCCGATCCACCTGTTTCTGATGATCAATACTTTTGAAACGGGAGGTTCAGAGCGCCAGTTCGCCGTCCTCGCCCAGAATCTCACCCCTCCACAATTCCGAACTCATCTCGGCTGCGTCAGCCGCCGTGGACCGCTCGCCCACAACTTCCCAGAGGCTCAACAATTTCCTCTTGGCGGCAGCCTCTTCGGATGGCAGTCGCTGCGCACTCGCCTCAACCTGAGCTGCCATTTGCGCCATCATCAGGTGCAAGTCGCCCACGCCTTCGATTTCTACACCAATCTCACGCTGATCCCCGCCGCCCGCTTGGCGCGCGTCCCTGTGGTCATCGGCAGCCATCGCCAACTCGGAGACTTGATGACGCCCGCGCAGTTCCGCGCTCAGCTAGCGGTCTTTAACTGGTGCGACGCGATCGCCTGCAACTCCCAAGCCGCCGCCGATCGCCTTGTCCAGGTGGGAGTGTCCCGCAAGAAACTCGCCGTCATAGGAAACGCCTTGCCCGCTGCCGCATTCGAGCCCACGGCTCCGGCGTTGCCCCGCTCGCAAGGCGCTCTCCGCGTTGGCATGGTCGCGCGTATGAACGCCAGCTACAAGGGGCACGCGGCGTTTCTCCGCATCGCCGCCCGGATTCATCAGAGAATGCCAGCGGTCGAATTCTTGCTCGTTGGCGACGGCCCACTTCGTCCCCAGCTCGAGCAACAAGCGGCGGCATCAGGCCTCGGCAGTTGCGCCATCTTCCTCGGGGATCGTAGCGACATATCCGCTGTCTTAGCCTCCATCGACGTCGCCGTCCTTACTTCCGATTCCGAGAGCTTGTCCAACGTCATCCTCGAGGCCATGGCCGCCAACTTGCCGGTCGTCGCTTTCAGCGTCGGGGGCAACCCCGAACTGGTTAACGAATCGCGCGGCGCGCTTATCGCGGCTGGAGATGAGACCGGGTTTGCGAATGCCATCCACCGACTCCTTTCCGACGCCAACCTCCGCGGCGATCAAGGCCGCAACGCCCGTCGTTTCGCGGAAGAGAACTTCACTCTCGATCCCGTGCGTCGCCGCTATGAGGATCTTTACCGGACCCTGCTCGAAAAGAAAGGCCGGAGAAGGAAATCCACCTCATGAGCGCGCATCCCAATTCGCAGGCGCGCAAATTGAAGATCGCCGTGGTGGCACCAAGCTTGCGTTACGTTGGCGGACAAGCCGTCCAGGCCGACCTGCTACTGCGGCTCTGGCAACATGACCCTGACATCGACATCACCTTCATAGCTGTCGATCCACCGCTCCCCGTCCCACTCGCCTGGGCTGAGCGCATTCCCGGCCTCCGCACACTTCTCCGCGAGCCTATCTATTTTTGGCAACTTCGCCGCGGACTGAAAAACGTCGATGTGGCCCATATCTTCGCGGCTTCCTACTGGTCGTTCCTGTTGTCTCCGGCGCCTGCCTGGTTTTTCGCAAAATGGCACGGCAAAAGGAGCATCATCAACTATCGCAGCGGAGAGGCTCGCGACCACCTGCAGCGCTTTCGTTCCGGGAAGTTCGTTCTATCGCGCGCAGATGCGATCGTTACGCCCTCCGCCTACCTGGTCGATGTCTTCCGCGAATTCGGACTGCACGCCGTGATTGTTCCTAATCTCATCGATCTCGCGCAGTTCCGCTATCGCGAGCGCGCCCCGCTGCGCCCCCATCTGGTTTGCACCCGCGGATTTTCCACATACTACAGTGTGGATGTAGTCGTGCGTGCATTTGCCGAGGTAAAGAAAGAATATCCCGAAGCGAGACTCGATCTGGTAGGGAGCGGCCCGCTCGAATCCGATATCCGTAAGCTGGTCGCGGGCTTGAATCTTACTGGCGTGAACTTCACCGGCATAGCCTCGCGTCAAGAAATTGGCAATTATTATGATCGGGCCGACATCTTCATCAACGCCTCATGGCTCGACAACATGCCAGTGTCAGTCATCGAGGCCTTTGCCGCGGGCACTCCCGTAGTCACCACGTCGCCGGAATCCATGCCCTACCTGGTCCAGCAAGAACGCACCGGCTTGCTGTCAGCTGTGGGCGACGAAAAAGCTCTCGCCGCAAATGTAATCCGTCTATTGCGCGATCCTGCGCTCGCCGCTCGTCTCGCGCAGAACGCTCACCATGAATCGCGAAACTATACTTGGGAAGCAGTCCGCGAACAATGGCTGAACACGTATCGCGGATTAGTCTAGAGCGGATGCCGCCCTGCGGCCCGCTCAACCCGTTTTCTTCGCCAGTGGCCATCAGGGAACACAGAGAACACAGGGAAACACAGAGAGAAACACGGAGAGCCTCTTCTTGAACTCACGATAAATTCTCCCTCGTTTTCTTCGTCAGCGGCCAGAACGTTGTTACCACCAGCGCGACAAAGATGCCCAGCGAAACTTCCAGAAACCGATGCCATCCGGTGATCCATGGAGCCTGCGCCCGCGGCACCAGCAAGATAATACTGAGCGTGATCGCAGCAAAGCGGTAAGCTCCTCCCACACGCAGCACCCATGCCAGCATTCCACACGCCAGAATTCCCAAACCGTACACTAAGGTGCTCGTATGTAGAAATGAAGCCAGCACAATTCCCACCACCGCGCCGAGCGCGGTTCCCACAAACCGTTGCCAGCCCAAAGTCATCGGCGGAATCGTGGATTGCACAATCACGATTGCCGAGATCGGCGCCCAATGAAATTCCGGCAGGTGCAGCAGTCGAGCCAGTAACATGGCCACCACCGCCGCCAGTGCGGTTCGCATCGAGTCCAGAACCGGCGCCCGATTGACCCGCGAGAAAATTCCACCACTCGCCATCAGCCCCCCTGGCAGACGCCAAGAGCCGTTATTGTACAGCCCGTGGAATAGCGAGTCTTGCGGCGGGTATTACATATTGCTTCCGGGTTTGTGGTCCGGGGCGATAACAGGCGTGGACGGTGCCGGGAGGAAGGTCTTGCCGGCAGTCCCGGTGGCGCCACTTCTCAAGAAGCGTGAGAAGCGGCGCACCCGGCAATCTGTAATCTGAATCAGCGCAAGATTCGCCTGCGGGATGGTGCACCCACCCCTTGCGATGGTGCTGCAAGGAGTGGGCCACCCCGGACTTGGAAAAGTATAAAGCGGAGACCTATTACTGCCCGGATCCGACCAGTTTCACCTCTGTCACCAGCGGCTTTCCGTTCAACCCCATTGCAAGCTTGCCGGTTACGTTGCCCGGTTGCACGGGAGCAAAGGTCACACTTACCGTGCAACTCGCGCCGGGCGCCAGCGACGAGCCGCAGTTGTTCGTCTCTGTATAGACGCTCGGGGAAGCCGTAATCTGCTGAATGCTAAGTGCCCGGTTTGCGCCATTCGCCAGAACCACAGGCAGAGTACTTGTGGTACCCACCTTGACGCTGCCGAAATTCGCCATAATCGGATACACCACGATCGGCGTGATCGTACCGATCCCAGTGAGCGCCGCGGTTTGCGGAGAGTTCGTAGCGTTGTCCGTAATCGTCAGCGTTGCGGTTTCCGAGAAGGGCTGGCTCGGAGTGAAGTACACGTGAATCGTGCAGCTCTTATGTGACGCCAGACTCCCGTTACAGTTATTGGTTTGTGTGAAGTCAGCGTTGTCGGTCGCGATGCTTGAAATCACGAGCGTAGCTACGCCTCCATTCGTCAGAGTGACCTTTTGCGGCAGGCTCTTGGTCCCAATCTGGTGGTATCCGAAGCCCAGATTGCTGCTCGAAAGGGTCGCTGTCGGGCTAGCCGGGTACCACAGCAGCGTCGTCTTGCTCATGAGTGAAGGTTGATAGTAGCTGTACTGAGTTCCGAGACCCGGCGCCACCTGTACGCCGGAAGAAGCAGTAGCCCCGTTGTCATTGCCGGAGTATGGGCCACCAAATACGGTGTCAGCGTAGTTGAACAGAATATTGCTGCTACCTTCAAAAAACACAACTTCAAACTTGATTGTGTAATTCGCATCGTAATTGCAGCAGTAAGGTACATCGCGCCACTCGACCACCAGTTTCCGGTTGGGAGCGCTCCCGGTTACAGCCCAGAAAACGTTGTTGTCATTTCCGGAGCCGAAGGGATACAGTTGTGCCCAGAAGGGCGCTATCAGCATGGGCGTTTGCGTCGTCGGAATGACGTCGTTGTATTCGGATGAGAAGCCGTTGAACGAAATCGTCCCACCGGCTCCCACTGTGAGATTGGTATAGCTGCCGCCGCCAAACTGAATCGCGAACGGCGACGTGATCTGAGCCGAGGAGTAGGGGTACAGGCCCAAGTTCGTGCCTGTGATGGTGTTGTAGCTGTACGCCGTAGATTTTGCTGCATAGTTGACTGCCGCGTACACGCTGAACGGCAGCGAATTCGACGTGCCGCCGCCGGGCGTGGGCGTGAAGACGCTAATTTGGTAGGTTCCCGCGATGGTGAGATTTGCCGCCGGAATCGTCACGTTGATTTGTGTGCTACCCGATTCGTAGCTGCAACACGGGAGCGCAACGCCGTTCCAAAGCACTTGTGAGCCATACACGAATCCAGAGCCGGTGATTGTGATCTGAGTATTCGCAGAACCGGCCGGGACACTTACCGGGGACAGGGAACTGATCGCAGGAACCGGGGCCTGCCCCGTACCCGTCATCTGAAGAGAAATCTGGTAATACGCGCTGTCAGTGTAGATGTACAGGTATCCGTATTCGTTCCCTTGCTGGCTCGGGGTGTAGGTAACCGTAACCGTACAGCTTGCGTTCACGGCCAAAGTGGCGGGACAGTTGTTGGTCTGCGGGAAGTCGCCATAGGAATAGATATTTTGGATGCCTAGAGCTCCGGTTCCAAGGTTGGTCAACGTGGCAGTCTGTGGTGCGCTGCTCTGGCCGATTAGCGTCGTCGGAAATGTCAGCGTTGTCGGGGACAGTGTCGGGATCCCCGCGCTGACACTGCTCCCACTTACATTGACAGTCTGCGGGCTCGGAAGAGCATTGTCATTCACTGTAATCGTCCCGCTTTCCGACCCGATCAATGTCGGCGTGTAAGTTACAGATATGGTGCAGGAGGCCTGTACCGCCAGCGTGTTAGGCGCGATCGGGCAATTGTTGCTTTCCACAAAATCAGCCGCGCCGCTGTAAACGACGCTGCTGATCAGGAGTGGCGCCTGGCCCACATTGGTCAGCGTTCCGGTTTGTGTGTTCGACGTTCCGATCACCTGATTGTAGAAATAGAAATTGGAGTAGAACTGAACCTGCGGGGCCAGACCCGTGCCCACTAGATTGACTGCCAGGGGGTTTGTCGTCGCATTGGTAAAGATTCCCAGGGCGCCGTCAATGGCGCCGCCAGACACAGGTGAGAAGCTCACGCTAATCTGGCAGCTCGCGCCGGCCGCCAAACTTGTTCCGCAATTGCTGGTCTGAGAATAATTTGCTCCAGTTGCGATTAGATTCAAGGCGACCGCTCTTCCTGCGTGGCTGCTCAAAGTTACTACCTGTGGTGCGCTCGTCGTCCCGACATCCTGCGCGGTGTAATGCAAGGCCAATGCGGACAGCGTTAAGGTCGTCTTTCCTCTATACTCATCCGCGCCGATGTCAATCTTTCCTCCGATGACACGCGGGTCGCCGTCCATGTCCGTCTTCGGTTCGTTTGGAGCTGATGTCGTCCCCACTCCTACCACAGGTGATGCCGACTGAATGTGAAAGTTATCGCCCAGGAGATCGACAAAGAGAGGATCGGCTGAAATATTACCGTTCGTCCCGGTGGCATCCTGACAAGCTCCGCCATATGGGGCGCTGTTAGCCGAGAAAACGTCATTGTTCATCAGCGTTGGCGAGCTGCCCGCAAAGCCACAATAAAACGCCGGCACCGAACCGGTTGCTACGACGAGGTTGTTCTCAAGGATGACGGTGCTGTCCACGTCGGGGGCATAGATCTCGGAGCCAACCGATCCGCAACAGCCCGGAGCGTTGTTTGCGATGGTGTTGCTAATCGCGGTAATGGGAGGAAGATACCAAGATAGCCCGATTCCCTGATTGCCGGTTATCAGATTCTGGACTACAGTTACTGGTCCACCCCCACTGTAAATAAAGAGGCCCGCACCCTGGTTTTGCGTGATGGTGTTCTGGCTGACGTTAACACTACCGCTAGCCTGATACACCGATATTCCCGGGCCGTTGTTTGCCGAGACTATGTTGCCCACAATCTGAACTGGGCTATTTTCACCGGTGGAGATAGCTTGGTCTCCGCCAAAGCAACCGGTCGAAATGCTGCCGGTAATTAGGTTCCCCTGAATCAAGGGAGCTGCATCGGAAAAAGCCGAGATGGCGGTGCAGCTCAATGTGAGAACATTGCTCGTGATCGTTGGCGACGCGCCATAAACATCGATTCCCACGCTCAATCGGTTTTGCACCGTGAACCCGCTGATCACGGAGCTCAGCGTCTCACCTGAGTCGAAGGTGACCGCTGATGTGTTCGGGATCTTCGATCCATCGATTATTGTGCCGCAGGCCCGCTGGCGCTCGCTACCGTGATGGCCTTGCCTGAAAAATTAATGTTCTCGTAATATGTCCCCGCAGAAACCAGCACCGTGTCGCCATTGGAAGCCGTGTTGATGCCCGCCTGAATAGTCGGCTGGTCCGCCGGTACGTGAATGGTCTTTGCCGAAGTCGGCAGTGCGAGTGACAGAAGCAGAGACAGTAACAAAGTGGCATGCATCCTGCGAATCAACATAGCGTGGCCTTCTCTCGGATGCTCAAAGCGGAGCACGGAATACACGGCTCATATAACATGCTGTCGGGGGGGAGGCGAGCGGCGATGTTACAAAGGCCAGAGGACCGCCGAACCGGACGACGGACCTTTGTATGCCGGAAGCCCCCGTCTGTCAAGGTATTTCGTTGTGGCAGTGTCGAGGGGGTATGATCCTGTCGCAACGAGCACACTTAGTGTCACTTTCGGTGGAGTATTTCGATCCAAGCAAAAAGCCCCGCTCTTGCGAGCGGGGCTTTGAATTGCTGCTGAGGTTCGCGGGCGAGGGCGCCCGCGCTACACGACTTAGTACATTCCGTCCATGCCGCCGCCGCCGTGGCCGCCGCCTGCTGGAGCACCCTTCTTCTCTTCTGGGATCTCCGCCACTAGCGCTTCGGTCGTCAACATCAGCGCCGCGATTGAGCCCGCGTTGGTCAGTGCCGTGCGCACCACCTTCGTCGGATCGAGCACGCCCGCCTTGACCAGGTCTTCGTAATCGCCGGTCAGTGCGTTGTACCCGAAGTTGTTGTCCTTCGAGTCGTTGATCTTGCCGATTACAATTGCACCTTCTTCGCCGGCATTCTCGGCGATCTGGCGCAAGGGCTCGGTGATGGCGCGCTTCACAATGTTTACACCGATCTGCTCGTCCCCTTCCAACTTCAGTCTGTCGAGAGCCGGAACGCAACGCGCTAGAGCTACGCCGCCGCCGGGGACAATACCTTCCTCGACCGCTGCACGGGTTGCGTGCATTGCGTCTTCGACACGGGCCTTCTTCTCTTTCATTTCGGTTTCGGTCGCGGCTCCTACTTTGATCACCGCTACGCCACCGACCAGCTTCGCCAACCGCTCCTGCAACTTCTCGCGGTCGTAGTCGCTGGTGGTCTTATCGATCTGGCTGCGAATCTCTTTCACGCGGCCTTGCACATCACCCGGCTTGCCTTTGCCTTCGACAATGGTCGTGTTGTCCTTGTCGATGGTGATCTTCTTGGCCTGTCCGAGATCGGCGAGCTGCACGTTCTCCAGCTTGATCCCGAGATCTTCCGTGATCGCCTTGCCGCCGGTCAATGTTGCGATGTCCTGCAGCATGGCCTTGCGACGATCGCCGAAGCCCGGAGCCTTGACGGCCGCGACTTGCAGCGTGCCGCGAAGTTTGTTCACGACTAGAGTCGCTAGCGCTTCGCCTTCGACGTCCTCTGCGATGATCAGGAGCGGCTTGCCGCCCTTGGCGATCTGCTCCAGCAATGGCAGCAGGTCTTTCATCGAGCTGATTTTCTTTTCGTGGATCAGGATGTACGCGTTTTCCTGCACCGACTCCATGCGCTCCGGATCGGTGACGAAGTACGGAGACAGATAGCCGCGATCGAACTGCATGCCTTCGACTACGTCGAGCTGCGTTTCCAGCGTCTTCGACTCTTCGACGGTGATGACGCCATCCTTGCCGACTTTCTTCATCGCTTCGGCAATGATCTTCCCGATGGTCTCGTCGTTGTTCGCCGAGATCGTGCCCACTTGGGCAATCATCTCGCCGGTGACGGGCTTGGAGAACTTGTCGAGTTCACCTTTGATGCGGGTGCCTTCCTTGTCGAGGCTGCCGCAAATGGCTACAACGGCCTTCTCGATACCGCGCTTCATCGCCATCGGATTGGCGCCAGCAGCGACAGTCTTCACGCCCTCGCGATAAATTGCCTGGGCAAGAACGGTAGCTGTGGTGGTGCCATCGCCGGCAACGTCCGAGGTCTTCGAAGCAACTTCGCGGACCATCTGGGCGCCCATATTCTCGATGCCGTTGGGCAGTTCAATTTCTTTCGCTACGGTGACGCCGTCCTTGGTGATGGTCGGCGAACCGAATTTCTTTTCGATGACAACGTTACGGCCCTTGGGGCCAAGTGTGACCTTCACAGCGTCAGCCAGCAGGTTGACGCCGCGGAGAATGGCCTGTCGCGACTCTTCTCCATGAACAATTTGCTTTGCCATATCTGTTTGCTCCTTAAGATGTATGCAGGCTGGGCCTGCTGAAAATTTTCTATGGTAGAGACGCGGCAAGCCCCGTCTCTACGGTGCGCTTACCGGCGCGATCCGGCGTGTTCCTTCTTCGCCGAAGTGGTGGCGCCGCTCAGCACGCCGAGTACTTCCTCTTCGCGCATGATGATGTAGTCCTCACCATCGATCTTGATTTCGGTGCCGGAATATTTGCCGAACAGAATGCGGTCGCCTTCTTTTACATCGAGCGGCCGAACCTTGCCTTCTTCGCTGATCTTGCCTTTCCCGGCGGAGATCACTTCTCCCTCCATCGGTTTGTCTTTGGCGGAGTCGGGAATGATGATCCCGCCGCGGGTGGTATCGGCTTCTTCGACCCGACGGACCAGGATGCGGTCATGCAGCGGGGTAAATTTAGTTGCCATAGTTGCGTACTCCTTTCAAGAGTTGGTAAGTAGGTTGATCGGACAATCCAAGGTATTAGCACTTGAGGCTTACGAGTGCTAATTATAGGAATGTGAGTAAGTGGTTGTCAAGAGTTACCGGGGAATAATATGCAAGTTGTCTATAATCAACAGGTTATGTCGGTTGGCTGTTGGTGGGTCGGTCGATGGCTAGGCGGCATGCGCTAGTCTGCAGCCTTCGAATCGCTGATGGCATTTGCATACTTCTTGGCCAGGAAGGCCATTCTGACTCGGATTTCCTCTTGATCCTCTTTCATGACCGCCTGCAGAACCGAAACGAGATCCTGTTCCTTTTGGGGATCCTTCTCATTGGCTATGTCCCGACAGAGCTGGCGCAGTAGATCTACGTTGTACATGAAGACTCTGTTTCCCCCCAATAGGGACATTTTCTTACAAGACGAAGCTCAGTGGAATACAGGATTATGTGTATGGTATCGAACCGAGGTTGTGACCCCTGCCACGGCTGGCTGCGCCATTGCACATCGATCTCCAAGGAACACGTCGCACCGCTGCCAGCGCGCCCAACCGACGGCAGCCTCGCCAGTCCTGCGGCTAATCTTGTCCGCTGCGGACGGGATGAATGCTGCACGCATTGAGTTTCAGACCCAAAATGGAACGGCAGCCGGCGTGCCAACCCTCTGTCATCATCTTCCGCAAAGTGCAGTCTGACGAGATGCGAGACTTGAATATTTGCGGCTGGTCAATCGTTTCCCGCCAAACCGGCGCAAACGCGTTTTTGTGGGAGATGGAAGAGCGCCAATGAGTGTGTCCGGATTGAACTGCGCTGAAAGCGGTCTTGATTGCCATCTGCGTTCCCGCAGTTTTTCTGCGATCTCTCCCGGGAGTCCATCGAAGCGTTCGACAAGATAAAACATGCCGCGGTTTTCCCTGAACATGCGGTAGTTCTTGTCGAAGGACAGAGTCCGTGCGGAATTTTTATTCTCTGCCAGGGACGCGCCAAGCTCTCGACCACATCGCGCGAGGGCAAGACCTTGATGATCCGAATCGCGGAGCCGGGTGAAATTCTGGGCTTGCACGCGGTGGTTACCGGCGGACGGTACGAGTGGACGGTCGGA
>Ga0209648_10003551_pt1 | contig 13111 bp, 14 predicted proteins | sample GraSoi2013_115cm_FD_185830 | JGI IMG/M metagenome (GOLD analysis project Ga0209648, IMG submission 185830) | Grasslands soil microbial communities from the Angelo Coastal Reserve, California, USA - Sample 9_17_2013_115cm (SPAdes) (version 2) | ecosystem: Environmental > Terrestrial > Soil >...
CCAGGGACAATTTGTTTACAGCCAGGCCTTGCCCGCAGCCATCAAAGGGTACGTACGCGCGCTCACAAAAATCGCCAATGGAAAGAACTCGGCGCGTCGCCGATGATTTTTGGGCTTAGTTGGCTGGATTTCTAGGGAATTTGAAATACGGAAGCCGCACACCTTGATCCAGGATTTGATCCGCTCGGATATGCGCTAGACTTCGAATCCGGCAATTCCGCCGTTCGTCAGGATATCGTTCTGATTCATACCATCGGTGTCCAATCCCCATCCGCAAACCAGTGCCGTGGCGCACTCCCTCTACCCGTGCGCTGAGCAGGCTTACGCCACAGCAGTCTCCCCGTACGAGGGAATCGACATCCGGGCACCCGGCAACTTTCCCCGTTTCTTCGCCCCAGCCATCTCCTTTAGGGCATGGGATTTACCGCAGTCGGTCGCCATCCTAAACACTCATCTCCTTTCCTTTGTGCCTATTACCCGTACGCCGCATCTAACCAAGGTATAATGAATCGTTCACATCTTTAACGCATAGCACCCATCAAAATAATTCGTGGGGCAGTCTCAGGGAAAAGCGGTTAAGGTGTATCGAGAGCGGGTCCGTAGGCTTCCGAGAGCGGGCCGACCAAGAAAGGCAGCAAGGGGGTACTAGTACATGACGAAACAATTTCTACTGGCCAGCGATTTTGACCAGACGCTCAGCTTCAACGATTCGGGAGTCGTGCTTAGCGAATTGATCGGCTTTCACGGCTTCCACGACAAGGTGAAAGGTCTTTCGGAGATGAACCTCGTCCAGCAGGGCGCGGAGCTCAGCTATCTCATTCTCCATGATCCGGACTTCCGCAAGGTCCGCCGCGAGCACCTCGTGGAAACCGGCAAGCGCATCCGCCTGAAGCACGATGTCGCGCTCCTTGCGCGCGCGCTCGACAATCTCGCCGATGGCTACAAGTTCGATTTCAATGTGATCTCCGCCGCGCCGCAGGAGATCATCGAGTCGGCGCTCGCGGACATCGTTCCGCCGGATCACATCTTCGGCACACGCTTCCGCTATAACGAAGCTACCGGCGAGGTCGATTCCATCGTTCGCGCTTCCGCCGGATGGGGAAAGATCACCGTGCTCGAAGAGCTTCGCGCCAACCTTGGCATCAGCCACGACCAAATCATCTACATGGGTGACGGCAGTTCCGATATCCCCGTCATGATGCATGTCAATCAGTACGACGGCCTCACCATCGCTGTCTCCGAAGCCAAGTTCATCACGCGCGTCGCCAAGCGCACCGTTCTAAGCGATAACGCCATGAGCGTCCTCGTCCCTGTACTCGAAAAAGTTCTGCGCTGGGACTCCGCTCGCATTCGCCGGCTGTTTGCCTCTTACGGCCTGACGTTGCTCGAGTGGGACAAGATGCGCACTGACCGGCTCACCATCCAGGAATCCGCCGAGCACGTGTCGGTCGCCACCGCACCCCAAGCCAACGCCCATTAAAGCGCAACTTCATTCCGGCTTACAGGGGCGCAACATTTTGCGCTCCGTCACCGCTCCCGCCTGGCTAGCCAAACTCCTCGCCGTGCTCGGAACAAGAATTGAACCGTAATTTCCAAATCAAATCTTCAAATTCATTCACCCCAAAAAACGAATTGCCCCTTCACTCTTCCTAAAAACTCTTTCGAAGAGGATAATTTATCATGCGGCATCTCACGAAAGAGCGATTCAAGAGTCATGGCTAACAGCAACTCCCAAAAAGGCGTCATCGGTATCCTTACCGGAGGCGGCGACGTTCCCGGTCTCAATCCCGCCATCCGCGCCGTCACTCTTCGCGCCATCCGCGAAGGCTATCAGGTCATCGGCATTCGCCACGGCTGGGCTGGCCTCGTGGACATGGTTCGCGAGAAGGATTGCGACAACTCCGATAATTTCTACTTCCTCAACGAAGAAATCGTTGATCGCGCCGGCCGCACCGGTGGCACTTTTCTTCATTCTTCCCGCACCAATCCCGGCCGGGTCACTAAATCCAGCGTCCCGGCGCATCTCAAAGACAGATTCACGGCGGAGAAAAACGACCTCACTCCCGAAGTCCTCAAAAATCTCGCCTGGCTCGGGATCGATACGCTCATCCCCATCGGTGGCGACGACACGCTGAGCTACGGTGTTCGCCTTCACAATGAAGGCTTCAAGATCATCGGCATTCCCAAGACCATGGACAACGACGTCCCCGGCACCGACTACTGTATCGGCTTTAGCACCTGCGTTACGCGCACCATTCAGATGGTCAACAGCCTGCGCACTTCCGCCGGCTCGCACGAGCGTTTCATGGTTCTCGAAGTGTTCGGCCGCTACGCGGGCTTCACGGCAATGCTGCCCACGATGGCTGGCGCCGCCAATCGCTGCGTCATTCCCGAATACAAATTCAATATCGAGCAGCTCACGGAGTTACTCGTTGCCGACCGCCGCAAAAATCCCAGCCGCTACTCCATCGTGCTGGTCTCCGAAGGCGCCATGTTTGAAGGCGGCGAAATGGTCTTTGAAAGCGAAAGTACGGACGCCTATGGTCACAAGAAGCTCGGCGGCATCGGCGAGATCGTCGGTGAAAAGATTAAGGAGCTCTCCGCGAAATTCAACAGCGGCAAAACAATCGATGTCATCAACCAGAGGCTCGGCTATCTAGTCCGCTGCGGCGATCCCGATGCCATCGACTCCATCGCCCCCATGGCCTACGGCAATCTTGCTCTCGATCTCCTGCTGAAAAAAAACAGCGGCCGCCTGGTGGTCCTCAAGAACGGCCACTACGACAACATCCCGCTCGAAACTGTCACAGCCACCAAGAAGGTCGTCGACGTCGCTGAGCAATACAACACCGCTCGGCTGCGCCCACAATTCTCCAGCTTCAATAATAAGCCCCTCTTCCTCATGACCAACGAGTAAGCGAAAACCCGCCACAGACAAGGCCCGCCGCAATCCGGTCACCAGCACAGTCACCAATGCTCAAAAAGTACGGGAAGTTTTACGCCCGCTGGACCGGCGCTGACGGCAAGCGCCACGTCAAGGCGTGCAAGACTAAAACCGCTGCGGCGAGAATTCCAGTCCAATTGGCGTGGCAACTCCGGCTTGCGGGCGGCCATCCAAGTAAAAGAAGCAGACCTCCAGCCGAGGCCAGCCCCTGCTTCCTGCAATTCCCACTATCTCTGTGCAAGGAGAAGACGAATGAAGCGTGCCGCATTTCTGCTGTTGCTCACAGGTTGGCTGGCGCCGCTGGCGTCAGCACAGGACCATTATCAAGTGGGTGCGTACGGCGATTATTTCCGCGTCACCCAAACGAATACAAACCTGGCGGGAGTTGGAGGACGCGCGGGCGTCAAGGTGTTCTCTCACGTCATGCTTGAAGGCGAGCTGAACTACGACTTCAAGCAGGCTTTCAGCGAGGGTTTCACGAGTACGAGCACCCCCGGAAGCGTCACGATTGTACCCAGCAATCTCAAAGTCTTGCATGGGCTCTTTGGCCCCAAGCTCGTAGCCGGTCATGGAGCGATTCGTCCTTTCCTGATGCTAAAGGGAGGGTTTATCAATTTCCGGCTGGATCCTAGGAACCCGTCGTTCGCAACGTTCACGAGTTCGATCAACAATCTGCGCGCGAACAACGTGAGCGGAACTCTCTATCCAGGCGCCGGAGTAGAGGGACATCTCGGCCCGGTCGGTCTGCGCCTTGAAGCAGGCGATGAAATCTACTTTGCGGGGACCACGCATCACAATCCGCGTCTGGCCTTTGGCCCGTTTATTCGATTCTAGGATCGAGGCACCTCGTCGAGCCCGAATTCAGATATCGCAATCGCCTCGGAGCGCTCCTCTCTTTCCAGAACGAAGGAGCGGGGCGTTCCATTTCAATGGATCACCCGCAGCTCTTCAAAACTATCTGCGGCCTACTGCGTGCAGTGCAATCTCTCTATTCTAACCAGGATTTCCTTCAGGCTTGGCAGAAGATTTCTCGCGCAATCAATGAGACGAAACTGTTTTGCCACCGAGCGAACTGCCTAAATGTTCGCGATGCTGGCGAAGAAGGAACTGATCCGTCATGCCAGCGATGTAATCGCAAACGATGACGTGCCGCGATTCCGTCTGCGTAAGTTCTTCATACGAAGCGGGCATCGAGCCAGGCCGGCCTGAGTAGTAAATGAAAAGTTCTTCCAGACACTTCACGGAGCGCTCGCGGTCCTCGGCGATGGTGGGATGGTTGTAGATATGGGCGAACAGGAAGCTCTTGAGCTCGCGATTTCGCGCAGCGGCGGCCTCGCTGAAGCACGCGAGGCGTTTTGGGGCCCTGCGTATGTCTTCCACGGATGACGTGCCAGAGTCTAGAACGCGCTCCTGGGTTGCTTCAATGAGATCGGTGGCCAGCGCGTCCAGAACGCGTTTGAGGGCTTCGTTGAATTTGAGTTTTTCACGGGCGTCAGGATGCGCGGAATCGACCTGCCCATAGACTTTGCCGAAAAACTCAACTTCCCGGCGCAAAACGGCGAGATTCAGAAGCTCGGCTTCGAGGGCATCGTCGATATCGGCGGTGTTGTAGGCGATTTCATCAACGCAATCGATGAGCTGGGCTTCCAGAGGCGGGCGCAGATCCAGAAGATATTCGGCAAGCTGCGGAAACTCCGCGGCGGAATAATCACGCGAATGCTTGATGATGCCTTCGCGCACTTCAAACGTGAGATTCAGACCCGGATAATCGAGATAGCGCTGTTCGAACTGTTCGACGATGCGCAGCGCGTGCAGATTGTGATTGAAAGAGGCGCCGCGCCCACGCATCAATTCGTCGAGCTTGCGTTCACCGGCGTGGCCGAAGGGCGGATGGCCGATGTCGTGAACAAGCGCGAGCGCTTCGGCAAGCTCGGTGTTCAGTCCGAGCGCGGAAGCAACCGTGCGGGCAATCTGCGCGACTTCGAGTGTGTGCGTCAGGCGATTGCGGAAATGGTCCGAATAGCGCGTAGTAAAAACTTGCGTCTTGGCTTCCAGCCGGCGAAAAGCGCGGGAATGGATGATGCGATCGCGGTCACGCGCGTAGACACTGCGGTAAGGATGGGGCGGCTCAGGATACCGGCGACCGCGGGACTGTTCCGCGCGCATCGCCCAGGGAGCGGGAGTGGAAGCTGTTTCGATGGGCCGCTCCTTTATACTCCATCCGCTGCGTGCGAATTCTTAGGCGTGGAGCGGATTAAGATTTCGGGGAAAGAGTATCCAGGCCGCGATCGGCTTGATCCGCAATGGGAGTGTCCGGGAATTCCTTCTTGATCTGCTGGTAGATGCCGGCGGCCTCTTTTGGACTGGAATAGCGAAGAATGCCCGCAAGTTCCAGCAGCACCATGGGCCGGGGCACAAGCGCGCTGTGCTTTTCCGCCAACGCGCGGTAGATTTTGACGGCATCCTCGGACTTGCCGGTACGGGAGTAAATGACCGCCATCTGGTACTGGGCCATGGAGGCAAGCTCTTTATCGCTGCCGCTGCTGATCTTTTTCAATTCTTCGAGTGCCTGATTGTGGCGCTCAAGGCCCTCGAGACAAAGCGCGGAGTAGTAGCGCGCGAGTTTTCCGGGATTCGTGCGGGGATATTTGTCGGCAACTTTGGTGAATTTTTGCCAGGCATCCTGGGCGCGCGCGTTCTCATCGGGATAGAAGGGCTCGTTAGGTTCGGCGGGGTCGGGAGCCAGGGCGATGCGGGCCTGGTAAGCCTTCATGCCGGTATCGAAGGAGGAGGCTTCCACCGTCTGCTGGCGATCGATGAAAAAGTGCCAGCCGCCATAGCCGAGGGCAAGCGTTAAAAGCACCAGCACGACGATTAGCGTGAACTGTCCGTGAGAGATAACGGCTTCGGCGCCGTGCTCGATGGTTTCCTTGATTTTGTCCTGTTTCAGTTCCTTGCGCGAAATATGCTCGGACACACACGCTCTCCTGAGTGGTCTGGAAGCTGTAATCCTAACACAAGATCGCCATCGGAGGCCGTCCGGAACACGAGTTGCGCGTTCGGCAGCGCGGATTAACCTTTCAGACCGAAAAAATGTCCGGTGACCTGCAAAGCGCTCTGAACGGTGTTAATTTTGAAGTATGCAGGCGGCTTGCATCCACTGTGGCGCGGAGCATTTGCTGAAGGATGGGGAGTTCGGCGGCCATTCAAAAGTGCAGTTCAAGTGTTCGAAATGCGGAAAGACCACGATTGTGGAGATCAAGCGGCGCGTGGATTCCACGGTGGTGATGTCTCCGCTTCCATCGTTTGCACGGGCTAACGCCACGAGCTCGAACCTGAATTTGCCGCCGCCCGATCCCGGATTGCGTCTGCCAGAAAAAGCGAAGGTGGTGCTCAGCATTCTCTCAGGCCCATCGAAAGGCGAGAGTCACACGCTGGCGAAGCCGCGTGTCGTGCTGGGGCGCAAAGGAGCGGACATCCCACTGAATGATCCGGAAATTTCGCGGCATCACTGCCTGCTGGAAGTAAGAAACACGCACATCAATCTCAAGGACCTGGATTCGACCAACGGCACTTTTTTCGACGAAGAACGCGTGCGCGCGGCCATGTTGCAGGATGGCGCGGAGTTTCGAATCGGTGGCAGCATGATTCGCGTGAATTTCCAGCCGAAGTAGCCCGGGCTTCGCTGCTTCGCAACGCGGTCCCGTCCCCCTGCGATTCGCCGGATTGACTTTGTGAGATACTGGCGCCGATTCCACAATTGTCCGGGGTCCGATGAACCGCCTCTCCGCCTGCCTGATTCCGTCAAATGAGGAACACAACCTGTCGCGCAGGCAGGCTCGGACGCCATGAGGGTGCTCTACGCGGATCTAGAGCGGGAATGGCGCGGCGGGCAAAGCCAGGCATTACTGACAGTGGGCGGATTGCGCGAGCGCGGGATTGAGGTCGAGCTGCTGGCGGCGCGGGATTCGCCGCTGGCGATTCGCGCGTCAGAAGAGGGGATGAGCGTTTTTCAAGTTCCGCGATTCGGCTTGCGCGGTTGGGCGGCTCGCGCCATGCGCGGGTTGATCGCCCGAAGGCGTTTCGATATTGTTCATCTCAATGAGCCGCACGCCTTGACAGCGGCATGGTTGGCGAGGGCGCACACGCGGCTTCCGTTGCTGCTTTCCCGCCGAATCGGGTTTCCGCTTCAGAAAAACGCAGTCTCACAGGCACGATACCGGGCCGTCGAACGGTTTGTGGCGAACAGCAAAGATGTGGCGCAAAGCCTGATTAACTCCGGCATCGCGGCCGAGCGGATTTCGATCGTGAATGAAGGCGTGGAAATCTTTCCCTTGCGAACACCGGAGCAAAGAAGCATCGCGCGGAGGCACTGGGGCGTGCGAGAAGGCGAATTCCTGTTTGGGTGCGTCAGTGTATTTGTCCCGGAGAAAGGACAACGCCATTTACTCGAGGCCCTTCCCCTGGTGAGAGCGTCGCATCCGGAAGTGCGGTTGCTGCTCGCGGGAGACGGCCCCTGCCGGGCTGAACTGGAGGCGCTTGCCAAGCGTCACGGGCAGACAGAAGCGATGCTTTTCCCAGGATTCGTAAAGGATGTCGCGCAAGTGTACGCAGCCCTTGATGCGTTTGTGTTTCCCTCGGAGTTCGAAGGTCTGGGAACCGCCTTGCAGACGGCGATGGCCGCAGGCTTGCCTTGCGTATCGACGAAACGCGGAGCGCTGGGTGAAGTCGTTGACAGCGAACGAACCGCGCTGGTCGCGGAACCCAACGGCAAAGAGTTTGCCGCTATGATGTCAAGATTGATCAACGACGAAGGGCTTCGAAAAAATCTCAGCGACGCGGGCCGCCGCGAAGTGGAACAGCGGTTTTCGGCCGGTCGGATGGTGGAAAATACGATTCGCGTTTACCAGGACGTGCTCAAGAAAAGGCAAGGGGCATGAATTCGGCAGAGCTCACGGTGATTCAGCGAGCGGTCCTGGAACGCTTGTCAGCCCTCGGATTGCCACCAGGTGCGCGCGTGCTCGATGCGCCGTGCGGCGGATCGGCGGCGCTGACGTTGGCGCTCATGGAGAGGGGGTTTTCCGTAACGGGCGCAGATCTCGACATGAAAGCGGAAGCCCGGCTCGGAAAGGCGTTTGCAAAGGTAGACCTCGACATGCTGCTTCCCTGGCCGGACAAGAGTTTTGACGCCGCAGTTTCAACGGAGGGAATCGAGCATCTCGAGAATCATTTTTCCTTCCTTCGAGAAATGTGCCGCATCCTCAAGCCCGGCGGCATCCTCGTTCTCACGACGCCGAACCTCACGGCGCTGCGGTCGCGCGTGCGTTTTTTGGGAAGCGGTTTTTTCGGGCGCGACTCCCGGCCGCTGAATGAAGCGTCGCGGCATCCGCTTCACCATATTGGGCTCGCGACGTTCCCCGAGCTGCGCTACGAATTGCACATGTCTGGATTCCGGTTATTAGAAGTGCGGCATACGCACATCAAACCGGTAAGCTACCTCTACGCGATTTACGCGCCGTGGATATGGCTTTACACGCGCTTGGCGTTCCGGAAGGAGAAGGATGCTACCCAGCAAGAAAGAAACAAAGTGATTGTCGCGAGCCTGCTCTCCCCTTCCGTTCTCTTCGGAGAGTGTCTGATGCTGATCGCGAAAAAAAAGTAGCGTGGAGATGGCGAGGAGAAAGTTTCCCAAAAAGCCTGAAGCGCTTGGCAGATGTCTTGAGATCCGCCAAGCGCTTCAGGTTTTCTTCTAATTTTTGCGCAAGTAATCTGTCTTCTCTTCTTATTCCAGGCGTTTCCCTCCTCCCCGCTCGCCGTATTACGTCAAGCTATCGTGGGAATTGAACAACCCATCGCCCCTTTGGCTCGAGGAACTCCACGCCGATCGCAAAGCCTTCGCCTTGCAATGGCTGGCAGTATGCAACCCGGGCCGAGGAGCGAAACTCTCCGGTGCGCGAGGCGAATAGCAAGGATTCGCCTTGTTCCCAGCGGCGCACGCTGACTACACGCGCGCCACGCGCGCTCACATTCTCAGTAAAGGTAGATTCCGAGCCTGGCGCCTGGCGATGGCCGTCAATCAGAACGGGGATCTCCATCGGGATGCGCCCTTCCACTCTGTGAAACATAAATTTCTTCTGGTGAGGCATGTTCTTGCTCATCCTCACAAGCACGCGGCAATGCGCGTGAGATTTTGAACGCTGCTTCTGCCGCGGTGCTTCATGGCGTAGAGCGCGCGGTCGGCAGCACCCAGAAGTTTTTCTGGCGTGTCGCCATCCTCCGGGAAAGCAGCGACGCCCGCGCTGACGGCAATCGCAGGGTGCTCCGATTCCGCGGAGAGGCGTTCGCGGATTCGGAAGACCACGCGCGACGCGATATCCTTGCCGGCTTCCGGCAGTACCAGCGCGAATTCATCACCGCCGTACCGCGCGGCTGTGTCAATCGCGCGGGAATGATTGCGCAAAATCTTGGCGATTCGCACCAGGGCGCGGCTGCCGGTCAGGTGCCCGTACATATCATTGATGGTCTTCAGGCCGTCCATGTCGAGAAGCACGATGCTGAAGGGACGGTGCGTGCGGCGCGAACGGTCCAGCTCAGCTTCGAGAACGCCGATCAGGCGGCGGTAATTCGACAATCCCGTGAGTGGATCGGTGACGGCCATCGAGCGCACCTGTTCGAAAAGGCGAGCCTGTTCCAGCAACGCCCCGGAAAGCATCACGACATAGCTGAACGTTTTGCTCAACTCCGCCAGAAAAAACGGGCCATCAAAGAGTTGACGCGAAAACGCCGCGGACACGTGGCAGCCGACATTGAGCAAGGCCACGATTAGGAGAGAGCGATCGAAAAGGCTGGCGGCGCCTTTCTTGCCTCCGTCGTTCTGAAGACGCTGGCGAAAGCAGATCGCGGCGATCAAAAACAACGCGGCGGGCAGCAATTCCCAAGGGCGGGACAACAGGTTCGCCGAACGCGTAACGGGCGCGGCGGGTGCGGCCAGAAACGCAGCGCTTGTCATGTAAGCAGCCAGGGCAACGACCAGCAACGCGGCGGCAGTTTCTTTGCTGGGCTGCCGCGCGGTAGGCATGTAGCGCTCGACGGCAATGGCGGCGAGCAGAAGGACGCCAAGCAAAGTGCGGCCTACCATCCAGCCCATTGGGATGTGCGAGAGCGTCAGGGCACCAGAAATCAGCGAGTCGTTCAAGCCAAAGCAGCCAAAGGTCTCGATAATTCCAGAGAGAACTAATCCAAAGGCCAGTATCAAAGCCGTGCGGTCGTGGGTCCCGCGGAAGCGAACCAGAGCAATGGCCGCATAGAAGAAACTGACGAGCGTGCCCCCAACTTCCAGATACAAATAGCTTTGCGAGGAGCCTGCGACGCTGACCTGCCGCAGGTAGAAGACCAACGCAAAAAAAAGGACAAGCGACATCCCACCGGACCCCACTACAACACGCCGATGTACATTCTGCGCGGAGACCGAGCCGCGGTCGCTGCTGAGAAACCCGATGAACCTACCCCAACCACCCACAAAATCCCCCAAATCACGGAGAAAAACTACCAATTACCAAGGTAAGCAAGTTTGTGCCCTTTTCTGGCCGGAAATTGATCTGTGTAATTCATTGAAATTAAATTACTTACTGAAATGTCTTAGAGGGGAACGGCTTCTTTGAGGCGTTGCGAGACGCGACGACCGGCTACAAATTTATGGATAAGGGCACTATCGTTTTTGTTTCGTTAGAGTTACCTGGCGGATGGCCGGTATCAGCGCGATTTTCGAGGCTGTCTCAGCCTGAGACTGTCTCAAAATTTGAAACAGTTGGCAGCTGGGTCCAAGCACCCTCTAAAGCTGTGGCTTTGGGGCAGGCGGGGGAAGATCGCGAGCGTGGACTTCGTCCTGGAAGCCAACTGTCTTATGGCTCCCGTCGCAGAAAGGCTTGTTGGCGGAATGCCCGCAGCGGCAGAGACTGATCCTGGTGCGTCCAGCAAGGCCGAACGACTTCCCTTCCGGATCGACGATCTCGAATTCGCCTTCCACTCGCAAGGGCCCGTTGTGGGCAGGGGTGATTTTTGTTGCAGCCATTCTTGTCCTCCGAAAAAACTGGTGATGTCCCCGTCCACAATAGCGACGGACGTGCAGGAACTCAAGCAGCGAAATGGCGGGCTGAGGCCTGCTACAACAATCCATTTCACTTACGCAGGCTGCTTACGTCGTTTTTCAACAAGCTGTTAGTACTTCGGGACGGATGGGTCAACCTCGTCGGACCACGCCAGGATGCCGCCCTTCAAGTTGAAGATTTTGCGGAAACCGGCCTTGCGCAAGAAGTCCACAGCCTCGGCGGAACGCTTCCCGCTGCGGCAATGCGCCACAATTTCCTGCGAGGAATCCAGTTCGTGGACTCGCCGCGTCAGCTCCCCGAGCGGCAGCAGATGCCCCTTGAGATTGCAAATTTGATATTCGTGAGGCTCGCGCACATCAAGAATGAACAAATTATCTCCTCGATCGAGCCTGGCTTTCAGTTCGCGCGGAGTGATTTCGGGCACTTGCACGGACGGGCCGGGAGCTTCTTCGCCGCGCACGCCGCAAAATTCGTAATAGTCGATCAGCTTGGTAATCGTTCGGTTTGCGCCGCACATCGGGCAGTTCGGGTTCTTGCGCAGCTTGAGCTCGCGGAACTTCATCCCGAGAGCGTCAAACAGCAGCAATCGTCCCACGAGATTATCCCCGCGGCCGAGAATCATCTTGATCGTTTCCATCGCCTGGATGGACCCGACAATTCCGGGCAGAACGCCGAGGACGCCGCCTTCCGCGCAGGAAGGGACTAGCCCCGGCGGAGGCGGTTCCGGATAGAGGCAGCGGTAGCACGGTCCATCGGGCATGCCGAAAACGGTGACCTGGCCCTCGAACCGGAAAATCGAACCGTAAACGTTGGGCTTGCCAAGCAAGATGCACGCATCGTTGACGAGATAGCGTGTGGGAAAATTGTCCGTGCCATCAACGATGATGTCGAAGTCCTTGAAAAGTTCGAGCGCGTTGGCGCTTGTCAGCTGCGTTTCGAACGACTGGATCTGAATGTCCGGATTGAGGTTCGAAAGGCGCGCGCGTGCGGCTTCGCTCTTCGGCTTCCCGACGTCGCTGCTCCCGAACGTAACCTGGCGCTGGAGATTGGTGAAGTCGACGACGTCAAAGTCGACCAGCCCGAGCCTGCCGACGCCCGCCGCGGCAAGATACAAGCCCAGCGGTGCGCCAAGCCCGCCCGTGCCGATGAGCAGAACCCTGGCGTTTTTCAGCTTGAGCTGCCCCTCCATGCCGACTTCCGGCATGATCAGATGGCGGCTGTAGCGCAGGATCTCTTCATTTGAAAGAGTGGCCGCGTTGCTGTCCGCTACTGCGCGCGCGGCTGGTAGCGGCTGTACTTTGGTGACCATAGCTATTTCCTCGGTCCTTCAGTCTAGTTCATATTAAGATGAAAAATAATCAAAGCAGACGCTTGGGAGAACGGGCTAATTGGGTCGCCGAACTTCACTGAACCGCCAGTTCTTGATATTCCCTTGCGCGACCAAACGACCCTCACTCACAAGAGCCTCAATGCGTCGGGCAACTAGTTGATAGCCGTCGTCTCCCTCTGGTAAATCGCTGCCCATCGCATCCGCAACCCTGCTAATCACCATTGCAACCTTCTTCCAGTGCCCATTGACGGCCAAAGAGAAGATGGCTCCATCAATCGCGTGGTCGTTCACTACTCATTCCTTAGAATCTGCGTGGACAATAGAGCGGGTCACAACCGCCGGCGATGGATGGAATGATGCTGATTGTGTCGCCATCCTTCGTGGGCGTATTCTCTTTCGCCAGATAGCGAATGTCCTCATCGTTCACGTAAACGTTAACGAAGCTGCGCAGCTTGCCATCTTCGGTAAAGAGATGCTTGCGCAGTTCTCCGAATTCCGTGGTTAGGTGGCCGAGCGCTTCCCCGACGGTGCGGGCATGGAACTCGGCTGAATCGCGCTTCCCCGCGTAGGGGCGAAGCGGCGATGGAATCATTACTTTCACAGGCATTTCATCTCTCCGTTCTGCTGAAACCGCCGGCCTGCACCGCGGCGCGGTGGTGAATCTCGATACCCTCGGGCGAAAACTCCGCGCGGTCGTCATTCAAACGCCAGGAAGTCATGTCCTGGGGC
>Ga0209648_10003552_pt1 | contig 13109 bp, 6 predicted proteins | sample GraSoi2013_115cm_FD_185830 | JGI IMG/M metagenome (GOLD analysis project Ga0209648, IMG submission 185830) | Grasslands soil microbial communities from the Angelo Coastal Reserve, California, USA - Sample 9_17_2013_115cm (SPAdes) (version 2) | ecosystem: Environmental > Terrestrial > Soil >...
TCGACGCGGACGGGCACGAGTCCGTTTTGCGCGCGGTCGAAATTGCAGACGCCGTCGAATTCGACCATGCCCTTGAGGGCGCCGTCGATGCCGTAGGTCCAACCGTGATAGGGACAGCGAAACTGCTTGGCGCAGCCGTGGAATTCCGGGACGACGGCGGCGGCGTGGTGGCGGCAAACATTGTAGAAGGCGCGCAGTTGGGCGTCTTCACCGCGGACGACGACAATCGGCTCGCCGGCGATGTCCGCGGTGAAGAATGAACCGTTTTCACGGACTTGATCGAGGCGGCCAGCGACCTGCCAGCTTTTTGCGAAGACGGCCGCGAGCTCCAATTCATGAACGCGCGTATCGCGATACCAGGGCGCCGGAATCGTCGAGGCTCTTTCCAGCGGATCGGCGGGGTTGTACATGTTCAGGATTTCGCGGACGCTTTCATTCATCGGCGCTCCTTGATGCGGGTGGAGAAACATTTCATATCGCGAAATCTGCGAAGGGAGAAACGGAAAACAGGGTGTTAGTTGGTGCGGGAGAGAGGATTTGAACCTCCACGGGTGTTACCCCACAAGATCCTAAGTCTTGCGCGTCTGCCAGTTCCGCCACTCCCGCACGTGGACAGGGCATCCATTATACAGGCGATGTGGGTGCAGGGCGACGGGAAGGAGGCGGCAGCACTCGACACTGGATTACGGGCAAAACGCGGCGCATAATGGCGGAAACGATACCAAGCGTTCGGTGCGCTAGCGGCTGCGTTGGCGCGCATCCAAAAAACAAGCGTCGAGTTGGGCTGCGAATGAGGGCAGCGCAATGATTGTTCAAGAGCAAGGCGACGAGCTTATTCTGATCCGGCAAACGGATCACGCGATGCTTTCCGGTTTTTTTGCGCGCGAGTGGGGCAACGAGCTTTTCCGGCGGCCGGGGGCTTTCGAATCGCTGTGTTTGGCGGCCGGCGAGCACGATAACGGCTGGGCGGACTGGGAGCTGCGGCCGCAAATCGACCCGAAAACGCGTTTGCCCTATAGCTTCATGTCGATCCCCACGGACGTGCATATAGACCTGTACCAGCGGGGAATCGAGCGGGTGGTCAAGCGCGATCGCTATGCCGGGCTGCTGGCGAGCTTGCACGCATCGGGACTGTATGACCGGGCGCGGGCGACAATCCCCGGTTTCTCCGCGAAGTACGTGAAATCCACAGAGAGCGAGTTGGTCAGCGGATTTTTGCAAGCGCTGAAGCTGCAGCAATTGCGCCTGAAAGTGGACCTTCGCGGTGACGCGGCGACCAAGGAGCTTGTACAGGACAAATTGCTGGAGACCAATTCGCGGCGGCTTGAGGCTTTGGACCGTTTGTCGCTTTACTTTTGCATGAGCAGCACGCCGCACGATGCGACCATCGAGGGCGTTCCTGTGGACGACCAGGGCAGCGAAGTTGATTGGGAGTTGCGCCCGGACGGGCCGAATGCGGTATCGCTGGGACCGTATCCCTTCCGAAGGGAGCCGCTGCAAGTGAGTATTTTGGCCAGGCGAGTGCCGAAGCGGTTGTATACCGGTAGTCCCGATTTTGAGAAGACGCTGGCGCGGGCTCCGTATACGGCGCTGAATTTTACGCTGCATGCCGGCGATGCGCTGTCCGCCGCCCGTTTCGCTGTTGCGTAGTTTACGTCAGGCGACTTCCGCGAGTTTCCGGCAGCATCAGGGAAAGCATAGCGGCGACAAAGAAAGCGCTCGCCTGCAACAGGAACGCAGGGCCGATGCCATGTTTAATGGCCAGAGCGCCGACCGCGAACGGGGCAACGGCCGAGACTCCGCGGCCGATGTTGTAGCTTAAACCCATGGCTGCGGCGCGGATTTCGCCGGGAAAAATTTCGCTGGCGATCGCGGCGTAGCCCGAAAAGAATCCCGTCCCGAAGAACGCCACGAGTGGTCCCAAGAGCAGCAGCAACGTTGGGCTACTGGTCATTCCATAGATCGGCACCAGGGCTGAGGCAATTATCAGGTATGTGAAATACGGCTTTCTTCGGCCGAATGCGTCGGCGAGGAAGCCGAAAGCGGCATATCCCACGAATTTGCCCGCGCACAGCACCAGGAAGAATGTCGTTGTCTTCACCAAGCTGAGTCCGCGGCCGCCTTGCGCTGGCGGAAGCGACAGATACGCAGGAATCCACGTGAACAAGCCCCAGTATCCGAACAGGCCGCAGGCGTTCATGGTCGTTGCCAGCAGTCCGGTGCGGAGAACTTTGCCGGAGAGCAGGCGACGGAGCGGCGGCCGCTGGACATCACGTGCGCGGCGTTCGCGCCACAGATCTGGTTCCGGCACGCTGGATTGAATCCAGAAAACGAGCAGCGCCGGCAGGACGCCAACCAGAAAAACCGCGCGCCAGCCGAAGTTCGGCAGCACCAGGCGTACCACGAGGGCGGCAATCGCTTCGCCGATGGCATACGCCGATTGCATCAGCCCCAACGCTTTGCCGCGATGCTCCGGCCTCCAGGTTTCCGCGATGAGCGCGGCAGCGGCGGTCCATTCGCCGCCCATTCCCAGGCCGAGCACAAAGCGAAACGTCGCCAATTGCGTGACCGAGTGCGAAAGGGCGCAAGCAGCGCTGGCCAGCGAGTACACCAGGATCGATATCATCAGGGAACGCGTGCGCCCGATGCGGTCCGCCACTACGCCGAACAGCAGCCCGCCAATTGCGGATGCCACCAGAGTGAGGGAATTCAGAAAGCCGGCCGTGCGCGTGTCCATGGAGAATTCGCGGATGAGATAAGCGAGTACGAGCGAATACAGCATCACGTCCATGGCGTCGAGCATCCAACCAAGTCCGCCGGCAAGCAGGGATTTCCGCTCGGCATCTGTGATCTGGCGAGGCCAGCCGAAGATATGGGGAGATTCGCCGGGCGCGGCGGCGTTCGTCTTGGGCGGGCGGAGAGTGTCAGGCATCGCGCGCGATTCTAGCTGAGTATTTGGCAATTGACTCGTGCTTGTATTCGCGGTCGCAATCCGCGAGAATCGCGCCCTCGTTTTCGCGCGCGGATTTCCGCTTGACTTCCGGATGGCCTGCTTGCATTGTTGAAAGCTTTGCCCCTCGGAAAAATCCGTACCGAGGGAGAGAAAGGCGCGTCCCGGCTCGACATGACCCGCGTACGGCTCTGTTTTCACGATCGCTGCTTCGATGGCACCGCTTCCGCAGCGCTCTTTTACCGTTTCTACCGTGAACGCTTCGACTCCGCCGCCGAATTTCACTTCAGCGGCATGACGCACCGCGCTGCGCATCCCTGGGAGGGCGGCCTATTCGACGGCGATGAGAACGTGATCGTGGACTTCAAGTACTCGAACTCGCCGAAACTGACTTGGTGGTTCGATCATCACCAAAGCGCGTTCCTTACTCCGGAGGATGCAAAACATTTTCGAGAACATCCCGGCCCGCACATGTTCTATGAGCCGGACTACCGCTCGTGCACCAAGCTGATCGCCACGGTGGCGAAGGAGAAATTCGGATTTGACACGCGGCCGCTGGGCGATTTGATTCATTGGGGCGACATCATCGACGGCGCGCAATATCCCACGGCACAGTCCGCGGTGGAGATCGCGGAGCCCGCCACGCAACTTGCTTTGGTGATTGAGGCTGCGCCGGAAGACGGGCTGCCCGCGCGCATTATTCCGGAGCTGGCCTATCGCCCGCTCGGGGAAATGATCCAGTTGCCGCTCGTGGCGAAACATCTGGGCCCTTTGCTCGAGCGCCATCGCCGTTCGATCGACATTCTTCGCCAGCGTGCGGAAGCGCGGGACGGTGTAATCTTTTTCGACGTGAGCGATCTGGACCTCGAAGGGTACAACAAATTTATTCCGTACCTGCTGCACCCGGAATGCGTCTATTCGATCAGCGTGAGCGCGTCCGCCGTGCGCGCGAAAGTCAGCTTGGGGACAAATCCCTGGAATCAGGCCACCGCGGACAAAAACCTGGCGTCGCTGGCGGAGAAGTTTGGTGGCGGTGGGCATCCGCGCGTGGCCGCTATTTCCTTTGAACCGAGCGATCTTCCCCGCGCCCGCGAGGTCGCGCGCGAACTTACCGCCGTGCTGCGCGCGTAACGCGTAAAGAGTTGCGCGTGGTTCGCGCGGAACAAAAATTCGGTATGCCCGCGCGTTCGACAAAGATGCGCGCCGCATGTAAAATTTAGTAGAGCAGCTGACTCTTAAACTGGCGCAAGCCCCAAAAACGGGCAGCAATTGCAATGTTTCCCGTTGTTGATTCGTTAGGCCACTTCAGGCCAAATTTGGGGGCATTAGTGCAAAATCAGTGCAAAGTTTCGTGGCTTTGCACTTACTGATTTGCGCCCGCGCCGGGTCGCTGCTATCCTGCTTTTCCCGTGCGCCACTAGCTCAATTGGCAGAGCAATGGACTCTTAATCCATAGGTTGTAGGTTCGATTCCTACGTGGCGCACCACTAAATTTTTAATTTAAAGGAGCAAACCCCGCGGGTTTTCGCGGCGCGCCGGCGGCCCCCGGGGTAATATGTTCCGTTCATGCGATTCCTCTCAGGGGTAATGGCTGGCGTCCTTTCGCTTGGCACGTTCGCATCATTGCAAAGCTCTGAGGCGCCCGGGCTATCCAAGCCGACGCTGGGCGGGTTTGTCGACATAACGTCCGCGGTCGGCGCGCGCTTCCAATACCTCGCGTCGCACACTTCAAAGAAATACCTCCCCGAAACCATGGGCGCAGGCGTCGCGCTCTTCGACTACGACAATGACGGAAGGCTGGACATCTTCTTCGTAAACGGCGCACCTCTCGGCGACCCCACTCCGAAGGGCACGATTCCATCAAAATCGGGACAAGCTTACTGGAATCGCCTCTTTCGTCAGAAGGCGGACGGTACCTTCGAAGACGTAACCGAGAAAGCCGGCCTTCAGGGTGCCGGTTACGGAATGGGCGTAGCTGTCGGCGACTACGACAACGATGGTTTTGAAGACCTCTACGTGACCGCCCTTGGCGGCAACAAGCTCTATCACAATAATGGCGATGGCACGTTCACCGACGTCACCGAAAAAGCTGGAGTCGCCGGCAGCGGCTGGTCCACCAGCGCCGCCTGGGTCGATCTTGATAATGATGGCCAGCTTGACCTCGTCGTCCTCCGCTACGTCCAGTGGGATTTCGACGACGTCTGGTGCGGCGAGCACAAGGAAGGTCTTCGTTCCTATTGCCATCCAGACGTCTTCCAGCCCGTCACCCCGCTCGTCTTTCATAATGACGGCAACGGTCATTTCACCGAAGTCAGCCAGAAGATTGGTCTGTCCAAGCCGGGCAAGGGCCTGGGCATCGCCCTCGCCGACTACGACCGTGACGGCAAGATCGACATCTTCGTTGCCAACGACTCCATGGTCGAATTCCTCTATCACAATAAAGGCGACGGCACCTTCGAAGAAGTCGGCCTGCTCTCACAAGTCGCCGTCGATGGTGACGGCCGCACCTACGCAGGCATGGGCGTCGACTTCGCCGATTACAATAATGACGGCTGGCCTGATCTGCTCATCACCGACCTCGCCAACCAACGCTACGCTCTCTATCAAAACAATCGCGACGCCAGCTTCACATACTCCAGCTTCAGCACCGGCCTGGGTCGAATCACCATGCTGCACTCCGGTTGGGGCGCGCGCTTTTTCGATTACGACAACGACGGCTGGAAAGATCTAATCGTCGCGCAGGGCCACGACCTCGACACCGTCGAAATCAATTATCCCAACCTCCGCTACAAAGAACCGACGCTGCTCCTCCGCAACACCGGCAGCGGCTTCGTCGACGTCTCTGCGCAGTCCGGCGCGGTCTTCCAGCAGGCCTGGATAGGCCGCGGTCTGGCCACCGGCGATCTTGATAACGACGGCCGCGTCGACGTAGTCGTCTCCACCAACGACGGCCCCGCCCACATCCTCCGCAACGAGACTCCCACGCAAAATCATTGGCTCACGCTCAACCTCGTCGGCCACAAATCCAACCGCGACGCGATCGGCGCCGAAGTAAAACTCACCACTGCGAAATCCTCGCAATTCGCCACCGTGACCACTGCGGGCAGCTATCTTTCTTCCAGCGACAAGCGCGTCCACTTCGGCCTCGGCTCCGAGACCGGCGCCCAATCCATCGAGATCCGCTGGCCCAGCGGCATCCTGCAAAAGCTCAGCAACATCCGCGCCGACCAAATCCTGCAAATCGATGAGCCCGCCTCCGGAGCCTCCGGAGCCTCCGGCAAATGAAGCTTTTGCTCGGCGTTGCCATCGGTGCCTTGTCCTGCGCTGCGCTTGCTCTCAGCCAGCAAAATCCTCCGCCCGTTCAATCGCGCGGCATGGCCACTGGCGGAACTCACGCCCCCGTCCGCGACGCCCTCCACCGCCCGATTACAGCTGGCGGTTTCGTCGACGACGCCCCCGTCGTCTTCCTCGATGTCACCAGGCAATCCGGTCTCGACAAGTTTCATCACCGCTCCGGCTCCCCCGAAAAATCCACCATCCTTGAAGCTCCCGGCTCCGGCGTCGCTCTTCTCGATTATGACAACGACGGCTGGCTCGACATCTACCTCGTCAACGGCTCCACAGCCGCCGCTCTCCGCGGCCTCGAACCCGCCCCGCGCGCCGCGCTCTTCCGCAATAATCACGACGGCACCTTCACCGATGTCACCGCCAAAGCCGGCGTCGCCAATGAACGTTGGGGCTTCGGAGTCGCCGTCGCCGATTACGACAATGACGGCTGGCCGGACATCTACGTCGCCAACTTCGGCAAGAATCGCCTGTACCACAACAATCACGACGGCACATTTACGGACGTCGCCGAAAAAGCGGGCGTAGCCCTCGGCGGCTGGTCCACCGGACCCACTTGGGGCGATTTCGATCGCGACGGCTTCCTCGACCTCTTCGTCCCAGGCTACGTGCACCACGATCCTGACCACCCGGTCCTGGCCGGCAAAGGTGGGGTCCCCTCCGGCGCGTGCCAGTATCGCGGGGTCGATGTCTTCTGCGGCCCGCTAGGCCTTCTCGGCGAACCCGATCATCTCTTCCACAACAACGGCGACGGCACGTTCACCGATGTCAGTGCCAAGGCCGGCGTATCGGATCCTCAACTTCGCTACGGCTTCGCTTCCGTGTTTGCCGATCTTGACGACGACGGATGGCCCGACCTCGCCGTCGCCAACGATTCCAGCACCAATTATCTCTACCGCAACCGGCGGGACGGAACGTTCGAGGATTTCAGCTACGCCTCCGGTTTCGCCCTTAGCGAAGAAGGGCGCGCCCAGGCCTCCATGGGCATCGCCCTCGGCGACTACAATCGCGATGGCAAGCTGGACCTCTTCGTCACCACTTTTTCCGACGACAACAAGACTCTCTACCGCAACGATGGCGACGCGGCCTTTACCGATGTTTCCTTTCGTGCCGGCCTCGGCCTGCCCACGATTCCTTTCCTCAGCTGGGGCACTGGCTTTCTCGATTTCGACAATGACGGGCTGCTCGACCTGTTCATCGCCAACGGCCACGTCTATCCCACCGCCGACCAAACCGACTGGGGCACCACCTACGCCCAGCGCCCGCTACTTTTCCGCAATATCGACGGCAACAAGTTCCAGGAGGTCCCCGCCGCCACGGGTAGCGGCCTCGCCTCCATTGTCTGCGCCCGCGGGGCAGCCTTCGGCGACCTTTTCAACGATGGCCATATCGACGTAGTCCTGAACAATGTCGACTCCCCGCCCACCCTCCTCCGCAACGTAACTAAGTCCGCTAACCATTGGCTGGAATTGAAGTTATTGGCTTTCGACACGGCTCCCTCCTATGGACCGGCACCGGCAGCAGTCTCAAACCTTCGCGAGCGCTCTACACCGGGGAAGCCGGAAAAGCCGCTTTACCGGTCGCCCCGCGACGCCATCGGCGCCAAAGTTTTCCTCACCGTCAACGGCATTCGCCAGCGCGCCGACGTCTTCTCCGGCGGCAGCTACGCATCCAGCTCCGACCCCCGCCTCCACTTTGGCCTCGGCTCGGCCACCAAGATCGACAAGCTGGAAATCCTCTGGCCCGACGGCAAGAAAGAGCAAATCCCCCCTCCCACCGTCGATCAAATCGTGACCGTTATCGAAGGGCGTGCCGATGGTCCGATGATGTAGCTGCCGGGTTCGGCCCGGCACCCCTAAAACCCCTTTGTATTGAATTTGTCGTTAGCCATGCTCATCTTTTTTGTCCCTTACCCGGCCCTTGTAACAAAATCTTCCGCCTTGTCACAGGGAATAACCGCCTCTAATTCATGTATTTTCATATACATGATGGGGAATGTGGAGACGACACCTCGGGGCATTGACACTCCACCAAGCCTGACTAAAATCGCGCCCAACAAGGGGCGGGTGTCCGCCAAAACATCTGTTTGGGAGTGGTCAATGAAAACTGTGCAATTGTTTCCGACGGTACGCAATTACCGAACTTCGCTGTTTGTACTCGCAGCTCACCTGGCTGTCTGCCTGTTGCTTCTCTCCGCTCCATTGCGGCTGGATGCCCAAGCCTTAAGCGGCGTCACCGGCACGGTCACTGATGATTCCGGAGCAGTGATTGCGGACGCCAAGGTAACTGTCACGAATAACTCCACGAACGTAGTTAACAGCACCGTCACCAGTTCTGCAGGGACCTTCACGATTATCGACCTGACTCCCGGCAGCTACACGGTAAGCATCGAGAAAGTTGGCCTTAAAACCTGGGTCAGCCGAAACGTTACGGTGGACGTCGGCCGGAACACCAGCGTGGATGCCGTAATGAAGGCCGGCGATGTTACGGAGAAGATCGAAGTCACTGCCGAGTCGATCGCTCTGGAGACTACCCAGCCGGAACTCAGCACCCTCCTTGAAACGAAGGTGCTGGAAGAAATACCGAACCAGATCAACGGTCTTGGACGCCAGATTGATAATTTCCTTACTCTGACTCCCGGCGTAACCGGCGATAGCTTCAGCCACCGGATCAATGGGGGCTTGGACTTTCAAAACGAGGTTGTCTTCAACGGGGTCGTGGCCAACCAGTCGGAAACCCAGGGCTTCCAGACGATCATCAACCCGCCGTACGAATTGGTCAGCGAATTCCGTGTGCTTAGTTCCGTTTTCTCCGCGCAATACGGCCTGGCGCAAGGCGTTGCGTCGTATCAATTCGCTTCCGGAACGAACACCCTGCATGGAGACGCCTTCGAGATCCTGCGCAACAGCTACTTCGATGCGAAGGACGCTGTCACCGCGGCCGCCGGCCTACCGACTTCCGTGGACCGGGAAAATAACTACGGCTTTTCGCTTGGCGGGCCGGTGTACCTACCGAAGGTTTACCACGGAAAAGACAAGACTTTCTTCCACCTGAGCGTGGAGAGGTATAAGCTGGATTCCGGTGCAACCAAGACAGAGACGGTTCCCACCCAGGCGATGATCGGAGGCGACTTCAGCGCCTTCCCGAACCCGATCTTTGTTCCTGGCAGTTTCGTGGCTCCCGCGGGCTGCCTGAATAACGGTGCGGCGCCGGTGCCGGGACAGCAGTGGTTTCAGAACAAAATCCCCACAGCCTGCTTTAGCAAAAACTCGCAGAGTCTCCTGCCCCTCATTCCCGGTCCAAACGCTTCAGGAACAGCTTTCAATTCCAACTACTTCGCATCGGCTGCCACGCCGACCACGCAAGCCGCTTGGGGATTCTCGATCGATCACAATCTGACCGACCGGCAAAAGCTCCACGGCACATTTTATCGGGAGAAGCATACCCAGATTACCTTTGACCGCCTCTTCTCGAACGTGCTCGGGAACCCACAGACGCAGCCCCAGACAGGTACGGGCCTCTTCCTGACGTACTCCAATGCGATTTCAAACAACCTCGTGATGACCGCTGGCTTTGGCTGGCTAGGCGAACTTAACAATGAGTTCACTGCCATCACCAATAGTTTGCCCTCCGGATTCAATGCCGCCGCGCAAGCCACCGTTCTACCGACGATTAACTTCGGCGGAGATTCGTTCGCGCCGACGACGTTCGGTCCAAACAACAACGGCGAGACCTTCTCCATCAATCGCAAGCTCGGCCTGAGCTTTGACAATAACTGGCTTTTGACGCATGGCCGCCACACGATCAATTTTGGCTTTGAGGTACGTCGCTCCTATCAGGATGACCACGAATGCCAGGATTGCGGAGGTAGTTTCAGCTTCAGCAGCAATTCGACCAGCGACGGAGTCAACTTCAACACTACCGGAAGCTCGTTTGCCAGCTTTCTGCTCGGAACGCCGGAATCCGCCTTCCGCCATCTGGCGCTGGAGACCAAGCTTCGGAACTTTTACCTTGCTCCCTATGTTCAGGACAACATTAAGATCAATCCCAAGCTAACGGTTGATGTTGGTCTTCGCTGGGATATCGCACGGCCTTTCACCACAGAGGCCGTCAATGGCCAGCCGGCCAACCAGATCGTCTTCTTTGATCCGAGCGCGCCCAATCCCGGCGCCATTAGCAACAGCACCGGGCAGCCTCTCCTCGGCGCCGCCAACGTGCTCGGCAATTGTTCGGGTTGCGCTGGATACAGCACTGCCGATACCCATTGGCACAACTTTAGTCCGCGTCTTGGCTTTGCCTACAGACTGACCGATAAAACCGTGGTTCTCGGGGGCTACGCGGTGAACTTCCTGGACACCGGTGCTTACGAATACGGTGTCAACAAAGTCGCCGTGAACTACGGAAACCAGCTCGCCAGCAACTTCAACGTGAACTCGAACGGGCAGAGCACTACGCCCGGCTACTGTCCCGCTTCTGCCGGGGGAAGTGGCCCCGCGACGTCGAACTGCACTTGGGACAGCGCTGCGCTGCCTGTGCCTGCAGCGCTTACGTTCGACCCCGCCATGGCCAATGGCACCGGCAACTTGCACCAGTTTGGCCGGGACCGCGGAAAGGCGGCCTACGTTCAGAGTTGGAACCTCGCGGTGCAACGCGAACTGCCGCACAATTTGTTTGTATCAGCAGCCTACATCGGCAACCGCGGCACGCACTTGGTCTCCCGGTTGGATACTCCAAACCAGGTCAACCCTAGCTTCCTGAACCTTGGTTGTGTCCTTGGGGAAGCTTGGACGGCCAGCACTAATTCAGCCGGGTGCGTCTCTGCCGTCACGCCGCAGCAGGTTCTTCAGAATCTCGGCTTCGGCAAAGACGGCAGTGGATTCTTCAGCCCCTATGCCAGCTTTCTGAACGACGTCGGTTCGGGGCAGCTACTCAATCAGGCAATTCGCCCCTATCCACAGTTTTTTGGCATGGTCAATAACTTCGATCTCTCTGGAGTTGACCATTACAACGCGCTCCAAGCCCAGGTTCAGAAGCGTTTCACAAGTGGCTTGAGCTTCCTCGTCGCTTATACATTGTCGAAGACCATGTCGAACGCAGACAGTGGCTTTTCCACGTTCAACGGGCTCCCGGTAAATAAGTTCAACAAGGCACAGCTATGGGCCATCGCCAGCGATGACCGGACGCACGTAATGAACATCAGCGGCGTCTACGAGTTGCCCATCGGTCCTGGCAAGCGTCTGTTGAACAAGGGGGGCCTGGTGGCGAAGAACCTGCTGGGTGGGTGGCAGGTCAGTGGTGTTCTCCACTATGCGAGTGGCACGCCGCTGAGCATCGGTGCTAACGGCAGTCCGCTTAGAACCGGCAACATCGCGAATGTCACCGGGCAGGCGATCAACGTTAACTACGACAATTATTACAAAGGCCTGCCGGTCTTCAATATTGCGGCCTTCTCTTCCCCGGGAAACTTCGCACTGGGTAACGCGCCTCGCAACATCGCTGGCCTGCGCCGTCCCTTCAACAGCAACGAGAATCTCGCGTTGGCGAAGCACTTCTACTTTGGTGAACGGGTCACTGCGGAGTTGAGGATGGAGTTCTCTAACATCTTCAATCGAATGCAGATATGTAACCCTGACTCCAATGGTGCGAACAACGTCGATAGCGCAAACTTTGGCCTTATCAACGGCGGCCAGGTTTGCCAGGGCAACTCACCGCGCCAGGGCCAGGCGTTCTTCAAAGTCAACTTTTAAACAGCGACCGCGCCCTTGCCGCGTCGAGGCGGCAAGGGCGCCTTTTTTTTTGGGGCGGCAAGTGCTACAACGGCTTTATCCAGGGCTTCTGCTACGATCCCTTTGTCTTGGGAAAATTATTTCCTGTTGACAAATTGATACTTATTTAGTATAGTACGTCATGTTACAGCGCTCGCCCAAGCTAAGTCCTTTAGAATACGCAGATCCAAAAATGGAGTCTGCGGATCCAAAAAATGCGCCTGTAACTCCTTTAGAATCTGCAGATCCAAATTCACTCCACGCCAAGTCCTGCAAAATCAACAGTTCCAAAAAATACCGGGGGGAGGGGGGCGCTCTTTCCTTCCTGGCCTTTCTCTTCTTCTGTTTCTGTGGCGCGAGTTTTGCCCAGCAATCCATTAAGACATTGGAGCCAACCCACTTAGGCTCCTCGGACTCGCGTCCACTTGATGCCGAACTCGTGGAGGCTAAGTCTCGCCTGGAAAGAGGCCAGGCCAACGAGGCAGAGCCCATCCTGCGCGCCTACATTGCGAAAGATCCCGGCTCCGCCGACGCCCACTTCCTGCTCGGCTTGGCACTCTTCAAACAGATCCAAGAGACCGCGGTAGCTCCGACCCTTGGTAGAGACGCCACAAAGCCTCCGGCTAGCTCCACCGCAAACTTTAGAGAAGAGAAGGCCAAAGCATCCCTCGCCGAGTTCACCGCAGGTGCAAAGTACCGCGCGCCGAGCGCATCCGATCTCAAAATCGTCGCGCTCGACTATGTCCTGCTCGGAGATTATCCCGACGCGGACAAATGGCTTACCAAAATGTTGGAGTGGGCGCCCAACGATTCGGAAGGCTGGTATTACCTCGGCCGCACCAAGTACAACGAGAATCGCTTCGAGGAAGCCGTTCGCGCCTTTGAGCAATCGCTCAAGCTCGACCCGAAGAACGTCAAGACGGAGGACAACCTCGGCTTGGCCTACGCGGGACTGGATCGCGTCGACGCCGCCATCTCCGCATATCGCACCGCCATGGAGTGGCAGAAGGACGCGTCCACAAAAAATGCTGGACCCTTCATTAACCTCG
>Ga0209648_10003553_pt1 | contig 13108 bp, 14 predicted proteins | sample GraSoi2013_115cm_FD_185830 | JGI IMG/M metagenome (GOLD analysis project Ga0209648, IMG submission 185830) | Grasslands soil microbial communities from the Angelo Coastal Reserve, California, USA - Sample 9_17_2013_115cm (SPAdes) (version 2) | ecosystem: Environmental > Terrestrial > Soil >...
GCGGAACCACGGTTCTTTACATCGGTGCAGAAAACTGGCCCTTCCCCGTCCCGTTGGTCTCCAAGAACGGTGAGTGGCCAGTTTTCTGCACCGATGTAAAGAACCGTGGTTCCGCTGGGTTCTAGGACCAGACGGTGCATCTCCTGATATTTCTGACTGAACTGCACGCGTTCTAGTTTGTCCTCGACTTCGTCGCTTGTTGAAGTCACTTCCTTTCCTGCTCCCAGGATGGTTTCCAGGGCCTGCTCATCCTCTTTCTGCGCCGCTTCAAAGAGAGCGTTGGCAGCTTCCCCAGGAGACGCGAACACTTTTGGCTGTGCGCCTTGAGCAAAGCTCGATTTGGCGAAGGCCACCACAACCAGCAAGCTCAACAGCAACAGAAGAAGCATGGTGGATGCGAAGCCGCCGGCAAGTCTCACAATGAATATTTCAAGTCCTTCAAGCTTCATATTGTTCGTTTTCATGACTTCCTTCTCCATATGATCAGTTTGTCCTCGAGAGTTGAACCGAATCACCGGCGTCCTCCGCCGCCGTGACCTCCGCCTCCGTGGAAGCCGCCACCATGAGAGCCTCCACCGAAGCTCGACTGCCCGCGAGATGAGAAGCCTCTTGCCACTCCTCCATGATTGAAGCCGCTGAACGCGCCGGAATGCGTGCCAGCCTGGGCATGGGATGAGAATCCTCTCGCTCCTCCGCCATGAAATCCGCTCGCCCCATGAAATCCGCCGGCGCGATTGAAGTGGCTGCGATTAGCGAAGACTCTGCTGTGGGATACGTAGCCGTGATGGTCAAACATGACCCCGTGGTGCCAATCGTATCCCCAGTGTCCCCATCCCCAGCCAAACCTGCCAAAGAAGCCAACTCCAAAGCCAAGGCCCCATGCGAACCCTGGCCCCGTGAGGTACAGTCCCGGATACCAGTACCAACCCGGCCAGACCCCGATGGGTGCTCCATATACGAGCCAAGGATCATACTCAGGCACGTAAACAACTTGGGGGTCCGTGGGCTCGATCACAATGGTCTGGTCCTGCTTGCTTACTTTTTCCTGCGATGTGCTCTTCAGGTTCCCCGCTTTCTCCGCACGGTCGCGCATTGCCTGAACGGCATTCATCACGTCCGGCTGTTGGTTGACGTAAGCATCGCCGAGCGATGAGGTCCAGGGGAGATTCTTATCCAGGTTGGCCAGAACCGAAGGAAACTCGGTGAGAGCCTTCACGCTGGGATCCCAGGGATGCTTATCGACTTCTTTGCCGAGTTGTTCGCCCTTGAGATCGGAATGTTGCTGCAACCAACGGTCTGCCTCGACAACCTGGTCGGGATAGGTAGCCGCTGCGAGAATCTGTGCCACCAGCGCATCCGGATACAATGCGATCGGCGCTACCAGTTGCTGCAGCTGTGCCGGCGTCTGGTGTGCGGCCTGCACCGGTGGTTGGGCGGCGGATTGGTCCGCCGGCGCGGCGAACCCTCCCGGTGCAGTGGCTAAGACAAGGCAACATGAAAGAAAAAGCGACAAAGTCTGTTTTATGATCTTCACACGATTCTCCTTCGACAGGACCGCAAGGGCGATCACCGGCGGATCCCTTTCACGTGAGCTAACAGGCGCCGCCGCAAAGTATGTTCTTCAGCTGGCTAAGTTAGCGGCACTTCGAGTCGCGAACTGCCGAAACGTAAGCGGACATGCTTGATGGTCGCATTGACACGCGATCTCCACGTCTTCGCTTCCCGCGTCACGACAGGCTAGTCCGCAATATTCTTCTCCATCCGACACATGGCACAGGCACGGTATGTGTGCGCATTTCTTGGTCTTTTGATTCGCCATTACGATTCCGTCCTTTCCACGTTTATTGTCCGGTCCTACAGCACTGCGATTCTTAACGTCGGCCCGTTTGCTTGACCAACCTGAGATTGGTTGGCTCACCCTGTCTAGTCAGGTTTTCGGTGCCCACGTTATCCACCAATTGCATTCGGATCTCCAAACTTCACCTTCGCGCTAGCGCGGTGTTCTTCAAAAACTTTGCGCTTAGCAGCAACACTGAACGAAGTCAGTGTCCGCAGGCGGATAGCGCGTCCGCATTCGGACGGTCCAGGGTTTATCTTACTGATCGAAGTGAAGATTCCAGTAATTTCGAGGCTCCACTCCTTCAAGTAAGTGGACCCAGTAATGGTGATCTTCGTCGGTCGAGATGGATCTATACGGTTGAGATTGCGAAGTGGCCTACTGTCCTGGAAATCGAGGCGGTCGCCTCGTAGGGCTGTTCAAGTCATTCAAGTCATAATTGGCATTTGGCTGATGTATTGCACATATGCCATGACAGTGAATCTGGCATTGGCCTCCAACGCTTCGGTGTAGAAGGTCCTTCACACTATGACGAGATTGCAGTGTATGAAATACAGCATCGTCGTTGTCTTCCTTGCGGCTACCTTCGCGCTCGCACAGTCGACAGACGCTCGCACGGATTCCGGGTCACCCGCCCTCGTTTCCAAGGCGGCAGCATCATCGAATTTACTGCGAGCTTTGCGCAGCTCTTTAGAGACAGTCGTGTCGAAAGTCACACCCGCGGTGGTGCAGATCGTAGTAACCGGGTACGGACCGTCGGAAGACCATGGACGCACCGACACAGCTCGATTCGTGCGCCAGGAACGGCTATCCTGAATTGGATCATCGACCTTAGATTCTCGCTCGAAGGAAGCCCGCCACGCTTCCGGCGCCCAAATTTGTGGTTGATCTCACCGGCGGGCCGCTCCAAGTTCGCAGGTTGTCTCTCCGCGGCAGCCTTCAATTGCTTTTTTCTCACAGGAACTTCCCCCTTGGCTGCAGAGCCACTAGATACTCGCGATTTGCAGTTTTCCTGGCTGCGGCATCGCTGATTACGGGGTTGATGGAGGTCAAACGGCGGGTTGAGGATTCCCGCAACCGCGCCGAAGAGGCTTTGCGTCAAACGAACTCGGATCTTCCTCACGTCATGGGAGATCGGGTGCAATTGCAGCAAGTGCTGATGAATCTCATGATGAACAGCATTGACGCGATGAGGAATGCGGATGGGACGCGTGAGCTAACCATCAACTCGCAGTTAGGGGAGAACGAGCCACTTGTGGTGTCGGTCAGCGATACAGGAGTGGGGATCCCGCCGCAGCGGGCGGACTAAATCTTCAACGCCTTCTTTACCACCAAACCTCATGGTACCGGTATGGGACTTCGGATTAGCCGATCTATTGTGGAATCGCCTTTTGGCCGCGGACAACTCTTCGCGCGGTGCAAGCCTTTCATCTCACCCTTCCGGCCAAAGTCGAGGTCCATAAATGACCCAGGCAGCCGACTCCACGAGCTCAGCCGGTATTATGGGCTTCATACCAAGGTGTGATTGCGCCGTCTGCGGCGGAACGGTACCTTGCCACAGTGGCTATTCCCATGACGGCAAAAATGGTCGCGATTGTCGATGACGATGAGTCGATGCGCAGTGCATTGCACAGCATGCTGAAATCCGTCGGATTTCCGTCACAAGGATTTGCGTCAGCAGAAGAATTCCTACGGTCTGGCCAGCAGCAGACTGCATGCCTGATCACGGATCTTCGCATGCCCGGGATGTCTGGTCTGGAACTGCAGGCCAGATTGAACGCTGAACTTTCCAGGATTCCGATCATCTTCATCTCGGCACATGGTGACGAAGAACTGCGATTGCAGGCGTTGAGAGCGGGGGCAGTGGAATTCTTGGCGAAACCGTTCGATCACAAAAAGCTCCTTGAGATGGTTCGGATGGCTCTGGAGAGCGGAAATCAGTAAGGGGACAACGCAACCGGGCGCACCAGGAGACCCTTTATGGGAATTAGTACCGGAGCTTACGGTGGAACGAGCGAAACAATCGCGTCCGCTTACCAGGACCGTGATCAGCGCGGATTCGAGCAAATCATAGGCAATAGCCTCGCTCTGGAATCGGTATTCGAACAAGTCAAACGCGTCGCGCCCGCCCGTTCCACTGTATTGATCCACGGAGAAACGGGCACGGGCAAGGAACTGATCGCGAAGGCGGTTCACAACATCAGCTCGCGCTTCGGACGCCCCTTCGTAAGGCTGAATTGCGCTGCCATTCCGCTGGATCTGCTGGAGAGTGAGCTTTTTGGCCACGAAAGAGGTGCGTTCACCGGGGCCATCGCGCAAAAGATTGGTCGTTTCGAGTTGGCCGACAAAGGCACCCTTTTCCTGGATGAGATCGGTGATATCCCGCCGGCTTTGCAGCCAAAGCTGCTTCGTATACTGCAGGAACAGGAGTTCGAGCGCTTGGGCAGCACTCGTACCCATCAGGTGGACGTTCGGCTAGTAGCTGCCACAAATCGTAATCTGATGGAGATGGCGAACCGGGGTGAGTTTCGCAGCGATCTCTATTACCGTCTGAACGTATTTCCGATCCTGTTGCCCCCTTTGCGCGAACGTCGCGAAGACATTCCGGCTCTCGTGGCTCATTTTGTCGAGATTTATGGCCGCCAGATGAATCGCCCGATCGAGCACATTCCTCCGACAACGATGTCTGCCCTCACATCGTATGCGTGGCCAGGCAACATTCGCGAACTGCAAAACCTGATCGAACGTGCCGTGCTCCTTTCCAACGATGGCGTGCTTCCTAATCCTTTGCCTGCGGCAGCAACTTTGCCCATCACCACTTTTCCGGCTGAAACTACTTTCAAGGACTCCGAACGCATGTTGATTCTGCGCACGCTGGAATCGGTTGGTTGGGTGCTCGGCGGTCCAAAAGGAGCGGCTATGAAACTTGGTTTGCCACGCACTACACTCATTCACAAGATGGAGAGGCTGGGGATCTCCCGATCGTCGCACCAACCTCCCGAGGCGCGATGAAGCCAGGAGCGCAAGAAACAGCCTTGCTGTCGCGAGGGCGGTAACGATCGGCGTCAGTCTCAATGTGGACGAACTTTACGACGCTTCGAGCAGGTGCGACGGGCAGATCCTCCCACGAGTCGTGGGCATCGCAGCGTTTCAGAGGAAGAGCCTAACGCACAGGACCCATGGCTGCAGGCCCAACGTGCCCGATGCTGCAGCCTAGAACCGGAGTTTCTCACCAATCCAACACATACTCACAGCTCATCCAAACGCTTCCCCATGACGCTGCCAATCTGGCTTCCTCCCTGGGTCAGGACTTATGCCTCGGAGTCCTAGAATCCAGTGTCGAAACCATTCTCTGAGCGGCTGACGGGATGGCCACATGCCCTGACAGTACGATCTCTCTTGCCGGGATCTCCTGTCCGTAAACCTGTTTATTGGCACCATTGTCGGGGCGAATGGTTGATCCTTCGAGTGCGACCCCCACAAACGCGCCGCGGGCGCGCGAATAGCTCAAGATGTCCGCACGCAGGGTGGCGTCGGTTTCTGCCGAAGCGGTGCGACCGACAGGCCCTGCCGCAACCGACGCATCTGCTCCAAGCTTGACTTTGCTGGTGAGAATTCCGCTCGCACCCCGCTCATTCATCACCAGCAGGACAAAGTCTGTTGCCTCGCCACCGATTTGGAAGCCAAAGCTTCCACCCTCAAGCGCCATCAGGGTGGGCGCTCCCCAAGATCCTCGGAAATCTTCGCCTCTGCGACACGACATTGCGCCTCGCCCATAGCTTCCGCCAACAATGAAAGCAGCCTTCAAGACAGACGGAAAAACCACCACACAATCTGCCTTGTCGAGCAAGCCCTGGGGGATATCGTCGGGAACATCGAGGATCTCTTTCAACACGGTGCCGCTGTTCTCCAGGCGGTTCGCGTCTTTTTCCGGTTCAGCTGCGTAAGCTGAAGAGGACAGGATGGGAAGAACTACGAGCAACATGCTCATCAGATACATAATTGCTTTCTTCATGACAGTTCTCCTTGGGTGGTCTCGATCGAACACATGAGATTCTGCTACTCGTTCCCGCGGCCCGATCGCAGAGAAGAAGCATTTGCCATCTCTAGCCGGCTTTGAGCAACCTACTCGCCCTGCCCGAAGCTCTGGTTCACCAGAACTTTGATATCTACGTGGCGGTTGAGTTCGCGGTCATAGGCGTCCTTGTTGCTGACTGCCGGATGGGTGGCTCCATAGCCGACCGGCACGAGAATGCGCCGCATCGGGATGTCCTTCACCTCCCGGAAATACTGTGCGACGGCGGCGGCCCGTTCTTCGCTGAGCTTTTGGTCCACTTCTTTGCTTAAGGTATTGGAACTGTATCCTGCGATCTCAATCAGGTAGCCATCCAGTGACTTGGCGATGTCAGCCAGATTAGCGAGGTCTTTCTTGGCCTTTTCGTTCAGGACAGCTGAATCTCTGGCAAAGAAGACGTCAACCTGGAACTCGTTCTTATAGTCGCCCAACTCCGACACGCGCTTGTTCAACATGGATACACCTGTCGCATCCGCGACACTGAGGGCGCCTGCAGCTTGCGCCTCTACAGCAGCTCGATTCGCTGAGGCCATTGCCTGATCTGCCGACGATTTCGCCTGTGCCGCCGCAGCAACGCCTTGCTGTGCCTCGCCGGCCGCCTCTTTTGCAGCCTTTCTGTTCGTCACGATCTCTTGCTGTTCGGCCACTGAAAGTGCGAATTCGTCGGGACTGAAGGATATCTTCTCCGCTTCGAGTCGACCCTTCGCATCTCCTCTACCTTCAGCTTCTATCGTTAAGCCCGGCACCAGAGCCGTAACATCCATGTCCGTGTGGCGAAAGAACTGTAGATGGGCTCTCTTGCGTTCAATCTTTGTGTTGTCGATGATGTTCACGACAACGAACTGACCGGCCTTTTTGTCTTTGATCCGAACTGTGTCGCCATTGCGCGACAGAATCAGACCGGTAACTTTGACCCTCTTGCCTGCGGGGATGTCAGAAATGCTTGTCGACGCTGTGCAGAGCAAAGTTCCCAGTAAAATAGCTGAGATCGCACAGCGCAGCGCGGCATTGCGTGCGTTGCTAATCGTTGGTTTCACTGCACTTCCTCCGTAATCGTATTTTCATGAGCCCAGGGCTTTATGGGGCGCACCATTGCATGCGACCCATACGGTAAACGCCGTCGTTTGGTTGTTCTCGCTAAACCCATGCAAAGCGCCTGCCAAAGTGCGATTGAGTGGCACGCGAGCCGGAAGTCATGGAAATGCAAGGAAATCGGGATCTGCGAGATTGTGACTTCAACTGAGCTGCCGGAGCCAACGTCCGCAGCCCGACGCGCGTGTCGTCCCGCGGTCATGGCTTCTCGAACATGCGAGCGAATCGAATGGGCCCAATTCAGGATCTGTGGGAATCCCTCGTCGCACATTTAGGGCCGTAACCCGTTTAGGAGCAACTTGGCCGCTGGTGGTCTGGTGGATTAGCCAGAGCGAGTTCTGATGATTCCGCTTGGCAGATCTCGTGCATTAATGCAATCAGAATTGAACGAAGAAGGAGCAAACCAAAATGAGATCGCTCATCGTTCGTACATTTGAACTCGCTAAGAGTAGGTCTCTAGCCATCTTGACGGCAGTTGTACCCAATGGTTTCGCCGCTTGCGTTCGCCGATAGTGGTACCTGGTCTCTCGACGCCACCACTTCCAGCGCGCGGCTGTTTCAGGGTTCGACAACGAATCCCGATTCAGTGAACACTGGTGTCTCTCGCGTGACCGGAAAAGTGATGTTGGATATGAACGCTCTGGACAACTCGGTTTTGGATCTCAGGATATATCCGGCGGATGAGAATTGGGGGCACGCGCGAACCACATTACTTCAATCCTTCCGGACAAAGGTCTTTCTCGACAGCCGACTTTTGCTGCGTTCGCTACTTAATCTTTGGCTGCTCAGACGTAGGATCCAGTCACCGGAAGGGAGAACTTGGTTCCAGCAGTTTCGTGTGAATCTGGACCTGCGACGTCAGCATGCGATGAACTGGACATTTGCCGGCTATGTCGAACAGCCTGCGCCTTTGGTCCTCGGATAGATCGCCGGAGAAAGAAATTCCCATTTCAATTCCGTCCATCATCCCAATCTTTGCCCCAGACTGGTCTTCCGCTGGAACTTTCGCATACGACAGATGGACGTGCACTCCCTCAACAGGCCACTGCTTTCTATCGGCGTACATCTGAACAGTGATGCTGGCACAGGCTCCGAGCGCAGCCAGCAGCAATTCGTGCGAGTCAGGACCCGCGTCATTGCCGCCGTACACGCTCGGTTCGTCCGCCTGGACCGCGTGAGGTCCAACGGATATATTCTGGACGAATTTCATCGATCCGGAATTTACACTCACGTTTCTGGACATATTTCCTCTCAGCGTTTGCCGGTTTGTGTCACAAAAGACTATTTGCACGCCAGATTCCAGACGGTCGTGCACGATTTAGGTCTCAGAGCGTTTGCGAATCCAACACGCCGGTACCGAAACACTCTCATCGTTTTGATCACTTCCGCATGCCGCCAGGTAGTGCTCGCGAGCGGCGCTGCCAGATCCGCTTCGCGCCCAGTTGATTCTCGCAATTGACAAGCGGCGTATTCCTCCGCAACGAGCAATTCACGTACTCTTCTTTCGAACGAAATCGCCCAGCCGTACGGCTTTTGAGCGCGCCTTCCCACTAAGCTACGTCGCAGCGATCTAAGGACACGTTCCGAAAAATGGGACGCCACGATCAGCAACAGGGGGCCGGGTACAAGCTTCGACGCGGGCGCTTATATCGCTAACGCTCCGCTGGAGTCTTATGGAGGATTACTGGGCCAAAGACGTTGTGCGGCTTTTAGGGCCGATTCCCGCGCTCGCGACGGCGCTGGGAACGATGTACTTCTTGGATTTTAAAAATGATCCAACTACGCGGTGTACTGTCTCGCTGCGGGCAATGTTGCCGGGTACCTGAGGAATGATGAACCTTGAAAGTCGTAACTCCGGATGACTTGCGCTGAATTGAAGGAGCGCTTTGGCCATCTGCTTCGGCGTGCTGATGCCCAAGTCAGCTACATAACTTCGATGAACCGCCTTCGGCTGATATAGATTGATGAGATCTTTGACGAAGTCCGCGCAATTACGCGTGAGGAGGTGAAAATGAGAGTGGCTCGACGACGAGTTCAACTTGAGAATCAGAGCCTCATCTTGTTCACCGCTGGTCTCAATCTCGAAACCATAAGTTGTCCTGTCATAGGATGAGCCGACAAGTTCGTACCAGTTCCTCCGGGTGTTTCTCCGTTGGGCAAATCGGGAGCGACGCCCTTCAAGTGTTTCCGGCGATAACGATCCCGCAGAAAGGCCAGGGTCTTCGTATCCGCATATAGGGGGACATCTTCCTGGCGCTCGACTGCATATAAATAAGGAACTAGAGGGATCGCGATCCAGTCGAAGCCCCGGACGCCGTTATACCGGCTTAGCACCACACCTGATTCTCCGGGAGCACACCGCCGAAGGGATCAGGGGTGTTTGCGCGCAGACGCCGGACAGGTAAACGGCCGCGTGGCCTGTTGCGGTGAAGAATCCCAGCTTTCCGTAAGGCTCTTCTATCAGAAGTGTGGCCGAGGCTCCAGCCTGTAGCCCAAACGCCCCGAGCAGAACGGCCAGCACAGCGACAGTCCGCACTATCCATGAGGCGCAACATCACATCGGAATAACCGACCTCCAAACAAAATGCGCGCTGTTGCTTCTACCGATGGCCACTTTCGGCGTGACCGCGTCCGTCGCGCACTTCATTTCCGTGGAAATGATTAAAGGCTTTCTCGCCGCGTTCCGGATGTGGACCAGTGTAGCCATGCTGCGGATCGAAGCGGTTGTCCACGTGACCGTGGAAGTCGTGCGGACCGTGGAACCAAGCGCCGGCTCCGATGAATACGCCACCGCTGAACCACTCGGGCCCGTAGTACCCGTACGGAGCGCAGTTGTATGGCGCGTAGTCATAGTAGCCATAAGGGCACGCCGGTTCGGGGCCGATGTTGATCGAGACCTGCGCGGGTGCAGAACTCGGAATGCTCGTCAGAGCGGCGAGCAGAATAGCGAAGGCAAGAACTTTTGAATAGCGCATGTGTTTCTCCTCACTCCGAGAAAAGCAAACCAGCTACCAAAGTTGTAAATACATGGGAAAGACTTCCATCCAACGCAAGGGAAAGGGGACCGCAGAGAAACACCTAGCGTGGACCTTGTCTTGGCGAGACCGCTGGCGGACCTGGTGTCGGACGGGGGACGCAGAATTCAGAAGGAGTGCAAGCTTCTCGCAACCTGATTGCGGTTGCAGCCTTCCTATCTTTTCCTACATTCAATCACTTGCCACGTTCCTTGCTTCCGTTCAAGTTTGGCATTCCTAATGCACATGCCTGGTTGTCGGGACGGCATTCCTGTCGGAATGGCTAGCCCCAGACACACACAATAACTTTAGGAGAAAACAAAATGAACACTTTAAAGAAATTGATTGTCGGCATGGGCCTGGTATCGGTCCTGTGCGCTATCCCTGCCATGGCGCAGATCGCCAACAGTGTGACGTTTGACGCACCCTCCGCGTTTTACGCGGGGAACGCGAAGATGCCTGCAGGGGGTTATCGACTGACTCAACCGGACGCAGACAACAACCTTTTGTTACTGGAAAGCGCCAGCGGCTCGCATTCCGTCTTCGTGGAGTATGAAGTCGTATCCTCCGAAACTCGGCATACCCAGAGTGATGTCACTTTCAATAAGTACGGCAACGTGGAGTTTCTGAGCGCCATCTGGGTCGAAGGGCGAAAGTCTGAGATGCAGATCCTGCCGACGAAATTCGAACAAAATACGGCCAAAGCTGCGACCGCTGAAAAGCATTCGCTGTCAGCCAAAAGTGCTGGCCAGCCGTAATAAATGACGGTCCCGTCGGGACATTTCAAAAAAACTAAAGGAGAAACCATGAAACTACAGAACAAAATGCTTGTTTCGATCGCAACGTTCTTTGTATTCATAGCTGCGTCATTCGCCCAGCAGGTGAAGACCGACTACGATCACAACGCAAATTTCGGACAATACAAGACCTACTCTTGGGAGAAAGTCCAAACCAAAGATCCGCTGATGGTTGACCGCATTAAGGAAGCGGTGAATAGGGCTCTAGCAGCCAAAGGCTGGACGCAGGTCGACTCGGGTGGTGATGTCTGTGTCATGGCGATCGAGATCACGCAGAATCAACAGACTCTCAACACGTTTTACGACGGCTTTGGAGGGGGTCGGCGTTGGGGAGGATTTGGAGGATTCGGAGACGCAACAACAACAACTCAAACCTACCAAGTCGGTTCTCTCGTCGTCGATCTGTTCGATGCCAAGAGTAAGAATTTACTCTGGCGAGGCTCGTCGAGCGACACACTCTCCAACAATGCAGATAAGAACACTAAGAATCTCGACAAGGGAGTAGAGAAGATGTTCAAACATTTCCCTCCCGAGGCGAAGAGGTAACGCTAATAGGACTCTCCAATGAAAACACGGAGCGGATCTTTAATGCGTTCTTCACCACTAAGCCGGAAGGCAGCGGCATGGGGTTATCAATCAGCCGCTCCGCTGTTGAATCGCACGGGCCGCTTGTGGGCTGTCGACAATTCTCCGCGCGGCGCAAGATTTTGTTTCACCCTACCCGGCGCGGGCGCGGCGCCGCAGGTTGCGTAGCGCTGATACTGGGCTGGGATGCGGCCATGTGGCCAACTCACCGAGGCTTTCGACCCATGGCTGGCCGCTAGCTGCAGCAACAAGTAGGGTAGTCAACACTTTTGAACCTATAGCGCGATCCGATCAGTTCAAGGAGATACTCAACCGGGTCTGCGAACGTCGGGATCGCCCACGAAATGCTGCATCGCGGTGAACGCCGCACGCGGCCATAGCGGATTCTGCCGGCTTAGCGGAAAACATTGCCCCCGCCGCAGCCGCCATAAGAGTGCCCATGGCGAAAAACTATGCTCTAATGACCGGCCAAATTCGACACCTGGATGACATGGCTCCTCAGGCAGGACTCGAATCAACAGTCAAATGTAGTTTCAACAGCTTGGCAGGCCCCGGATGACACCTTTAAGCCTCTAAAGCACTGTTGAGCACGCAAATAGAGCGCAGATAGAGCGCAGAAATTCTCATTTAGTCATTTAGTGCAAACGCCTGTGGCTGTTGAAAAAGGAACCAAAGCAGTAATTTCAGCGTCTAGGGCAGACGAACATTCAATCCCTTGCGAACGAATTTCGATGTTGGAAATTCGCTAAAAAGAGTTTTTTGACAGCTACGCCTGATTTACAACAGTTAGCTGACGAAAGGAGCAGAGTTTTGTCCCCGACCCGCTTGCATTCACCCCACCGTCCACCTCTTTACGGGCGGCGGTTCGACAATGGCGCTTGGGTCAAAGAGGTCGCCATCGTCTTCGTTAAATCGAACGATGCCACCCATAATGAATCCTCGCCACCCAGAACTTGCGAGAGCGTACACCTTGGGCCCGGGTTCAAGCATTTCCTCAGGATTACTGTGCTGACCGGCGAGGTATGTTGCGTCTACCTCGTCTATTTTGAGCCCCTTGAACCACGTCCTAATCTCCATGGCCCTAACATCTTTAAACATTATGTCTACTCTGGTGGGCGTTTCGTTTGACTTCCCGCTTCTAAGCAGAAGCACTCCGTGACTCATCGCAAAACCAAAGACGCTGAAAACGCGGTCTGACTCGTACACCAGTTTCTCGCTCATGGACATTCTCCGCCACTTGATCGGTGAATCATGTACCGCCCAGACAGCGCGCACCTTCGCCCCAAAACATAGCCGTGATTATGATTGTTAGGTATCGCTTCACACCCTATCAGCTCCTAATTGCGGTCGACCGCGAAATCGGCGCACCCGACTACAAGCTGCCGCAGGGCGCGCTTAGGCGGCTTAGCGGGAAACATTGACCCTCGCTAGATCCACGATTTCGTCGGCCCGTCCGCTGAGAACTGCTCTAAGCATGAATAGGCCAAAGCCTTTCGCCTGGTCGACAGTAATCGTTGGTGGCATGGAGAGTTCCTGTCGGCTCACCAGGACCTCGACCAAGGCAGGGCCGTCATGCTTCAGAGCTTGCTCAATCATGGGCACAACCTGTTCTGGTGTTTCGGCCCTGAACCCAAGGAGGCCCGCGGCCTCCGCCATTTTTGCAAAGTTTGGGTTGCGCAGGTCGGTTCCGAAGTCAACGATGCCTGCG
>Ga0209648_10003554_pt1 | contig 13107 bp, 14 predicted proteins | sample GraSoi2013_115cm_FD_185830 | JGI IMG/M metagenome (GOLD analysis project Ga0209648, IMG submission 185830) | Grasslands soil microbial communities from the Angelo Coastal Reserve, California, USA - Sample 9_17_2013_115cm (SPAdes) (version 2) | ecosystem: Environmental > Terrestrial > Soil >...
CCACTGCCCGGCCACCGCCCGGTCGGTCGTGGCCGCGGTGACATGGACCGGGGGCGCCGCGGCGGCAAGCGCGGCCACGAGCGCGGCCCGCCGCTCGGCGAACGGCCGCTCGGTGTAGTCGGTGTCGCCGACCGCCAGCAGGTCGAACGCCACGAAACGCGCCGGGGTCGCCACGGCGAGCAGGTTCACCCGGCTGGCGGCGGGGTGGATGCGCTGTTGCAGCACCTCGAAGTCGAGCCGGTCGCCGGTGGAGCCGATGACGATGATCTCGCCGTCGATCACGCAGCGCTCCGGCAGGTTCGCGCGCGCCGCCTCGACAAGTTCGGGGAAGTACCGGGTCATGGGCCGCTCGTTGCGGCTGCCGATCTCCACCTCCTCGCCGTCACGGAAAATGATCGATCTGAAGCCGTCCCACTTCGGTTCGAAGCTCAGGGCGCCGTCGGGGATCGCCTTGACGGGTTTCGCCAGCATCGGCGGCACTGGTGGCATGACCGGAAGTCGCATGCTCCCCATTGTCACCGACCCGGTGGACCCGGCCGGGCCGGCCGGCCGAATTCCCGCGGCGGGGCCAGCCAGGCCCGTACCAGATCCAGGCGGCGATCAACGCGGTGCACAGCGACGCGGCGGCCGCGTCCGGCATGGATTGGCGGCAGATCGTGCAGCTGTACGACCAGCTGCTCAGCCTCGCCCCGAGCCCGGTCGCGGCGCTCAACCGGGCGGTCGCGGTGGCCGAGGTCGAGGGACCTGGCGCGGCGCTCGACATCGTCGACGGCCTCGGCCTCGATGACTACCACCTGTTCCACGCCATCCGCGCCGACCTGCTGCGGCGCCTCGGCCGCGGCGCGGCGGCGGCGCGGCGGCGGCGCTCGCGTACGACGCGGCCATCGCGCGCACGGCCAACGCGGCCGAGCGCGACTTCCTGCGGCGCAGCCGCCAGGCGCTCACCCGGCCTTGACCTGGCATAAGCATGATCCTTAACGGCTGCCGCGGATGCGCCGCCCGCGCCGCACGCGGGGGTCCGGGGGTCGGCCCCCCGGACTGGCAGGGCCCCCCGCATCAATGGATGCCGCATCCGCGGCCGCCGTTCGGGATCATTTTGGTCTCACCCGGCCAGGTCAGCGAGCGCCGACATCGCCTGTTCCATCAGCGGCTCGGCGAGCCGGCGCGCCGCGGGTACCCGGATCCGCCAGGACACCGGCTGCCAGCCCACTTACGACACCGAGCGCGCGGCCGCCGACTACATCAGCTGGCTGCGCGCGGGGAACGAGCGCTAGCGCCACCGGCCCCCGGTTTTGCCGATGCGCAGCTCCCTCCTCGCGAGACTGGCAATTACAAAGTAATTTTGACAGCGTGGACTGCTGCCGGATACCCTCTACTTCTTACTCCCCGCCGTCCCACGGGACTGGCGGGGCTTTTATTTCCGCCTCAAGGAACCTCCCTTGACCGAGAACGTGGCATTGTTCGTGGACTTTCAGAACGTGCACCTTGTGGGCAGCGGTCTGTACCGGCCTGAGCTGCCCGTCCACCGATGCGTTCCGAACCCTGGCCGCATCGCCGACATCATCCAGCAACGCCGCGCCCGGGAAAGTACGGTCAGCGCGGTTCGCGTCTACCGGGGCCGGCCCGACCCGAACCACCAGGCGAGGGTGGCCGCTTCCAACGACGCCCAGGCCGCTCAGTGGACCCGCGACCCTCGTGTGCACATGACACGCAGGATGTTGAACTACCGCGGCTGGCCTGCGTCTCCCCCCACCGAGAAAGGCATCGACGTCGCGATTGCTGTTGACCTCATCCACCTTGCGCTCCGCAGGCAGTACGACGCCCTCGTTCTGTTCTCCAGCGACACTGACCTCCTCCCCGCCATAGAGACGATCATTAGCCTCCGGCTGTCACACTTAGAGGTAGCGTGCTGGTCAGGGTTCAAGCCTCTTCGGCTCCCCGGCACCGCGCTCCCGTACTGCCACTCGCTGAACGAATCCGACTGGGCAGCAGTCATCGACGACTGGCAGGGCCCCCTGAGTACGCAGCTGACAGACCAATGATCCCGAACGGCTGCCGCGGCGTGACACTCCGCGGGCATTTCACCGGCTATGACGCGGCGGCAACGCGCACCCAACCTGACAGATACCTGAAGGGAGAACTCTACCATGAACAACCTCTTACCGAATCAGCAGCTTAATGTTGGCCAGCAGCTTACCGCGGCGAATAATCACCTCAACCTCGTCTTACAGGGCGACGGCAACCTCGTGCTGTATCGGACAATGTTCGGCCTGCCGCTCTTTGCCTCATCGACAAGCGGAAAGCCAGTGAATCGCGCGGTGATGCAGGGCGACGGCAACCTCGTACTCTACGGGCCGGACGGGACCGCCTACTGGGACAGTGGCACGTGGGGACATCCAGGCGCGTGGACAGCGCTGCAGGACGACGGCAACCTGGTCGTCTACAGCCCAGCCGATCAGCCGCTCTGGGCGTCAAACACCGTACAGGACTGGAATTCGCCGACCGTCGGCTACAAAGACAACCGCGGCTATTCATTCGATGAGACATCCGAATCGTGGAAGCAGCTATGTGCCAGTCTTCCGTGTTTTATGGCGCTGCAGTGGCCTGATTACGCGACAGCGAAGTTTGAGGTCACCCTAAAGGGCCAGCCGGCCGTGATTCAAGTATGGAAGGGCTGGTGCCCAAAGTTCCTCGGCCTCCAAGCCTTTCCCGGCGGAAACGGCGGTGAGGTCGGTGTCTACAAACGCATTCCTGGCCGTGTCCGCCCCACGGCTCTGCCCGGCATACCGCCGGCACTTGCCAGCCTCATACTGACCACTCTCGGCACGCTGAGCGACAACGATATTTGGTGGCCCGCGCCTGAGCTTGCCGACACCATCGGGTTCAGCCTGATCAATCCTGTCAATAACACCACCTTCTTCACCTCCGCTGCCGAGGGAACCTACTGGAACTGCAAGTGGATGGTAGACGCCAGTTACTCCCAGTATCAGAGCGATCAGGGCAGGCGATGGAGCTGGCTTCCGCCCTGGTTCCCAGGCAACTCGCCGAACACGCCGGCGTTCCCCACCGGATACCGGATGAACCTGGAGGTGAACGGCCAGAGCTTCGTCTGGTAACCGGATCTCGGCCAGCGCGGTCCGGCGCACCCGCCGACGTACGATGGCTCCATCGCGAGCGGCCGCAGCCATGCGGCGACGACATCGGAGCCGAATCATGCGATCGTCAGTTCCCGTGATCGACCTCACGCCCTGGCTCAGCGGAGACGAGACGGCCCGCGCTGCCGTCGCCGCCCAGGTCGACGCGGCGCTGCAGAGCGTAGGCTTCTTCCTGATCGCAAGCCATGGCGTACCGGGTGAACTGCGCGCGCGGGTACGTGGCGAGGCACGAGCGTTCTTCGCGCTGCCGCGCGAGACTAAGCAGCGCTATGCCGTCACGGTCGGCGGCCGGGGCTGGCTGCCGCCGGGCGTCGAGGCGAATGGCTACGCCGAGGGCACGCAGACGCCGCCGGATCTGAAGGAGTCATTCGCGGTCGGCGCGACCAGCCGACCGGTGACCCCGACGTCGACGGCTACTGGTTCCAGCCCAATGCCTACCCGGCCGAGGTGCCGTCGCTGGAGCCCGCTGTCGTCGCCTACCTGGCCCGCATGCGCGAGCTCGCGGACGAGCTGCTCGTGCTGTGCGCGGCGGCGCTGGGCTTGGAACGCGACTTCTTCACCCGGCACACCGGGCACGCCACGCACACGATGAACATCAACTGGTACCCGCCGATGACGCTGGCCGGCGATCCGGAACCCGGCCAGTTCCGGATCGGCCCGCACACGGATTTCGGCACCGTCACCATCCTCGACCGTGAGCCGGGCCGGGGCGGCCTGCAGGTGTGGACCGAGCAGGACGGCTGGGAGGACGCGCCCCACGATCCCGGTGCCCTCACGATCAACACCGGTGACCTGCTCGCCCGGTGGAGCGGTGGCCGGTGGAAGTCCAACCGGCACCGCGTGCTCCCACCGCAGGCCGAGGCGCCGGACGAGGATCTCGTCTCGCTCGTCTACTTCTACGAAGCCGACCACGACGCGGTGATCGAGTCCCTGCCGCCGCCGATCGGCAACCCGAACGACTATGCGCCGGTCGTGTCGGCGCAGTTTCTGAAGGAACGCCTGGACGCGATCACCGTAGGTTAGCGGCCAGCGAGATCCGTGGTGCAGCGGGCCATGCTGAACCTGGCGATACCGGCCAGCATGTTAGACCCCCGTGGGCCACTGGAGGAAGTGACTGGTGGCGAGGTCCCGGAAGCGGCGGGCGGCGGCGGAGAGGTAGTTGTCCCGGTGCCAGACGATGCTGAGGGTGCGCTGGCAGCCCGGGGCGTCGAGGTGGAGCCAGGCGACTGGCGGGTGGGGCGTGACCTGGCGTGCGAGTGCCGGGAGCAGTCCGATACCCACTCCGGCGCTGATCAGCTCGCGGATCGCGTAGGGTTCGTTGCCTTCGCAGGCGATGACGGGCTGGATGCCTGAGGCGGCGAAGAGCTGGTCGGCAAGGGTTCGTTGCCAGTAGCCGGGGCGGGTGGTGACGAAGGGCTCGCCGGCGAGGGCGTCGCCTCCATGATCGTGTTCCTGTTCACCCGCAGCACCTACTGGCAAATCGCGGCGGCCATGGCACTCAACGGTTTCGGGGTGGGGTGCGTCTACGCGGTCAACCCCCTGCAGATCACCGGCGGCGTGCCCGCGGCCGAGACCGGAAGCGCCGTCAGCTTCTACCAACTGGTGCGAACCGTCGCCTACTCGGTCGCCAGCGCGCTGAGCGCAACTGTGCTCGTGCTCTACATTCCCCGCAACCGGGTGTTCCCCAGCGACGCCGGCTACAGCGGCGCCGCGGCGGTGAGCATCGCCGTTCTCGTCGCCGCGCTCATAGCCAGTGCGGTGTTCGCTGTCCAAGCGGGTAAGCGCCACCCCGCCAAGGCTAGGCCGCAGCCAAGTCCGCGCTGGGGAGCCGGCCCAACAGCCAGCGAATCGCACGACAGGAGGCCCACATGAGAGCCCAGGACATCCTGGGTCTCTTGCCTCAACTGCCGCGAAAGGTGACGCCGTCCGCGCCACTGCCGTGGGCTGATGCGGTGGGCCGACTGGCGGCCGAGGGCGCCTTGGCCTGTCCGGCGAGGGCGGCCATCGCAGGCTGTGGATTCCCAGCGGGCGAGGCTGCCACGATCCGGTTCGCCATAGTGCTAAGTGCGAAGGTGACGTTGCCGCCGAGCAGCGCGTCGGCGAGTATCAGCGCCCATTCGTGGCCGCGGCGGTCCCTATCAGCAGCGCGCCGCGTCCATTCATCGTTCATCGCTGCTTGCCGCTCTCGGCCCACTCTGGAAGAGGTCGACCTGCGCTGAGGACCACGCTCCGTCGCAAGGCATGGTGCCGTCTCGGAGGCGGGCGAGGATAGTGTCGGCGTGCTGGCTGACGTCGTCGTATGCCCAGAGATCGAAGTGGTACTGCATCGATTGGCGGTCGCCTTCGCGGAACATCGCGGCCTCAAGGCCTGATCGGCCCGGCGTCCGGCAGAAGGTCAGTCCACCACTCAGCCATGACATCCCAGGTCCCAGAGTTAAGGAGCAGTCACCATGACAGTCGGCGCAGTAACTGACGACGGGCGCGCCCGCGTCCTCGCGGACGGCAACCAGATGCCCATGCTGGGCCTGGGCGTCTGGCAGGTGCCTAACGGGCCGGAGTGCGTGAACGCGGTGCGCTGGGCGCTCGAGCTCGGTTATCGCCACATCGACACGGCCCAGGCTTACGGCAACGAGGAAAGCGTAGGACTGGGGCTGCGCGACAGCGGCGTGCCCCGCGGCGAGGTGTTCATTACCACCAAGTTCTATCCGGGGCGTCAAGACCCCGCTGCCGAAGCCGAGCAGAGCCTTCGGCGGCTCGGCGTCGATCAGGTCGACCTGTACCTAGTCCATTGGCCGCAAGGCGGCGCGACGTGGGCGTGGCCAGGGATGGAGCGGGCCCGCGAGCTTGGGTTCGCGCGTTCGGTCGGCGTCTCGAACTTCAGCGCTCGCGAGCTAGAAGACGTGATAGCCGCAGGGACGATCCCGCCGGCCGTAAACCAGGCGCAGTTCAGTGCGCTGACCTACCGGCGCGCGCTGCTGGACGCGTGCCGGCGGCGGGGCGTCGCGCTGGAGGCGTATAGCCCCCTCGGCACCGGCCGCAACCTGTCCAACGAGACAGTGAACCGGGTCGCGCAGCGCGCGGGGCGGACACCCGCGCAGGTGCTGTTGCGCTGGTGCCTTCAGCACGATGTTCCGGTGATCTCCAAATCGACCCACCGGGAGCGAATCGGCCAGAACGCGCAGATCTTCGACTTCGCCCTGTCCGGCCAGGACATGGCCGAGCTCGACGCGCTCGACCAGACCCACGGCACCGACCGCGCCCTCGAACGTCCGTGGTGGTAAGGAACAGCCCAGAATGACACAGTGGCGCCATGCCGCCGCGGCATAGTGTTTCTGCCTGAAGGCCATTAGGCCACAGGCGGATCAGGTGCGTCAGCAGCAGGCCGCCCTGTGCATTGCGGGGCACGTCGGCCCTGCAGCACCGGCCGCCACGACTGGCCACTGGCGGATGCGAGTGCGCTCCGGCCGACCTCACCGTTGGTAGCTGGAGAACTTCGCGCAGACCGGTCCCGAAGTGGTCACCGACGCTGGGGGCTGGTGTCTGACCGGACCGAAACCTGCGCAATTCATCGAGTGAAGGAGTCAGCATGGCCAGTTCGTTGTCGATTGATGTTTTCAATAGCGGGTACAAGCCGATACCTGGTGGCCCGGGATGGGATGACAGCACCCCCGCCACCTGGCCAGCCAGCACCTCGACACTGATCTCCGGCGACCGCGACGCCGTCCTCGTCGACGCGCTGCTTACCACGAGCGAGGGAGAGCGGCTGGCGGCGTGGGTGCAGAATACCGGCAAGCGACCCCACGTGATCTTCGTAACCCACGGTCACGGCGACCACTTCTTCGGGGCCGGGCCAGTGCTGGACGCCTTCCCCGGCGCCCAGCTGATCGCCTGCGATCAGCAGGTCGTCGACGAGGCCCGTGGCCAGACCACCCCCGAAGTCATGGCGATCTGGAACTCCTGGTTCGCCGGGCAGTTCTCGCCGTCCCCCGTGGTGCCCGCCTTGACCAGCTCGCAGGAGTTCGACCTGGAAGGCCATCCCCTCCTGTTCCGCACGATCGGCGGCGCCGACGGCGCGCTCGCCACGATCGCGCACGTGCCGGACATGCAGGCCATCTGCTCCGGCGACATCGTCTACAACAACATCCACATGTGGCTATGGAACTCGACGCCGGACTCACGGGAGGCGTGGCTGGCGTCCCTGGACGCGGTGGCCGCCCTCAAGCCGTCCACGATTATCACCGGGCACAAGGATCCCGGCGCGCCCGACGACAACGCGATCCGCGTGCTCGACCAATCGCGCCGCTACATCGAGGACTTCGGCCAGACGGTGGCCAAGTCCAGCACGCCGCTTGAGGTGATCGACGTAATGCTCGCGAAGTACCCCGCCTACGGCAACCGGTACACCTTGTTCGCCGCGGCATTCACCCAGTTCCCGTCCTGACCGGGTAGGCCACCCGGCGAGGGTAGCCCTGGCCGAATGCGGCGCTGACCTGCGCGAAGGCCGAAGCTGCCCCAGCTGATGGTTGACACCGCGGCTCCGCATGACGCTTGACACCGCCCATGCCCCGCCTAGCCGTCATCCGTGGGGCACCGCGCCAGGCCAATGCGTGAATCCATCTGACTGTCACCGGTCGTCTCGGCGCGCATGGTCTAGATCTAGATGCCTGTCCCGTTGCTTGGCGATGACGAGCCGCTGCCGCACAGCCGCACGGCTGGGTCACCAAGCACTATGTAGCTGCGCGCGTCGTTGTTCTCCGTCCAGAGCTGGATCATCTCCAGGTGGTCGGGGTTGTCGCCCGACCTTCGTACGCCGTCCAGAAGCTCGTGCAGTTCTGACGTGAGCGCCGAGTACCTGTCGTTGAAGAAGTCCATCGCGTGGCCGACGCGACGGCCGCCCATGAGTGCCCGCAGGGTGCTGAGGAACACATCGTGCTGCGCCCCGACGTTCGGGCTGATGAAAGAGCAGCCCCACGCGCGCTCCACGTGGCCGACGAAGGCTAGCAGCCCGCCGTTCGGATGCGCGAGGAGCCGCTGCGGCAACCGGGCGACGAAGGGCGAGTCGGCGACGGCGGCGCTCGCGGAACCGGGTATGTGGGCGAAGTCGTCCTGCAGCGGTGTGCCTGCTCCGAAGCACGCGAAGGACATCATGATCCGGGTCCGGACCTCCGGCAGCTTCTCAGCGTCGGCGTCGGCAAAGTAGGAACTGGCGGCGAGCTCCCCCTCCCCAGCCGACCGCAGCGGTCCGGGCCAGTCCTGGCACACGAGCGCTCCCTGTGCATGCCGCTGGCGGGGATGGCCCCGCGGGAAGCCGACCCCGTGACCCGCGGTGAAGAGCAGGCCCGCGTCGCCGCTGGAAAGGATGCCGGCGAGAGCTCTCTTGTGAGACTGCTCGGGAGGGATGGCGGCGATGTCCCAGGCATGCTCGTGCTGCCTCAGGGATTTCTCCAGCGGCGCCACAAGTTTGCTGGCGCTGAGCTGGGTGGCGCGGTCCGCCGGGTTACGTGGGCCGAAGAGCCGCATGGTCTGAGGTGCGTCGACGGCGTCGGCTGCGGCCACTGCGCTGGCGTAGCGCCGGTACTCCTCGACGGTGTCGAACGCGATTCTGCCGACCGCGTACTGCACGTCAAGCTGGTATTGGAACGAGAACGGGATCGATTCCGGGCCGCCCACAAGCAGAACGTAATAGGGCACCTTCTCTGGGTTGGCTGGCAGGGCTGATCCCATCCCGCACCGCGCCAGGAAGGCACGCTTGTCCTCGTGGCGGAGGTAGCCGTCGCCGCGGATGAACTCTCGGTAGCGATCCCCAGCCTGCTCGCTACGGAGCCGTCGCAACGGGGCGAGCGCGGTCAGTACCTCGCCGGGAGCCTCTTCCGCCGCGAGCAGCGCCCAGCCCGACTGGGACAAATCCTCGGCGTCGACGCCGTAGGGAACACCGAAGTGAGGCTGCTTGATGTGATACTGCAGGTCCTTCACAGCGTCGCCTTGGAACTGCACGCCCCTGATCGCTTCGGCGAGCGCTGAGAGCGAGGTGGGAGCGTGCAGATACCCACCTGTGCTGCCATCTATCCCGTTGAAGACGAGTTCGCCGTTGTCCACCTCGTCACCTTCTGACAAGCCATATGACGAGAAGGGCATTCAGCACTATCGAGACCCCGAGAGCGGCGGCGAGCATGTTGACCCTCAGCACGATCTTCTTCAACGTGCTCTCCTCGGCCTGCCTGACCTGGGATCGCTCGATGAACCGGCGCTCGATATAGGTCGCGGTGTTACGAGCCTGCGATCGCCGTGCCTGCCGCAACGCTTCGCCTCGCAGCAGATAGGAGTCATCCTCGTGGTTACCGTGCCAGTTGGCCGCGGCGACTTGCCACGGCTCGAGGTATTTGACTCGCCATGGCGCATTGTCATCCAGCAGTGGCTCGATCAATCGGTCGTGGGACAGCTCCCACCATCTCGCCCCTGCCCGCTCTTCTGACCGTATGAGGTAGCGGTCCTGCAGAGTCTTGAGCGCGCCGTCCGGGTCTTGGACACGGGGACCCGTGCGCTGCTGCCTTCGGAAGCCGTCCTTCGTGACGAGTTCATCGGCGACCCAGTCGCGCAGCATGTGCTCCGTAACACGGTTGCCGCCCGCCGCCTCGCGGATGGCGTCCGCGTAGTAGCGGCGCAGCGCATCGTTGACCTGCCCAAGCCGCTCAAGATCCGCCACGGAGATGGTGTGGAGCTCCCCTGCGCTGTCCTCGCATGATTTACGCCACAGCCGGTCACAAACCACCTGTAGCAGCACCGGCTCGACATACGGCCCCAGGCGGGGCTCGGGGATCTTGTCACGGCCTTCGACCATGACCGTGCGCAGGTCATCGACGAGCTTCTGGGCGGCATCATCCGCCACCTCGACACCACGTTCGCTGGCCGGTTCGCGGATCGCGCGCAGGGCCGACTGCTGGGTAAGGAAATCGAGGCGGTAGGTCGCCCTCAGCCGTCCAGGGATCTGCTTGAGGAACCTGTCCAGCCCGCCCATATAGTCCTCGCGCATGGACAGCAGCCCCCATCGCCGGTCGTCGTCCAGAGCCTCCCCGACCTGTCTGAAGAACTCACGCTGTCCTTCGTGGTCGGTCGGGTCGAGCGTCAGGGCCTCTTCCAGCTGGTCGAACACGAGAAGCTGGTGATTCCCCGACTCGGGGCCGTCATCGAGCATGGCGAGCGCTTCGACCAGGGATGTTGTGGCGAGGTCGGCCGGCCTCGCGGCGAGGTGGCTGACGAGACCGCTGACGACGCTGTAGACGTAGCGGTTGCGTACGGGAAAGCCAGGTGGCGGTTCGTTGATACGGAGCGCAGAGATATACGGTTCGCGCTGGACGCAGATCCGAAATCGGCGAGCCTCAAAGGACGGGATGATCGAGGCCTGGATGAGCGAGGTCTTACCTGCCCCGCTCGGTGAATGTAACAGGACAATCCGGCTGGAGATGAGCATGTCCGTGACGCCCCGGGCATCTTGCTCCCGGCCGCGAAGCGCCTCACCGCAGCGGAAGGGCCGCGGCCCGACGTACGGGTTCCGGTCGCGGCAGGCCCGGACGGCTTCGTCAATCATGGCGGACCCGCATCCGGCTCGCGAGGTCCATCAGGAAAGCCTGGCAGGTGCCCCAGTAGATGGAAACCGAGTGCTTTCCGAAGTACCTGGCCAGGTAGTCTTGTGCGGCCTCCGGCTCGATGGCGGTGTTCTCCGGGCTCACCTGCACTCCGACGTGGAGGTTTTCCTTGAGCAGCACTGACCCCGCGAAGCTATTGATACTTTGGAACAGGACCCGAAATTCCCAGTCATCGAGACGGTACCCGAGGAAAAGTAGCGAGCGATCCGTGAGTGCGGTGGCAACGCAACGCGGGATGCTCTCGTCCTTGTCGACCCGCTTGATCCATTCGGTCAGCCAGGCGAAGTAGTGATCCTCCGTCACAACGAGGGACGCGACGTCGTCAAGCCTCCCGAAGAGGTGGTAGACGAGCGGGTGCTCACGGGTCGGCTCGAGTACATCTTCCTCGTCGTGCCGCCGCCGATGCCAGTTGAAGTGCTGGACGATCGGCTGCCGACCGGCCGCACGGATCGCGTCCTCGAGTAGGCTCGTCCAACTCGTCGTGACGTATATCGGCAGCCGCAACGACGCGAGGATCGTGTACGGGTCCTTCTCGGCAGCGCGCAGGCGGTGCTGCTCGCCGACGATGCGGATTAGCTGGTCGACGTCCTCCGACTGCCGGAGCGCCTTGGGTAGCTCCGCTGCGAACTTGCGCCGGAGCTCGCTGCCCAGATAGAGACCGACCTCGGTTTGCGCCTGCCGTGGCGCTGTCCGGACACTGAGATATTGCGCAACCTTGGCCAGGTCGGAGCGATTCTGCGGCGCTATCGGCATCAGCCATTGGTCAGTCCAGTTCGCGGCAAGCTCCTCCCGCGACGGGAGGATACTCTCACTGGCTACACCCGACCCGATCACTGGCGTGCATAGCCCCCCTCCGGCGAGCACCGAGTTGATAAGGGAACGGAAACTGTCGTCGCCGCTTTCACCGAACTCCGGCCGGTACCACGCACGGCCAAGCTTCAGTCGCGTGAATAGGACGGGCATCCACCAGTCGCGTTCGCGATCGCTCACGCCACTGCGCGCGACTGCCATAGCCCGGTCGACGACCCCGTGCTTGCGCAGTTCGGCGAAGAAGGCGGGAAGGAATATAGACGCGGTACGCATCGTGATGTTGCCCTGCATCGCTACGACGGCCGCGACGCCCGCGCCCGCGAGCCGCGGGCCGATTGACGACAGTGCCCCTGCGTCGGAGGTCATCGCATCGTCGCCCTTGCCCGCGGATTGGCATGAGCACAGGATGGCAACGGTCGGTGGCCGGTCGAGCTCGGCGATCGCGTGGGCGAGGATGCGGCCATCGACGACCTCTGCCCGCCCTTGCTCGTCCTCGAGGTAGAGCCGCGGTTCGTCTCCCGCCATCCCGCCGTGGCAGACGAGGTAGAAGACGTCGACGCCCTCGCGGAGTGCCGCAATGATCCGTTTTATGGTGGCGTTCCCCGGTTGGGCGAGTTCCAGCACATCCATGTCGGCGAGCGCCGTCCGCGCGCGGTCGGCTTCGCCCTTTACGTCGACGCTCTCGAGCGGCACCTCAGGCATTCCTACACGCGTCTTCTCCGAGAGGTTCGACGGGTTGGCGATCGCCACGAGCGCCTTCAGGCGGTGCCACGGCGGCGATCGGACGGGGCGCCAGTCCGGCGTGCTGAGGTAGCGGGACAGGAGCAGGTTGTGACGGGTGGCAATACGGAACCCTTCGTCGGGGTCGCGCATCGCCTCCCATCGGATCGCGTGGTAACGCAGTGGCGCCCGCGGGTCGATGAGAAGCCGGAGGTGCAGCGGGATCTCTCTGTCGGCAGCTGTCGCAAGAGCCTTGTGATAGAAGCTGCGCACCTTCGGCATATTGAGTAGCACGGCACCGACGGCCTTGCCGTACTCCTCGTGTTCCGCGACGAGACCCGCGAGTAACGTGGTGTCGATTGTTAAGGGCTCATCGACGTAGTCGCGACGGTCTTGAGGGTCAGACGGGTCGTCATAGGCTAATCCGACATCGAACGCGTCGTCCGACCGCCGCCATCTTAAGACGATCTCCAACTCTGCATGCTCGCGCGCCATAGGTAAACATTCACGTCCCTGCTGTGCGTGATTTGGGCATTGCCGGGACGGTGGCGCGGTGCGGCGGCGGGATTTAGGGCGGGTCGGGGATGGGCGGCATCCAGGGGTTCCCGGCGAGGGCGTCGTAGATGGCGGTCAGGACGTGGGCGCCGTGCTTGGCGACGGTGGATATGTAGCCGCGGATGGCGTACCGGTCGCGGGTGACCTGCTCGGAGCGGAGCCGGCCGGAGATCTTCTGCTGGGTCTTGGCGGGCCGCAGGTCACGCTCTGCCTGATTCGACGTC
>Ga0209648_10003556_pt1 | contig 13105 bp, 11 predicted proteins | sample GraSoi2013_115cm_FD_185830 | JGI IMG/M metagenome (GOLD analysis project Ga0209648, IMG submission 185830) | Grasslands soil microbial communities from the Angelo Coastal Reserve, California, USA - Sample 9_17_2013_115cm (SPAdes) (version 2) | ecosystem: Environmental > Terrestrial > Soil >...
GCCAGCGCGCCGGGATACCACGCCCCCGCCGGTGCCGTGGCGCCGGCTGGCCTGGGTGAGCTGGCGGCAGTACCGCATGTCGGCGGCCGGCGCGGTCGCGTTCCTCGGCGTGCTGGCCCTGTACCTGCTGATCATGGGACTGCGGATCCGCGGCGCGTACGCCGCCGCGGCCGACTGCTCCCTGTCGGCCCCCGGGAAGCACTGCCAGGGCGTGTTCCTGCTGTTCGACAACGACTACTTCCTTATCGCCGAGACCAGCGCGGCCGTGCTGCTGGCAGTCCCGGCGCTGGCCGGGGTGTTCGCCGGAGCGCCGATCCTGGCCCGGGAGCTGGACACCGGCACCTTCCGGTTCGCCTGGACCCAGGGCGCCGGGCGGACCCGGCCGACGCTGGCCCGCCTGGCGCTGCCGGCCCTGACGCTCACTGCCGCCGCCGCGGCGTTCAGCCAGCTGTTCGGATGGTTCTTCTACCCGTTCTTCGCCGGGCGTGAGTTCGCCCAGGCCAGCGCGTTCGCGCCCATCTATTTCACCTTGACCGGGATCGCCTTCGCCGCCTGGACCCTGACCGCGTTCGCGATCGGCGCCCTGGCCGGCGTGCTCATCCGCCGGGCCGTCCCCGCCATGGCCGCCGCCCTCGCCGCCTGGTCCGGGCTCTTGCTGGCCACCTTGCTGTTCCTGCGCCGGCACTACGAGGCCCCGCTGACCACCCGCACCGGCCAGACGAGCCCCTCCAGCTGGGTGATCAGCAACTGGTGGACCGGGCCGAACGGCCATCGCGTCACTAGCGAGAACCAGATCATCGCGATCCTCAACGGCGGCCCCCACCCCGGCTACACCCAGTGGACGATCTACCAGCCCGCGACCCGGTACTGGCACTTCCAGCTCATCGAGGGCGGCTGGCTGCTCGCGCTCTCCCTGCTCCTGATCGCCGCCACCATCTGGATGGTCCGCCGCCGCGCGGCCTGAGCCAGCCGGCCCTGCCGAATTGGCCGCACAGCCGCTAGCTGCCATCAGCGCTCCGGTCGGCGAGCAAGGTGAGGATACGGTCGGTGACTATGGCCGCCACCTCATCAGACGTGCTGGCGGTCGTATCGATGTCGCAGACCGGCCAGCCGAGAGCGACCAGCCGGACGGCGGTGTCGCGGTAGAGGCTGGATTCAATGGCTGGACCCTCGGCCAGGCGCTCGAAGCGGCTGTGAGCGCCGCGGCCACCCAGCCGACTGGCGAGGATCTCCGGGTCGGCGTTCAGGATGACGGCCAGATCGGGGACCACGACGGGGGCGTTGAGCTGCCAGATGGTGTCCCAGTCCAGGCCGTCCATGCGCTGCAGGACAAGGCTGGCCGGCAGGTACCGGTCGCTGATGACGATGGCACCCGACTCCAGGCGGGGGCGTATCTCCGCGGCGAGGTGATGATGCCGGTCGCCGGCGATGAGGCAGGCCAGCGCGATCCCGTGGTAAGTGTCGGTGCTGGCCCGGATCAGCTGGCCTAACGGGGTGGGAGATGGCTCAGCCGTCCGGTGGACCTGCAACCCGTGAGCGGCGAGCTCGTCGCGGACAAGCGCCGCGGTGGTGGTCTTGCCGGTTCCGCCCGGTCCGTCGAGGCTGACGAAGAGCCCGCGAGCCATCACCCGGGCGCCAGCGGCAGCAGCGCCACCGATCGGTCGATCTTCACAGCGCTCCTCTCGGGTCGGAAGCGGGGCTCAGGGCTGGCTGGCGTGGTCGCGGAGCCAGTCCACGGCCACCTCGGAAGAGTTGAGGACCGACACGTCGCACCGGTGTTCGGCGTGCCGTGATGCCAGAAAACCGCGAGGCGGGCCTCGGCATCATCGGTGCCGGTGTCGTAGAAATGCAGGATGCGGCCGTCGCTCAGCTCAAGATCAGTTTCCTGCACCACCCGCTGAGCCTAACGCGCCCGCGCGGCCGGGGCACCCGAGCACGTCGATGGGCGGGTCACCCGCGGCCCAGCGTGGCGAGGCCTCGCAGGTCGACGCAGTTCATGTCCCTGACCTTGACAAAGACCATCAGCACGTATCCGCAGTTGCGACAGCGGACCACGGTGCCCGGAGCGCGCAGGTAGACGACGCACTCCGCCACCGGCCCGGCGGCGCCGCAGGTCCCGCACATGCCCGTGGCGTTGGTCATCTCGGTGCCGAAGACCTCCTGCAGCAGGCCTCCGATCGCATTGCCGTCAAGTGCCTCCATCGGGCCCTCCAGGTCCCCCTGTCGCGCCGAAGCGCTCGGTCTTCACGCGGCGCGCCGGATAGCCGAGCCCGACCAGTCCTTCGGCGACGGTCTCGACGAAGCTGGTGGGGCCGCAGACGAAGGCGATCGGATCCTGGCTGGCGGGCCAGGTGGCCTCGGCGAGCAGCGCGGCATCGACCCGGCCGGCGTGGCCGGACCAGCCGGGCGGCTGCTGCCGGGTCAGCGTGTAGATCACTTCCACGCCGCCGTCGCAGCGATCAAGCTCGCCGCGGTAGATCACATCCGGCAGCGACCGGGACGAGTACACCAGCCTGGTGGGCACCATGCTGCCACTGTGCTCGCGCTGCCGCAGGATCGACCGGAGCGGGGCGATTCCCGACCCGCCGGCGAGCAGCATGAGCGGGCCGCGGTCGTGATCGGCGTCCCAGACGAAGTACCCGCCGATCGGGCCGCGCAGCTCCAGTTCGTCACCGACCTGCAGCTCCCCGGTGAGGTACGGCGAGACCTCGCCGTCCTCCAGCCGCTCCACCGTGATCGCGACCGGCTCGCCGGGGGCCGAGGCGATCGAGTATGACCGCTCGGCGCTGTAGCCGTCCTCGGCGGTCAGCCGCACATCCAGATGCTGCCCGGCGCGGTGGCCGGCCCAGTCCGGTACCTGCAGCACGATCGTCCGGACCGAGGGCGTCTCGTCGATCAACTGGCTAACCGTGGCGACCTGCCAGGTCAGTCGCCCGCGTACCGCTGTTCCTTCCATGGGTCTCCGTACATGTGGTAGCCGTAGGTCTCCCAGAAGCCTGGCTCGTCATCGTCGCGTAGCTCGAGGCCGCGTACCCACTTCGCGCTCTTCCAGAAATACAGGTGCGGCACCAGCAGCCGCGCCGGGCCGCCGTGCTCGGGCTCCAGCGGCTTGCCGTCGTAGCCGAACGCCAGCCAGGCCTGGCCGCCGGTGACGTCCGCCAGTGGCAGGTTCGTCGTATAGCCGCCGTCGCTGAACGCCATAACGTACTCGGCGTCGTGCTCGACCTGCGCCAGCAGCGTGTCCAGCGACACCGCCTGCCACTCGGTGTCGAGCTTCGACCAGCGGGTGACGCAGTGGATGTCAGCGGTGACGGTCTCGGCCGACAGCCCGCGCATCTCGGTCCAGCTCCAGGACTTGCTAGGGCCGCCCTCCTGGGTGATCGAGAACGTCCACTTCTCCAGCGGGGTGTGCGGCGTCGGGCCCGCCGACAGCACCGGGAAGTCACTGGTCACGTACTGGCCCGGCGGCACGCGGCCCTCAGCGCCCGCCGGGGTGCGGCGGCGGCCGTGGAATCCGCGCGAGATTGGGCTCACCGAGTCATCTCCTCTCCGTGATCGGCGGGAAGCTCTCCCCCGTCATGCCCAGGTTCCAGGGTGTCAGACCCAGCGCCGCGCGTATATGTCACAGCCGGCCGTGGCTAGAAGGTCGACACGGGCCGCGGGTACCTGCTCGCCGGCGCCGGGGCTGAGCCCCGCACGCGGGCCTAGCCAAGACAGACCGACGGCTCCGTCGACTGCCGCCGCGTTATCGCGGCGCGGCCCAGCGAATGGTGAACCGGTCCAGCGTGTAGCCGAACGCATTGACCGTGGGCTGAACAAAGTTGTCTCGGATGGTCTGCACTGCCTGCGCCTCAGCGGTCGCGATCAGCTGACCCGTAATCTGCGGAGCGTGCCGGGACTTGTCGAAGGCAATGCTCTGGGCCTGCGCATACAGCACGGAATCCGGGAACTGAGGCCGCAGCACCACACCGCAGCCGAAGCCCGGGTACGTCCAGCTGTGCTGCGTGTCTATCGGCTTGGACGGGAGGTTGTCGATCGTGACGTCGTGGGCCGACTGCGGGAGCTGCGGCAGCGGCAGAACCATCGTGACCGCCACCTGACCAGGCGTGCCCGTGGCCGGGCGGCTGAGAACCTGCAGCCGGTAGTGCCCGGAGGCGCGCGTCCACCAGGCCGGGCCCGGATTGAGGTCGACTGTGGCTGAGGCGTGGCCCACCGCGTAGAACGTACTGGCATACCAGCACGGCCAGGGACCTATGCTCTTGGAAACCTTGTGGGTGAAGAAGAAAGTGAAGTTGGCCTGGCCTAGGGCTGGCTTCGAGATTCCCTCAATCTTCTGCAGCACCCACGGGCCCAGGTCGGTATTGGTAGTGGTGCCCGCGCTGATCGTCTGCCAGGGCCAGGCGAGCTTGACATGCGGCAGATGAACGTTGATACCCACCAGGTGCAGCGCTCCCGAGAGCGCCATCAGCGTTACCGCGGCAACCGCACGCCGGAGTATCAGCCCCGCCACGACGACGACAGCTGTCATCTTGGCCCAGCGCGGGATGCGGCGGCGGCGCGGGCCAGGATCACCTGCCCACCTTCCCGGGCGCTGTGGGTGGCCGCCCCCGGCCCTGTCCGGATGGCGGGGAGGTAGCGGCCCTGGCTCACGTGGCCAGGCTTCGGCGTTGGGCGGCCACTCAGGATCGGTGTCCAGGGGACCAGGCTCAGTGGCCGCGTATGCGCCGCCGGCGCCGTACCAGGCTGCTTCCCTCGGCCCCCGCCTGTCCGCGGTGAGCATGCCCAGCAGAAAGAGCAGGAAACGAACCACGTGGTCAGCCTTCTTTCTATTTTGGCACCAATGCCTAGGCGATGGCCGGGTAATTGAGGCCCAGCATGACCGGCACGGCCCCGAAGGGCCTGTGGAATCGAGCTCCCGGCTTGTCCGGTGCATTCTGATCATCTATGTTGGGCCAGCGCATGTTAATATGCTGCTCGGTCAGGCCGGCCACGGAATAGGGGAATTCCATGGCGGATGTGCGGTGCAGCTTGAGCAGCCCGCCCCAGCGGAACGCGGCGAAGACATTGGCGAGATCGCTAACGGAGAGATGGGCCTGGGCCGTCACGTCGATCCCGTAAACGGCTCCGGCGAGGTCAATCAGGTCGTCGGCGACCTGTGCTAGCGCCTCAGACTTCGTGTGATAGATCGTGCCGTCGGGATTGAGGCTGCCTAGCTTCTCGCCCTGGACCGGCGAACGGCGAGGCCGGGCCTCGCACTGCATCCAGTCGCATGCCGCAAGAATCTCCCAGGGGATGCCGCTGTAGCTGGCCACGTCCCGGTAGAGAGGTTCCGCTTGCCGGATCGGCCCCCTGGCCGTCGCGAGGAAGGCGTTCCGGACGGGCAGCGGAAGATGGTGGCGGCGACCGCGGCTCGCGGGGGTGCGGGCAACGCGGGATGCCACGTTCCACGCCGGGCGGCTGACTGGCGTGGACACCCGCATCGCCGATACGAGCTGCGCCTGCTGCACCGCCGTCGACCGGGGACGAGGTGGAGCCGACGGCCTGCCTGGCGTCTGCGTCGCGCTGCGCGAGGTTGGGGGCTGCGGCGAAGGCGCCGGCTGGAAGGGATCCGGCACGGGTGTCGGCTGCGCGTGTGCCGGTGCCGGTGCCGGTGTCGGCGTCGATGTCGGTGTCGATGTCCGTGTCGGCAGAGGCGTGGGCACGGGTGTCGGCGTGGGCGCGGGTGTCGGCCGGGCCGGCGGCGACGGACGGACGGGCCGCACATGATGTCGCGCGTGGACGTGCCGCAGATGATGCGACGGGCGGACGGGCCGCGGGGGCTGCTGCGTGCCGGCAGGCGGCGCGGGAGCAGCATGGGCCGGCACCCCGGGGATGGACGCTCCGCCCGGGGCTGCCGCTCCCGGCGCCGGGGCCGGCTGGGCGAGGTCGTAGCGGTACAAGTTGTATTGCTGCATGAGGCTGATCAGCTTCGCGCCATAGTTAGGATCCGTCGCGTAGACGCCCGTGAGGGAAGTCGCGAACTTGTTCGGATTCAGGCGGTCCGCCATGGCCTGCCGGTAGTAGCCGCTGGTCGCAAGCAGCTTGCCGTGATCATCAATGCTCTCGGCGACGTCGTGATACACGCGGAACAAGGCGATGCGCGTCACCATCTGGCCGTTCTCGAACTCCTGCGTCGTTTGCGGATCGGAGCCGGCCGGGCCGGTTCCCTTGATTCCGAACAGGTTGTGATCGGCGGTGGCCAGGCCGCTCTGGCCCCAGCCGGACTCCTCGATGGCCTGGGCGATCGTCACCGCCGCGGGGACGCCGTACTTGCGCTGCGCGGCCAGTGCTCCGGGTGCGATCTGGTCGATGAACGCCTGCTGAACGTCCGTGGCCGTCGGGGACGTCGGCGCGGGCGACTGATGGGGCTTGGGGTTGCTGTCCCGCCTCGCACGCCGCGCCTTCGGGCCGGCCCATGGGCCAGGCGCCGCGGCCGGCGCTCCCGGGATGGCCGCTGCGCCCGGCCCGGCCGTCGCGGCCGACCCTCCCGGCCTGCCCGGCGCCCCCGCGGTGGAAGGCGCCCCCGCGGTGGCCGTCGCTCCCCCGGTGGGCGGCGCTCCCGGCCTGCCCGGCGTCGCCCGCGGGGGCGTGTCGGCCGGCCAGGAAGAACCTGTGCCCGGCACGTCGGCGTCAGCCCCTGGGCTGGCGCCCGCCTGGTCCGGCTGCTGGCCGCCCTGTGGCGCACGCTGATGCCCGAGCCGGGCCCGCCGTGGTGCCGCCCGGCTGAGCCGGCCAGGGCTGGGGGCGGTCTTCCGCGCGGCTGGGGCCGGAGCCGGCGTGGCCGCTGCGGGAACCGGCGTGGCCGGGATGGCCGCGCTGCCCGGTGACCGGACCGGTCTCGGCTGCGGGGTCGCAGCTTGTGACGCACCCGGGATGGCCGCCAGGCCCGCGGCCGGCTGGGCTGGCGCCTGGCTCGCGGCCGGCTGGGCTGGCGCCTGGCTCCCGGCCCGCTGCTTCCCGGCCGGTACCGGCCCCGTGCTGCCGGCTGCCCGGCTCGCCGTACCGGAAAGCACACCATTGTTGACGAATCCGGCGATGCCCTGGCCGCCTAGGGGATCAGGGTACTCGTGGGCATTGACCGAGAAATTTGGCAGCGAATCGCCGCCGATGGTGTACAAGGTCCCGCCGGCGTATTTCGTGACCACCTCGACGTGGCCATCAAATAGGACCCAGTCGCCCGGCATGGGCTGGTAGCCGTCGCCCAGCGGATGCCAGCGATGATTCGCCTGCGCATCCTGCAAGACCGAGGTAATTCCCAGCGACGACGGATTCGGGTCAACTCGAACATCGGCCCACTGATGCAGCGGCCAAGGGTAGGAGGTCCCTCCAGTCACCCAGCTTTGCTGGCCGACCACCTGGGCGCCCAACTCCAGAGTCAGGCTGGCAAAGGCCGCGCACGAGGCGCCGTGATCGACTCCGTCGATGCTGTCGTGCTGCCAGATGATCTGTTCCATCTCGGCCGGCGTCTTGGCCTCGGCCATGCGAAGGTAGTAATCGGCGACCTTGACGATGGCCGAACGCAGCATCACGTCGTCGGAGGCTGCGGGCTGGGCTGACTTCTGCAGAGCCATCAAGCGAATGGGCATGCTCGTTGGCGTCGCGAGATCGGCGGCCGCTCCAGGGACGAACGAGAACCCGGTGATGGCCCCGCCCGTGCTGAGGCTTACGAGCGCAGTCATCTGCTGCCACCGGGGTCTTGCGACGGGACTCATAAGCTCACCTCACTTCCGAGGGCACGGGACTTCCGGGGGCACGGGCTTGCGGTGCCGGAGCAGATTTGGCGGATGGGCGCCGCGCCTGGGGCTACGCCGCGAGATTTGAACCCGGCAGATGCCTCAGGATCGACTGCACCTGGGGGTCGCCAGGGTTGTTCGCGTTCTCGAACAGCACGGCGGCGTCCTGGGCGGCCTGGGGGCCAGCGCCGATGAGCCATTTCAGGTAGACATCGGCGACGAGGGCGGCCTGCCCGGCGGGACTGGACACGGGCCTCGCGCAGAGGCTCGGAAAGCCCTGGTGCGAGTCAAGCGCCGCCGACCCGGTATACCGGGCGCAGTTGCCCGGGTCGGCCTCCAGCCCTGGCTGGACCACCGGAGTGCCATTAGCGCCGGTAAGGGTGGCCCCCCCGATGATGTTGTTGATCGCCCGCGCCGCTACCGCCAGGCTGTCGATCGGATTGGTCGGGTTGTACGGATGGTGCAGGTTCAGGGACCAGGCCACCTCGCCGCCCTGCGTCGGCGTGATCGGCTCCAGCCCCATCCGGCCGGTTCTGGCATCGGCGAAGTTCGGGTCATCGCCGCTCATCATCAGCGCGAAGACCCAGAGGATCTGCCGCGTGGCCTTGGCGCAGGCAAAGTTGACCTGCGCAGGCTCAGACATCACGTCGGGATTCTGGCAGGCTAGGCCGGCTTCATTCTGCACGGTGGCCACGCTCGAGGGCCATGATGCTCCGCCCGCGGACAGGATTAGGACGAGAATGGTAATTCCCACGACGAGGACGGCTGCCGCTATCCCCGCTATGCGCCGCCGCGAGAGGCGCGGCCGATACGCATTGCGCCGACCGTGGCTGACGAATTCCTGCGTGCGCTCGTGATGCGAGTGCGCGTGACCGTGCGCATTCTCACCGCCCCGACCGTGCGAATACCCGAGTCGGCCATATGGATGCGCGAGGGTCTCATAGGAGGCCGACATCCCGTCGGCATTACGCTCGCGATCCGCGTCGTCTGGGGCCCAGTGCCGTGGTTCATGAACGCGGTGGCTTCTCGGGCGGACGTTGTAATCGGGGTGCGCTCTCACTTTCTCACCTCTTGCGTGTGGCCTGTGCTAGGCAGTTCCCGGCTGACCGGCGCCACGGCCTGCCGTTAGCCGTGGCTGCTGGTGGGTCAGCCTTCCCGGTGCGCGTGTGCCCGCGCGGGCAGGCGGAGGCCGCGCGCCGCCCCCGGCCGGGCGGCGGCGCCCGCTCGGTGGCCGGGCGGGCGGGATCCGCAGGGGAAGATTGGACCCAGGAGCACAGGCGGCATGAGGCATGGCAGCTATTAGAACATACTTGCGAGCCTCATGAGAAGACATCGCTCATTAGAACGAACATTCGGCTGGCAGCGTTCCAGCGAGCCCGAGGGCAGCGGCCCGACGGACCACGCCGGACCCTTCCGCGCCGCGGAGCCGGCCGGCCACGGCGACGCGACGCGATCAGGCGACCGCGCTACGTGCTCGCGTCGGCCAGGAAGGAGACTGGCCGGCGGAGCGCACCACTGGGCGCACCGCCCGGCCCACCAGCCAGCCCGACGGCGCGTTTCCGGCGCGGTCAGGCCCGGAAAGCGGTGTCGCTGACCTGCCGCCCGATGCCGGCGCCGCGCAGGTAGCCGTAGGTGCCGGCGGTCCGCAGCTCCCGGGCCGCCTCGGCGAGCGCGCCGAGCGCCGCGTAGGCGAAGGCGCCGCCCACGGAGATCCGGGCCACGCCGAGGTCAGCTAGCTCGGCGACCGTGGGTGCGCCGCGGACCGCGAGGACATTGACCGGCCGGTCCACGGAAGACACGACCTCCCCGATGTCGGAGGCGCGGGTCAGGCCCGGCGCGTAGAGGACGTCGGCGCCTGCCTCCGCGAACCGCTGCAGGCGCGCGACGGTGTCAGACAGGTCGCTGCGGCCGTGCAGGAAGTTCTCCGCGCGCGCGGTGAGCACCAGCCGCCGCGGTCCGGCGTGGGCCGCCTCGGCCGCGGCGGCCACCCGCTCGGCCGCATGCTCGAGGTCGTAGATCGGGTCGCCGCCGCGCCGGGTGAAGTCCTCGATCGAGCAGCCCGCCAGCCCGGCCTTGATCGCCGCGGCCACGGTGTCGGCCACGTCCGCCGGCTCGTCGGCGAACCCGTTCTCCAGGTCGGCCGAGACCGGAAGCGGCGTCGCCGCCACGATCGCGGCGGCGTGCCCGATGGCCTCCTCGCGGGTCACGGATCCGTCCGGCCGGCCCAGGGTGGCCGCGTACCCGCTGCTGGTGGTGGCCAGCGCCTCGAAACCCAGGCTGGCCAGGATCCGCGCGGACCCGACATCCCACGGGTTCGGCAGCAGCAGCGGCCGCCCGGGGCGGTGCAGGGCGAGGAAGCGGGCGGCTGCGTCGGCGTCGGGTGTCGTCATTGCCGACACGGTAGTGCTCCTGCCACGAGTTGCGTTAGTGAATTTTCGCGCTCGGTATCGGCAGCCACGCGCGCTCAGGGCTGGTAGGAGCCGGGCACCCAGGCGCGGGTGGCGACCGCGATCGTGTTCCAGACGTTGATCGTTACGATGAGGCTCAGCAGCGCGGCGACCTCGTCCGGCGCGAACTCGGCGGCGACCGCGTCGGATTCGGAGGCCGGGACGTGCTCGCCCGCGAGCAGCGTCACCGCCTCGGTGAACGCGAGCGCCGCTTGTTCCCGGGCGGTGAAGTAGGGGGTCTCCCGCCACGCGGATAGTCCGTAGAGGCGCTGCTCGCTCTCGCCGGCCGCCCGCGCGTCCTTGGTGTGCATGTCGATGCAGTAGGCACACCCATTGAGCTGGGAGGCGCGGATGCGGACGAGCTCGCGCAACTTCGGATCGAAGTCGACCCGGTCGAGTTCTTTGGTGGCGGCGTGGTCCAGGTGACCCATGGCCTTGGCGAACGCAGGGGCATGGGAGTCGAAGTCGAGCCGGACGGGGATCGTGACCGCGGGATCGGCGGTGGTTGTTGTCGGCATGCATCCACCCTAGCCAGCATCAGGCCCAGGTATATGGTCCATTTGCATGGAGAATTCCTGGGCCAATTCTGGCCTCGACTACGCCGAGGGCGCCCCGCCCGGACCGGAAACGTCCCCGGTCGCTGGGCTTGACCTGCACCTGCAGCTAACCGGCCCGCGGGTGCGGGCGGCGCTGGAGGCGGCACTGCGTGAGGGGGTGCAGACCGGCCGGCTGCGCGCCGGGATGCGGCTGCCGGCCAGCCGCACGCTGGCCGCCGACCTCGGCATCGCGCGCAACACTGTGGCCGACGCCTACGGCCAGCTCGTGGCCGAAGGGTGGCTGACGGCCCGGCAGGGCTCCGGCACTCGCGTCGCCGAGCACACCGCGGCCTGGAGTGCCCCGCCCGAGCCGGACCAGGCGCAGCCGTCGCCGCCGCGCTACAGCCTGCGGCCCGGCCTGCCCGACCTGAGCGCGTTCCCGCGCGCCGCGTGGCTGGCGGCCGCCAGGCGGGCGGTCTCGGCGGCGCCCGCCGAGGCGTTCGGGTACTCGGACCCCCGAGGGCGACCCGAGCTGCGCGCGGCGCTGGCGGCCTACCTCGCGCGGACCCGCGGAGTGCGGGCGCGCGCGGACCAGATCGTGATCTGCTCGGGCTTCACGCAGGCCCTGTCGCTCCTGAGCCGGGTCCTCGCCTCACAGGGCGCCACGGCCATGGCCGTGGAGGCCTACGGCCATCAGCAGCACCGCGACGTCATCGACGCGAACGGCCTGTCGCCCCGGCCGGTCCCCGTCGATGACGACGGGGCGATGATCGACCAGATCTCCGGTGCCGAGGCCGTGCTGCTGACGCCGTCGCACCAGTTCCCGCTCGGCATGCCGCTGGCGCCCCATCGTCGGGCGCAGGCCGTCCGGTGGGCCGGGCGCGCCGGAGCGATCGTGATCGAGGACGACTACGACGGCGAGTTCCGCTACGACCGGCGCGCCGTCGGGGCCATGCAGGCCCTGGCTCCCGAGGACGTCGTCTATGCCGGCACGGCCAGCAAGACGCTGTCACCGGCGGTCCGGCTGGGCTGGATCGCGGTGCCGAGCCGGCTGCTCCCCGACATCGTGTCGGCCAAGTCGCTCACCGACCGGCACGGCAGCAGCCTGGACGAGCTGACGCTCGCCGAACTGATCGAGTCCGGCGAGTACGACCGGCACGTGCGACGGTGCCGGCTGCTCTACCACCGCCGCCGCGACCGGCTCCTCACCGCGCTCTCCCGCAGCGTGCCCCGGGCGCGCGTCACCGGGGTCGCGGCTGGCCTGCAGGCCGTCCTGCGGCTCGCGCCTGGCGTGCGGGAGGCCGACATCGTCGCGGCCGCCGCCGGGCGCGGGCTGGCGCTCGAAGGGATGCGCGCCTACTGCCCGGCCGGCATCACCCACCCCGAGGCGCTCGTCCTCGGGTACGCCACCCCGCCCGCCCACGCGTTCACCACCGCCGTCACCCGCCTGTGCGCCGTCCTCCAGTCCCGCTGACGCTCCCGCAACTCCCCATGGCACCCGCGACCCCGATGGCCACGGATGCCGGCCTTGTGCGGCCACCGCGGCGAGCCCCAGTGCGGCCGAAAGTCGAGCCCCGGGAGCGCGTTCCTGTGATCTTGCCAGCGCAGCAAGTAAATCGAACTCGGAGGCCGCCAACGGCCGCTCTGCCTCCACCACTCGACCCCCCCACATAGATCACGCCTAGACCCGAGTGGCAAGCACGCGCCGCGACGGCCTTATTAGTTACTGAGGTTTGGGAACGGCGAGACATTCAACTATGTGATATCCGACCAGGAGACGGGATTTATCATCGGCGAGCAGCCGGAGAGGGCGACGGGAATCGCCTGCGGCGCCGGCTGCGGCTCCGGCTGCGGCGCGGGGGCCGGGGTGGGTTCGGCGGCGCCGGTCCTGAGTTCGGCGAGCCGGCGCCGGGAGGGCAGCACGACGGCCGTGATCACTCCCAGGCCCAGAATCGCGGCGGCCACGGCGAAGGCCGTGGTGTAGCCGCGGGTGGCCGCGATCGCTGGCGCCAGTCGGCCGGTGTGGTGGGCGGCCAGGTAGCTGGCCGTGGCGGTCAGCGCGACGGTGCTCAGCGCGGACAGCCCGATCGACCCGCCGACCTGCTGCATCGTGTTGACCAGCGCCGAAGCCACGCCCGCGTCCTGGCGGCGGACGCCGGCGGTGGCGGTGTTGATGGTAACGGCGAAGATCACGCCGAAACCCAGGCCCATGACGATCACGGCGGGCAGGATGACGGCGGCGTAGCTGGCTGTCACGGTGAGCTGGGTTAGGTAGGCCATGGCGCCGGTGCTGAGCAGCATGCCGGAGGCGATCAGGGCCCGGGGGCCGACCCTGGGCAGCGCCACGATG
>Ga0209648_10003557_pt1 | contig 13104 bp, 10 predicted proteins | sample GraSoi2013_115cm_FD_185830 | JGI IMG/M metagenome (GOLD analysis project Ga0209648, IMG submission 185830) | Grasslands soil microbial communities from the Angelo Coastal Reserve, California, USA - Sample 9_17_2013_115cm (SPAdes) (version 2) | ecosystem: Environmental > Terrestrial > Soil >...
GGCAAAAGCAGCGTTTCGCGACGAGTCGCTGCGCTGCTTCGGTATTTGTATCTAGACAGCGGGGCGATGTACCGCGCACTGGCGGTGAAAGCGCTGCGCCGCGAAGTTGCACTGGAAAACGAGCCCCACCTCGAAGCTCTTGCGAGAGATACACACATCGAACTGAAGCCACCCACGCCGGAGCAGGAAGCGGCTGGTGCGAAGAACTGCGTCTTCCTTGACGGAGTGGACGTGACGCAGGAAATTCGTAGCGCGGAAGTGGCGCAGGCTGCGTCGCGGCTCGCGACGATTGCAAAAGTGCGCCAGGTGCTCGTTGCCGAACAGCAGCGCGCCGGCGCGGGCGGCGGGGTGGTGATGGAAGGGCGAGACATCGGGACCGTCGTGTTTCCCAAATCCGAGCTGAAGATTTTTCTGGATGCTTCGCCGGAAGTGCGCGCTGAACGCCGCTGGAAAGAGCACCAGGAAAAGGGCGAAAAGTTGACGCTCGCGGAAGTCTTCGACGAGGTGATCGAGCGGGATAAGCGCGATCGAGAACGCAAAGTTTCCCCGCTCGTGCGCGCGGCGGACGCGGTGCTGGTGGACAACACCGCGATGGGCATCGAAGAAACCGCGCGATTGATCGTCCTGCTGGCCCAGGAACGCGAAAAAGAATTGGCCGGAGCTGCGGGTCGAAATTCGTGACGCGAACATGCTTCGATGCTGCCGATTTCCGCAGAAGCGCGCCATTTGTCCCCAGTCCGACGCCAGGTACTTGAACATTAACAAGTTACCCGAAAAATCAGCCAAAAATGAGTGTTTTGAAAAATGGGGCTTGACAGAAAGTCGAACTCCGGTTACTTTAGAGATACCTCAGTCGTACGTCCCGGTCAACCGGGATCCTCACTGAGCGTGAAGAGCAGACGATGAGACACGAAGACAAAAGCCAAGACGGAATGACACCAAGGCGATCGGGTCTCGTGGACTGCTTGTTCGCGCGACTCTAAGCAAACCCGCCTAAGCCGTTTCGTTGCAAAGCGATCCACCGCGGGATTTGTGTTTCTTGCCGCAGGTGAGCTGCTCGAATCCTAGAGTTTTCGTTGTGGGAGAAGTGTTCCCGAAAGGAGGTGAACTTGCGAGACGTGCTGTTCCTCTGCCACGCGAAGCCGAAAGATGCGGAGCAGGCGGCCGTTTGGAAATACCTCGTTGAGAACACGCTCGGGCTTCCCGATACCTGGGAAGTTGCCTTGTCCGCAGGGAAGGACAAGCGCGAGAATTTCAGGCGGTGCCTGCCGCATCCTCCGGCAATTGATTCATCCGGCGCACCGGGGAACTCACTGCGCTTTTTTTGTGATAACTGAGATGGAAAAGTTGCTGATTGCTCAGGCTGGCGTGGACATCGAGCTCAAAAATTCCATGTTGGCCTTCGACTTCGACAGCCGGCTGATCAGCAACTCCATGGCCTCGACGGTCGACAGCGGGCTCAGAACCTTGCGCAGCACCCACACGCGGCTCAACTCATCCGGCGGCAGGAGCAGTTCGTCCTTACGGGTGCCGGAGCGCTGAATGTCGATGGCGGGGAAGACGCGCTTATCGGCGAGGCGGCGATCGAGATAGATTTCCATGTTGCCGGTGCCCTTGAACTCCTCGAAGATGACATCGTCCATGCGGCTGCCGGTGTCAATGAGCGCGGTAGCGATGATGGTGAGCGAGCCACCCTCCTCGACGTTGCGGGCGGCGGCGAAGAAGCGGCGCGGGCGCTGCAAGGCGTTGGCGTCGATACCGCCGGAGAGCACTTTGCCGGAAGGCGGAGTGACGGCGTTGTAGGCGCGCGCGAGGCGGGTGATGGAGTCGAGCAGCACGACCACGTCGCGCTTATGCTCGACCAGGCGCTTGGCCTTTTCGAGAACCATTTCGGCCACTTGGATATGGCGCTGCGGCGCTTCGTCAAAGGTCGAGCTGATGACCTCGCCCTTGACGGTGCGCTGCATGTCAGTGACTTCCTCGGGGCGCTCGTCGATGAGCAGCACGATGAGCGCGACTTCCGGATGATTGGTGGCAACGGCGTTGGCCATGGCTTGCAGCATCATGGTCTTGCCGGTGCGCGGGGGCGCATTGACCAGCCCGCGCTGGCCTTTGCCAACCGGGCAGAGAAGATCGAGAACGCGGCCGGTCATGTTTTCCTTGACCGTTTCCATTTTCAAGCGGCCCTGGGGGTAGAGGGGCGTCAGGTTGTCGAAAAAGATTTTGCTGCGCGCGACTTCCGGGTCTTCAAAATTGACGGCTTCGACTTTGATCAGCGCGAAATACCGTTCGCCGTCTTTCGGCGGGCGCACCTGGCCGGAGACGGTATCGCCGGTGCGCAGGTCGAACTTGCGGATCTGCGACGGCGAAACGTAGATATCGTCCGGGCCGGGGAGATAGTTGTACTCCGGAGCGCGCAGAAATCCGAATCCATCGGGGAGACACTCCAGCACGCCTTCCGAGAAGATCAGGCCATTCTTCTCGGTCTGCGCCCGGAGGATCTGGAAGATCAATTCCTGCTTGCGCATGCCGCTCGCGCCAGGAATGTTCAATTCCTTGGCGATCTTGGCGAGGTCGGTGATGTTCTTTTCCTTGAGCTCGGCAAGGCTGATGCTCATCTGATTGGTTCCTTCAATGCTGGTTTCTTTTGGCATATGTCCTTAGCGATGATGGTGAAAATTGACCCTGGGAATCCGGATTGTCTTTGAGGTGGCGCACCGCACTGGCGGATCAGCAAAAACCAGCCAGGATGCAGCAAACCATACTTTCTGCAACCGGAGGCAGCGCCGGGCCGCGGCCAACCCAAGAGTTCCTCAAGCGTTACTCCCAACACTTTGGAGTCAACTCGCGGGAAGGCCAAGCCCAAAACCACGCTGCTTAGTTGGTCAAACTCTTGTCTTTCTCGGCGCCGGCTACGAAAGGTTCCGCTACGGGCGCAACCGCGGCATGCTCGAGGGGCACGATGGGCCGCTCCAGCGCAATCTGCAGCACTTCATCCATGGTCTCGACAAAATGTGTTGCGAGACTGGAGAGGATATCCTGCGGGATTTCCGCTAGGTCCTTCTCATTGTCCTTCGGAAGCACTATGGTACGCAAGCCCATTCGGTGCGCGGCGAGGAGCTTCTCTTTAACACCACCGATCGGCAGGACCTTGCCGCGCAAGGTGATTTCGCCGGTCATAGTCACGTCGCAGCGCACGGGAATCTTGGTAAGCGCGCTTACGATGGAAGTGCAAATGGTGATACCCGCCGAAGGGCCATCTTTCGGAATGGCGCCCTCGGGAACGTGCACGTGAATGTCGATGTTGCGATAAAAATCCTTGGCCAGGCCAAATGCCGTGGAGCGCGACCGGATGTAACTCATGGCGGCTTGCGCGGACTCCTGCATGACTTCGCCGAGTTTGCCGGTTGGGGTCAAGCGGCCTTTGCCTTCCATTATAGCGGCTTCGGTAACAAGAACGGAACCGCCCACTTCGGTCCAGGCGAGGCCGGTCGTTAAGCCGATTTCATTGTGCTTTTCGAGCCAGAATTCGCGGTACTTCAATACTCCAAGGAATTCGCTGGCGTTGGCGGGCGTGATTTCCACGTTGCTGGCCGCGCCGTCGGTGACCACTTTGCGTGCCATTTTGCGGGCGATGTTCTGGATTTCGCGCTCCAGGCTCCGGACTCCCGCTTCGTGGGTGTAATGCCGGATGAGGTGAAGAAGGCCTTCGTCCGTAAACTTGAGGTTCTTGTCGGTAAGGCCGGTGGCTTCGCGCGCGCGCTTCACCAGGAACCGCTTGGCAATCTCCAGCTTTTCCTGCTCCGTATAGCCGGGGAGGCGCAGGATTTCCATGCGGTCCTGAAGCGGCTGCGGGATCGTATGCAGGACGTTGGCGGTGCACACGAACATGACTTTCGAAAGGTCGTACTCCACATCCAAATAGTGGTCGGTAAACGTACCGTTCAGTTCCGGGTCGAGCACTTCCATCAACGCCGCCGACGGGTCGCCGCGGAAGTCAGTGGACATCTTGTCGACTTCGTCCAGCACGAAGATCGGGTTCACCGTGCCGGCCTTCTTCATCATCTGGATGACCTGGCCGGGCAATGCTCCGATATACGTGCGGCGATGGCCGCGGATTTCCGCTTCATCGCGGACGCCGCCGAGGGAAACCCGGACAAACTTGCGCCCCGTCGCATGCCCGATGGACATCGCCAGGGAAGTCTTGCCCACGCCCGGAGGTCCGACGAAGCACAAAATCGACCCCTTGGGATTCTTGACCAGTTGGCGGACCGCCAAAAATTCCAGGATGCGCTCCTTGACCTTGTCAAGGCCATAGTGCTCTTCATTCAGGATTTTCTCCGCGGCCTTGATGTCGCGAATTTCTTTTGACTTCTTTTTCCAGGGCACCGCGAGCAGCCAATCCAGATAATTCCGGCTGACGGTGGACTCCGCGGACATCGGAGGCATGAGCTCCAGGCGTTTCAGCTCCTGAATGGCCTTCTCGTGGACTTCCTTGGACATCCCGGCGGTGTCGATCTTCTTTTTCAGCTCGTCGATTTCGCTCTTCTCGCCGCGTCCCAGCTCTTTCTGAATGGCTTTGAGCTTTTCGTTCAGGTAGTACTCTTTTTGCGCGCGCTCCATTTGGCGCTTCACGCGCGTATTGATGTTGCGGTCGACGTTCAGCTTTTCGAGCTCGATTTCCAGGAGGTCGCCAATGCGATTCAGCCGCTCGACGGGATCGACCGTTTCCAGCAAATCTTGCTTTTCATCCACCGGCAGCTGCAGGTTGGCGGCAATCGTATCCGAGAGGCGCGCTGGATCATCCACGCGTGCGGCCGCGATCATGGTGTCGTAATTCAGGCTCTGCGAAAGCTTGATGAACTGTTCGTAGAGCCCGGTGATCTTCTGGACGGTCTGCTCCACTTGCGGTGAGGGCTCGACGCGCGCGCCCAGCAGGCGGACCGTGGCGCGAAAGAAGCCTTCTTCCGTGGCGATGGACAGGGCCCGCGCCCGCTCCACGCCTTCCACGAGAACCTTGATATTGCCATCGGGAAGCTTGACACTTTGCACGATGTTGGCGAGCGTCCCGACGGCGTAGATTTCTTCCGGCTTGGGATCATCCACAGAAGCGTCGTGCTGCGTGGAAAGAAAGATCTTTTTGTCGCCGGCCAGCGCTTCTTCGAGCGCACGGACGCTCGCTTCGCGGCCCACGATAAAAGGGGTCATCTGCTGCGGGAAGATCACCATGTCCCGCACCGGCATCATCGGCACGCGCTTCATTTCCTGTTTTTCGCGAGTGAACATTCAGTCCCCTGGATGCAGTTCATGCGGCTCCGGGCATGGCCGCATAGTAAGGTTCAAGTCCGAGCGGCTTATCCAGCCTTCTCCAGCAAACTCCAATTGATCTCGCGGGTGCGGACCATGTCCGCCGTGACCACGAAGTCGCGCACCTTCCGCTGCATGGGAAGGTGATACATCAGTTCCAGCATGAGGTCTTCGAGGATCATACGCAAGCCGCGCGCGCCGACCTTGCGCTGAAGCGCCAACTCCGCGACGGTCTCCAGCGCGTCGTCCGTAAACCGCAAGCGCACGTTTTCGAATTCGAAGAGGCGCTGGTATTGCTTCAGAAGCGCGTTCTTCGGCTCCGTCAGTATTTTCACCAGCGCGCCCTTGTCGAGATCGTTCATCACGCCCGCCACCGGCAAGCGGCCCACAAATTCAGGGATCAGTCCGTAGCGAATCAAATCGCCGGGTTGCACCTGCTCCAGCACTTCGGTATTGCGGCGCTGCGGCGTCGCTGGCGTCGCGTCGGTGTGGAAGCCCAGCGAGCGGCGGCCCGCGCGCCTCTCGATGATCTTTTCCAGCCCGACAAACGCTCCACCGCAAATAAAAAGGATATTCGTCGTATCCACCGGCGTGAATTCCTGGTGCGGATGCTTGCGCCCGCCCTGCGGCGGCACATTGGCCACCGTGCCCTCGAGAATCTTCAACAACGCCTGCTGCACGCCTTCACCGGACACATCGCGAGTGATCGAAGGGTTCTCATCCTTCTTGGCGATCTTGTCGATCTCATCGATATATATGATGCCTTGCTGGGCCTTCTGGACGTCGCCGTCCGCCGCTTGCAGCAGCTTCAGAATGATGTTCTCGACGTCTTCGCCCACGTAGCCCGCTTCAGTGAGCGTGGTGGCATCGACGATGGCGAAAGGCACATCGAGCATGCGCGAGAGCGTCTGTGCCAGCAAAGTCTTGCCCGTCCCGGTGGGCCCGATCAACAGGATATTGGATTTGCTCAGTTCAATATCGCCCGGCTGCTTGTTCAGGAAAATCCGCTTGTAGTGGTTGTACACGGCGACCGCCAGCTTTTTCTTCGTGCGGTCCTGTCCGATGACGTAGCCATCCAGGAATTGCTTGATCTCCGGAGGGCGGGGAAGCCGCTTCGCCGGCGACGCGGTCTGTTCGCGCTTCTCGTCTTCCAGGATCGTTTGGCAAACGCCCACGCACTCGTTGCAGATGTACGCGCGCGGATAATCCGAAGGCGAGCTGATCAGCTTTTCGACCTGCTCCTGCGTTTTATGGCAGAAGGAGCAGCGCAACGGCTCGTCTGGATTGAATTTTTTCACTGGTATGAAGGCCTCGTCTCCGCTGGGCTTCGACGGAGTCTCTAACCACTATTCTAGGCCGATTGTTCCCCTGAACGGAAGAGAAAGTCGAAGGGTTGCTAACTTTTTGGAACGGCTGTGCATTTCCCGCTTCATGCCGCAAAGCACCCATGGCGCGTCATATTATCGATGCTTGAAAATAATCTCGTCGATCATCCCGTACTCCTTGGCCTGTTCGGGATTCATGATGTAGTCGCGCTCGACATCTTTCTCGATGCGCTCCACCGGCTGTCCGCTGTGCTTCGCCAGCAGCGTATTGATCGTCGTGCGCATGCGCAGAATCTCTTTCGCGTGCAAATCAATGTCCGTGGCCTGCCCGCCCAGCCCGGACATCCACGGCTGATGAATCAGAATGCGCGCATTGGGCAGCGCAAAGCGCTTCTTGGGAGCGCCGCCCGCGAGCAGCACCGCGGCGATCGACGCGGCCTGGCCGACGCACGTGGTGACCACGTCCGGCTTCACAAACTGCATGGTGTCGTAAATGGCGAATCCCGCCGTGATTGAGCCGCCCGGTGAATTGATGTACAGCTGGATGTCCCTCTCCGGGTCCTCCGCCTGCAGGAACAGCATTTGCGCCGTGGCCAGGTTGGCGACGTGGTCGTCAATCGGCGTTCCTATAAAAATGATGTGCTCCTTGAGGAGCCGGGAATAGATGTCGTACGCGCGTTCACCGCGGCTGGTCTGTTCCACCACCATCGGTACGAGCGTTGTTGCTCGGTAATTCGAATCGTCGAAATTTTTCATGAGGTGAATTTTGCTGCCGCTCGGCCGGAGTGATTCACTTTGCATCCGTCGCCGCATTCGCTGCCGCAACGGTCTTGATTTTGGCGTTCTGCGCGAGCCAATCGAGAGTCTTATCACTGCGCAGCTTAGCCTTCATCCTATCGAGCGCCCCTTGCTTTGTCAAACGCGCGCGAATCGCTTCCACCGATTCGTTGCCGTGGCCCGCCACGTGTTCCAGCTCATGCGTGACCTCTTCGTCCGTCACATCGATGCCTTCCACCGTTGCGAGGCGATCGATGATCAATTCGGCCTTCACATCGTCCTTGGCGCGCTCTTCCTGCCGCTTCCGCAGCGTCACCCAGTCCACGTTCACCGCCCGTGGATCGACGCCTTGCGCCGCCAGCGACCGCACCACGCGCTCCAGCCGCACGTCCATTTGATGCTCCACCAGCGCTTGGGGAACCGGAAAGTCGTGCAGTTTCACGATTTCGGCGAGCACCTTTTCGTGCAGCAATTCCTTGTGCTTGTGATCGCGCTGATGCTCCAGTCCTTCATGAACCTTCTTTTTCAGTTCGTCCAGCGTGGCTGCGTCGCTCACGTCCTTCGCAAAATCGTCATTCAGCTCGGGCAGCCTCTTCGTCTTGATGCCCAGCACCTCCACGGCATAATGATATTTCTTGCCCGCCAGCTTGGGATCCGGATAGTCCGCCGGATACTCCACGTCAAAATTCTTGTGATCGCCCGCGTTCGCGCCCTTCAAGTTCGTGTTGAACGGCTCCATCGTCTCTTCCGCGCCGATGTGACAGAGCACGCTGTCCGCTTGCAGCGGATCGCCTCCGCCTTCCGGCGTGCCCAGCAGTTTCACCTGCGCAAAGTCGCCGTCTTCGATCGCCCGGCCCTCGACGGGCGCAAACGTCGCCGCGCGCTCGCGCATCTCCTCCAGCGTTTTCGTCACGTCCTCGCCGGTGATGTCCATCGTAGGCATCTCGAGCTCCAGCCCTTTGTAATTGCCTAATTCGAATTCCGGCAGCACCTCGAAGACCGCGCGGAACTTCAGCGGCTGGCCCTCATTGAACTCCAGCTTCTCCACTTGGGGCTGTGAGACCGGCGTTAGTTTCTGCTCTGCCACCGCCTTTTCGACGCGCTCCGGCACCAGCGATTGCAAGACCTCTCCCTTGATGTCCTCCGCGAACTTCCTGCGGATCAGCGACACGGGCGCCTTGCCACGCCGGAATCCCGGCACGTTTGCCAGGCGCGCAAATTCCTTCGCCACGCTCTCCATCTTCTTCGTTACCTCTTCCGCGGGAATTTCCAATTCCAGCTCGCGGCGGCAGCTTGCTTCGGCCATGCAAAAGTCCTTTCCCGGACCACCATCACTTTAGTAAAGATGTCTTCGCTGGTCTCCAAGGTATGCGACCCGGCCTGAGGGTACGGACAAACCCGGCTTTCGTTTCAGACGAGGCCAGACAGGTGAGAACTCACCCCGCAACTCGAATTCTCAGTATAGGGGACGCCCAACGCACCGTCAAACATCGCCATCTGCGATGAGGTCAAGACTCATCTTCTTCTTTCACACAGGGGTTGTGTCGCGTGTACGGTCAAAACCTGCCGGGAATAGCATACGCGCCAGGAATGCGTTCATCCAGAGTTGCCATCTCGGCTGCGTGTGCCTTTGCCAGCCCGAGCAGATGGCCATCCGTAATCTGTTTCGGCCCTTTGACCCAGCGCGGCAGTTGCGCCAGCCCGAGACCGTCAGAAAGAAAGACAAAATGGAATTCATTGCTCGACTTCAATTGCGACAGCAAATCCTTTCCTTGGTCGATCGTAAAACCGTAAGGTTCCGCCTGCACCAGCGTTCGCAGAAATCTCAGTTCCGTCACAGCACACGTGATTAACTCGGACCGCCCAGCCCGTGCAGACTTGTTCAGCCACGACGCGACTCGTTCGTGAAACTCATGCTCGCTGACGCACAGAGCGACCAGAACGTTCACATCCAATAGATATTTCATGGAAAATCAGCAAGAATCTCCGCCACTTGCTTGCTTGTTAGTTTTGGAGCGCCCGGGCCAGCGGTCAGAACTGGAAGTCCCGTAAGAGGATCCTTGATAATCCTGCCCCTGCGAGACCTTTTCTTGCTCGGAATCAGGACGATGCGTTCGCCTTCGATTCGCGCCTCCAGGCGGTCTCCCGCGCGCAGATTCATCCTTCTCCGAATCGCCTGCGGCAACACCACCTGTCCTTTTGTCGAGATTCTGGTTGTCACGGTAAGACAATCTTACCGCCACCCGCCTGGAATCGCCAGTCTTTCTTTGAGATCATGACGATCTTTCGCTGAGTGTGATAAACCTACGAATGGGAGTGCCCTTTGAAAAACACCGCAATTCTCCTGCTGCAGTGCCCGGATCGCAAGGGTCTGGACGCGGCAATCGCGGATTTCATCCACTGGCATGGCGGCAACATTCTTCATTTCGAGCAACATCAGGCGGGCGAGGAGCGTTTCTATCTTGCCCGCGTTGAATGGGATCTCACCGGCTTCGAATTCGATCTCAAAGATTTTCCGAAATGGTTCGCTCCCATCGAGGAACAATTCTCGATCCGCTGGCGCATCACCACCTCAAGCTATCGCCCCCGCGTGGCCATCTTTGTTTCCAAATACGATCACTGCCTCGTCGATCTTCTCTACCGGCAGAGAATCGGCGAACTTGCTTGCGAGATTCCCCTCATCGTCAGTAATCACCCGGACGCCAAGCGCCATGCCGATTTTCACGGCATCCCGTATCACCTCGTCCCGGTGACCAAGGAAAATAAGCCCGAAGCCGAGCAACAAGAACTCGAGCTATTGCGCACGAACAACATCGACCTGATCGTGCTCGCGCGTTATATGCAGGTGCTCTCCGCGGATTTCATCAAACAGTATCCGCAGCGGATCATCAACATCCACCATTCGTTTTTGCCTGCTTTCATCGGCGCAAAGCCGCACCAGCAGGCGTTCGAGCGCGGCGTAAAGCTCATCGGCGCAACCGCGCATTACGTCACGGAAGTTCTCGACGATGGACCGATCATCGAGCAGGGCGTGGCGCGCATCTCGCACCGCGACAGATTGGAAGACCTTGTCGAAAAAGGCCGCGACATGGAGCGCGTTACTCTGTCCCGCGCCGTCCGCTGGCACATCGAGAATCGCATTCTTCTTTACGGCAACAAGACCGTTATTTTCGAGTGATATTTTTCAGCCGGCTACTCTCTAGTGCCGTTCCAACTAGTTCGAGCAAGTCCCTTCGAGGGGCTGCTCATTTCGTGTGCGCCATCTTCGACTCTTGGACTCTTTGACCCTTCGACTTTTGTACTTTGGCCTTAGTCCGCGGCGGCCGGACGATTGGCAGCGCCAGTCAAGTCGGCGTGGAGCAAACGATGGAAGAGGTGTTCGCCGGCTTCGCGCCGCACGGAGAGTCGCCCGGCCACGTATGCGCGTGACGCCAGCCCGCGCTGAACGGCGCCGCAGATGGCTTCGTCTTCCTCCTGCACTTTTTCGCTCACCTTGATGCTGGCTTGATTTTTTTTCAATGCTTTCTTGCTGATGTCCGCGAAGTAGTAGTCAAACACCACCGCGCATTTGTCCACGCCCATCGGCAGCACGAGATTCGTGTCCATCACGCCTTCGTACGCGTTGATCATGAAATTCGGATAGATCCACAGATAAAACGCGCGTCCCTGCCGTGTAGCCGCAACTCCTGATTCCTTCTTGGAGCCCGGGGACAGCGGGCTGGATTGCAGACAAGCGCGCTCGAAATTTTCGATCGTGTACTTCGTGTATTCGATGACGCTGCTCAGCCCTTTGTGCGCGTGCGGAACGTGATAGCCGCCGTCAAGATAATTGTCCACGTACACTTTCCAGTTGCAATCCAGCTTGTAAACGCGCCGGTCGAAATATTTCAACTTCTTTGCGAGCTGCAGCGGCGCGGCCAGCTCCAGAACCTTTCCGAGAAATTCCATGAGCGACGCGGCGCGGCCGTCCAGATTGACGAATACAAAACTCTCCCACGTGTCCACTTTGACCGGGACCAGACCATTTTTTGCGCGGTCGAAATTGCAGACGCCCTCGAACTCGACCATGCCTTTCAGCGCGCCATCGTTGCCGTAGGTCCAGCCGTGATACGGGCAGCGGAACTGCTTTGCGCAGCCCTCCGCCTCGGTCACCACGGCAGCCGCGTGATGCCGGCAAACGTTGTAGAACGCGCGCAACTGCCCGTCGTCGCCACGCGCAACAACGATCGGCTCTCCCGCCAAGTCAGCGGTGAAGAAGTTTCCCTTTTCCCGCACCTGATCGGCACGCCCCACGACCTGCCACGTTTTCGCAAACACACTCTGCTGTTCGAGCTCGTGGATGCCGGGATCGAAGTACCACGGTGAGGGAATCGTCCACGCATGATCCAGCGGATCATTCGGATTGTACAAATTAAGAAGGTCTCGAATGTTGCGCTCCATGAAACGCTCCCGGGTCAGCGATCCTCGCCCTGGGTCAGACGGGGTGTCGTGCTCATTTCATACTTCTCATACCCCGAAACGCGTTTCAAGAGAAGAGAGATTGGCAGGTATGCCGCGAAAAGTCCCGGACTGCGGCGGCTAATCGCAACTCGGATTATCGGCGAACGTACGGCCAACGAGCATGTTATTCAGAAACCTGCCGCAGCTCGAGATTTTCGTCAGCGCCGGATCATCCTGCAGGGCATTCGGGTCTATTGTTTCGGCCCCATTGAGAACTTCCCTATCCGCAAATACATCTCTTTCCCATTTCGCCAGGTGGGCAAACTGATTGCTGAGCAGTTGCAAAGCGTTGCGGTCCGCGTTGGTGGACGCCTCCACCGCTGCTTGCGCCAGGCTCGTCTCCGCCTGCTCGCGATACGTTTGAGCCCACGACCCGTCGACCGCGAATCCGTAGGTAATCATTGCCCTCAGTGCTCCCTTCCACTCTTTCATTTCCGCCAAGGCGACGATAGCTGCGCTGACAAATTCCTTGGATAATACGTCTGCAGTTTGCGGAGATGAAGGGTCAGAGTTCGCCCCGGGCGTTGTCAATACGATCTGCGTCGGCTCGACTGTCACCGTTCCGCGGGTGATCCGGGCCAGAGTCTCGATATCTACATAGAAGCGGCCTTCCGCCTGGAGCACTGTCACGCCCGTGTTTTTCCCGTTGACCAGCAATTTTTTACCGGACGGGCCTTGTGCGAATAGGACTGCCACAAAGGAGAAGGCCAATCCAAGCAACACCAGTCTTTGAAGATTACGGCGTCTGTTCATGTTCTACCTGCCTTGCGGCTTGTGTGTGGAGCATATTTCTCCCGAAATTCCGCCAGAGTCCCGTTAGAGGGGATGCCGCGTATATTTGATGCTCCAAAGCGCGGCTGGATAGAAGAGAAAAATGGGCCGCATAGTACCGGTAAGACGGCATGGGAGACAATGCGCCCCACGTCTGGAGTTTTGGGGCAAAGAGTGCGGGAGAATATGAAAAGAAAGGGGATAGGCGCTCTTTGCGTGCAAAGCGAGCGGCGGTTGCACTGCCGGGTCGCCGACGAGCGATTGGACGAGCTTGGACCAGGTGCCTTGAAGAGTTGGCCCTTGGCCATGTAAATAGTTGCGATGCACCGGGAAAGGAGGCTGCAGAGCCCGGCGACGCACTGCGAACCCCGGCTAAGAGGAAACTTTGCTTTCAGCGAAAATTGGTGCGGAAGGAGGGAGTTGA
>Ga0209648_10003558_pt1 | contig 13101 bp, 14 predicted proteins | sample GraSoi2013_115cm_FD_185830 | JGI IMG/M metagenome (GOLD analysis project Ga0209648, IMG submission 185830) | Grasslands soil microbial communities from the Angelo Coastal Reserve, California, USA - Sample 9_17_2013_115cm (SPAdes) (version 2) | ecosystem: Environmental > Terrestrial > Soil >...
AGGATTTCTCATTCGATATGAGGTCAAATCCGGAAAAGAGGCAGTGGCTGAGAGCTACCTCCAAGAAGCACTGTCAGCCGTCCAAAAGCAGTCAGGAACGATGGCCTGGTACGCGTTCCGTCTGGGACCCACGACGTTTGGCGTCTTCGATGTTTTCCCAAACGAGGAGAGTAGACAAGCCAACTTTGCTGACGGCGCGGCGCGAGTGAAGGAGAAAGATTCCGGCATGATCGAAGACACGTTCGTCATCGAGAAGTTCGACGTCCTTGCGGCCAGGCTTCCTGGGTAGTCGAGGCCAGGTGTCGAAGGAAACACGTCGTTTCCCCACTCACGAGATGCCATAACTGAAACGGTGGAGTTGACGATGAGAGCACCACCAATTCATGGAGCAAACGGAAGAGCCTTCGAAGTCGAGAATGCATTGCGCTTGTCTCAAGACTTTGCCTGGGTACTCTCAAGTTGCAGGTCAATCAGATGAGCGGCAATCGCCTGGAGTTGAAGCACCGGGGAAGCTGCGCCGAAGAGCGGGGCGGAAGTCAGCGCTCCATTGCACACCAGCAGAAGCTGATCGGCTAATTGCTCAGGATCGCGTGCCCCAGCCTGCCGGCTGAGCTGAGACAATCGCCGTCGTAACTCACGCTCATGGCCGAGTGCGCACTGACGGACAGGATGATCAGCTTCAGAGAATTCAGCCAGGGCATTCAAGAAGGCACAGCCACGAAACCCTGGCTGCATCAAGCGCCCCGTACAGGCCTCGAAGAACGCCAACAACTGCTCTCTGGGCGATCCTTCATGCTCTGCGATGACCTCATCAAACCAGTGCCACCAGAGACGATCTTCTTCCTCAAGATAGGCAGCAATTAAGTCATCTTTGGAGGGAAAATGCCGGTAGAGCGTGGCCTTTCCCACGCCCGATCGCTCCACAATCGTATCGACGCCAATCGCACGAATCCCTTCCTGATAAAACAAGGCGCTCGCCGTCTCCAGAAGACGCTGGCGTGCCGGTGAGTGTGCTGAGTATGTTGTTGTCATTGCTTCCTGCCTTTCGCTCTTGCAAGTCCACTGTATCTCTTGACACAGAACGGTTCTGTATCTCATTTTATCACGAGAATCCTCTTTCGGCAAGAGCGGGAGCAGAAGGAAGTCGAGCGGCCCACGGGAATTGTCGCACGAGGGAGCACCGGCGTGGGAGAGCACATCGTGGCCGCGTTGATTTGCTGGTCACTTTCCCACTGCCTTGACACGAGACAGAACTGTACTGTATACTTTACCATAGATACAGAACAGTTCTGTATCTATGGTAAAGAAGGAGAGAGCATGAACCAATCGATCACTCCCAAGCGCTTACACAACAAGAACGTGGTCGTCATCGGAGGCAGTAAAGGTGTGGGACGCGCCATTGTTGCCGCGGCTCACGCACAAGGCGCGCAGGTGCTCGCGGTCGCGCGGCAGGAAGAGCCGCTCAAGAAGCTCGTCGCCGCATTCTCAGCCGTGCAGATGCTCAGGCTTGACGCCACCGACGAAAGCGCTCCTGCAAAGGTGTTTGAAACACTTTCGCCAGACGTCCTGGTCGTCTGCGCAGGCGCCATCCCTCATACTGCACCGCTTCAGGAGCAGAGCTGGGAGCAGTTCTCGCGCAACTGGAATAGCGATGTCAAAATGTCGTTGCTCTTCTCTCAAGCCGCGCTGACCACACCGCTTGCTTCTGGGACGACGATCATCCTGATTTCCAGCGGTGCAGCCATCGGCGGCTCGCCGCTTTCAGGCGGCTACGCTGGCTCAAAGCGCACACAGATGTTCCTGGTGAATTACGCCCAAAAAGAATCTGATCGCCTGAATCTCGGTTTGCGGTTCCTCGCTCTTGCGCCGGGGGGCATCATGCCAAACACTGACCTTGGAAAAGCCGCTGTCGAGGCGTACGCTGCCTCTATCGGCATGGATGCCAAAGACTACATCAAGGGCATGGGAACATCGCAAACAACCGAGGATGTTGCAAACGCCGTGGTAGAGCTTGCAAGCAACCCCACGAGCAGAGCAGGAAATGTGTTCCTGGTTTCTGTTAAAGGAATTGAGACCTTGTCGTAGGCTCGTTGATTGACATGATTATTCGAAAGAGAGAACATGATGACTATCACTTACATCCCAACTCGGACAGAACTCGTGAATACCTCGCACGAGATTATACCCCTGCTTCAGGCACGCGCGAACTGGCACGAGCAGCATCGACGTCTGCATGACGAGACTATCGAGGCGCTGGCACAGGCTGGCATCTTCAAATTGCGCGTCCCCACACGCTATGGAGGCTACGAGTCCGACACCCGCACCCTGGTCGAGGTGCTTGCCGAACTCGGGCAAGGGGACGGCTCGACCGCGTGGGTGGCCTTTGTGTTGGTCGCCAACACGTGGCTGGTTGGCCTATTCCCCGACGCCGTTCAGGATGAGGTGTTCACGACGCCCGATGTCCGGGTGAGCGGGACCTTGAGTCCGACCGGCAAGGCGGAGCGCCGGGACGATGGCTTCGTCCTTAACGGCCAGTGGCACTTCCAGTCCGGTGCGTGGCACAGCCAGTGGAGCGTGATGGCGGCAATGTCTACCACAGAGGAAGGGAGACCGGCACCGGTCGCCGTGCTCATTCCGACGTCGGAGTTGGAGCTCCTTGATGACTGGGACACCGCAGGTCTCAGAGGGACCGGCAGCGTCAGCACCGTCGCTCGTGAGGTCTTCGTCCCTGCTGAACGCGTTCTCTCGGTTATGTCTCTGCTTGCCGGACAGTCTGCCTCTCAGCTGAATGCCGAAGCACCGATCTACCGGAGTCCCATGGCCCCAACCATCGCCGCAGCCGCCAGCGGGACCCCACTGGGCCTGGCTAAGGCGGCCATGACCAACTTTTTCCAGCGGCTCCCAGGGCGGGGCATCGCCTATACCACCTATGCCAAACAGGCCGAGGCACCCATCACGCACATGCAGGTGGCCGAAGCGGCGATGAAGATCGACGAGGCCGAGTTTCATGCGTCCCGCGCGGCGACTCTGGTGGATACCAAGGCCGAGAGCGGCGAGGCGTGGACGCTCGAAGAGCGCGCCCGCGTGCGTATGGACACAAGCATGGTGGCTCGGCTGGCCAGGGAGGCTATCGACATCCTGAATACGGCCAGTGGGGGATCGTCGATCTACAGTAGTGTGCCCATCCAGCGGATCGAACGGGATATTCAGGCCGCGAGCCTACAGGGCATGGTTCTTCCCAACACCAATCTTGAACTCTACGGGCGCATCCTCTGCGGCCTGGAACCCAACACCGTCTACATCTAAGCGCGTTCGTGCTGGCACGCGCGATCCTGGTTGTGCGTGCCAGGGAATGGAGAAATGGCAGCCAACCAGAAAGAAGCGTCAACACGGGCACAACCGTGTTGACCGGCATAGAATGGCGCAGGACGTAGGCTCCTGCGCCGTGATCGGAGGAAAAATGGAACCCTCTCCTGATAGAATCACTCAGGAACAGCATCGCCTTGTCGATCGAGAACGCTTTCGGAGTGTCATGGGCCACTTCGCCAGCGGAGTGACCGTCATCACAGCGCGACACGAGGGGATCGACTACGGCCTCACGGCCAGCGCCGTCTCTTCGCTCTCGCTCGACCCACCCATGCTGCTCATCTGTGTTAACCAGACATCGCACACCCGCGAGGCCATTGCCCTGTCTCAGGTCTTCGCGGTCAACATTTTGCGGGAGCATCAAAGCGCGCTGGCCCGCCACTTCGCCAGTTCTCGCCCGGACAAGTTCGACGACGTGAGCGTCTCGTATGGAGCACTCGGTGTTCCTCTCCTGGGCGACGCGTTGGCCACCATCGAGTGCCGCGTCACTGAGGAAGTGACGGGCGGAACCCACTCGGTGTTCCTGGCCGAAGTGGAGACGGCCCAGGCAGCAGATGGGATGCCGCTGACCTACTTTCGGGGAAGGATGGGCCGCTTCGCATTCATGAGCGTTGATGCGGGGGCATCTCTCTGGAGGTATATGCAATGGGAGGATGCCGCGTGACTGAAACGTCAACGTGTTTGACGACGGACCAGGAGCACCCCACAAACATATTGGAGGAAATACATGCTTGACCGGCTCGACCCACAAGCAAAAGTGCTTCTTGAACAGCTTGCGGCATCTACTGCCGAGGAACCACTGCCCCATCAGCCATTGAGCAGTGCAGAGCAGGTCGCTGCTGCACGTCTCGGTTATCATCAATTGGGGCTATTCAGAAAGAATGCAACTGACACCTTGACAGAAGAAGATTCCCCTGTTATTATGTGTATATACACATAATAACAGGGGAGAAAGATACTCATGAATCCACAGGATTCCGTCGCAGTGCGACGCTGTGTCTGTGCGGCACTTCGGCGCACGGATCGGGCCATCACCCAGTTCTACGACACGATCCTGGCAAAGAGTGGCGTGCCCATCACCCAATTCACGTTGCTGGCAACGCTGGCTTCGGCGGGCCCGATGGCCATCAACCGCTTCGCAGAGCTGCTGCTCATGGATCGGACCACATTGACGCGCAATCTCAGGCTCCTGGCCAGGCAAGCATGGGTGCGCATCGAGGAAGGCGAAGATCGAAGAACGCGCATCGTCTCACTCACCACCGAGGGGGAGCAGGCCCTGATGCGAGCATTGCCGCTCTGGAAGCAGGCACATGCCCACATGCTTCACGGTCTGGGCGAGCAGCAGGTGGACACGCTCCGCGCGGACCTCGCAGCAGTCGTGGCGCTCAGCCAGTAACACCATCTTTTTTTGTCCATGTACGTGTATATACACTATTCCTTTGCCCGTTGCATGTTGTTGTCGTCACACCAGAGCCTGGAACAAGAAGGAGTTTTCTCGCATGAATTCATCGCAACCCTATCGTGAACATCTGGTCCCACATCAGGGGTCCAACATCTACGTCCGCCATTACGCCGGGACTGGTCCCGCATTCGTGGTGATGCACGGCTTTCCCGACAATTTACACATCTACGATCGCTTCATTCCGGCCCTGCCTGGTCGCCAGGTCCTCACCTTCGACTTTCTCGGCTGGGGAGCCTCTGACAAGCCGACGGACCACGCCTATACTTCCAAACAGCAAGAGGGGGAACTGCACGCGGTACTCGATGCCTTGCAGATTGACCTGACGATCCCGGTGGCCCACGACGCCTCTGGCCCCGTGGCGATCAACTGGGCCCTGGACCACCCGCAACGCGTGTCCTCGCTCGTCTTACTCAACACGTACTATGGACAGGCACCCACCTTGCGCTTTCCCGAGTTCATCAGCCTCTTCGCTGATCCAGCCTATGCTGCACTGACCAGGGCCATGGCCCAGAACCCAAGCGTTGCCCAATGGCTTCTCGCCTGGCAGGGACGTCAGTTCGGCGATGATGAGCAGGTACTGGAAGCTCTCTTGCCGATCGTTGGGCCGCAGTTTGCTGGCACACCAAGCACCTTCCCCCCGTTCATCGGTCTGACCAGCGATCTGCATGCGACCCTGCAGGCCAATACGCGACGAATGCCAGACCTCAAGGCGTTTGCTCGTCCTGTGCGCATCATCTTCGGGGCAGAGGATCCCTATCTGAACCCCGGCGTGGCCCGCTCCTTGCACGAGGCCTTGCCGACGTCAGACCTCTGGCTCCTCCCGAAGAAGGGGCACTGGCCCCAACTGGGTGGGGCCTCTGAGGTGGCACAGCTGCTGCTCTCGCTGCCAGCAACTTCGCGAGCGTAAGGGCTCACCCTCCAAGGAGATGGCCACCAGCAGGTGAAAGTGTTCAACAGCGGATGTGCCATCTCCTGACACGAAGCCGTACGATGCTGGACAAGGGGGGACCGTCCTTGTGAAGGAAAAACCTTGCAACAAGCCATGAATCTGGGTACGCTTGAAGCAGCAGCAAATTCAGTGAAAAGTCGGGCAGAGGATGGTAGCATCTGCCTTCTTGTATGTAGAGTTGGACGGTATGAGAGAGCATACATGAATAATCACGAACGACGAACGACACACACAAAGGAGTAGCGAGGTGGCACAGAAGAGCACCAATGTTTCCATTCGAGACGCACTTGAGGGCGATCGGGAGGCGGCTCGCAAGGTGACGCTAGCCGCTTACGAGGAGTACGCGAAGAGTATGCCGCTATTCTTCTGGGAGGGCTACCGAAAGAATATGGTGGAGTCGCTTGATGAAAAGGGGCCAGCGCAGCATATGGTGGCGGAGTATGTGGGGAAAATCGTGGGCAGTGTGCTGCTCTATCCACCAGGGGCGAGCGCGTATGGGGCGGATGTTGACGAAAGTGCAGCTCTCCCAGAGATGCGGCTACTGGCAGTCAATCCGGCGATGCGCGGACAGGGGATTGGAACAGCGCTGACCCGTGAGTGTGTGCAGCGTGCACAACGTGCTGGTGCTTCAGCGTTGGGACTGCACACAACAGATCTGATGCAAACGGCCATACAGATGTATGAGCGCATGGGGTTTGTGCGCGCAACCGAACTCGATTTCCATCCTACTGAGAATACCGTTATGAAGGGGTATCGCCTCTCCCTGAGGCAAGGCTTCATGATTTGAAGGGACATCGACCTGCAACTTCAACACGATCACCGTCCATGTAGCGCAAAGTCATAGTTGTCTTGTTAGGAACAGGAAAACACGAAAGAGGCAAACAGAATGGAGATACTTGTCATCTTGGTTAGTATGCTGGTTGCATTCGATGTAGCTGCTTTTCTATGGGGCTTTAACAGTAGGGATAGTGTTGATTCTCCTGAATGGGAGAGGCGTCAGCATTGGCCAGCACCCTACTAAAGAAACCGCTGGTGAATTGATGCTTGGACAGGCTGGGTTTCGCTGTTCTTAGGACAACGAAACCCAGCCCTTGAACCCCTTTTTCCTCTACCCGCTAACGTTGGGAGGAAAACGCCTCCCGGCTCAGCGTGGCGACGAGACTAGCGAGAACAGCTATGACCAGGAACGGACCTGAAAAGCTCTTGAGAGGGGCCAGAACACCGACGTTATTAATGAGCGCCAGGACAGTCACCGCCAGCGCGACGCCTATCAGGATGACCATGTCACCAACGATGAAATTGTAGATGGCTTTGATGACCTTCACTGCATAACCTCCTTTGTTTGCTCGGCCGTGGGGGCCGGTTGATTCCCTATCTCCTGCGCCCGCTGTTGCTTTTTCACGCGTTTGAGCCAGACGGTGAGCAAGAAAGACGCGCCCAGGTAGATGGCGGCGAGGATGAGGATAAAGGCATCCGACAGCGGCCACACCACGCCAAATCCCTCACCTAACCAGAAGGTACCAAAGGTCGTCAGCATGATCCCGACGACGAACTTCAGCGTGTTTTCGGGCACGTTTGCCAGTGGTACACGCACGAGCGCACCCACCAGGATGACCAGCAGGCCAGCAGCGAGGGCGCCGAGCGCGGCAGAAGCAATACCGCTGGAGCGCGAGACGGTGCTTGTGGCCGCGCTCACCCCAAAGGTGATCACGATGAAGGCCACCTCGAGTCCTTCGAGCAAGACCGACTTGTAGGACAGCAGAAACCCGAAGAGGTCGAAACGGGACGAAGTGGCATCGACCCCGCCGCGAGCACGGAGTTGCGCCTGGGTTTCTTCGTAAATTGCCTGTTCATCGTGGCGTGCTTTCAAACCGGCATAGCGTAGAATGGCGTTCTTCAACCACTTCAATCCAAAGAGGAGCAAGAGCGTGCCGATGACTGTGCGAAGCACATCGAGAGGAACCCACTGGACAAGTGCGGTCCCCAGCGTCGCCACCAGCAGGGCAAGTGTCGCCGCGGCAGCTAGAGCGCCAAGCAGCGCACTTCGCCAGTTGACGGTGACGCCGACGACCAGGACGATGGTGAAGGCCTCCACAAACTCAACGGCGGAGGCGAAAAAAGCGGCAATAGCAACGACCCATTGCATAGAGAGACTCCTTTGTATAGCTGCTTTCGTCAAGTGGAGCAGCTTCTTGTCCTTGCTCCGTTGAAGCAAGGATGGCGCTATATAGCCTAAACCTTTGTATAGCGTACACGTGGGGCGTCAAGAAAAGCGTTGGCCGGGGCGTAAAAACGGGTGCAGTGAATTTATCAACAAACCATTTCTCACAGCCCGCTTCATGGTGTGACCTTGAGAGGGAAGTGGCATAGTTCCGGCAGCGTTATCCAGCGCAGCGTCGTGTCAGTTGGACAATCGTCTGCCGGGAATCCGTCGAAGGGACAAGCCGATGAGCGCGAACCTGCGTGGTCAGTCGGTGCTTAGCCGGTCGCGGGCCGTGGGAAGGAGGCGGCGCGCCCGAGGAGATAAGGAATCATCTGCCGATGGATCGGGCCGACAGCCGTCCAGAGCGGGTGTGCCAGGTGCCGCGTGTAGTACACGTTTGTGGTCAAGACTGCCGTCGAGCTTGCAACGCGCAGGATCAGTTGGGCGGTCATGAACGCCGAGCGCAGTTCGAGAAGGATCGCGTCGGGCGAAGTTTCAGCGATCCGCCAGCCGAGAATGTGATCGGACGATGGCCGTGGCCCGAGCCGGAGGCCCAGCACCCCCGCCACCCCAGCAGAAGGAACCAACGCAGTGGGCGCGGGGCACTCTCGAAGACGGCGCGCGCCCACTGCTCGGGTGTACGCGTATCCGTCCTGTCGGTCGGCACCTCGAACGCATCTCTGTAGTCCGGCGGGTTGTCAGTGGCTCGGGTCTCCAGAGCTGCTGCAACGCGATGCGCGTATCGAGTCTGCCTGCCTGTCCATGGTGTCCCTCCCTTCAAGAATTATCTTCATTCGGAATCAACGACTACTTTACCAGTTAAGACACTAACATCCGCCCTATCTTCGATTGCGTTCTCGCCTTAAGAGAATATATGGAAGATCTTAAGCGCTCCACCGGGGTTTGGGCAATGTCTACTAGGGGACCAGCAGTCTGAGGGAGCTTAAGCAGGCGCTCCGCATTCCCATGCGCGAACTTTTCTCTATCTTCCTTTGACAGCTGGGTATTATTCAGAAAGTCCATGGCCTCGAAGCTATCTCGCATTGGTTCGTCAACTGAGAACATATTATTGTCGATACCCAATGTGGTAAGTTACGTGGCCCCAAAATGCAGCGGCGCTGGTACTGCCCCCGTCAGCGAGGCGACGATTTCAAGTTTATCCTTGGCAGCTTTTCCTAGAATTCTGCTTTTTAGCGCAGAATACTGCTAGATAAAGCAGAAAAAGGAAGAGACCTGGTCCAGGGCGCGTTCACATGGCAATTGATGCGGGTAGAGTTTTTGCTCATAATTTTCTTTGTCATCGGTCGTGTCCTTGTGTTGGGTCAAGGCGGGCTTCAGGGATGATAGGTTGGAAGAGTTCGATAAGGTTACCTGATGGATCTTCTGCTAAAATCTGTTTTCCGCCAACACCGGTAACTATATTGTTTCTAAAGCGAACCCCCTCTTTGCGCAGTTTCTCGACCATGGCTTCCAAATCAGTGACTTCAATAGCAAACCTGTTCCAGCCACCCGGTTCGGGTTTGGTCCCATCAGGCATTGACTGACCTCCCCCACCTGTTGGATTCGGCGCGCTCAGAACAAGACGGAGATCACCTCGTGAGAGCATTGCAAACGCTGGAGCAGGGTGCATATCTTCATGAAAGCCAAGATGTTTCGTGTAGAACGCCATGGCGGCGTCAACATCATTAACTATGTAGCGAACCTGAACTTTAGCCATATTATTTCCTTTGTACTATTACATACGTATACAAGTTTTTCAAGCACTACTATCTTACGGAGAATTATCGGGAAGCAGTACTAGCAGGCAACATTTTTGCGAGATTTAACTGCCATGAAACGCCGTATTTATCGTCGAGCCAGCCGAACTTCTTGCTGACCCCGTAGTCGCCAAATGGCACCTTTACCTCGCCACCCTCAGATAGCGTTGTGTATAATGCATCTAACTCTTTTTCTGATTCGCACTGAACGAAAATCGACATTGCTGGCGTGAAGGTAAACTCATGTTTTAGAGCACTATCAAGAGCCATGAACTCCTGTCCGTTGAGAGAGAACGTGGCCTGTTTCACTGTTCCCTCAGGCTCTGATTCACCAGCTCCGTAGCGTTCTATTTTGATAAGCTTTGAATTCTTGAACAGAGAAACGTAAAGATTGATTGCCTCTTCGGCTTTTCCCTGCTGCTCCCCGACAAACATGAAACATGTGGTAAATGTTTGCATATGTTTTTTTACCTCCTTACATTAGTGTTCTCTCAATCCTTTCGGGAACGCATCAGCTATAGCATGTAACTCGATGTTCTGCTCAAGGAGCGCTTTTAACTCTGCAAGAACCCAGGTAAAGCCTCCTTTTGAATCAAGCGCATCTTTTACGACTTTATCTCCATCTCCCTTGAAGCCGGAGTTTGTAATACTGACATAGGTTGCGTCATTACCGTATGGAGTAAAGATCCATTCTACAGTAGTGGTAGAATCATAATTTCCCCATTCGATGAGTATTCTCTTCTGTCGTTCTATCTCTTTAACAGTTACTGGAACGGAAAGGTTGTACATTTCCCACATCCAAGTAACCTGTTTACCTGCTTCTAATTTTCCACTACTCTTGGTAAACCAAAATTTAGTAGTAATTTCCGGATTGATAAATGCCTCGAATACCTCCGCAACAGGTTTTCGAATAAGCATTTCTGCTTTGGCAACTGGGATATGCGTAAGTTGGAGAGTGTTCATAGTATCCTTTCATGCGATCATCAAGGCGCTTAAGCACCATCGGACAAGCGTTCTCATGTTGGTCACCCGATCAGTATAGTATGCTGAAAAGAAAAAAACTTCTCGAATCTTGCTCTTCTCTTGGAGCAAGAACAAGGTAGTTCAATACCATCCATCGAAGCTAAAAATAGCATCTTTGATGTGACTCCCTTCTCAGCCCGACTCCCCATGTTTGTCTTCAACCTGCGATGAGTTTGGGACCACATTGGTGTCCTATAAGTGAAATTTGTACTGTTCCCGGGAACAAACATTGAAAGGAAATGAACATATGAATACTGCATCGACATCCACACCTTTGTTAAAGAACAAGCGCGCCGTCATTTTTGGGGCAGGGGGTGCCGTTGGGACGGCTGTTGCCAAAGAGTTCGCGGCCCAAGGGGCCACCGTCTTTCTCTCGAGTCGTACACTCAACGCTGTTGAGCAGTTGGCTGCCGACATTCACCAAGACGGCGGCGTTGCCTACGCCGCGCAAGTAGATGCGCTTGATGAGCAGGCAGTGAACGCGTATCTCGATCGCGTGGCACAAGAGGGGGGAAGCATTGATATCCTCTTGAATGTGATGGGTCCACAGCCAAAAGACTATGGTAACGGGACAAACACTCTGGAACTCCCCCTTGAGCAGTTCCTGTTGCCGCTCTCCACCCTGGTCCCGTCACAATTCATCACGGCTCGTGCAGCCGCGCGACACATGGTACGGCAGCGCTCAGGTGTCATCCTCTTTGTCACAGCGGGCCTCGATATGACAAAGACGCCAAACGTCACTGCCATTGGCGCGGCCTTCGGCGCTATGGAATCGCTCTTGAGATGTCTTGCCACGGATCTGGGGCCTGCGGGAGTCAGAGTGGTTGGCATTCGTTCCGGGGCCATGGTAGAGACCAGAACCATACAGCAAGGGATTGAGCGTGTCGCAAACACGCTGGGGGTCTCGAAAGCGCAAGTTGTGTCGCAGTTTGAACAGGCAACACTTCTCAAGCGCCTCTCGACCGCTGCTGACACGGCACGTGTGGCTGCTTTTCTCGCCTCGGATGGGGCGCGAACCATCACCGGCGCTATTGTGAATGCTTCAAGCGGAAGAGTCATCGATTGATCTGCCCTACGTACAATCACAGAACAAACGCGGCATTGGACGCCCTTGGTGAGCAGCTTCTATCCCACAGAAGTTCTGTGATTGTACGTAGGAATCTAACCTTCGCCGGTTCTTCCTACAACCTTTTTCTGGCTCGCATGTCTTCGACAACCGTACGGAGCCTTTGTCTGGAATGAAGAAGGAAAACATGCTACAAGAATTTCAGGAAAATATGCTACAAGAATCTCGCGAAAAAGCGAGGCGAACCTGGGTCCTGGTGCTCGCGTCGCTGGCGTCATTTATGGTCGGGCTCGATGCGCTGGTCGTTACGACCGCGCTTTCCACGATCCGTCGGGACCTTGGCGTCTCCATCGAGGAGTTGGAGTGGACGGTGAACGCCTACATCCTGAGCTTCGCGGTGCTGCTCATCACGGCCGCGGCGCTGGGCGACCGGTTCGGGCGCCGGCGCATGTTCGTCGCTGGCCTCTTGCTGTTCGTGGTGGCGTCGGCGGCGTGCGCCCTCTCGCGCAACGCCGGCTGGCTGATAGCCGCACGCGCCGTCCAGGGGAGTGGCGCGGCGTTGGTGCTGCCGCTGGCGTTGACGCAGGTGAGCATGGCCTTCCAGCCGGAGCGGCGAGGGAGAGCACTGGGGATCTTTAGTGGCGTGACCGGGCTGGCCAACCTCGTCGGCCCGGTAGTGGGCGGTGCCATCGCCCAGGGCCTTGCCTGGCAGTGGATCTTCTGGCTCAACGTGCCGATCGGCTTGCTGGTCATTGCGCTCGTGACCAGTCGCATGCAGGAGAGCTTCGGGCCGCGCACGGCTCTCGACATCGGCGGCCTCCTCCTTGTGACGGGCGCGGCCCTCGGGCTTGTGTGGGGGCTGGTGCGTGGGAACAGTGCTGGCTGGGGCAGCTTTGAGGTAGTCGCAACACTCGTGGCTGGGGTTCTGCTTGCGGGAGCCTTCGTCGCCTGGGAGCGGCGCGCGAGGGCGCCGATGGTGCCGATGCGCTTCTTCCGCTCCCGCGCCTTCTCAGCGGGCAACACGGCGAACTTCTTGCTCTGCGCCTCGGTGTTCGGTACCGTGTTCTTTATGGCGCAGTTCCTGCAGACTGGGCAGGGCTACGGACCGCTGGGGGCCGGGCTGCGACTGCTCCCCTGGACCGCCACCCTGTTCGTGACCGAACCGATCGCCGGTGCCCTCGTCAACCGGGTCGGCGAGCGGCCACTCATCGCTGGCGGGCTGCTCCTGCAAGCCGTCGGGATGGCCTGGATTGGGCTGATCGCCGCGACCGGCCG
>Ga0209648_10003560_pt1 | contig 13098 bp, 14 predicted proteins | sample GraSoi2013_115cm_FD_185830 | JGI IMG/M metagenome (GOLD analysis project Ga0209648, IMG submission 185830) | Grasslands soil microbial communities from the Angelo Coastal Reserve, California, USA - Sample 9_17_2013_115cm (SPAdes) (version 2) | ecosystem: Environmental > Terrestrial > Soil >...
GCCGGGTCCGCTCGGCCTCGTCTTTGACCTCGCGCACCCGCATCGGCTGCACCGTGGCGTGGTCCCGGAGCTCGATCGCGAGGTTGGCGCGCAGGTTGTTCACCCACACGGGATTCGTCGGCGCCCCACCCACCGAGCCGACGAGGACGTAGTTCGCGCCGTCCTTGACGCGCATCAGCGGCGTCTTGCGAATCGCGCCGGTCTTGTTACCGGTGTGCGTCACGATGATCACCGGCAACCCGGTGTCGCGGAGCGTGGTGCCTTCCTTTCCACCGCTGCGCTCGTAGAGCTCGACCTGGTCGCGCACCCACTGCCTGGGGCTGGGAATATAGTCTGGCACGGTGATCTCCTCCTCCGGTTCAGGCGAGCCGATAGGCGCGTGAGACGTTCTCGCCAAGGATTCCCCGGCGCCCCGACTCGGTCATCGGCGCCACCAGCCCGCGCAGCTCCTCCAGGTACGAGCCGGGATGGTCGGGATGCGGATAGTCGCTCGCCCAGAAGAACTTGTCCTCGCCGACGTGCGGCATCAGCGCGGCGATCGTGCGCTCGTCCGGGTCCGCCGAGATGAAGCATTGCCGCTTGAAGTAGTACGACGGCTTCTCCTTCAGGCGCACGGTGGCGCCGAGCATGGTCCCGGTGAAGGTCGCATCCGCGCGATCGAGGAAATAGCCGATCCAGCCCGCCTGGGACTCGAGCACGACCACGCGCAGGCGCGGGAAACGCTCGAAGACGCCGAACTGGAAAAAGGTGGCGAACGCCTGTTGCACGCCCTGGCCGGCGAAGAGATTGAGGTACCAGACCGCCCAGCCGAACTTGTCGAAGCGATGGTGGACGTTGAATGCGAGGGGCTCGAACGTCGGATGCACGGCCAGCGGCACGTCGAGATCCTGCGCTGCGGCGAAGACCGCGTCGTGGTGCGGATCGCCGTGGGGCACGCGCGTGATGGTGAACGGACAGACGAAGGCGCCGCGGCAGCCGTCCTTCACCGCACGCTCGAGCTCGCGTGCGGCTTCCATTGGATCTCCGAGCGAGAGATGCGCGATGGGGATCAGCCGGCCGCCCGAGTCGCGGCAAAAGTCGGCGATCCAGCGGTTGTACGCGCGGCAGTAGGCGCTCGAGAGCTCGGCGTCGAACAGCTCGGCCTCCCACAGAAGACCGAGGGTGGGATAGAGCACGGCCTTCGCCATCCCCTCGCGATCGAGGAGCTGCACGCGCTCCTTCATGTCCATGGTTCCGAACGCGGCGCCGCCGAGATACGTCTCCGCCGCCGATGGACGGACGCCGCGGACGTCCTGGGGCGCGACTTCGCCGCGCAACGCGCGCTCGCGGAGCTCGCGCGCTTCGTCGACCCGCTTGCCCATCCCACCGAGGGTTGCGAGCTGGCCCGGCCGGGCGATCGTCGACGGCCGGCCGTCAATCAACAGGTGCTCAAAGCCGTCGGCGCCCACGCGGATGCGAAGCGCGCGGTCGCGATAGGCGGGCTCCAGGTAGGTCTCCCACAGATCCGGCGGTTCGAGGATGTGGCCGTCGCAGTCGATCACGAGCTCGGTCGTCATGGCGTCTTCCTCGCGAAGAGCGGATCTTCGGGGTACAGGACGGGCGTCCACTTGAGCCCGATGCGTGACAGATCGCGCGCGAGCACGTCCTCGCCTTCCGGTCGCACGCCGCGCTCGATCCACGCGACGAGCTCGTCGAACGCCTGCTCGCGCGTCTCCCCGTCGAAGCCGCAGTGACTGGGCGCGCGCATCACGCGCTGCACCAGCAGGTGGCCGGTCCCGGCCGCGATCGTGCGGCGCCGGTACGACTGCTCGAGGCTGAGCGGCACCCACGCGTCGCCGGTCTCGTGCAGCGTGATGAGCGGCACCGTCAGCCGGCCCGTCCGTTCCGAGTACACGGGGTTCAGGCTCGGTGAGCGGGCGTCCTTCGCCGGACGCACCCGGCGGACGCGCGCGTTGAGCTCGTCTTCGTTGAGACCGCGGCCGGGATCGATCCGGTACCGGATGTGGACCGTGCTGGCCGCACGTAGGCCGGGATTCGGCTCCTTCTCGAGGTCGCGGGAACGGTGCATCATGTTCAGGAGATAGCGCCGATGCAGACCTTGAACGCGCAGCGGTAGATCGTTGCCCGCCTGGTCGGCGCCCATCAGGTACTTCACGACGCTATCGAACTGTCGTCCGCGCGAGGTATAGGAGCCGGGCACGCCAAGCGCCGGCACCACGCGCTCGTTGAGGGTCCGTGCAAAGGTGTCCTTGTCGGGTGCATCGAGCAACGGCACCCCGGATATCAGCTCGGCCGCGGCGGTGTATGCCATCAGGTAGTCGGCGATGCTGATGCCATCGACGAGACCGCATTCCGCCAGACCACCCTGGTAGAGACCCGGCCGCAGCTCCAGCGACGCCGCGACGATGTGGCCCCCCATCGACTGGCCGTAGATGATCGTCCAGCGCGGCCGGCCGATCTCCGTCAGGAACAGCTCTCGGAGCGCGACCAGATCATCGATGAACAGGTGGGGCTGATACTCGCGCGCGCGATAGCCGGACGCAATCCATGCGTGACCTTGGTCGATGATGTGGCTCGAGATCGGCGGCGCGCTGGATGCCGTGCGCGAACACGACGAGACCGCCGCGCCAGTTCTCCGGCACGGCGATGAGATAGTCCGCGCCGCCGAGCACGCCGCTCCGGCTGATCGCCGCGCGCTGTGCCTCGGCCCGCGGTACGACGAGCGCTAGGACCAGCGCGAGCAGCGCGACGAGCCGCATGGCTTCCTCCCCGTGAATTCGTGACGTAGCATAGCCGACCGTGGCCTCCGTCGATACCACCGAACGTGTCCACCTGGGCGTCGCCAAGGCCCGCGCGTTGGCCGAGCGTGCCATGCGCGGGATCGGGTACGAGCCCGAGGAGGCGCGTATCCTCGCTGACCACGTGATCGATGCGGCCCTGTGCGGCTATGAGTACTCCGGCCTGCCGAAGCTCCTCAACGTCGCCGACTACCCCCGCTTCAAGGCGCCGCGCTGCCCGATGCGCGTCCTCAAGGAAACGAGCGTGTCGCTGCTCTTCGACGGTGGCAACCAGAACGGCATGCTGGGGATGTACTACGCGACGCGCGCCGTGATCGAGCGCGCGAACGCGCGTGGCTTCGCGCTCGTCGGCGTCAACAACCTCTGGATGAGCGGCCGCAGCGCCTATTACGTCGAGATGGCGGCGCGGGCGGGCTTGATCGGAATCCATACCGTGGCTGCGCCGCCGATGGTCGCCCCGCCGGGCGGCGCCAAGGCGGTCCTCGGCACCAATCCGATCGCCTTCGGCTTCCCGCTGGAGGGCGACCCGCTGGTCATCGATCTCGGGACCTCGGCCTTCATGGGTACCGATCTGCAGTTCCGGCAGCGTCTCGGCATCCCGCTGCCCGAGGGGGTGGCGATCGACGAGCGCGGTCGTCCCACCACGGACGCGGGCGCCGCGCGACGCGGCGCGATCCTGCCGTTCGGCGGGCACAAGGGCTACGCGCTGGCGCTCGCGATGCACGCGCTCGGCGTGAGCGCCGAGTACCTCTTCATCGCGTTCAAACCAGATCTCTTCACGCCCCTGGAAGACTATCGGCGCGCGCTGGGCGCGGAGATCGCCGCGATCAAGGCGACGCCGCGGCAGGACGGCGTCGACGAGATCCGCATTCCCGGCGAGCGCGCGTATCGCGAGCGCGCGCGCCTGGCGCGCGAGGGCATCGAGATCGACCGGCGCATCCACGACGCGCTCATTCAGCTCGCGGAGGGCACGCAATGACAGACGGCAAAGGGCCCCTGAACGGTATCCGCGTGATCGATCTGGGTCGCCACCAGGCAGGACCCCGCTGCGCCCAGGTGCTCGCTCGTTTGGGCGCGGAAGTCATCAAGATCGAGCGCCTGGGTGGCGAGGAAACTCGCTACCACGGGCCGTGGGTCCGCAAACAGAGCGCGTACTGGGTCCAGTACAACAGCGGCAAGAAGAGCCTGAGCATGGACTTGCGCAAAGAGGACGCGAAGGCGGCCTTGCGCAAGCTGATCAAGGTCTCCGATGTGCTCGTCCAGAACTTCCGTCCCGGGACCATCGACGAGATGGGCTTCGGGTATGACGTGCTGAAGACGCTGAACCACCGCATCATCATGGTCAATGTCTCGGCATACGGGCAGTTCGGTCCCTATCGCGACCAGATCGGCTACGACCCGATCGGCCAGACCATGTCCGGTATCGCCATGGTGACCGGCGAAGAGGGCATGCCGCCGATTCGCGCCGGGGTCCCCATCATCGACCGCACCACCGCGCTGCACTCCGCGATTGGAACTCTGGCCGCGCTCTTCGAGCGAAACATTTCTGGAGAGGGGCAGAGCATCGACGTCTGCCTGGCGGACTCCGGGTACAGCTTGACCGAGATCCCCATCACCGCCTACCACGGAGCCGGAACCGCGCCCCAGCGGGGCAGGTCGGATTCCGCTCCCAGTGGCATGTACGCCTGCAAGGACGGTTGGGTCTTGATCGTTGCCGGAGACCAGCACCACTGGCATCGAGTGTGCGCCGCCCTGGGCAAACCCGAGTGGCAGAACGATCCGCGCTTCACCACTCGCCGTGAGCGAAGCAAGCATGCGGAAGTCGTCAACGAGGCGATACGTGAGCTGATGCGCACCATGACGATGAAAGACGCCATCGCCCACTTCACGCACCACGACGTGGTCGCGGCTCCGGTGAACACCATTCCGCAGGCGGCCCAGGATTCCCATCCCTGGGAGCGGCGGGCGATGGTCGAGGTCCCCGATTTCCTGGCCGGGACCATTGCCGTGTCGGGTGACTTCTGGCACTTCAGCCGCACGCCGGCCGTTGTTGGCTCCACTCCAAAAGTGGGCGAGCACAACGAAGAGGTGCTGGGCAACCTGCTCGGCTATTCCAAGGAAGAGATCGCCGAGTTGTACGCCAAGGACGTGATCGGAAACTCGCACTCCTACGACACGCTTCCGGGCTGAAGCGGTTACTCCCTGTCGAGAGCGCCCCCGCGAGGAGTTTCCGCGCGCATGTCCATGGGGGTCGTACCGGGCGGGAGCGGCGGGCGCCGCACCAGGTCTTCGAAGGCGCGGCCGGCCTCGTAGTCGCGAATCAACTGCTCCGGGTCGAAGATGACGCCGATAGGATTCTCGGCGAAGTCCGGGCCCGTCAGATAGGCGTGTGCCTCGTCCATGGTGGCAAAGTTGTCGATCTGTAGCTCGACGCGCAGGCCGTCGGGGTCGCGATAGTACATGGACGTCGTCGGCCCGTGGTTGATGCAGCGGGCGGGCTCGATCCCGCTGGCCTTGAGCCGCCGGTAGGTCGCCAGGAGCTCGCCCAGACCGGTGTAGGTGTAGGCGATGTGGTGCACGCCGGCGGCCGCCGGATCTTGGGCCGGACTACCGGGGGTGTTGAGGACGGCCACTCGATGATGCTCGTCGTCGTAGGTCAGGAAGGCGATGAAATCGTTGCGGAAGGCCACACGCGCCTGTAGCACGGTGGCGTACCAGGCGATCACCGCGTCATAGTTGGCGGTCTTGAGGACGACGTGGGCGAATTTATCCGGGACGATCCGCTGCGAGGACGCCGGGAGCGTCCGGGTCGCGGTGGCCACTGTATTCATCGCGTCCTCCACGGGTTGGGGTGAGGCCCCGATTGTATCCGACCCTGCCGCGTCGTCTATGACGCGTCGGCCGGCACTTCGGCGAGCAGACGGCCGAAGGCCGGCAGGCGGTCGGCGCTGTCGAACGCGCGCAGCATCGCCCAGACCGACGCCTGATTCGTGGTCACCACGGGCTTACCGAATTCCCGCTCCCAGGAGGCGACCGACGACATCGTCGGGAAATTGCCCCCCGGCACCACGAAGACTTCGATCTCCGGCCGATCGATCCGGGCGAATGCATCGCGCGCGTTCTGCGGGCCGAGCTTTCCGATCGCATACGCGTCGGTCGCGCCGAATCCTTCGAGCGCGATCGTCTCGAGCCCGTGTGTTGTCGCGAAATAGCGGGCGGCACGTTCGTTGACCGCCTCCGAATAGGGCGACACGATGGCGACGCGGCGCGCTCCGAGGGCCCGAACGGCGCGGCCGACCGCCTGCGCCGACGTGATCGCCGGGACACCGGCTCCGGCACTCATCCGCTTCGTGACGACGTCGTCGTAGTCCTCGGCAAACAGACTGGCCGACGTCTGGGCCAGGATCACCATCTCGACCTTGGCCGTCCCCAGCAAGCGCGACTGATACTCGATGTCCTCGTCTCGGCTCGGCGAGAAACTCCCGCCGCCGCTCGACATGAGGCGCCCGACGTGCGCCTGGTAGGTCGCCGGCAGGAGCCGGCATTCCATCTCGACCGTCGTGTTCGTGGAAGGAATCAGCACGCCGAAATGTCGGGTCATGGTCAGCGAGTATAATCGCGCGACCGTCCATCTCCCAGGAGGCTCCATGGCCCGCATACCGCTCGTCACCAGCCGAGACCAGATCGCCGCAAAAGAACAGCCCGCGTATGACGCCTTCATGCAGAGCCGAGCGGGCCGGCCCAACGTCGGCCCGTACTCGCTCCTCGCGCACATGCCCGAGATGGCGCAACGACTGGAGGCCCTGCGGCTCTACCTGCGCGACGAGGCCAGCCTGCCGCAGAAGCTGCAAGAGCTGGTCATGATCTCCGTGGCCGCGGAGATGGGCTGCGCCTTCATCTGGTACGCTCACGCCGCTCCGGCCCGGAAGGCCGGAGTCCGCGACGACGTCGTGGACAACATGCGCGAGAAGCGTGCGCCGACCAATCTGGATCCGGAGGAGCAAACCGTGGTGGACTTCACGCGCGAGCTTCTGCAGCACCGCAAGGTCAGCCGGGCCACGTTCGATGCCGCCACGGCCCGCTTCGGGCAGCGTGGGACGATGACCCTGACGAACCTGATCGCCTGCTATGGCGTGCTGGCGTACAACATGAACACCTATGAGCTGGAGGCCCCGGCGCATCCGACGGAAAAGGCCCTGCCATGAGAGACGACACGCACTGGATCGGCATCTGGACGGCGGCGCCTGCGCCGGCTGAAGGCGCCGCCTTCAGCAACCATACGCTGCGGATGATCCCGCGGGTCAGCATCGGTGGCAGCCGGCTGCGCGTGCGCATCTCGAACGCCTATGGCACCCGCCCCCTGGCGATCGGCGCGGCCTGCGTTGGCCTGCGCAGCACGGGTCCGGCGATAGCGCCGGGCTCCAACCGGCGACTCACCTTCGGCGGCGACACCAGGGCGACGATCGCCGCCGGCGCGCTCGTCGTCAGCGATCCGGTCGAGCTGGGCTTCGCGCCATTGTCGGACCTTGCCGTCAGCGTTCACCTGCCGGGTGATCTGCCGGCGAGCTTCGGGATCACCGGGCGCTATGCGCGGCAGACCAACTACGTATCGCCGCCAGGAGATTTCACGGCCGACGAGGTCATGCCGGTCGGCCGCCTCACCGACGACTGGTTTTTTGTCTGCGGCATCGACGTCGTCGCGCCGCAGCCGACCGGCGCCATCGTCGCGCTCGGCGACTCGCTGACTGACGCCAACATTTCGACCCACGACGGCCACCACAGCTGGCCCTCGCAGCTGGCGCGCCGGCTCGTGGCGCGGCAGAGCGGGCGGCCGATGGCGGTGATGAACCAGGGGCTCGGCGGCAACCGCATCCTGCACGACATCCGCGGCGACAGCGGCCTGCGCCGCTTCGACCGCGACGTGCTGGCCCAGCCCGGCGTCACCCATACGATCATCATGCTCGGCACCAATGATCTGCGGAACCGTTGGGGCAAGCCCGAAGAAGACGTCACCGCCCCGCAGATGATCGCCGGGCTGAAGCAATTCGCCGTGCGCGGCCAGGCGCGCGGGATCAGGGTCATCGGCGGCACGCTGACGCCATTCGAAAACGAGACCTTCCTGCCCGGCGCCTGGAATCCGAAGCGCGAGGCGATCCGCCAGGAGGTCAACGCGTGGCTGCGGAAGAGCGACGCCTTCGACGCGATCGTCGATTTCGACCAGGCCCTGCGCGATCCCGACCATCCGACCCGGATGCTGCCGATCTACGATTGCGGCGACCACCTTCACCCGAGCGACCTGGGTTACCGCACGATGGGCGACGCCATCGATCTCTCGCTGTTCCACTGAGGCGGACCAAGGCATGGCACGACTGAGCGGGAAGATCGCCGCCGTCACCGGCGGGGCGTCCGGTATCGGTGAGGCCACCGTGCGACGGTTCGTGGCGGAGGGGGCCAAGGTGGTGTTCGCCGACCGCGACGTCGATCGCGGCAAGCGCGTGGCGGCGGAGATCGGAGCCAGCGCGCTCTTCGTGGAAGCGCACATGGAGCGCGAGGCCGAGGCCGCGGCCTTCGTCCAGCAAGCCGCGGACCGCTTCGGGCGACTCGACGTCCTCGTCAACAACGCCGGGATCCGGATGTATCACACGGTGGTCGAGGCCAGCGCCGAGAGCTGGGACGAGATCCTGGGCGTGAACCTCAAGGGGTACGCGTTCTGCGCGAAGGCGGCGATCCCGCTCATCCGTCAGGGCGGCGGCGGGAGCATCGTCAACGTCGCGTCGGTCCGGTCGGTGACGAGCGTGGGCAAGACGACGCAGTACGACACCACCAAGGCCGCGGTGGCCGGGCTCACGCGGGGAATGGCGGTGGATCACGCGGCCGACCGGATCCGGGTGAACGCCGTCTGTCCCGGGCCCATCTTCACGCCCTTTCATGAGAAGCGCACCCGCGAGCTGGGTCGAACGCTCGAGCAGTACCGGGAGGACGCCGCCAAGAGCACCATACTGAAGCGGCCGGGCACGCCCGAGGAAGTCGCCGCGTGCATCGTGTTTCTCGCGTCGGACGACGCGTCGTTCGTGACCGGCACGCTCCTGTTCGTCGATGGCGGCCAGACGGCGATGTGAGGGTCAGCCCTTCGCGATGGTCCGGATCACCGCGGTGTAGTAGTTGTCCCGATAGCCCGCCGCCACCGTGCGCTCCATGAGGCGGCGCGTGGTGTTCGCCTGCTCCAGCGTCAGCCCCGCCGATTCGGCGAGGGCGAGAGCGTAGGAGAGGTCCTTGACGATGTAGCTGGTCGGGAACGCGCCCTGGGTGGGATGCGAATCGGGCAGCAGAGACCGCATTCCGTGATTGCGCAGCACGAAGCTGTCGGCGGAGCCCTTCGTCAGCGTCTCGAAGAGAACGCGGGGATCCACGGCGCCCGAGGCGCGCGCCACCGCCAGGGCCTCGGCGAGGGCGACGACGGTCTGGGCCACCACCATGTTGTTCATCAGCTTGACCGCCTGCCCCGCGCCCACCGGCCCGCAGTGAGTGATCTCGCTGCCCATGCACGCCAGATACGGCTTCAGCCGCTCGAACACCGCGGTGTCGCCGCCCACCATGATCGACAGCGTGCCGTCCTTCGCCGCCTGGGCGGTACGCGCCACCGGCGCGTCGGCAAAGTCCGCGCCCCGGGCGGCGAACGCCTGGCCCAGGTCGCGCGCCAGCGCCACCGGCGTCGTGCTCATGTCCACCACTGTGTGGCCCGAGCGCACGCGAGCGACGAGGCCGTCGGGCCCCAGACCGACCGCGCGCACCTGCGGCTCGCCGGGCAGGCACATGAAGACGATCTCCGCGCGCGCCGCCACGTCGGCAGCGGAGCCGGCGCCCGCCACGCCGTCGCCCGCGAGCGCGGCGAGCGGCTCGGCGCGCTGGTCGAACGCCACCGCCGCCGCTCCGGATTTTCTCGCGAGGTTGCGGCACATGGCCTCGCCCATCACCCCGAGCCCGATGAATCCGAGCGTCGTCGCCATCGTCGTCCTCCTCCCGCCCCACGTACCGCGTCGGCCACGGGCCTGTCAAGCGAGACGCCGTGTGACTCGGCTACACTACGCGACACATGAGTATCCGGGGCCGGGTCGCCATCGTCGGGGTCGGCGAGACCGCCTACTACAAGCACGGCCGCGCGCGGGAGTCCGAGTTCGCGCTGGCGCTGCGCGCGATCCTGTCGGCCTGCGAGGATGCGGGCATCGACCCGCGCCAGGTGGACGGCTTCGCGTCCTACAGCAACGACCGCAACGATCCCTCGCGGCTGGCCGCCGCGCTCGGCCTGCCCGAGCTGCGCTTCTCGAACATGCAGTGGGGCGGGGGCGGCGGCGGCGGCTCGGCCGCCGTGGGCAACGCCGCGGCCGCGGTCGCGGCCGGCTACGCCGACTGCGTCGTGGTCTTCCGGGCGCTCGCGCAGGGCCAGTTCCAGCGCTTCGGCTCAGCACCGCCCGGCGGCACGGTGTCGGGCGAAGCGGCCCTGACCTTCCCCTACGGATTGATCTCACCCGCCCAGCGCTTCGCGATGCGGGTCATGCGCTTCATGCACGAGCACGGCGTGCGACCCGAGGCGCAGCGGCCCATCGCGCTCGCCTCCTACCATCACGCGCAGTCGAACCCGCGCGCGGTCATGCACGGCCGGCCCCTGAGCGCAGAGGCCTACGACGCCTCACGCTTCATCGTGGAGCCCTTCCGGCTCTACGACTGCTGCATGGAGAACGACGGCGCCGCCGCGCTGGTGCTCGTGTCGGCCGAGCGCGCGCGCGACCTGCGCCGGCCGGCCGCGTACCTCCTGGGCGTGGCCCAGGGCTCGGAGTATCGCAACGCGGCCCGTGGCCACAACGCGCCCACCTACGCGAGCGCGAGCTTCACCACGGTGGCCCCGCATCTCTGGGAGATGGCCGGCCTCGGCGCCAAGGACGTGGACGTGGTCCAGAGCTACGAGAACTTCACCGGCGGTGTCCTCATGAGCCTGGTGGAGCACGGCTTCTTCGCTCCCGAGGAGGCGAACGAGTTCCTGACCTTCGACAACCTCATCGCGCCGCGCGGGCGGCTGCCACTGAACACCAGCGGCGGCAACCTCGCCGAGTGCTACATGCACGGGCTCGAGCTGCAGATCGAGGCGGTGCGCCAGCTTCGTGGCCAGTCGACCAGCCAGGTGGAAGACGCTCGGGTCGGCCTCGTGATCTCGGGGCCCATGGTCACGCCGGTCTCCAGCATGCTGCTCGGCACCGAGGACACGCTGTGAGCGTCCTTCCTGCCGGCATGCCGCGGCCGGTGCCGGAGGCGGACCAGCTCGACGCGCCCTACTGGGAGGGCACGCGCGGCGGCGAGCTGCGCGTGCAGCGCTGCCGCGGCTGCCGCGGATTCCAGTGGGGGCCGGAGTGGATCTGCCACCGCTGCCTCGCCTTCGATCTCGAGTGGGTGGCGGTGGCGCCGCGCGGCCGCATCTATTCGTGGGAGCGCGCCTGGCACCCGGTGCATCCGGCGCTGCGGGATCACGGACCGTACGTCGTCGTACTGGTCGAGCTGCCCGAGGCCGGCCACGTGCGCATGATCGGCAACCTAATAGGAGACCCGATGCAGGAGGTCACGATCGGCGCGTCGGTGGCGGCGGTGTTCGAGCCCCACGACGACGCCACGCCTGCCTTCACGCTCGTGCAGTGGAAAGGGTAGTGCGAGCCGCAGCCCGTTCGACGGGCGAGGCGAGCCTGCGAGAGGAGCGCGCCATGACCCGGATCGACGTCGTCGTCAACGAACCCAACCGGTGGCGGCTCGAGACTCCTGGCCACACGGGCTGGGCCCGCACGGCACGCCCAGGCGATCAGCGGAAGTACTTCATGGTCTCGGCGGATTGCCACGCCAACGAGCCCCACGATCTCTGGGCCACCCGCATCGAGGAGAAGTACCGGCATCGCGTGCCCAAGGTCATCACCGACGAGAACGGGGTGAAGTGGCGCGTCTCCGAGGGTTATCGCCCGGATCGCCTGCGCACCGACGCCCTCGACGGCGAGGACGGTCTGCGCCAGCGGGTCGGCGCCGATCCCGTCGAGCGCCTGCGCCACATGGACGAGGACGGCATCGACATCGAGGTGATCTTCCCCAACAAGGGCCTCGCCATGTGGGCGACTCCGGACCCCGTCTTCGCGATGGCTCAGTGCCGTGTCTACAACGACTGGGCGCACGAAATATTTAGCCCCTTCCGCAACCGCATCGCGCCCGCGGCGGCGCTTGCCACCGGCGACCTCGAGGGCTCGATCGCGGAAGTGAAGCGCGTGGCCACCCTGGGCTTTCAGCTGCTGACGCTGCCCTGCAAGCCGATCTGGGGCGGGCACGACGTGGACCACCCGAACTACAATCTGCCGATGTTCGACCCACTGTGGACGGTGATCCAGGACGCGAACCTGCCCGTCACCTTCCACGTCTCCACCGGACGCGATCCGCGCGCGTCGCGCGGCAACGGCGGCGCGGTGATCAACTACGTGTCGCATTCGCTCTCGCCCACCATCGAGCCCGTGGCCAACCTGTGCGCCTCCGGCGTGTTCGAGCGCTTCCCTCGCCTGCGCGTGGCCACCATCGAGGCGGGCATCGGCTGGATCCCGTGGTTCCTCGGCGCTACCGCGAGCACTGCTGGGCCTCGTTCCAGGAGGATCCCGCCGGCCTCGCGCTGGCCGAGCCGATGGGGCTCGCCGACCGTTTCATGTGGGGCAACGACTATCCGCATCACGAGGGCACGTGGCCACACTCGGCCGAGGCCATCGAGCGCACCATGGGCCACCTCTCGGAGACGGCGCGCGCGAACGTGCTCGGCCTGAACGCCGCGCGCTTCTTCGGCTTCGAGGCGCCGGCCACATGAGCGTGGTGGATGCCGACGGCCACGTCCTCGAGCCGGCCGACACCTGGCTGAAGTACCTCGATCCGGACTATCGGGACCGCGCGATCCGCATCGCCCAGGACGAGCACGGCTACGAGGTGCTGCTGATCGACGGCCAGCCGCTCAAGACGCTTCGCGGCCAGCTCGGCGCGCTCGGCGGGATCGACATGGACACCGCCAAGCTCTTGACCCGCGGGCAAATCACCTATGCGGAAGGCAGCCCGCCGGGCGCCTACGATCCCGCCGCGCGGCTCTCGGTCATGGACGCGGAGGGCATCGACGCCGTCCTCCTCTACCCGACGATCGGGATCTGCTGGGAAGGGCACGTCACGGACGGCGCCCTCGCGACCGCGTACACGCGCGCCTACAACCGCTGGCTCGCCGAGTTCTGCCGCGCCGACCCCACGC
>Ga0209648_10003561_pt1 | contig 13097 bp, 14 predicted proteins | sample GraSoi2013_115cm_FD_185830 | JGI IMG/M metagenome (GOLD analysis project Ga0209648, IMG submission 185830) | Grasslands soil microbial communities from the Angelo Coastal Reserve, California, USA - Sample 9_17_2013_115cm (SPAdes) (version 2) | ecosystem: Environmental > Terrestrial > Soil >...
GCGCCCATAACTTCGACCAGTTCCGTGTTGCCCGTGAAGCACTGAATGCCCAGCGGAATGTTCTTTTGCTCTAGCATGGTTAAGACTTTGTTGCCTTCATAGAACATTGTTTGCTCCTTTCAAAAGTTTCTTGAACGTTTTGCTTCCACCATCGCTTTCTTCTATTCCTTCGAATACTTGGGGTACAGGAAAGCCAGAGTCAGGCGCATGGTCCAGGACGGACTGCCTTTTGGATGCACGGCGTTGGCGAAGAATTCCACCTTCCAATTGACGGGCTGACTCCCGAGTTTTTGCACTCTTCCAGGACCGCCACCGAAGGGCACGGTCCAGACGTTGCCGCTCGGGGCATTCCAGTTGGCGGTAATGATCGGCGCTGAGGTGACATACCATCCCTTTTTCAGGTTGCGGGTAATGAAGTACTGATCCAGCATCTGGTTGACGGACGGGCGGCTTCCTGAGCCGGCCACCGACCAGACATTATTCACAAGATTGACGATCGTCCATTTACCCGGCTGCACCACCACCACAGCGGACGGCCCCATGCTGAACTTGCCTTGCCCGAGGACGTGGTCAGTGGCCGTAGGAATCGCGAACGCTGGGCCGATACCCCACACTAGTTTTCCAGGATGACGCGGCGAGAAGAAGAAATCGGGCGCCATGTCACCAAAACCGTATTCCCCTCCGGTGTTCTGGTTTGGGGAGGGCTGCCACACCAACGGCTGGACGATGCGCACGATCACCTTCCAGTAGCTGCTGATGTTGACGGGGATCACCGGTTGAATGTTGAACACGTTCTGCGTGCGGTTAAACGGCCCGGAGTCGAAGTTGGTGTTGTTCTGCAGAGGAACGAGGATAAGGCTGGCAACCGGATTCTGCACGTCTTTCTGCAGTTTTGCGTCGGCAGTCTCTGGCGCGCTTTGCGGGTCGGATGCCGTCGTATCCTGCGCCACCACTGGGGTGGAAAGGAAGAAGAGAATCGCTAAGATCAAAACGTTCTTTTGAACGCGAATAAAAGCAGCCATCTATACCTCCCGCAGCCTTTGGCCTTGAACGTCAGCAGTTCGACTCACTAAGATCTTCAGCATGCGTCTTTTTCGTCGCAGTTGGATAAAGCAAGGCAAAGGCCAAACTGATGGAGTCGTAACTCAATGCGTTTTCAGCAGGAGACGAACACCATGGAAGTGGAACAGTTGAAATTGTTGAAAGGCAGGTTCAACCCGAAAACGTTGGTAGCAGCAAAGAGAGGACGGGCAGTTACCGAATCAGACATACTGTTTCGGATTGATGCCGAACTTTTCCATTGTTCGTCGATCTCGCGCGACGTGCGCTGTCGCTTCCGAGGATTGCGGCGACCCCAACCTCACCAATCTGCCCTCTGCTACTGCTGCCATCCGCCACCGAGGGCCAGGCCTACGCCATCCTGCATTGCACCGTGCTGAGGATTTGGACACCGAATCGGTCTGAAGGTTGCCAATCGGACCGCTGTCGTGGCAGAGATATTTGATTATGTATTCTTTAAATTACGCAGAATTTCCGCAATGCTTTTGAGTTCCGTCATCTGTTCATCCTGCAATTTGGCAAGATAAGTGAGCGTCTGGTGGTCAACCTCCGCTTTGGCCTCATTTTGCGCTTGGGTCTTGTTTTGACTGCGCTGCAGCGCCGGCAATGCCCACCACTGGATCCAGCTGCTAGAAATTACGCCAAGAGTGATTTTAACGGTGTCTGACGCGTTCAGTGTGAGCAGGGGAACGATTAAAGCTATGTCAAAGAAAATTACTGAGGCGAGGAGGTGGTTGGTGATCCACTCTAAAACAATGTCGTTATAATACAGAAGCCTATTATCGCGGCGCCCACGATTTTTGGCTTCCTGAATTAATTCTTTAGGATTTTTCACATGGGCATGATTATCCATGCCGTTACAGACTTCGAAGGTGGGCGCTGCAATGACCTCGCTACTGCGCCGTTTCGTCCCCTCTAGATGCCGAGGTCCTTCATCTTTCATATTCGCGGTGTCGGCGCTTCCAGCCATCCAGGCCTCCCTCACGAAAACTCCCCCTTTCGTTCAGGGAACGTTTGGCAAGACTTAATTCGACCTCGCTCGTCTTATCCGGCTCGCAGTATGTTCATCAGTTGACCAATGTCTTCCAACTTTTCCAAGTTAAGTATCATGTCTAAAGATCGATCGATCTCATCCTTTTTTAGAATTGGCTGAGCCAATTCCTTATAAGTTCTTATGACGTCATCCTTTGAGGGTTCCGATGGTTTCGTTACTTCTTTGGAGTACACCTTCCCGTTCTGGAGGCGGATGGTAACAGGAACGTGAAATGCGGCATCTAAACCGGGCGACCACTCAGAATGGAAGATCACCTTCACTTTAGCGCGAGCGTCACGATAGCGTTGGCTTGATACGCTCGAATCTGTAAGAGCTGGCAACCACACGTCTCTGTCGAGTATCGCAACACCTAGCACACCCTCGAAACTGAACCTTGCCTCGTGCCCGTTAGTGGGTTCAGAGTATTGCATCATAGACTGAGTAGCTTTATTTACCTCTACCTCGACGGTTTCTATTTCTTCGTATGAAATGCCATTGTCTTTCACCAATTGCAATGTGGCATCTATCCCACCATGCGCGAGGTAACAGCACGGATATTTCTTGATGTGGGTTCCAGGAGGAACTATGGCAGAGGCTTCCGTTAGATCACGCGTCATGCGGCTAAAGTCTGCACCACCTGGGCCGGCGAACTGGTCACAGAACCCCTGAGGCGCCTCAAGCATCGCGGAATTTGCGGTCACACCGTTGGCAGCGTATTCCGCAGCTTGAACGGCCGAAAAAGCAGGAACCCCCAATTGCAGATAATGAGAAAAATTCTCCTGGGGGTTCACCCCACCCGCATTCCCCAGGGCAATACCCAGAGCTGCCCTTGCAGTGTCAACGTCCAGGCCCAGGATCTTACAAGCTGCGGACACGGCTCCAACGTGATTGAATGGCAGGACCCATCCTCTGGAGGACGCTGCAGCAATAGCTCCATTCCAGACTCTTGCTTGAATTTCAAACCCGAGAACGATGCTTTCTATGACTTTCCAACCCGGAGCCTTCAACTTCTCGCCCAATGCCAGAGCCGCGGCTATGTCTTGAGAGATGTTCGGTCCTGCTGTCCCTACCGCCTCTAGCTCTGGAGCATGGTCGAGGACGGCATTGGCGTACGCTGCATAAGCAGTGGCCGTTCTGAACTTGCCTCCGATGACAGAAGCTTCACCCCTGGCACCAACACCCTTGATACGGTCCAGGACGATTTTGCCAAGGGGACTTGTGCCTCCCCCCAGAGCCGCCCTTGCGAAATCCAACACCAACTCTTTTGCTCTTTCTCTAGCTGCTTCGGACAAATGAGAATAGTCTGTGTCAACCAAGAACTGAACTAATTGTTCGGTAGTCCCGGTCTTTGATTGAGCTGATTGTGCGGTCGTTGCCATCTTCATTCTCCCTTCTCAGTTGGCTATTGACGCTTTACAAAGAACTACTCCCTGCCCTGGCCGATACCTTCCGTACAAATTTCTCAGGGAACTCTGGAACGCTGCTCGCCCGGACAGCGTTGCTTCCCGCGTGTGACAAGCAAAAAACACCTATCTCATGACGAATACTTCTTCTGCACGCTGTCGAGGTCAACCGGAGTGACGTAGAGCGGTTTCACCACAGCAATTCCTCCCCGGCCGGCCGGAACGCTTCGGATGTAGCCCTGACCTCGCCATCCAGATGGTGTAAAGGAACTTGCCGAGGTGAGAGTCGTCACCTCGGCATTGCCTTTGGTGACGTCCTACGATCTCCCGGAGACAGCAGCGCGGCCGCTACGCTTCAGATGGTAGCCCTGCTTCGCCATCCGGATGGTGTAGACGAACTTGCCCGCGGTGAGATAGAGCAGATTTCCATCGGCGCCGTAGCCGAATGCGGCGTTGGTCGGCCAGTATGCGTTCGACGAATGCGCCTTACCGGTCGGGATAGTGGCGAGCACCTTGCCCTCCGGCGAGTAGACAAAGAGCGCGGGATCCGGTTCATGCACCGCGACGTAGAGGTTGCCGTCGACATCGACCGTCATGCCGTCGCCGCCGTCGTTGGGGAACCAGTCGATCAGCACGCGGCGATTGCTGACCGTGCCGTCGGGCGCGAGCGCGTAGGCAAGCAACGCAGTCAGCCCCCTCTGCGAGGTTTCGCCTTTCTCCATCCGGTACTGGTCAAGCGAGCCGTTGTCGTTCGCAATCACGTAAAGCGTCTTCTGATCGGGGGACACACAGATCCCGTTCGGCTTGCCCGCGTCGGTGATAATGCGCGTCACCTTGCCGTCCGGGTCGATTCGGTACACCCCCATGATCGGTTGTTCTATCGCCTCGTAACCGAAGTAGCGCGGGTCGGTGAAGTAGATGCGCCCGTTCTCGTCGATCGTGAGATCATTGGGCCCGTTGTAGGGCCGGCCGCCATACAGCCCGGCCAGGATGTAGTTCTTGCCCGTTTTCATATCGATCTTGCTGACACGACGACCGCCGAAATCATTGCCTTCGGCGATGATGAGATTGCCTTCGGCATCGAATTTCGTCCCGGCTGCCTGCCCGCTTGGCGAGCGAAAAATGGTTGCCTGTCTGGTCTTTGGGTCCAATCTCCAGATGTTGCCGGCCCCCGGGTACTTGCCCGAAGGATCCTTGCACAATGGGGTAAACGTGATATCGCAGAAATAAACCATGCCGTCGTCGGGGCTCACTGAGATGCCCTCGGTGAGAAAGCAGGCTCCATCGAACACGCGTTCGAGCTTGGCGCCCGCCGGCAGCACGCTCGGGTCGCCGGTCGGCAACGGAAATCCAAACTCAGACATCTTTTCCTCAACTGTTTGTTCAGAACCCATGAAAAGTCTCCTTTCTGAATTACAATGTGCAACTTCCGTAGTTGAATGCAGGCAATCGCAGTGCCAAAGCAGTCATACTCTTCGAAACGGATAAATTCAGCGAAATGAAGCGGATCATCGCGGAAGAGTGAGCAAGAGGTGTTGTGTGTTTAAAGTGTTGATGCCTCTTCAACACCACCCATCGGGAAACGATTGCTGCGGGAAGGTCAATGTGTTTGCAGCAGGAGACGAACACCATGGAGGTGGAATAGTTGAAATTGTTGAAAGGCAGGTTCGACCCGAAAACGTTGGTAGCAGGAAGAAAGGATGGGCAGTTATCTAATCAGACATACTGTTTCGGATAGATGCCGAACTTTCTTATGCGGGAGACGAGAGTGTTGCGATTGATGCCCATGCGTGCGGCAGCTCCAGTAGCGCCACCGACGCGTCCCTTGCTTTCGGCAAGTGCGCGCACGATCTCTTCCCGCTGCTTCTTGGCATAGTCGTCAGCAACACTTTTGTTTTGCTTCAGAGCATCCACGGCCTTTTTCAGAAATCGGGCAAGGCCTTCTGGATCCTGCTCCGCCGCGCCATGTGTTGGCTGGTCCGTGTTTGATTTGTGTAGCTCTTCGAGCGGCGCCTCCAACGACCTGCCGCGCGTCAGGATCACCGCGCGTTCGATAAAATTTTCCAGTTCCCTGATGTTTCCAGGCCAATCCCACGCTGTGAGTCCCTTCATCACAGCCGCGGGAATCGCTTCGATATTCTTTTCCATTTGTTTGGCGAACCTCTGGACGAAATAACTCACCAGTTGTGGAATGTCTTCCTTACGTTCCCGCAAAGGCGGTATCCGGATGGGAAACACATGCAAGCGGTAGTACAAATCACTGCGAAATTCCCTGTTCGCGACCATCTCTTCGAGATCGCAATTCGTCGCGGCAACCAGCCGGACGTTGACTTTTCGCGTGACGGTGGTGCCCAAGCGCTCGAATTCACGCTCCTGGAGAACCCGCAGGAGCTTGGGCTGGATCTCAATTGGGATGTCTCCCACCTCATCCAAGAACAGAGTGCCTTTGTCGGCAAGTTCGAAACGGCCGATTTTTTGTGCAATCGCTCCGGTAAAGGCTCCTCGCTCGTGGCCAAAGAGTTCGCTTTCCAGCAGATCAAAAGGGATAGCGGCGCAGTTCAGTTTGATGTAAGGACGTCCACAACGCGGGCTGACGTTGTGAATCGCATGCGCGATGAGCTCCTTGCCTGTGCCTGTCTCACCCTGAATCAATACAGTAGAAGACGTGGGCCCCACGCGTCCTACCTGCTCCAGCACGGCTTCCAACGCAGGACTGTTGCCAACAATCTGCTCGAACGGGCGGTCCTTATCCTCCAACCCGCTCAAGCCTGCTCTTTCGAAGCCTCCCACAACTACCTCCTAGAAACCTGGCCCGGAAAAGATTCATACCCACTCAAGTTCCCAGAGCCATTCGTACCCTTTCCAACAGGATTCCGTCGTCAAATGGCTTGGTTAGGAATTCAACTGCCCCGGCTCGCATGGTTTGCAGGCGCACCTTGTCGTCACCATGTGCGGTGATGAAAATCGTCGGAATCGGGCAATCCTCGGCCTTGAGCTTCGCCAGTAATTCCAGACCAGACATCCCCGGCATTCGGACATCCGCGACGAGGCACCCAACATCCCGTAATTTGCCAGACTTCAGGAAGTCCTCGGCCGTACCGAAGGAAACCACGTCTAGCCCGGCGACTTTCAGCAGGCGTTGCAGACTCGCCCGGAGCAACTCATCATCATCAACAACGGCAACCAATTTTGTCTTCTCCAAGAGAATCATACCCCCGAGAAACCTATCTACCTCGCGCTCGGAAATGACGCAATTATAAGTTCTTATAGGTCGCTTCATATACGTATAGGGACGGGAGAGGGAGGCGCCGACGCTAGGAAGGACGGCGTACGATCGCTTGTGTTCAGTACAGGCGCTATCCGTTGGCCGGAAGCTTCAGCTTTTCCGCCATTCTCCCCAATTCAGCAGGGGAGCCGGCCTGCATTTTGCGCATGACGTTTCCACGATGGATGGCGGCTGTGATTTCTCTCGTCCCGAGTTTTGAGGCGATCTGCTTCGTCAGCATGCCGGAGCCCAGAAGTGCCATTACCTCGCGTTCGCGGGCGGTTAAGCTCCTGTACCGTTCCTGCAAAACGCCAATCTCTTTCTGGTGTTGCCGCGCGACTTGGTCGCGCTGCAGCGCCTGCTCAATGGCATCCAGAAGGTCCTGATCCCGGAACGGCTTGGTCAGAAACTCTACGGCACCCGATTTCATGGCTTTCACAGTCATCGGAACATCTGCGTGGGCAGTGATGAAGATGATCGGAATATTGACGCCTGCATTAATCAAGTTCCTCTGGACGTCAAGTCCACTCATTCCAGGAAGTCGGATATCCAAAACAAGGCAACTAGGACCGTGTGGGATCTTCCGCTGCAGGAAATCCTGCGCGTTCGCAAATACCTCTGCCTGCAAACCGACCGTTTTCAGCAGGCGCCGCATTGATGCGCGCACATCCGCATCGTCATCGACGATAAATACGGTACGCTCCGTGGGGGTATTCATGCGCGCGCTGCTGCCTGGTACGGCAGCGTGAATCGAAACGTAGCGCCCGGTCCGGAATTCGGGGTGGCCCAGATACGGCCACCATGCGACTCCACAATCGAACGGCTGATCGCTAAGCCCATGCCAGTACCTTGTGGCTTTGTCGTGAAAAATGCGTCGAAAATCTGATCCGCCTTTTCAGGAGGAAGTCCTACTCCATTGTCGCTAACGGAGATCAACACTTGGCCATCCTGGTCCAGTTCCGACTTGACGATAAGTTCTCCTCCCGAGTCCTTCATTGCCTCGATGCCGTTGAGCATGAGGTTCATCAATACCTGCTGCAGTTGTACGCGATCCGCCGTAATTTTGGGAAGTTCGGGGGCCAAGTCAATGCGCATCGCAAGTAACTGCTTATTTGCTTCTCCAAGCAGCAGTACGTGTATTTCACGGATTATCTCATTCACATCAACCAATTCTCGTCGCGGAGTATCCTTTTTCGACAGCGAGCGGACGTGATCGATGATTTCTGCCGTTCGCCTGGCGCAAGCAATCATGGCGGAGCTAGCCTCGCGGGCTTCCACGATATCGGGCCGGTCAAGATCCAGCAATCGCAAGCAAGCCTGGGCATTGTTCACCGCCGCGGTAACCGGCTGCTTGATCTCGTGAGCCAAGGACGCAACCAGCTCTCCCATCAGACTGACCCGGTTCATGTGCGCGAGCTCCGCCTCCAATTGGCGTAGCCTCTCTCGTTCTTGCTCGGCGCGCTTGCGTTCCGTAATGTCCATAGTCGTTCCGACGACCTCGACGACTTCTCCTGAATCATTGAGTACCGTCCGTCGTAGAGTCCGGACATGCTTGACGGGGCCGTCGGTCAACAAGACTCTGTATTCAAATGCATGCTCTGTCCCTTCGCAAGAGGCCTGTAAGCTTTGAGCTCTAACCATGGCGCGATCATCGGGGTATATCCGTTGTATAAATGTTTCAATACTCGGGATTCCTTCGGCCGGATCGAGCCCGAAGATTCTGTAGATTTCATCCGAGCAATAGACCATCCGGTCCGAATGTGGATCCCACGCCCAGCTGCCTGTTTTCGTGAGCTCCTGGGCCTCGGCCAAGTAAGCCTCACTCCGCTTCAATGCCTGCTCGGCGCGTTTGCGATCTTCGATGTCAGTTAGGACGCCGTGCCATTTAACAATGTTCCCGCGTTTATCGCATAACGGCGCAATGCGGACGAGAAACCAGCGATATTCGCCGTCGACGGCACGGCGCAGTCTCACCTCGTTCTCGAATGGCTTCCTGGCCGCGGCCGCAGCGCGGAATTTTTCAACGTGCGAATCGATGTCCTCCGGGTGAACAGCACGTCTCCAACCTCCGGAATCGGTTTCGGCAACGGACAGGCCGCTGTATTCCCGCCATTGGTTAGTAAGATAAGTATGGGACCCATCGGGCAGAAGCACTCCTGCCATCGCCGGCATGTTCTCAACTAGATCGCGTAATTCTTTTTCGGTCCGACGCAAGGCTTCACCGCCTCGTTATCAGAATTCTCCGGTTACGTCGCTGAGCAGATTCCTCGGGAATCAGTGAATCATACCGCGTTCTGCGATCCACGTACTCCGTCAAACCATGCAATACAGGTGTCAGTTTTTTTGACACCTATGTCGTTTGTGTCCGCATAAGTGCTTGATTGGCAGGGACCCCGGCTCAGCATGCCTCTGCATGCGTTGGCATCGCGCTTGCTCTTCTAGCTCAACGGGAAGGAAACATAGGAGCAGACGATGTCAGCCGCGGGAATGATTTCATTGAATTGGCGGAGGGGCGGTAACGCTTCATCCGACGATCTCTGCGTTGTGAGTGACGAGACGCTTGTGGCAGCCGCGAAGAACGGTCACAGCGGTGCCTTCGATGATCTGTACAAACGTCATGCGGAAAAGATGTTCCGCATTACTTATCGCATTACACGAAATCGCGAGGACGCCGAGGACGCAGTCCAGGAATGCTTCCTTAAAGTATTCCTTCACTTGAAGAATTTTGACGGAAGGTCACGATTTTCCACTTGGCTGACACGCATCGCAATGAATGCCGCGCTGATGAAACTGCGCAAGAATCACGCGTCCCGAGAAGTTTCAATAGACCGGTCCGTAGAGACGAGCGAGCTCTGCTCGGAGCACCAATCGTCAGACGTTTCTCCGAATCCGGAAGAGCGCTGTACGAAGAGCGAGCGGGAAGCAATTCTGAGAGATGCTATCGCGAAGCTGCGGCCAAGGATTCGGAAAGCACTCGAGATTCACAAGCTGCAGGAACGTTCTTTAGAAGAAACAGCAGATGTTCTTGGGACTTCTGTCACAGCGGTAAAAGCACGCGTGTTTCACGCGAGAGCCGCGTTACGAAGGACGCCGCGGCTGCGATCCCTGCTTCCGTCGATTTGGGCAAATCGCGACCCAGTTTCACACCTGGCTCGATAAAAGTCCAACAGGCCGAACGGCGCTACTAGCCAGCGTTTGTATGGAGAACGGTTCTTCTAGAGGAGGTGCGATCATGAAACAGCCGTCCGTTCTTGAATGGTATCGCATCCTTAGAGCGCACCACCTGTTGACGATATTCCAAGCGATCCGCTACGCCCTGTGGCTGGCACGCTAGGTGCCTTTCGTGGGGCGCTCAAGTTTGCGTAAACGGCCTGGATGCCGTTGCACCTTGGCGACCGGCAATTTTAATCCTCAAGAGAAGTGAGACTTGGATGCATAGTCGGCGATTCGTAGAATTGAGCCCGCCAGGATTCAACTACAGTCGAAAACGGACGATTTTCATGCTGGATTCTGCCAACGTAGCCACGTAAGGCCACTCGCACGATAGTTCGCCACTGTGCTCCGGAGTGGGAGGCCCATGTTCGTACTACCCCTGCTTCGCGAAAATAAAACTCCGGGTTGTCCAATTCAGAGGGTTCTCGAAAATGACTTTGTCGTCGTTACAGGCACAGGCACCGCGCGTGATTTTATCCGGGTTCTCACCGTCGAACTGCATTGAAAAGACAAAAGAGAAAACCGGCTTGCCAGACTTGCCAATTAAGGGCCCCGTGAAAACAGCTAAGTGATTGTGGCGCTTTGCCTTAGCTTATTTTCCCCACTGTTCGCAACGAGGAGGCCGAGGGTTCGAATCCCTTCTCGTCCACCAGATTCTAGAGTACTTACACTATTCTTGAAAACCGTGCGGTCGTCGTTATGCCAGTCAACGAGCGCGCCGCGAAAACCAAGCGATTGCAGCAGCGTACTTTAGCTGGGGAGCGCCTCGTTAACTGCGAGTATGTCCTCCCGCCTTGGGCCCACGATCCTCGCCTCCGACAACTCCGCCCTTTACTTCTAACTACTCACGTTTCCAATAAATCGCGGAATCTGCTTCTCGCTCGAAGCTATCCCGAATGGCATGAAAACTTTGGATTCTTGCACGGTTCGTGACACTTGGCGCGCCTGTTTTTGGCGACTGCGCCTTGGGAAATCCATACTCCTTCGTTCAGTGCTTCAGGACGACGCTTTCGCCGTGAGCATACTGTTGAGGATTGGCATCCATGGCGCCGCAGCCATCCCGGTAACGCGGTAGAACTTTCCTTTCGGCCCTGGCATCACTAGTGATGAGGAAGGATGAAGAGGACCGGCAACTGCGACCGGTTGCCCAGCAGAACGGATGCAGTATTCATCGTCGGCGAAGAGCTTCCTGGGAGACATGCCTTTGCTGACGCGATCAGTGAAATCTTTGAGGGGTCGAAAACCCGTGAATATCGCAGGAAAGGAAGTTATTTCATGAACCGGCGGGGATTTTTGCAGCTCATTGGCGCTACCGGCGCTGCGGCGCTGACGGCCTCCAGCAATCGAATCAATTCTGTTTTGGGGACTTTATCGAGTCCGGCTCAACTCGTTCGATTCCCGGAAAAAGCAGAGATGATCTTGCTCACCGACCGGCCGCCGCAGTTGGAAACTCCGCTCCACTATTTTCGACAGGACCTCACGCCGAACGAAGCTTTCTTCGTTCGGTGGCACCTCGAAGGGATCCCGACTTCCGTGGACCTTCGAACATTTCGGCTCAATGTCACCGGCCACGTTCGGCAGCCTTCGCAGCTAAGCATGGATGAACTTCGATCGCAGTTCGAGCCAATCTCCATCATCGCCGTCAATCAATGTTCCGGCAATTCTCGCAGTTTCTTCGAGCCTCGCGTTCCCGGCGGTCAGTGGAAGCATGGCGCAGTCGGCAATGCCAAATGGACCGGCGTTTCCGTGAAGTCGGTTTTGGATCGTGCCCAAGTGAAGCCAGGCGCCGTGGATGTCTCATTCAATGGGCTTGACGTGCCGCCACTGCCTTCTGTGGCTGACTTCGTGAAGGCCCTTGCGATCGACCACGCGCGGGATGGCGAGGTAATGATCGCCTACGCCATGAATGACCACGCGCTGCCGATGGTGAACGGCTTTCCTCTGCGCCTCGTTGTACCTGGTTGGTATGGAACTTATTGGGTGAAAGCTCTCAGTGATATCACCGTGTTACCTGAGGCATTCAGCAATTTCTGGACGGACAAAGCGTATCGCATCCCCAGCGGACCAAATGGCACCGAGTCTCCAAAGGACATGGCGAAGGACACAGTTCCCATCAATCGATTCAACGTGCGCTCCATATTCGTTCGTCCCGAACCCGATGACACCTTGCATCCCGGAATGCCGGCTGAGATGGAGGGTATTGCTTTCGACTCCGGTCACGGGATTCGACGAGTGGAGGTGTCGACGGACGGCGGGGGCACTTGGACGGATGCTCGACTGGACCCGGAACTCGGAAAGTATTCATGGCGACGCTGGAAGGCGTCCTGGACACCAAGAAACCGCAGGCCATATCGACTGATGGCTCGCGCGACAAATGCGAAAGGAGAGACCCAGAGCAAAGGACAGTGGAACCGTAGTGGTTTTATGTGGAATGTGATCTCGGAAGTTGACGTAAAGGTGGGGTAACAACGCATGGCGCCAGGAATAAAGAATGTGTTTCTCTCGCTGGGGCTTGCGGCCTTGGCCGTCAGCTGCGGACGCCCGTCAAGCATATCTAAGGAATCGATGCTTGATTCAAAGCCAGACAACCCAGTTCATACCATCGTGATGCCGCATGACGAGCCGGTGTTTCCGCCGGGCCCTGGCCGTAATGAATTTGTTACTGCGTGCGTCGTTTGCCACTCACCGCGATACATCACGATGCAGCCGCGATTTTCCCGCACTACGTGGCTGAGCGAAGTCAAGAAAATGAAAGATGTCTACGGCGCGCATATTTCCGATGAGCAGGCGCTGAAAATTACGGACTACCTGGTTTCCATCAACGGAAAGCCTGACACCGGTCAAGCTCCTCAAGGCACATATGGCGAATAGAGTCGGAGGCGAGCATCATTCGCGGTCACGGACGCTGACACTCCTGGTGGGTTCCGCACTGCTCCTGGGTACGCTACTCGCTTGGTGGGGAACACGCGGCCATCGCCGCCTGTTTGGAGAACCGCGGCGCGAACCGGTTGCCGCCGGGGGTACGGTTCTTCCTCCGGTCACGCCGGAAGAGAGTGCATTGTTCGATCGCGGCTCCCTAATTTCACAGCGGCAATGCGCCGGTTGTCATGAAATGGCCACACGC
>Ga0209648_10003562_pt1 | contig 13096 bp, 10 predicted proteins | sample GraSoi2013_115cm_FD_185830 | JGI IMG/M metagenome (GOLD analysis project Ga0209648, IMG submission 185830) | Grasslands soil microbial communities from the Angelo Coastal Reserve, California, USA - Sample 9_17_2013_115cm (SPAdes) (version 2) | ecosystem: Environmental > Terrestrial > Soil >...
GGACCTCCGGGCGCAACCTCCCTGCGGGCGCGGCGCCGGCGGCGCCCGCCCGCCGCGGGCCCGCACCTGCCAGGGGAGCCGGACGCGGCAGTCTCGTACGGCAGGCGGTCGTGAGGCTGCTGCACTACCCGGCCATAGCAGGTGAAGTGAGCCTCGCGGAGCGCGCCGGACTCGATGCGAGCGAGGAACCGGGCATCGGCCTGCTGCGTGACCTGCTCGACAACCTGCGCGAGCAACCGGCCCAGATCTCCGCTCAGGTCATCCAGCGCTGGAGCGGCCGCGACGGCGGCGAGGCGCTGCAGAAACTCCTCGAGCGCGAGGAAGTCATTACAGATGCCCTTGCGGCCGCGGGCGAGCTTCGTGGCGCGCTGGCGAAGCTCGCGGATCTGGCGGCCGAACGGCGTCTGGAGGCTCTCGAGACCAAGATCCGCGCGGGCAGTTTATCCTCCAGTGAACTTGAGGAATTTCAAAGGCTTATAGTAAAACTGGGCCATCGCGATGCGCGCGGAGGCTAGTTTTGCATTTGGTGATTTCGTCGTTGTCAAATAATATTACGCGCTTTGCCTTGGCACCCCTTGAGTGGCCCTCTCCTGGGCAGCACATAGGGTAAATCCGGCTCAAGCACCCCCGACACATGACACGCAAGCACAAGCCCCACACTGCACACAAGAAGCGTCCGTCCGCTCCATCAGGCAAGCCGGTGAAATCGCCCGCCTCCGACAAGGCGGTGGCCGCCGTGGCGAGCCCGCGCGAGAAGGACCGCGCCAGAGGCGCCGCGGCCGCGAAGAAGCCTGCGGCCGGAGGCCGTCCGGCGCTCGCGCACGCGAAGCTGAACGACAGCGCGCGCCCCGATGTCCGCACCGCCGGCGGCAAGGCGGTGGGAGACAAGCGCCCGCTCGGCATCGAGCGACGCGTTCCGGTCATGCCGGAAGACCGGCAGTCGCAGCTCAAGCTCCTGATCGCGCGCGGCAAGGAGCAGGGCTACCTGACCTACGCCCAGGTCAACGATCACCTGCCCTCGGAAATCGTCGATCCGGAGCAGATCGAAGACATCGTCAACACCATTAACGACATGGGCATCCCGGTGTATGAGAAGGCACCGGACACCGAGTCGCTGCTCGCCACTGAGCCTTCCGCCCCGGCGGACGAAGAGGCCATCGAGGAAGCGGCGGCCGCGCTCGCCGCGCTCGACGCCGAGCTCGGGCGCACCACCGATCCGGTGCGCATGTACATGCGCGAGATGGGGACCGTGGAGCTGCTCACGCGCGAGGGCGAGATCCGCATCGCCAAGCGCATCGAGGAGGGTCTGGATGCGGTGCGCAGCGCGCTCGCCATGTACCCGCCGACGTACGACTTCCTGCTGCGAGCCTACGAGCCGGTGAAGGCGGGCCAGGCGCGCCTGGTGGATGTGATCGTCGGCTTCATCGATCCCAACGCGCCGGACGTCATCGCACAGCCGCAGAACCCCACCAAGCTCGAGGTGATCGCGCCGGAAGAAAAGAGCGACGACGAGGAGGAAGCCGAGGAGGGAGCCGACGGCGAAGAGGAAGTCATCGACACCGGCCCCGATCCCGCGGAAGCCGCGGCGCGCTTCGCCTCGATCGCGAAGATCTACGCCCAGGTGCTCGGCTCCATCGCCAAACTCGGCGCGCGCGATCCCAAGACCCTGCGCCAGCGCAAGCGCCTGGCGGACGAATTCATGGAGCTGCGGCTGTCGCCGCGCATGTTCGATGCGCTGATTCTCAACCTGCGCACGCACGTAGCGGAGGTTCGCCAGCTCGAGAAGGAGATCATGATCATCGCGGTGCGCGACGCCGGCATGCCGCGCAAGGACTTCATCGCCTCGTTCCCGAAGAACGAGACCAACTCGCGCTGGCTCGCGCGGCACATCAAGGGCGGCAAGAAATACTCCGCGCCGCTCGCCAGGTTCAAGGACGAGATCGAGCGACGGCAGAGGAAGCTCGAGCAGCTCGAAGGCGGCTATCACCTCACGATCAACGACGTCAAGGAAGTCAACCGCGACGTGTCGATCGGCGAAGCCAAGGCGCGCCGCGCCAAGAAGGAAATGGTCGAGGCCAACCTGCGCCTAGTCATTTCCATCGCCAAGAAGTACACCAACCGCGGCCTGCAGTTCCTGGACCTCATTCAGGAAGGCAACATCGGCCTGATGAAGGCGGTGGACAAGTTCGAGTACCGCCGCGGCTACAAGTTCAGCACCTACGCGACCTGGTGGATCCGCCAGGCGATCACGCGCTCGATCGCGGACCAGGCGCGTACTATCCGCATCCCGGTGCACATGATCGAGACCATCAACAAGCTGAACCGCATTTCGCGCCAGATGCTGCAGGAAATGGGCCGTGAGCCCACGCCCGAGGAGCTGGCGGTGCGCATGGAGATGCCCGAGGACAAGGTGCGCAAGGTTCTCAAGATCGCCAAGGAGCCGATCTCCATGGAGACGCCCATCGGCGACGATGAGGACTCGCATCTGGGCGACTTCATCGAGGATACCTCGGTGGCCTCACCCATCGATCAGGCCACGATGGAGTCGCTGCGCGAGACCACTCACTCGGTGCTGGCACAGCTCACGCCGCGCGAGGCGAAGGTGCTGCGCATGCGCTTCGGCATCGACATGAACACCGACCACACTCTCGAGGAAGTCGGCAAGCAGTTCGACGTCACGCGCGAGCGCATCCGTCAGATCGAGGCCAAAGCGCTGCGCAAGCTCCGTCACCCGAGCCGCAGCGAGCAGCTGCGCAGCTTCCTGATGGATGACTAAAGCGCCGTAAGCGGCTTTCAGCCGGCCGAACAGGCGGCGGCCTCCAACGACTTGCCTCGCGGGCGAAAGTCACGCCTTTCGCCCGCCGCCGAACTGTGCGCTGAGGTGTGTCCGCTGAAAGCGCCGCAGGCGGCTTTCAGCCGATTAACTAGATGCCGGCCTTGCCGAGGGCGTCGATGAGCTGCCGCAGGAGTTCGGCCAGCCCTGGATGCCCGGCCTCGAACTGTACCGCCAGGGATTCCAGTCGCGGGGCGTGGGCCGCCGCCGGAGCCAGGCTCGCCGGGCTCGCCGCCGCCTGCGCGCCGGGTGCGAGCGCGCGCTCGATGTCGCGCATCACCGTGCCGAGCAGCTGGCGCGACTCGCGGTCGACCGAACCGCTCGCACTCAGACGCTCGTGCACGCGGGCGAGCAGCTCCCGCAAGCTCTCCTGAGTCATCGCTGCCGGATCCCTAACTCCCCTGGCCGAGGGAAGCGTTGAGAGCCGCTGACAGAGCGGCATCTCCGCTGACGAGGTCCTTCCAGGTGAGCTCACGTCCCAGGCGCTTGCCTTTCTCGGTGAGCTTCAGTCCCTCTGGCGAGAGCGTGACCATAAAGGGCTTGCCATCCACGTCAATCTCGCGCTTCAGCTGCTTGTTGAGTTTGGTAGCCATTGCGTCCTCTCACGTGCAAAGCCTGCACGCTGCCGATGGTAACAGCAAACGGCCGGCATCTACCGGCAGCTCGCGATACGAACGTCGGTCGTTCTATTTCTTCTGCCCCTCGGCCTTGAGCGCCTCGATGACATGCGGCCGCGCGCCCACGCGTTCGACGAAGCGCTTGAGCTGCGGCCACTTGCCGATGTCGAGGTTGGCAGCGCCACCCCAGCTCAGCACGGTGAACAGGTAGGCGTCGGCGACGGTGAACTGTTCGCCCATCACGAAGGTCTTTGCTCCGAAGGCGCGCTGCAGATAGTCCAAGCGGGTCGTCAGGTGGTTGCGGGCATATTGCTTGGTGTCCTCTGGCGCATCCTGACGGAACAGAGGTGAGAACCCCTTGTGAAGTTCCGAGTTGATAAAGCTCAGCCATTCCATCAGGCGGTAGCGCTCCATCGTGCCCGCGGCTGGCGCGAGCTTGGCCGCGGGATTGCGGTCGGCAATGTACTGCAACACTGCGACGTTCTCCGTCAACACCTCGCCGTTGTCGAGCGTGAGCGCCGGCACGTAGCCCTTGGGGTTCACCTCGTTGAAGTCCAGGCCGTCGGCGGTCTTCTTGGTGTTCCGGTCTACCTTGACCAGCTCGAATTTGAGTCCAGCCTCGCGCAGCGCGATGTTCGACGCCTGCGAACAGGCACCCGGAAAATAGTACAGCTTCATCTCGACCTCCTTCCTGGGCAGCACAGCCGCTTAATCGGCGTATCCGTAGCGGGAGGGCCATGCTAACGTTGCGTACAGCGATGGCAAGAGGGTCATGCCATGAAGTCGCTTTTCATGACGGCTGCGGTCGTTACTGCTGCGATCGCGCTCGGCGGCTGCCCGGGCAAGCGGCCGAAGCCCGTTCCCGGCCCGCAGTCCGCCCCCGCTCACAGCGCCCCGACTTTCACCAACGAGCGCGATGACGATACCCAGCGCGCCGCGGCCACCCACAGCCGCGGCGTCAGTGAAATCTCATGGTTCCAGGGGACCCTCGAAGAGGCGTTTTCGCGCAGAACCTGCCACGAGCGCCAGTCGCTGTTTCACTACTGAGCACCCAGGCGCTGCTACAATCGCCGCGGTTGGGCCTGTAGCACAGCGGTTAGTGCAGGGGACTCATCGACAAGGTGCCTTCGCGCGGAAACGCGCGAAGTGGACGGGATGAATTCAGGGAAACCTTCGGGATGTGATCCCATGGCAACCCTGAGCCGAGCCGCCGGTACACCGGCGGAAGGTGCAGAGACTACCTGAGGGCTCGAGCGCCCTTGATAACAGGCTTGGAGCATCCCGCACCCACACGCACGGTTCGTGCACGGGTGAAGAGATAGTCCACTCCCGGCGGAAACGCCGGGGCCAAGTGAATCCCTTGGTCGTAGGTTCGAATCCTACCGGGCCCAGTTTGTCAGGTGAACAATTCGTCCAGGGCCGCGGTGCCGACCGGCTTGATCAGGTATCGCTCGATCCCCGCCTCACGCGCGAGTTCGCGGCCGGGGTGCGCACTGTTAGCCGTCAACGCAATCAGCCTCAGGTTCTGCAGCTGCGGATGTTGAGAGAGCTGCCGGGCGACGGCATAACCGCTCATGTCAGGCAGATCCAGATCCACGAGCAGGATCGTGGGCATGAACTCCACAGCGAGAGCCAGAGCCGTCGCGCCGGTGTACGCGATGCGCGTATCGCCGTACCCCGCCGCTTGCAGCAAGGACGCGAGAGCAGCGGCGGCAGCCACGTCGTCATCGACTATCAATATGCGCGGCATACCGCCGTGTGCGCCGCGTTCGCTCAGCTCACTGGATTGTGTCGACGGATGCGCGGCCACGACAGCTTGGCTCAACGAAAGCTCACGGGACGCGGGTGCTGGTTGCGCGCTTCGAAGCTCTTGATCTGCCGCTCGGCTTCGTCGCCCGTGACGCCATACGCCTCGGTAATCTTGTTCGCAAGGCACGCGCGCCTGCCTGCAATTACGTCGAGGTGACCGGAGCTGAGCCTCCCCCAGTGTGCGTGCACCTCGCACCTGAACTGCTGCCAGTTGACTTGCGCGGAATTCCAGTCCATCTCAGTCTCTTGAGTCCTCGCGTCTCGCGGCCGGGCGCTTTCCGTACGCCGCCCGGTGCCCTCGCTTCCCGTCCCCCTTCTACCATCAATCGGAGATGCACGCTGCGCTTTACTTGCGAAGGCCTTGCACGCGGACATAACGGCTTGCTGCATTGCGCCGGCCGTGCCTACGCGGAGCGCTGCCCGAGGACCAGCCGCACGCTGTGGGTCTTGCCGTCATCAACCAGCGTAATCCGCGTTTGCTCATGGCTCAGCGTCTTGCCGTCGCACTCGGCGTGGTCGATCCCCTGGCTGACACCGCGAGGATTGTCGATCAGGATTTCGTAGCGCGCGGTGCGATACCTGAACACGATCTCGAGGTGCGGCCAGCTCTCAGGGATGCATGGCGTCAGGAGCAAGCTTGCCCCCTGCACGCGAAATCCGAGGATCCATTCGAGGCCGGCCCGGTACATCCAGCCGGCCGAGCCGGTGTACCACGTCCAACCGCCGCGCCCGACGTGCGGCGCCACCGAATAGACGTCTGCGGCGACGACGTAGGGCTCCACCTTGTAGCGATGTACGCACGCGCGCGTGCTGGTGCGGTTGATCGGATTGAGGAGCGAGAACAGCTCCGCCGCCTTGTTGCCTTGCCCGAGGATCGCATACGCGATCACCGACCACACGGCGGCGTGAGTGTACTGCCCGCCGTTTTCCCGGATGCCGGGCGGATAGCCCTTGATGTATCCCGGATCGAGCGGCGTGCGGTCGAAGGGCGGCGTAAACAACAAGGCGAGACTCACCTCGCGCCGGATGAGCTCGCTCTCTACGGCGGACATGGCACGCCGGGCACGGGCCGGCTCGGGCGCCCCGGCGATCACGCACCAGGATTGTGCGATGGAGCCCGCCGATCCAAGCGGCGTTCCGTCGTCGTAGTAGCCTCGCCGGTACCAGTCGCCGTCCCACGCCTCCTGCTCGAGCGATTTTCGCAGCGCTGCCGCGTGGGCCAGCCACCGTGTCGCGCGCTCATGTTCCTCACGGGCTCGCGCCAGAGGCGCGAAAGCCACGAGTGTTGCCTGCAGGAACCATCCGAGCCACACGCTTTCGCCCCTGCCATTCTCGCCCACGCGGTTCATGCCGTCGTTCCAGTCGCCGGTGCCGATCAGCGGCAGACCGCGTTCTCCGATCCGCAGGCTCTGGTCGAGCGCTCGCGCGCAGTGCTCGAAGAAGGCGGCGGCCTCATCCGACACTACCGGCCGGAAATAGGCATCGTGCTCGTCCGGCAACAGCGCGCGGCCTTCGAGAAAGGGAACTCGCTCGTCCAGGAGCGCGAGATCGCCGGTCGCCTCGACGTAGTGGGCCGCAGCGTACGCCAGCCAGATCCGATCGTCGGAAATGCGGGTACGAACTCCGGCGCCGCCCGATCCCTCCCGCGTCTGCGGCAGCCACCAGTGCTGGACGTCGCCCTCGATGAACTGGCGTGCCGCCGCGCGCAACAGATGTTCACGTGTCAGCGCCGGTCGCGACACGACGAGTGCCATGGCATCCTGGAGCTGGTCGCGGAAGCCGTACGCGCCGCTTGCCTGATAGAAGGCCGATCGCGCCCACATGCGGCAGACGAGCGTCTGATAGAGCAGCCAGCGATTGAGCAGGATGTCCAGGGAGCGGTCCGGTGTCTTCACTTGGACCGTGCCGAGGACGGCGTCCCAGTACTCGATCACCGCGCGCAGCACGGCATCGAGATCAATCGATCGATAGCGTGCGAGCATGGCTCGCGCGTCCGTGGCATTGGCCGCCTCGCCCAGAAAGAAATGGATCTCCACGGTTTCACCCGGCGCGAGCTCGAGCGCAGTTTGCAGGGCGCAACACGGATCGAGGCCGGCGCCTACGCGTCCGGACAGGGCAGCACTCCCGGCGAGGGCGGCCGGCTTGTCGAGCGTGCCATGTCGTCCGAGAAACTCGCGCCGGTCGGCAGTCCACTGCGTCTGCCGTCCGGCCAGATCCGCGAACGCCACACGCGAGCCGAACCCGGCGCTCCACGGGTTGCGCGCGAACATGGCTCCGGTGTCGGGATCGATGGCCGTTACAATGAACGGGGCGCAGGCGGGCCGCGAAGACCCGAGCACCCATTCGACATACGCCGTGACCGAGAGTCGGCGCCGACGCGGCGAGGTGTTGCGGATCTTCAGGCGCGAGATCTTGACGGCATCGCCGGTGGGGACGTATGCGAGGAGATCGAGCGCGATGCCGCGCGCGGCGTGCTCGAAGCGGCTGTATCCCAGTCCGTGCCGCGCCCTGTAGGAGGCGCCCGGGCCCTGAAACGGCGCCGCCGTCGGTGCCCACAGCTCGCCGGTTTCCTCGTCGCGCAGATACAGCACCTCGCCCGGGCGATCCGTGACGGGATCGTTCGACCACGGTGTGAGCTGATTCTCGCGACTGTTGAGCGACCAGGTGAAACCGCCGCCGTCGGCCGCGACCTGGAACCCGAAGCCTGGATTGGCGATGACATTGATCCACGGGGCGGGCGTCGACTGCCCCGGACCCAGGAGAATGACGTATTCGCGCCCGTCCGCGGCGAATCCTCCGAGTCCGTTGAAGAATTCGAGCTCGCGCGACGCCGGATCGACCGCCGGCGCTTCCGTCTGCGGCTCGCTCGGCGGCGGCCGCGGGGCGGCCGCGGGATGCGAGTGCAGCGGGTGCAACTGATCCGCCAGGCTGCCACGCGACGGCGGCAAGCCGCACGCGAGTCTGTTCCGAGGCGAGATCCGCGCGCAGCAGGAATACGGCGCCGCGCGCCTCGTCTGCGCCGAGCTGCGGCCGCGACTGGCTCACGCGAAGCTGCGTCTCCAGCGCGATCTGCAGGTCCTGGACGTAGGAAGCCGCTCTCTCGTTCAGGATCACGAGATCGACGGCGAGCTGCTTCATCCGCCAGTATTCGTGAGCCCGCAACAGCTGCCGTGCGATGCCGATGTCTTCGACGTCATTGATCCGCAGGAGGACGATCGGAAGATCCCCCGAAATCCCGTGAGCCCACAGCGCCGCCCGCTCCCCGCCGCCGCGGGCTATGGCGTCGCTCGACGGACGCAGCGACGCGTCGGCGAACAGCACGTGGCCCGCGAGGCGTTGAAACAGGCTTGCTTCGGCCGCATCGATGCCGAGATGGCGCAGCTGCACCTGCGCCTGAGTCCAGGCCAGCGTGGATGCGCGTACGAAGGCGTTCGGCTCGTGATGCTTGTCCACCAGGTCCAGCGCGCTCGCGCGGGACGGAGCGGCGCCGGTCCAGAAAGCGACGTGCACGGTCGCGCCCGCCGGCACCCGGACGCGCTGCCGCAGCACGAACACGGGGTCGAGGACCGTGCCGACCGTATTGGACAAACGCCGGCCATCCAACACCGCGACAGCCCTCCTGATCCCGCGCCCGCGACCGAGAAACCGGGCTCGGTCGGTCTCGATCTCCGGCTTGCCGAGCGTCTCGCCTTCGACGACGGCATAATGGGCCGCCCAGACCTCCGGCTCGGCGGGCGAGCGCCGCCGCCGGGTTGCCAGGATGGCGCCCAGCTTGGCGACATATTCGGTTTGCACGAAGAGCTTCGAGAACGCCGGATGCGCCGCGTCGGCTGCGGGGGGTGCGAGCGCCAGCTCGCAATAGGACGTGATCTCGATGTCGCGCACGCGGTTGCCGCCGTTCGCGATCGATACGCGGCGAACCTCGACGTCATCCTCCGGCGAAACGACGATCTCCACGGTCGTCACGATCATTGCATCATGGCGAACGAATTCCGCACGATCCTCGGCGAAGGTCACCTCGTAGCTGTCGGGCTCGACGCCGCTCGGCTGATAGCTCGCAGACCACACGGCGCCGCTCTCGATGTCGCGCAGGAAGAAATAGCTGCCGGTATCGTCGCGCGTCGAGTCTTCGCGCCAGCGCGTTACGTCGAGAGCGCGCCAGCGGCTGTAGCCGGAGCCTGCATCCGTGAGCATCACGGAGTAGCGGCCGTTCGAGAGCAGGTGCGCCTGCGGCGTGGCTGCGTGCGCCGTGAGCAGACGTCGCACCTCCGGAAATTGCGCGACCCGCGCCGCCGTCGTGACTTCCTCGGCCCGCGGATGCGCTACCGAGACATCGCGCGGCGTGCGCTCCTGCAACAGCAGCTCGGTCGCCTGGATGCTCGGCTCCGAGTGGAACCGCTCGCGCATCCTGCCATCGAACAGCACGTTGGCGAGAGCCACCACGGTCATGCCCGCGTGATGGGCCATGAACGCGCGCACGGTCGCAACCCGCGAACCTTCCGGCAGGCGGCTGCGCGTGTAGTCGAGCGCCTCATAGAACCCGTAGCGGCCGCGCGCGCCGCACAGCGTGAGCTGCGCGAAATTGCGCACCGCGCGTCGCGGATCGACCATCGCCGCGAGCGCCGTAGCGTACGGCGCTATCACTGCGTTTTCACTCAAGCCGCGCTTGAGCCCGAGGCCGGGCACGCCGAAGTTCGAATACTGGTAGGTGAGCTCGAGGTCGCGCACGTTGTAGGCGGATTCCGAAATGCCCCACGGGGTGCCGAGCTCGGCGCCGTAGCTGATCTGGCGCCGGACGATCAGGCGGCTGGTTTGTTCCAGAAGACTTCCGGCCGGTGCACGCATGACGAGCGACGGCATCAGGTATTCGAACATCGAGCCCGACCAGGAAATGAGCGCCGCCCCGTGTCCGACCGCAGTGACCGCGCGCCCGAGGCGAAACCAATGCCGCCCCGGCACGTCGCTCTTGGCGATCGCCACGAAGCTCGCCAGGCGCGCCTCGGAAGCCAGCAGGTCATAACAGCTCGGGTCCAGAGCGCCCTCGGCAGTGCGGTAGCCGATCGAGAGAAGCCGGCGCTCTCCATCGAGCAGGAAGCCGAACTGCATCGCCTCAGCCATCGCGCGCGCCGTGAACTCGATGCTCGCCAGGCGCCGCTCCAGGCTGCGGGCTTCCTCATCCGTCTGCGCGAGGTCGCGGCGCCAACTCTCGATCGAGCCTTGTGCCGCCTCCGCCCAGAAGAGCACGTCGGCGCCGGCGTCGGCGCTGAGTTCGCCGGCCAGCGCGCGCGCCAGGTCGACCAGGGTCGCGGCATGGGCGGCGCTGTGCGCGAGTCGCGCCGCGAGCTCCCCGGGCACGACCGCGCCGGTGCCCAGCGCGGACGCGAGGACATCGAGCGCCTCTTCGACCTGACGATGCGTGATCGCCTGGGTTCGCTCATCCGCGGGAAGCTCCCGCACGGCTTCGCGCGCGAGAGTCACAGCATCTGCGATACCGGCAAACGGCTCGCGACGTGACAGGGGAGCGTCGATCCATTCCCGACAGGCGTTTGCCAGGGCGAGCAGATGCGCCGCCAGATTGCCGCTGTCCACCGAAGAGACGTAGCGCGGGTCCAGGGGACGAAGACCCCGTGTGTCGTACCAGTTGTAGAAATGACCGCGAAACCGCTGCAGGCCGCTCATCGTCGCGAGCGTCGCTTCCAGTCGCTCGACGGTCTGCAGCGTGCCGGCCCAGCCGAAGTCGCGGGCGCTGACCGCCGACAGCAGGTACAGGCCGAGATTGGTGGGAGAGGTGCGATGGGCCAGAACCGGCCGCGGGTCCTCCTGGAAGTTGTCTGGCGGCAGCATGTGGTCGTCCGCCGTAACGAACGTCTCGAAGTAGCGCCAGGTGCGCCGCGCGACCAATCTCAAGGCGCCGGCGTCCGGGTTGGTGAGCGCCAGGCGACCCTCGACGAGCGGAGAGCGGCTGATCCAGACGGCAACCGCGGGAGATGCGATCCAGAGGATCAGGAACGGCGCCGCCACCCACCAGGCATCGGGTCGCAGCCACTCCAGAAGGATGGTGGCGGCGATGGCGATCGCAACTCCGCCACTCATGCGCCGATAGGCGCCGCCGAGGCACGAGCAGACGAACCAGTGTTCGGCCGATGGCATCGACCATCAGCGACGCCTGGTGCGCCAGCAGGACAAGCAGCAGGGCAAACTGCGCGGCAGCGAGGGCGGCATCCTTGCGCAGGGCGCGCAGGTGGCTGCGGGCGTTGATGCCGGCGCGGCGCGGTATGATTGCTGCCAGCACCGGCAGCAGGGTCGGCAGCGCGATCGTCGACACGACAAAAGCCGTCCAGATGAGGGCGGCGTCTCGCGGCAGCAGCCATCCCGCCAGCAACGCGGCGACACTTGCCGGCGGGGACGACGTACGCCGCAGGTTATCCAACATCTTCCACCGGCCGATCAGCGGCACGGTGACGCGGCCGCCGGCGAGCGTATCGCGCCTGCCCAGGATCCACGGCAGCAATTGCCAGTCACCGCGCGCCCAGCGATGTTGGCGCGCGGCGGCTACGTCATAGCGCGACGGAAATTCCTCAACCACCTCGACGTCGGAAACCAGACCGGCGCGCGCAAATATTCCTTCGAACAGATCGTGGCTGAGAAGCGTGTCCTCGGGTACACGGCCGGCCAGCGCGGCGTCGAAGGCGTCGATGTCATAGATGCCCTTGCCAGCATACGAGCCCTCATTGAAGAGATCCTGGTAGACGTCGGACACTGCGGCTGAGTACGGATCGATGCCGCTCGCGCTCGAAAAGACGCGCTGAAACAGCGACCCCTCGCGACCGACCGGTAGCGACGGCGCAACCCGCGGCTGCAGGACGGCGTAGCCCTCGCGGACATCGCCGGTTGCGGCGTCGAACCTCGGCTGGTTCAGCGGGTGGGCCATCTTGCCGACCAGCCGCAGCGCCGTTTCTCGCGGCAGCCGGGTGTCGGCGTCGAGCGTAATGACATAGCGGACGTCGGGCGGAACGGCAGGCGGTCGCCCCCCTGGATGCAGGAAGGTCGTATCGGTCGCGCCGCGCAGCAGCTGGTTCAATTCCTGGAGCTTGCCGCGCTTGCGCTCCCACCCCATCCACCGTTTCTGCCCGTCGCTCCAGACTCGGCGACGATGCAGCAGCAGGAAGCGGTCGCCTGCGGCGCCCGTGCCGTGAAGACGGTTCAGCCGCGCGATGCCTGCCGCGGCAATGTCGAGCAGCGCCGCGTCCCCCGCGGCGTTCTCGCTGGGGGCGTCTGTCCAGTCCGAAAGCAACGCGAAGTAGAGCTCGCCTTCCGGGGATGCCAGGTAGTGAACCTCGAGGCTTTCGAGCTGCGCTTGCAGCGCCGCGCGCGTCGTGAGCAGTGTGGGCACGACTACCATCGTCCGCAGACGTGACGGGACGCCGCCGCGCAGCGCCAGGCCCGGCAGGGTCGTTGCGCCGAACCTCATCATGGCGGCCCGATTCACCAGCGCGACCGCCGCATCGATCGACGGGATGAGGCCGAGCAGCGCGAGCACGGCGAGGCGCAGGCCGGCGATTCCCCCCGCGTGCAGCACCAGCAACGGCACCGACAACACGACCGCGGTGAGCAGCGCGATGGCGCCGATATAGCCGCCGACGCCCGTCGCCGTGTTGAATCGGCCAGACCTATTCCATACCGAGGCCCGAAAGCCGACTGTGGCTGCGAAGGCGCGTCGCCCGGCGGCGATGAGGTAATAACCCGGGTCGAGCTCGCGGCCTGCGACGGCCTTGCGGGCACCGGCGGCGCACGCATTCGTGACCCGGCCGGCAGCCGCCAGGGCGGCTCGCGCAAT
>Ga0209648_10003565_pt1 | contig 13093 bp, 14 predicted proteins | sample GraSoi2013_115cm_FD_185830 | JGI IMG/M metagenome (GOLD analysis project Ga0209648, IMG submission 185830) | Grasslands soil microbial communities from the Angelo Coastal Reserve, California, USA - Sample 9_17_2013_115cm (SPAdes) (version 2) | ecosystem: Environmental > Terrestrial > Soil >...
TTCCCGCCGGGCCGCCTCGAGCAAGGCCTCCGGCGAGGGTCGCTGGTCAGAGTGGCTGCGCTGCTCCGCCATTAGGACGCAAATTCTCTCCCCATCTGATGCTTGCCATCTTACCCGAAGCGAATTCAGGTGACATGGACTCAGCGCGAGCAGCGAACTCGGTCCTACCCTCCCCCTTGTGGGGAGGGTGGAGAGCGAAGCGAGCCGGGTGGGGGTCGTGCGGTGATCCGCTGACGGACCCCACCCCCAGCCCCTCCCCACAAGGGGGAGGGGAGCACACCGAGCGCGCAGCGCGTTTCTGCATCAAGCACAACTGAAAATGCTCTACCGAGCCGCCGCGCGATCTAGCGCCAAGTTGAGCGCCAACACGTTCACCCGCGGTTCGCCGAGGAGGCCGAGGGTCCGCCCCTCGACATGCTCTTCGACCAGCTGGCGCACGCGATCTTCAGCCATGTTGCGCGCTTTCGCAACACGGGGCACCTGGAAAAGCGCGGCCGCCGGAGAAATATGCGGATCGAGCCCGCCGCCGGAGGTCGTTACGAGGTCGATGGGGACATCCGCTGAAGGGTTCTCCTGCTTGAGCTTCTCGACGTCGCCCTGCACGCGCTCGATCAGCGCCTTGTTGGTCGGGCCGAGATTCGAGCCGCCGGAGTTCGCCGCGTTGTAGGGTGCAGGGACGGTTTTGGTCGAGTCGTTGGGGTCGGGAGCAACAGTCGCCGACGGCCGGCCGCGGAAATACCTGTCGCTGGTGAATTCCTGGCCGATCAGCGCTGATCCGACGACCTTTCCCTCCTGCTCGATCAGGCTGCCTTGCGCCTGATACGGGAAGATAACCCCCGCAATTCCCGTCATCACGAAGGGGTAGATGAGCCCGGTAATGATCGTCAGCGCGAGGATGAACACGATCGCCGGGCGGATTTCTTTCAACATGGCTGTGCTCCTCAGGCGAGGTGCAAAGCGGTGACCACGAGGTCGATCGCCTTGATGCCGATGAATGGAATGATGATGCCGCCGAGGCCATAGATCAGCAAGTTGCGTCGCAGCAGCGGCGCGGCGCCGATCGGGCGATAGCGGACGCCCTTCAAGGCCAGCGGGATGAGCGCGATGATGATCAGCGCGTTGAAGATGATGGCGGAAAGGATCGCGCTCTGCGGCGTCGAGAGGTTCATGATATTGAGCGCCTGCAGCTGCGGATAAAACGCAACGAACATCGCCGGGATGATGGCGAAATACTTCGCCACGTCGTTGGCGATCGAGAAGGTGGTCAACGATCCGCGCGTCATCAGCAGCTGCTTGCCGATCTCGACCACCTCGATCAGCTTGGTTGGGTTGGAATCGAGATCGACCATGTTGCCGGCTTCGCGCGCGGCCTGGGTGCCGGTGTTCATGGCGACGCCGACGTCGGCCTGCGCGAGCGCCGGCGCGTCGTTGGTGCCGTCGCCGCACATGGCGACAAGCTTGCCCTTGGCCTGCTCGTTGCGGATGAGCTTGAGCTTGTCCTCGGGTGTGGCCTGAGCGAGAAAATCGTCGACGCCGGCTTCCGCTGCGATCGCCGCCGCCGTCATCGCATTGTCGCCGGTGATCATGATGGTGCGGATGCCCATGCGCCGCAGCTCGGCGAAGCGCTCGCGGATGCCGCCCTTGACGATGTCCTTGAGATGGATGATGCCGAGAAGGCGCCCGTCCTTGGCCACGGCGAGCGGCGTGCCGCCCGATTTGGCGATCGCCTCCGCAATCGCTTGGGCTTCGCGCACCGCGTCGGCGCTGACCACTGGCTGCAGCGACCGCACCGCGCCCGTCGGTGTGACCGCGGCCATCGGCGCGTTGACATAGGCCAAGATCGCCTCGACCGCGCCCTTGCGTACCCAGGAGCCGCTGACTTCAACGCCGCTCATGCGGCTCTGCGCGGTGAATGGGATGAAGTTGGCGCGCAATTCGCCAAGATCACGGCCGCGGATGCCGTATTTCTCCTTGGCGAGAACGACGATGGATCGACCCTCCGGGGTCTCGTCCGCCAACGAGGCGAGCTGAGCGGCATCGCCTAGTTCCTGCTCGGCGACGCCGCGCAGCGGCCTGAACTCGGTGGCTTGGCGGTTGCCGAGCGTGATGGTGCCGGTCTTGTCGAGGAGCAGCGTATCGACGTCGCCGGCGGCCTCGACCGCACGGCCCGACATCGCCAGCACGTTGAAGCGCACCAAGCGGTCCATACCGGCAATGCCGATTGCTGAGAGCAGCGCGCCGATGGTGGTCGGGATCAAGGTCACGAACAGCGCCACCAGGATCACCACCGAAATCGTGCCACCGGCATAGGTCGCGTAGCTGGGGATCGTGACCGTCGCGAACACGAATATGATCGTCAGACCGACCAGTAGGATATCGAGCGCGATCTCGTTCGGCGTCTTCTGCCGCTCGGCGCCTTCGACCAGCTTGATCATGCGGTCGAGGAAGGTCGAGCCGAGCGCCGCGGTGATGCGCACCTTGATCCAGTCGGACAGCACTTGCGTGCCGCCGGTCACGGCCGAGCGGTCGCCGCCGGACTCGCGGATGACCGGCGCAGACTCGCCGGTGATCGCCGCCTCGTTCACGGACGCGATGCCTTCGATCACCTCGCCGTCCGACGGAATGGTATCCCCGGCTTCGACCAGCACCACGTCGCCCACTTTGAGGCTGGTGCTCGGGACCAATTTGTGGCCGCTGCGACCCTCGGGTCCTGTCAGCAGTTTGGCCTGCGTCTCGGTGCCGCAACGCCGCCGCCTGCGCCTTCCCGCGGCCCTCGGCGATCGCCTCCGCGAAGTTGGCGAACAGCACCGTGAACCACAGCCAGAGCACGATCTGGAGTTCGAAGCCGATCTGCTGGCCGCCGGTGACGAGGTCGCGGATCAGGATCACGGTGGTCAGTGCGGTGACGATCTCGAGAATGAACATCACCGGATTTTTGATCAGTGTGCGCGGATTGAGCTTGACGAAAGCTGAGCCCATCGCCGGTAGCACGATCTTGGGATCGAACAGCGCCGAGACGGGCACACGCTTGCGGATGTTCGAGGTTTCCATGGAGCTGCTCCGGGTCAATTCGATGCGAACAAGGTGCCAGCGGTCATCGCGAGCTGCTCGACGATGGGACCGAGTGCGAGCGCGGGAAAAAAGGTGAGTCCTCCGATGATCACGATCACGCCGACCACCAGGCCGACGAAGAGGCCGCTGGTGGTCGGGAACGTGCCGGCCGACGGTGGGATCGACTTCTTTTCCACGAGCGAGCCGGCGATCGCCATGGCCGGGATGATCATCCAGAACCGCCCGACCAGCATCGCTATCGCGCCGGTGATATTATAGAAGAGCGTGTTTCCGCTCAGTCCGGCGAAGGCCGACCCATTGTTGCCGGTCTGCGAGGTGTAGGCATAGAGAACCTCGGTGAATCCGTGCGGGCCCGGATTGGCCATGGAGGCGACCGCGGAAGGCGTCACCACGGCGACCGCGGTCCAGCCGAGATACATCAGCGGCAGGATGAGGATCGCGAGCATCGCCATCTTCACCTCTTTGGCCTCGATCTTCTTCCCCACGTATTCGGGCGTGCGGCCGACCATCAGGCCGGCAACGAAAATCGCGATGATGACGAACAGCAGCATGCCGTACATGCCGGCGCCGACGCCGCCGACGATGATCTCGCCGAGTTGCATGTTGATCAGCGGGATCATGCCGCCGAGCGCGGTGAAGGAATCGTGCATGGCATTGACGGCGCCACAGGAGGCGGCGGTGGTAATGACCGCGAACAGCGCGGACGCGGGAATACCGAAGCGGACCTCCTTGCCCTCCATATTGCCGCCGCTGAGGCCCATGGCGGTAAAGGCGTCATTGCCATGCGCTTCCGCCCAGTAGCAGACGGTAATGCCGGCAATGAACAGCACGGCCATGACTGCCAGGATGGCCCAGCCCTGGCGCTGGTTGCCGACCATGCGGCCGAACACGTTGGTGAGCGCGGCGCCGATCGCGAAGATCGAGATCATCTGCAGGAAGTTCGACAATGCGGTCGGGTTCTCGAAGGGATGTGAAGCATTGGCGTTGAAGAAGCCGCCGCCATTGGTGCCGAGCATCTTGATCGCGACCTGCGAGGCGACCGGTCCCACCGCGATGGTCTGCTTGGCGCCTTCCAGCGTAGTCGCCTCGACATAGGGGCCGAGCGTCTGCGGGATGCCCTGCCAGACCAGAAACAGCGCATAGACGATGCAGATCGGGAGGAGGATGTAGAGCGTGCAGCGGGTGATATCGACCCAGAAATTGCCGATGGTGCGCATGGAGGCGCGGGCGAACCCGCGGATCAGCGCCACCGCCAGCACTATGCCGGTCGCCGCCGAGAGGAAATTCTGGTGCGTCAGGCCCAGCATCTGCACGAGATACGACAAAGTGCTTTCGCCGCCGTAGTTCTGCCAGTTCGTGTTGGTGATGAAGCTCACCGCCGTGTTGAACGATAGATCCGGCGCCACCGCGGACTGCTCCGCCGGGTTGAACGGCAGTCCCGCCTGCAGACGCATCAACGCGTAGAGAATCAGAAATCCGCCGATGTGGAAAAACAGCATGGATACCGTGTAGGTGATCCAATGCTGCTCGCGCCGCTCGTCCACGCCGCCGATGCGATAGAGCGCCGCTTCGACTGGCCGCAGCAGCGGGGAAAGAAACGTGCGCTCGCCATTGAACACACGCGTCATATAGCCGCCGAGCGGCACCACCAGCGCCGCAACGATGGCGCAGTAGAGCAGGATTTGAAGCCAGCCGATGACGGTCATGCTCGCGATCCTTTCAGAGCCGCTCGGGCCGCAGCAGCGCGTAAACGAGGTAGATCATGAGCCCCACCGTCACGAGCCCGGCCAGCGAATAGTCGAAGATCATGAAAACCTCCTCAGAGACGGTCGCAGGCGACGGCGTAGCCGATCGAGAGCGCGAAGAAGCCCGCCGCGATGGCGAGCATGACGATGTCCAGCATGGGATGCTCCGAAGGGCTGAAGAGAGTCAGCGCGCTACTGGCCGCGGCACGATTTGACGCGCGTCAAGGAACGCGCGACTCGCCCGCACGACTAGGTGTCACTGGTCGCATAAGGATTCGAGAGGGACCCAGGGGCGCAGTTATAGGAATCTTATAAAGATCGCCTTGAGTCGTCGGGCCGGAGATTGCGATTGCCGGCGGATCCGGCCTCTTATGCACGCCAATCGCCTTCCTTATGAAGTCCCTATAATGCGGGCCCGATGCGGCCCTGATTGGCGGGAGCGTTGAACGTCACAGGCGTGAGGGTGAAAGTGGACGTTGAGCATATCTGCCAGATTGTCGATACCGTCATTGACCTTTCCGTTCATAGCAAGAGAGCATTGCTGCGCGATCTTGCTCACCGGGCAGCCCTCGTGCTGAAAGTCGATGACGATGATGTCTTCAATGCTCTGCTGAGACGCGAGGAACTCGGATCAACCGGAGTCGGCAACGGAGTGGCGCTTCCACACGTGCGGCTGGAGCAAGTGAAAAACCCATTCGGAATACTTGTGCGATTGAAAGAGCCGATAGATTTCGATGCCGTCGATGGGCAACCCGTAGACCTGGTTTGCCTGCTGCTGCTGTCAAAAGAAAACGAGAGTGCGCAGCTGAACGCGCTGGCTGGCATCGCCAGAAGGCTTCGAAGGCCGGAGCTCCTCGAGGAACTGCGCCGCGCGCCCAATCGCGTTGTACTCTACAATCTCATGATCGGAAGCACCGGTCACTATCGGTCGCAGTGAAGCAATTTCAACGCGTCGAAGATGAGCGTCGCCGCCACGGCGCACGGTCGAAAAGGCTGCTGGTCGCGCTCACCGCACTGGCTATCAATTCGATGAGTCAGTCGCGGAGCTTTATGCCGTACTTATGAGGCTGGGCGGCGATCTCTCTCGAATTCATATGCGCTGATGAGCATATTGCTGCTGCGGATAAGGGACGATTTGCCATGCTTCAAGAGCTCTCGCATCTCGCACAGGTTCTCGGCCTCGCGGTCCTGCAGGCGAGTGCTGCTGTGGCGAATGTTTGGCGGACCACAATGGCAGATCCAGCGTGCAGGTACCGGCCCGAAGCGCACTATATGCGCGGCCCCGGTCCGAAGTGGCGGGCAAAACACGCGCAAGTGGCTACGCGAGATCATCGGGGTTAACCCATGGGTAACTTCTGGTTGGCTCTGTTCGCGGCGCAAACTGCCGCCGCCGATGCAAAGCCCGCCGATCGCCGCCGCCGCGTTCTCTCGGTGCTCGGCGGTATCGCCCTTACCCTGCTGATTGGCAGCGGGCTGCTCTTGGCAGTCGCGCTCACACGCTGACGCGCACAGCGGCTCCAGCGTCGCACCCGATCTTTATGGGGCGACTGTTTTCCTATGAAATCCCTATAACGCGGGCTTGCGCTTCGTCTCGCTTTTTTATGGCGGTCTGGCCACTTATTGGCTGTGGTCGTTTCAAAAGCGATTCACCGTGCGATGCAGTTCCATTCGAACGATGAGCACCACCTGCGCGAGCTGCAAGAGCAGATTCGTCGCGCCGACACGATCACGCCCGGACTGATGGCGGACGCGATCGCCCGCGGGTGCCCGCGCTTGCAGGTCCAGCATCCGACCGCGAGGGTGAGAGTTGCTCGCCTGATCGAATCAGGCGCGTTCGCCGATGCAGCACTTGCTGTGCTCGAATTGGAACTCCCGCAATGGAAACTCCGTCGCCTGATCTACGATGACGGCGAGTGGCATTGCTCGCTGTCAAAACACATCGGGCTTCCCGCGCATTTTGACGACCTGGCCGAAGCCAGCCACGAAAGTCTGCCGCTGGCGATCCTGAGCGCATTCGTCGAAGCGCGGCGCAACAGTCTCACCGCGACTGAAAGCCGGCCGCAATCCGTGCCGCTCCTTGGCCCCACAGGGGGATACGCCATTTGCTGCGACAATTTCGCTTGAACCAAGGAAGGCGCGAAGCAGTGACAATGACGAGCTCCCCCGCTCTGCGATCACGACGGAACAATCGTGCAAGGCAGCAGCCCGTCGCCATCTCTGCGGGGATTGTAATCCTGGCCGCCGCCACGCTGGTGTGCGCGGGCCTCGTCGCCGTCCCGCTTTGGACGGCTCTTGTCCAAGGCTGGCAAGTCGAAGCGGTCTCGGATCCGTGCGGCGTGACAGACGGCGCCGCCCGGCAGGACTGTCTGGAAAAACTTAGGCTCGGCGAATCACCACATCCGGCCAAAGGCGCCAACGCCCCGATCCGGCTTCACGCTCGTGAACAGAAGAGTGACTAGCCGCGCGACTCGATATCACCGGAAGAATTTCGCGCAAACATCACGCAGGAATCATGATCGGCCATCCCGCGCCGACTTTTATATCGCTCTTATGAGGATGCACTGGCATTCCCTCTCGAATTCATATGCGACACTCAGCATATTCGTGGCCCCACAATTTCGATGGTCGAAAGGAGTAAGTGCCATGGATAAAGCTGAACCTCCCTCTGCGCCTCGTGCGAACTCGCTGTTCAGGGTCGGCAAGAACAGGCGCGGGCAATGGGTCGTGCAGGATCAAACCGGTCTTTGCGGCGGCCTGTTCGTGAGCCGCGCCGAAGCGGTGAAATTCGCGATGTTCGAGAACGGCCACCGGCCGCAGGCCGTGATCATGGTGCCCGGCATTCTCGAGCTCGACATGAGCGGCAAGCCTCGCGATCGGACTCGCTCGAACGCCGAGGCGCATGCTCCGCTCGCACGCGCCGCCTAGTCAATCGCAATGGTGTCAGTCATGAAACCGATCCGAATCACAGCGGCAGGCGAACGGATCGTCAAGCCGATTATCGCCCTGGCGCATTGCTCCAAGCTTGCACGTATCATCGTGACCGGCGCCAACAACGCCGAGGCGGTGACCGATCTGCATCGTCTGGGTTTCGCTCGCGCAACGACTACGTTGAACTGCGGCCTCCCAGCCGGGCAGTACGACGTGGTTCTCCTCGATGGACGGCAACGTTCGATCAAAGCGGTCGAGACGACGCTCGATTGGGCGGCGGATTTCCTGAGTCCCGCGGGCGTGCTGATCGTCTGGCTCGACCCGCGCCAGTCTGCCACCGCTCGACCGCTTCGCTCCGTGCTGGAAAGCCACGGCTTTTGGATCGAGGCAGGCACCGTGCATGAACGAGGCTCCGCCGTCGCGGCGCGACGCTGCGACAAGGGCCTCATCTCCGAGGTGGCGTGAGGTCAGATGCAGCAGTTCGATTCGCAGGAGTTTCGCAGGAGTCAAGGCGAGCCGTTTCGGCGATGCGAAGAGAACCCGATTTCCAAGGTGGCATAAGCGCGCGGCAACCTTTTGGCTAACTTCGCTAGCCTGGCTACGGTTGCCACGGATGAAAACGGCATGGTGACCACGAGATCGGAGGCACGGGTGCTCAAGCCGCTTGGCCGCGTCTCCGCACGAGACGGCAACGAAATCGCGAAGGAGCGCGACGACGCCACATATTCCGCTGTAGCGAGCGCACCGAGCGGCGCAAACGATGCGCAGGATTGGGGAGCGAGGCAGGTACGCGAGTGGTTGTTGCTGCTGCTGCGGTTTGCGGTCACGTCCGATTCAAGGGATCAATCGGAGGCACTTGCTTTGGCCGATGAGGTCGACGCGCGCGGCCTGCAGTGGAGACCATCGGCGCCAACCTTCTTTCGCAGAACGACGAACGAAGTGTGCAAAGCGATCACCACTCTTGACGATCCGAAAAGCGCGGCAATCCTCAAGCGGCACCTCGCCCGCATCGACAATCCTGTGCTGAGGCGAGCCTTTCGTGCCGCCGTGAACATCGAAGAGCGAACTGCGCCCTCCCACCGCAACCCACGAGATTTGTGGTTCGGCCTGCCGCGCTAGCAAGTATTTGCGCGCCGGGTCGATCTTTGCGATCGCGCTCGAGTCGGCTCAGGAAGCTGTGTCGGAATCGTCACACTTGCTTCCTTTCGATCAGGAAAACCGGACTCGCCCAAAAATCCGGCACTAATGGCGGGCTTTCCTTGTTCCGTGTTGTTGGCTGCGCCGGCTAAATTCCGCTGAAACCACTGCGGAAGAAAGCCGCCACCGGCTGTAAAGGACATAGGAGGCAGTCATGCGGGCCGTCGGAAGTATCGTCGCCTTTGCGTTGCTTGCGAGCACCGCGGCGCAGGCTGGCGACGCTGTCATGCCGGCGAGGGCGGTCCCGGTCGCTGCCGCAAGCAACGATGCTGCCGTGGCGTGGCAACCCGCGCCTTATCCGGCGGATTGGGACAAACGCATCGGCGAAGATTTTTGGACGCGGCTTATCAACTACTATGCGCTCGAATGGGGACACGATGGAGCACCGCCCGACCCGACCGCGCCGCCGGGCCGCCGAGCCGGCTGGCCGGCAGCGCCGCAGAACACGCCGCCCTATCCGTTCACGGAATGGCCGTATGGCGGCGCGACCAGCATCGGCGTGACCAGACCGAACTCCGTTGACAGCCCGCTCATGGTGGCGCTCGCCAACACCGAAGCCGGCAAAGCTTTGAATGCCGCCCACATCCAGATCTACGGCTGGGTCAATGGCGGCGGCAACATCAGCACCAACACGGTGAAGCCGGGCGGCAACTGGCCGGCGGCCTATATGTATACGCCGAACACCGTGCAGCTCGATCAGGCCGTGGTCTATTTCGAGCGGCTGCCCGATACGGTGCAGCAGGACCACATCGATTGGGGCTTCCGCGTTTCCGCCTTGTATGGCGAGAACTACCGCTACACCACCGCCTACGGCCTGGCGAGCTATCAGCTGCTGAGCCACAACAACATCAACGGATACGACTTCCCGATGGTGTACGGGGAACTCTACATCCCCTATCTCGCAGAGGGTCTGTTGCTCCGCCTCGGTCGCTTCATCTCGCTGCCGGACATCGAGGCGCAGCTCGCTCCCAACAATCTCATGTACTCGCACTCTATGGCGTACAGCTTCGACAACTATACCAACACCGGCCTGCAAGCCACGCTCGCCCTGAACAAGAATTGGTTCGTGCAATTGGGGGTCACTGTCGGCACCGAAGCGATGCCCTGGCACCTGGGTCAGACCGTTCCCAACCCGTTCCCGAATCCGGTGTTCCCGGGCACCACGATGCTCAAGGATCCCGGTGCCAAGCCGTCCATCACTGCGGGAGTCCGTTGGCAAAGCGACAGCGGCCACGACAACATCTACGTCGTCGCCGACGCCATCAACGACGGCACCTGGGGCTACAACAATCTGCAATGGTACGGAATCACTTGGTATCACAAGTTCAACGAGCGTTGGAATTTAGCCTGGGAGAGCTACGTTCTCGGTCAGCGGAACGTGCTCAACGCCACCGATCCCGCGGGGATCATCGCCAACGGCGGTTTTCCGTTCTCGACGGCGGCGTCGGGCATCAAGTTCAACGCGCCGAACTTCGCGCAATGCAGCGACCCGACCGTGCTTACCTGTACCGCGCGCGTAATCGCCTCAGTCATGTATGTGAACTACAAGGCGACGCCGTTGGATAACGTTTCCCTTCGGCTCGAATATTATCACGACGAGCAGGGCCAGCGGACCACCGTGGCGACTCGCTATGCCGATGTCGGGCTCGGCCTGCAGCATTGGTTCTCGCCGCAGGTCGAGATTCGTCCGGAAGTGACTTACTACCGCTCCTTCAACGCGCCGGCGTTCAACGGCAACTTCAACGTGACGCCGGTGGTCGCGCCCAACAAATCTTACATGTGGTTGTTCGCGGGGGACATCATCTGGCACTTCTGATCAAGGGACCCTGCGAACGCGCGGATTGCACGGGGTGGCTCAGAGAGCAAAACGGGGGAGTGGCGTCATGAGGGAATTGCTGGCCGTGAGCATCGCACTTGCTGCGCTGATGGGAGCGTCAGCGAGAGCGGCAGACACGTCGGTGCTCAAGACGCCGGTCCCCAACGAACCGCCGTTCGCCGTATACAATTGGACCGGCTTCTATATCGGCATTCAGGGCGGCGGCGGTTGGGCCCGTGTGGTCCAAACGGATGCCACGCCGTTCAGCAGCGATCCCTATTTCGCCACCGGCGGCATGATCGGCGGCACGGTCGGCGTCAACATGCAGTCCGGTCAAATCGTGCTCGGCCTAGAAGCCGATGGAGCTTCTTCCTGGATCAAAGAGTCGACCATCGGCACCAGTCCAACCTTCGGCAATTGCGCAGGCGCAACGCCGCGCTGCTTTGCAAATCTTCAGGCACTGGCCACTTTGCGTGCGCGCGCCGGGCTCGCGATGGACAACGTCCTGCCTTACGTGACCGCCGGCCTTGCCGTCGGCTCGCTCCATGGCGAGGAAGGCGATGGTGCGGCCAATGGCGCATTCGGCGCGGGTACGACCACGGTCGTCGGCTGGACCGCCGGTGTCGGGATAGAGGCGATGTTTAACCGGAATTGGTCGGCCAAGGCGGAATATCTCTACGTGGATTTCGGCAATCGCGCGGTCTTCAACGACAACATCGGCGGCGGGATTGTTCCCGAAAGCCTCCGATTTACCGCCAACATTTTGCGGGTCGGCTTGAACTACCGCTTCGGCTATTGATCTCAATCCAGCAGCGAAAAACGCCCTACCTTCATTGCGATGGCAACGAGGTCCTAGGGCTGCCTATGGAGCGCGCAAGTCTCGTGGATAGGGGAGCGATTGATTTAATCCTTGCGCATCAAGGCAATCTGGAGCATTTTTTAATCAATAGGGGCCCGAAAGACCCCTCACGAGGAAACACCGAACCGGCGGCTCGAGGAGGGATGCATGTCCAAGAGCCTTATCGCGATTGCCGGCGCGTTCGTCATCCTGTCGGCAGGATCGCTGATGGCGGATCGCGCCGAAGCCGGCGCCTCCGCCAGCGCACCGACGAAGTACAGTCAAGCGAGCGTTTCCGGATCGCAGATGTGGTCGATTTGGCGCGCTCGGCGCACCACTGGCACCTCGGAATACTCTGCCAGCAACCCGCGCAAGCGGTGAGCGACGAGAGCCGCTGCTATTCCAGAGTAACCGGATCCCCCTGCACTCCCGGCGGGCAGTTGCAGCGTGCGCCCAACCCGGCGCTTGAGCTGCCGCTGGCATTCGCCCCTCGGACCGCGTTGGTGTTGGCGATCCACTCCCGCACTGTCGGCAAGATTTCGGGTAGGAGTTTGCCAACCTCTTCTTTCGTCATTCCCGGGCGAATTCGGGGATCATAGAGAATGTTGAGAAGGTACTGATCATAGACGTCGAAAAACCCCATCTGCACATCGTCGTTGAACATGGTCCACGGCACCGAAGAATCGTCGTTGATCGGTCCCAATGCCTGTAGCAATTCCTCGTAGGCGCAATCGTAGAACGTAAAATCACTCGCATCGACCGGCAGAATCACCTCGGCGTGCCGGATGCGATAATGCCGATCCTTGCCGAAGCCGGAAAGGCACTGCGGATGATCTAGCGATCGCAGAATTTGTTTGGCTTTGTCCCGGCCGTAGACGGAACTGATCGTCCTATTGAGATCTCGTTGCCGCACGAGCACCACGACCAAGTTGGCGGCCTGAATGTCGTCGGTCATCGCCACGTCGAGGTGGTCCACACGGGCACGAATGTCGTCAATGACCGCCGCGATTTCCACCCGCCGCTTTGGGTCTGCCTGATCGAATACGAACACTCTGACGGGTTCGTCGAATTTGCGTATCCTCGCGAGGCGTCTGCCCAGCTGCAGCTCCGCGCCGAACGCGATCTTGAAGAAACCGTCCTTGATCTCGTCGTTCGTGAAGCTTGTTCGTTCGGCGTTGCGCCGATTGCTGATGTTGGCGTCTTCGGCATGCGCGGCGCCACCGATAGCCCCGGAGAGTGCAATCAGCATCGCGGTGATGATTGCAGCCGACCAGTTTGGGAAGAGCGGGGCTTTGATTCCAAGCCGCGTCGTCGCTGGCGACCGCATGCGGACACCGGCCCATTTGAGCGTGTTGCAGAGTAGATGCCGGGGCACAACCGTCTCCCGCCGCTCGCTTAGCAAGACCTCGACAGTTGATGCGAACCGACTGCCATGTCAGATGTCTCGTCGGGTTGTGAGGCGCGCCGCATTCGAAGTCCGCATCGACCTTGCGTGAA
>Ga0209648_10003566_pt1 | contig 13092 bp, 16 predicted proteins | sample GraSoi2013_115cm_FD_185830 | JGI IMG/M metagenome (GOLD analysis project Ga0209648, IMG submission 185830) | Grasslands soil microbial communities from the Angelo Coastal Reserve, California, USA - Sample 9_17_2013_115cm (SPAdes) (version 2) | ecosystem: Environmental > Terrestrial > Soil >...
CGACTGCAAGAAAAGCTGGCCGATGTACAGCGGAAACTTAACGACCTTCACAAGCTGGAGCATGAGCTGCGATTGGCTCTGCGCAGTTGCAACAAAGAGCTGCGCAAGCGAGACGCTCATTGCCCAATTTTGAGAGAAACAAACAACAGCAAACCGGAGAATGCCAAGTGAGAGTTGAAACTGCCAAAAGCGGTTCCGATCAGACTGGCTCTGGCGCGCTTCTTGTCGGAGGTTTGGCTGCCATCCTGGCGTCGACTTGCTGCCTGGGGCCTCTGGTTTTGGTTGCTCTCGGCTTGAGCGGAGCATGGATTGGGAACCTCACGTTACTCGAACCGTATCGTCCGTTTTTTATCGCTGGCGCTCTCGTAGCCCTGTTCTTTGCGGGCCGACGGATCTTCCGGCCAGCGCAGGCCTGCCAGCCGGGTGAAGTGTGCGCAGTGCCGAGGACTCGCCGTATTTACAAAATCGTATTTGGGATAGTTTCGGTTCTCGTTCTCGTCGCGCTGATATTCCCGTACGTGGCGAAGTTTTTTTACTGAATCTCGATCCGAGGAGGAGTTGTCATGAAGAACATCAAGACTCTGCTGCGTGGCTCTATTGTTTCGCTTATGTTGGTCACTCCAGCCTGGGCGTCACCCAAAACCGTAACCTTGAATGTCTCCGGCATGACCTGTGCAGCGTGCCCCATAACTGTGAAGAAAGCGCTCGAAAAAGTACCGGGCGTTTCAAGTGTGGACGTGCGATTCGAAAAGAAGCAGGTTCTAGTGACTTTCGACGATACGAAGACGAACCCAGATGCTCTAGTGAAAGCCACTACAAATGCGGGCTATCCGTCGCAACCCGAGAAGGTCACCAAGTAAAAAATGTGGACAACCTGGAATAACAAAACGGGATGAGGCGAGGGACATGTATGTCTGACTGTTGTTCCGTAAATGCGAACACTGAAGCCGCGCCAGCGGCGATGGCTTGTCCGGTGAACGGCACGCGGTCCAAACAGGTCGATATGCTCACAGTCAAGAGTCTCGTGCGTCAACTCCCTTTGGGGATGCCTAACACGCAGTACTACTTCTGCGACTCATCGGACTGCGAAGTCGTCTACTTCGCCTTAGACGCAGAAGCGCCGAGATTTCGACGCGAAGACCTTGTCGTGAGGGTTGGTGCTAAAGAGACGATGGACCCGATTCCGATCTGCTACTGCTTCGGCTTCACCCGTCAAGACATTTGGGAGGAAATCCGTAGTACGGGGAAATCAACCGTGGCGAAGCGGATTACGGCCGAAGTTGAAGCAGGCCGCTGTGCCTGCGAAGTCAAAAATCCCTCTGGCAAGTGCTGTCTGGGCGACGTTACACGGACCGCCAAGGACAGACTGGGTCAGAAAGGAGAGTCCAAGTTATGAGAGAGCACAAAGGAGTTTGCTGTAGCTCACCCGCAGCGATGTGCTATTGGCTCGCTGCGTCTCTGATAGCGTGGGGAGTGCTTAGCCTCATAGGAATCTATTGGCGCCCGCTCCATGCGCTATCCGCCGCGACGATACTTTCCGCCATGGCGATCGGTTGTGTTGCCAACTGGCTTAGGAATCGCACTCTTCATTGCGCTATCACTGGGCCATTATTTTTGATCGCGGCCGTCGTGTTCCTGCTGTCAGACGTAAGTACGGCTCACGTCAACGGCCGTTTGGTTTGGCCTTTCGTTCTCGTCGGCGTCGGCATCGCATTTCTGCTGGAATGGCGATATGCGGCCGTTGTGCGCCGAAGCTCCTAAAGAGAGGGGAACGAGCATCCCATGAATACTGAAACGATTAGCACGGCCGCGAAACCCTCCTCGAAGGGGGCGCTTGCCGCTGCGCTCTCGGCAGTCGGAAGTGTTCTTGCTGCGGCCACCTGTTGCCTACCCGTGCTTCCCTTTGTACTGGCTGCCGGAACAGCAGGGACCGCCACGTTCCTGTCTGCCTTCATCGGCGCTCTTCGGCCATACCTTTTGGGGGTTTCCGTTCTCTTCATTGCTTTCGGGTTTTACCAAAGCCGACGCGCCAGCCAATGCAATTGCAAACCGAGTCTTCTCAGCCAAGTGGTTCTGTGGGTGTCGGCCCTGATTGTCGCCATCTCGATTCTGCTTCCGCAGGCATTCGCAGATCTCGTAGAGAGGCTACTATGAAGCGCAGGAGCGTTGGTTTAGGCCTCGCCGCTCTCGCCATTTTTGCCGGCCTGTTTTACTTGTATGGCGGACACCAGACTCCGAACGGCCAGGCGCCTCTTGCCGATCTAGATGCGACGAACCTGGTTGAACTCAAGAATGAGTTCAACGGCAGCCAAGCGAACGTGCGCATGCTGGTGCTTCTTTCGCCAACTTGACCGATCTGCGTGCGGGGGGCCTCCGCACTCGAAGCATTACTGGAATCACAGTCAGACTCGCATCTGCGTGTGTTCGTAGTTTGGGAACCGGTGCTGGCTACGGACTTGACCGCACCGTCGACCATCGCGCTTCGGCGGATTCATGATCCGCGGGTGAGGCAATACTGGGACCGAAACCGAGTTCTCTCCCATGCGATGGGAGAGCATGATCGTCCGAGCGTGGTGTGGGACTACATCGCGGTTTATAAGCCAGAACAGATCTGGACAGGCGCGCCCCCTCAACCGCAATTCAACGGCCGTCCCGTGGTGCGCTTCATCGACGGTGCGCGGAAGGCATTGGGGACGATGTATTCAGAGCAGAACAAACTAAATTGATGGCTGTACATAAATGGCGGAACAGCATGGAGTGGCCTCATCCAGGGCTTGCGGAAAACGCATAGATTAGTATGGGATGCAAGGTGGACGCCAGCAGCCCCTTCGGGAGGTATTCGATGAGCAAGAAGATTGTCGTTTATAGTCAGCCGGGTTGAATGTTCTGCGCCAAGGTGAAGGAGTTTCTTTCACAGAACAAGATTGAATTCGTGGATCGAAACATTGCCGGCGATGAAGCAGCGTTGGACGAACTGGAGAAGCTTGGTTACATGACGACCCCGGTCACCGTGGTTGACGGACAGGTTGTCGTGGGCTTTGACCGCGACAAGCTGGAGAAGCTTCTGAAAACTGAGTAGCCGGGCGACGAGCCGACGCTTAAAGAGCTGATTTCGCGCTTTCAAACGCAGCTGCGCCGCCCTTTCGGACACGCTAGACCCGCGAATTCCAGGTCGGCGAGAGACTCCCGCGACCTCCTGCTCACAGCGGCAAGCAAAAGACTCGCGCCTATCCGAGGGCAGAGCGTAGGACATGCTCATCCGGACCGCGTCCAGCACAGCAGCCTGCGAGCTTGCCGTCAACGACCACAGCGGGGACGCTGCGGACACCATAATTCTTGGCTTTGGAAGCTGTCTCGGATTGATGCATGTCGTGAATCACGACCTCGTGCGACGAACCAGCAATCCTTTTGACGAGTTCGATTGTTTCTTTGCATGTCGCGCATCCTGCGCTGAAAACTTCGATTTTCTTCTTTGTGGTCATGGTGTTCTCCTTAAGAATTTATTGGATTTCCTGCTTATAACAGTTGGAACAGACTGTGGAATCTTTCGAAATGTCCCGGCGAGGCCAGGTATTCCAAAGCGAAGCGATGACCAGGAGTGCGATCGAGCCGTATACGGTGGGCCGGGAATCCCACGCGAACTTGCCAAGCAGAACGCCGACCGCCGCAAGTAGTGCCAGAAGGAAAGGGCCATACCCACGGCGATTTCTTGCATTGAAAAGCATCGCCGCCAAAGCAAGAACGAGAAACGCAATGGTCAGGGGCAGCAGGTATCTAACGGAAATCAGAAAACCGAGACCAATCGACGATAGCAACGCGGCATAGGCTGGCCAGCACGCCGGACAAGCCAATTTGGGAAGCACCGATACGCCGATGCTCGGGACAGCCAAGATGCTTTGCCTCCACCTGTTGCTCATGCGTCCTCCCGGTCGAGGCTTTCCAGAATGGGACATTCGGCAACGGGGGCGCATCCGTCGCAAACTCTCGTGGGTTTCCGCAGGGTCTTCTTCATGGACTCAAGGCTTCTGATCTTCGCTTCGATGTCGGCAATCTTGGCTTCCGCCCGCGTCCGAATATCCGCGCTGGTTGTACGTCGTGACACGCGAAGCGACAACAGCTCCCCGATCTCTGTGAGCGAGAACCCAAGCTCCTGAGCGCGCCGGATGAATCGGAGCCGGCGCGCAGCATCCGCTGGAAACAGACGGTAACCGGATGCAGTGCGTGGAGGTTTCGGCAACAAGCCTCTTCGCTCGTAGAAACGAACGGTTTCCAGGTTGACCCCGGCTTGCTTGGCGAGACGCCCGATTGTGAGTGACTTCATGTCGATGCCCGCTTTCTAAGAAGAGTCTAAACCCCGGACTACAGTACGGGGTCAAGCACAATCTTTAGACCGCGGCAGGTCTTAGTCCGACTTCGGCCTGGTGCGTTGTAGACTCGGGACATGGCTGAAACCGCTGTCTTGGAACGTACGGCCGTCGTGCGCCATGGACGAAGGCTCGAATATTTCACCATCGCGCGGAATGCCTTAGAAGGTTTGGTGGCCGTCGTCGCAGGTGCAATTGCCGGTAGCATTTCGCTCGTAGGTTTTGGAATCGATAGCTTCATCGAAGTGACGTCTGGGTCGGTCTTGCTGTGGAGAATGTCGGTTGACGCGGATGTCGAACGCCGCGAAAAGAATGAGAAACGGGCGCTGCAAGTTGTTGGCATCTGCTTTTTGTTTCTGGCGACCTACATTGCCTATGAATCCGCCATGGATCTATGGTCCAGGCGAGCTCCCGAACACAGCATTCCGGGAATCGTTCTGGCCTGCGTCTCGTTGGTCGTGATGCCCCTTCTCTCCAGAGCTAAGCGAAAGGTGGGGCGCGCCCTGGGTAGCGCCGCCATGCACGCGGATGCCAAACAAACAGAGTTTTGCACCTATCTGTCCGCCATCCTGCTGGCCGGGCTACTGCTCAACGCGCTCTTCGGTCTGTGGTGGGCCGATCCTGCGGCGGCCCTCATTATGGTTCCCATCATCGCGAAGGAAGGAATCGAAGGATTGCAAGGGAAAGCCTGCAAGGACTGTTCCTGACATCCGGCTACTTCAGTACTCGACTCAATGCAATTCTGGATGTTGCCGGATGGCCTCTGCTTTCAGAATAAAACTTCCATCCGTGACAACTTGGTCCCGCTCAGTGAGTCCTTTGATCACTGAATAATTCCCGCCTGCTGCGGGACCGAGGTGGACCTCACGCAATTGAAAGCTTCCTTCGTTGTTTTTGACAGGGAGAAACACATACTGATGTTCGCCGATGGATTGCACGGCGGCTTCCGGCACGACTGGCCCCGGAGCGCCCGGAGACGTGAATTCCACGTCCACGTACATATCGATTCGTAAGTTTTCACCGGGGTTCGTGACCTCAATGCGCGCCTGGGCCGTCCGCGTATTCAGGTCCACTTGCGGTTGGATGTACGTAACGCGTCCCGTCCATGCGCGACCGGGATACGCTGGAGCCGTGAGGCTAGCCGCGGAGCCGACGCGAACCGATGCGAAGTCTTTCTCGTTGACGCTGGCCATGATCCACATCGTGGAGAGGTCAACAACGGTGAAAAGTTCCTGAGCGGTGTTGACCACCAAGCCCAGGTTTGCACTGCGCGTGAGCACCACTCCGCTGATCGGAGCCGGAACAACAAGGTTCGGGTTGATCTGTTCAGCTTGCTGGAGCGCGGCGATCTGACGGTCGCTCGCCCCGAGCAACGTGAGCTTTTCGCGCGCCGCACGCACGTGTGATTCATGCGCCGCGTGCGTCGCGGCAACTTCTTCCTCCTCTTGCTGGCTGGCAGCTCCCAGCTTTACGAGGTTCCGCGTCCGCTCCAGCTTCTTGTGCTCTGCCTCGAGTTCCGCCAGATAAGAAACGTACTGCGTTTCCGCCTCGGCGAGTTCGCTGCTGAAGATGACCGCTAGGGATTGTCCGCGCTTCACATGATCGCCAAGCACCACTGGAACTTCCTTGATGACGCCGCCCACGAGCGGTGTTACGTGGACCTGGCGGTATTCATTGGGCTTTACGACTCCCGGAACGCGAAGTTTGGCCGTCGTAAGACCGTTCGTTACGTGAGCCGTGCGAATCTGTGCCTTCTTGAGATCGTCGGCTGCCAGATCAATTTGTAATTCCACTGAGGCATTCGACCCGTCCGAGGGAGCCGCGTTTATCGGAGATGGCATTCCACTCATCGCGGCCATGGAATCCTGCGGAATGGTTCTTGTGGTTGTGGAGCGCCGGGTCAGAAACCAATATCCAGCAAACGCGAAAACTACGAAGAGTGCGGCGATTGCAATCCATTTGAGCCATGGCGGTCTACCCGACGCGGTAAGTTGAGTATTTATGGTTTGCATGATTTTCTCTTTCAGGGCAGGGATGTGCCCACGGCCTTTTCGAGCCCGATACGTGATGCGTAGGCGTCGAACAAAATGTCGGTATAACTTGTTTCGATATCGATGTACCGGCGCTGCTCGGCAATCACGTCCAGCAGAGGAATACGCCCGTACCCGTAGGTCTGCCGGACCACATCCAGATTTCGTGCGGCCTGGTCGCGAACTCCGCGGCGATAAAGAGTCACTCGTTCCTGTGACGCTTGATACCGAACAAGACTCTGTGTGACCTCGTGCCGGAGTGTCAAGTCTACGGCTGCGACCTGATTGCGTGCCGAATTGATGTCGGCTTTTGCCGCGACGATTGAACCCTGGTTGCGGTTGAAGATGGGCAGGGTCCAGCGAATCCCGAAGACCGCATAGTTAAAGGTTTGGCGGATGGGCTGAAGGTTTCCGGCTGCATCGAACGCGGAGAGTGCGAATCCGCTGTTGGGGCGTTCATAACTGGCGGAAAAAGAAGCGTCCGGCTTCGCTTCTGCCTGTAGCTGGCGCAATCCGGCGGTGGCCATGGATTCATTCGCCCGCTGCGCGGCCAGATCTGGTCTGTGCGAGACGGCAAGTCCCAGAAGCTGAGCCTTGTCGGGAGAGAGTGGGGCCTGTTCGAGAGATCCCTTGAGCCGCAGTTCTTCTTCGGGCTCGAAGCCTGCCGCTTCCTTCAATGCAAGCATGGCGATCTCGGCTTTCGCCTGGTAATCGATCCGGAGACTCTCGATACGGTTTACTTCCACACGTACTTCATCAGCGTCGAGCACGGGGACCGCTCCTTCGCGGACGCGGTCTTCCATGAGTTTAAGAAACTCGCGATTTGCCTGCAGGAGTTGTTCCACGAATTCCAGGTTGCGCAGGGCCGCAAGGGTATCCGCGAAGCGCATGCGAACCTCGGCGGCCAGCAGACGCTCGTTGTCACTTACTGTCTCGCGCGTGGAGGTGAGTTTCTGTGAAGCTACCTCGGTGCGGCGCGCGCGTCTGCCAAACAGTTCGAGCGGGACCTCCGCCCCGACGTTAAAGCGGTTGTCATCTCCGTTGACTTCCTTGAGCCCTCCCACGGACAGAGAGGGATTTGCGCGGAGATGCACTTGCGCCACTGCTCCTTTCGCGGACTCAATCGTTTGGCGTTGCGCGGCGAGAGACGGATTGTTCGCCAAAGCGCGTGCAACCAAATCCGCTTCTGTCAATCCATGGTCAGGATCGACGAAACGATTCGTCACAGGAGCGCTTGTGGTTTGCGCCGCTAGGGGCACCGAACACGCTAGAAGCCCAAGAACAGCGACACAAAAGCGGGAAAATCGGATTGTATTTTGCATGAACGCTACCTCACGTTGCTGTTGAAAGCTGTGCTTCCTTGCCCGCGTGATCCAGTCCACGAGACGGTGAAGTGCCAGGCTCCGCTCATTGCGAAGTTTGATTTCACGCGGTACGTCCCGGTCTGGCCGGTTGGCGTGATCTCCGAATCACCGGACATCGGCGCCATACTCGGCATGGACATGCTCGACCCGAGCTGGACGTCGCCAACGTTGATGGGCTGCCCCTTCGGGTCGCGAAACTGGACGACGAATTCGTTCTGCCCCTGCTTGAGTTCCCCCGCGCTGTTCAGGAGCACGATGGTGACATCGCCGACGACATGCGTCGCGACCTCCTTCAGGTTTTCCGTATTCACCTTCTTTGCACCACAACCGGTAAAGCCGAGAATCAGAAACAACATCATCGAAACAACCGACAGCTTCCTCATGGGTCTATCTCCTTCGAGTGAGTTGCGAAATCATGAAATCGTTTCCGTCGAAACAGTTTGAACAGCGAATTGCTGGCCGCGGCGAAGTTCGCGCTCCCGCAGCCACAAGAAAATGATGGGTGTAACGATCAGTACGTGCGCGAGCGAACTGAGCATTCCCCCGAGGACCGGAGTTGCGAGCGGCCGTATGACTTCGGACCCAACGCGGCTGCTCCAGAAGATCGGCAAGAGACCCGCGACGACCGTCGAAACGGTCATCAGCTTGGGGCGCAGCCGGAGCAGCGCTCCTTCCATGACCGCTTCGCGCAGAATCGGGATCGTGAGCGTGCCGTGCTCTTTTTTCTTTCGCGCAACAGCCTCTTCGAGGTAAATCACCATAACGACTGTCGTCTGCACGGCGGTACCAAAGAGCGCAATGAAGCCGACCCACACGGCGACTGAGAAGTTGTACCCAAGCAGCCAGAGAAGGTAGAGCCCGCCTGTGAGCGCGAACGGCACGGCCAGCAACACGTGTGCCGCTTCGAGAAAAGAGCGGTACGTTAGGAAAAGCAGGATATAGATGACGGCAATGGCAACCGGCATGACAATCTGCAACCGCTTCCTGGCGCGGACTTCGTTTTCGAACTGTCCGCTCCAGCTGTAGTAGTAGCCGGGAGGCATTTTGATTTTGTCGCGGATGGCCTTTTCTGCATCGGTAATGACACTGCCGGGGTCGCGACCGCGCGCATTGAGGAGCACTGAAACCTCAAGCAGTCCGTTCTCACTGTTGATCATGGCCGGCCCGGACACCTGACGGATGTCGGCCACTTGCCCGAGGGGGATTTGCGTGCCGGTGGTTCCGGTGACCAATACGTTGGAAAGGTCCTGCGGATCGCGCCGGTATTGCGGCGCGTAGCGTACGCGCACGGGGAAGCGCCGCCGCCCTTCGATTGTTGTAGTGATGTTGTTTTCGCCGATGGCGGTCTCAATCACGTCCTGAATCGCACCCACGTCGATGCCGTAGCGGGCCGCGGCTTCACGGTTGGGACGGATGTCGAGATACAAACCGCCTGTGACCTGCTCTGGATAAACGTCGCTTGCACCTTTCACGGTACGTACCACATCGGCGATTTCGCGTGCCTTTCCTTCGAGGACAGTCAGATCGGCGCCGAAGACTTTGACGCCAATCTCCGACCGGATTCCCGTCGTCAGCATGTCGATACGATTGATGATCGGTTGCGTCCAGATATTCGCGACACCGGGGAGCGAAACCGCGCGGTCCATCTCACTCTTGAGTTTTGGGATGGTCATGCCAGGCCGCCACTGATCGCGCGGCTTCAAGTGCACGATGGTCTCGGTCATGTTGAGCCCCGCCGGATCGGTCGATGTCTCCGCGCGCGCGACTTTTGCCGCCACGAAGGCCACTTCGGGGAAGCGGCTGAGTATTTCGTCCTGGCGTTTCGCATATTCCGTGTTTTGCGAGAGGGCGATACTGGCATCGGCGATCGGCATGAACATGATGTCGCCCTCGTTGAGGGGAGGCATGAACTCACTCCCAATGCCAGACGCTAGCACTACTGCGCCAGCGAAGAATGTGAGGGCGACGCCGAGCGTAATGCGCCGGTGATCGAGAGCCCAGGACAACGCTGGACGATAAAGGCGCTGCAGGCAACGCATCACTGGATTTTGATCTTCCGAATGGAACTTCCCGCGAAGGAGCAGTGTGCACAGGATGGGTGTCAGGGTAAGTGCGATGGCCGTCGCGCTGGCCATGGCAAAAGTTTTGGCAAACGCCAATGGATGAAAGAGCTTGCCTTCCTGTCCGGTCAGCGCAAACACAGGAACGAAAGCAAGAACGATAATTGCCATAGAGAAAAATGTCGGGCGACCTACCAGCTTCGTCGCGCGGAGCACGGTCTCCAGAACTTTTCCTCGGTCACGCGTATCTACGCCTTCGAGATGCCGGAAGGCGTTTTCCGTGACCACGATGCCGGCATCGACGAGGACACCAATGGCTATCGCAATTCCTGCGAGTGACATCACGTTTGAAGTCACGTGCGCGTAGTGCATCAAGAGGAAGGAACACAGCACGGCGAGGGGTAAGGGCAGCGTCACGATCAATATACTGCGGAAATGCATCAAGAAAATGACGTGGGCCAGAGTGACGAGAATGATCTCCTCGATCAGCGCATGACGCAGTGTGCCAACCGTGGCCTCAATCAATTCTGAGCGGTCGTAGAAGGAAACGATATGCACGCCCGCGGGCAAGCCGGGTTCAATCTGCCGGATTTTCTCCTTCACGCGGTCGATTACGTCTTTCGTGTTCTCGCCTGTCCGCGCCACGATAACGCCGCCGACGGCTTCAGAGCTGTTTTTTACAAGCGCCGCCGTTCGGAAGGCGTCGCCGATCTGGACAGTGCCCAGGTCTTTCACAAAGACAGGAGTGCCGTTGTGCGAGGCGACGACGATATTGCGGATATCGTCGAGGTTTCCGATCAGGCCAAGTCCGCGCACGATGGACCAGGAACCGTTTTGCGAAACGACGTTGCCGCCGACGTTCGAATTACTGGCCATGACTGCGCGAACGACGGTGCCGAGCGGAAGCGCATAGCTGCGCAGACGATTCGGATCGATATCGATTTGGTATTGCTGGACCGTACCCCCAACGCTTGCCACTTCCGCGACCCCGGGCACGGAATTCAGTTGATAGCGAACGTACCAATCCTGCAGGGAACGAAGATCCCGCAAGCTGAGTCCACAGCCTTCGACGGTGTACCAGAAAACGTGGCCGACACCGGTGGCATCCGGTCCGAGCGTGGGAACAACGCCTGGCGGAAGTTGTTTCGAGACGAGGTTCAGTCGTTCGAGAACACGGGTGCGCGCAAAGTAGAGGTCTACATTGTCTTCGAAGATGACAAAGATCATGGAAAATCCGAAAGCCGAGGAGGAACGCACCACTTTGACGCCCGGCAGTCCTTGCAGATTGACGGTCAGCGGATAAGTAACCTGGTCTTCCACTTCCTGAGGACTCCGCCCAGACCAGTCCGTGAAGACGATCACCTGGTTATCGCTCAAGTCAGGAATCGCATCGATCGGCGCGCGTAGCATCGCCCACAAACCCCAGCCGGCGATTCCAATCCAAAGCGCGACCACGAGGAAACGATTGCGCAGCGAAAGTTCAATCAGGCGGTCGATCATGCGCGGCAGCCCATGCGGTGAGCACTGAAACACTTAGATTTATGGAAATTCCAAATCAATACACACATCTTTGCCTCCGAATAGACGAGTTGACGAGAAACACCAAGAGACACAACTCAGGGAAGAACTTCAGAGGCAGGTCAGATTAGGAGGGAAGCGTGAAGCGTGTACAACTCGGGAGGAGAATGCTGCGGAGCCTCGAATTCCAAATGAGAGGCTTGAATTTGCTGTGTTGCTTGTGGCGAAGCAAGAAAATCAACCGCAACAAACACCGGCGCATGTAACGCCACGCTAGCTACAGGCAGCACGCTGGGGGATTGAGACGATACCATCCCCTTACAGCAATCGTGACTTTGATTCGAGGGATCGCAGGGCATCGAGCCGCAGCACTTCATACTCTGCTGGTCTTGCGTCATCGCGGACATGCAGTCCGCGAATTGCAGGCCCAACAGGGCGACCATCGCTACGACGATGATTAGTCTCTTCCTCATGAGCTTAAGTTCACTCTAAGTAGGTTAGACGCCTGAGTCAACAAAAGGATACAGAGCCGGTGGCACCTAGCGCACCAGCCCGAGCGAGGACTGGATAGAAGGCTCTGACATTTGTTTGAAGCCGCGATATTCCGCACGACCTCTTTCAACGACGCGCTGTCATAAAAATGTAGTACTAATCGCGATGAATGCTGATAAATCGCGAACAAAAGGTGAACAAAGAAGGAGAAAGTGATTCATCAGGTTTAGTCGCAACTTGCTGATTTCCTTCGATTAGGGCCAACTCCGGCAAGTTCTGATGAAGTTGGTTGATCGGCTGTTAACCGAAGGGTTGCTAGTTCGAATCTAGCCCGGGGAGCCAAATTCTCCTTCTCTTTCAGTCAGTTACAAATGGCCCATTCTCGTGTTTAAGCTGCGGAGGCGCGGGCAGTGAACCCCTAATTGAGACGAATTCGCCACCGTGACACTCTCTGTGGAGAGGGAGGCTCCACAAATGAGTGTCGGACGAGTCAAGCGGCATCCGGAAGAGCTGCGCGAAGTGGCGATTAAGCGTTTTCGGTCTTGCGAAAATGTTGCGCAGCTCGCGAGGGAGATCGGCATTCCACGGCAGACGCTATATCGCTGGATCGACGAAAGCGAACGAGTAGAAACCGACGAAGATGGCCAATCAGTGCGTGTTGCGCTTCACTGCCAACGTACACGTCGGGTTGATTGGCATGGAAGCCTGCGGAGGTTCGCATTTTCTTGGCCGAGCACTGCGGGAACAGAGACACGAGGTGCGACTGATACCGGCGCAGTATGTGAAGCCGTACGTGAAAATGAACAAGAGCGATTACATCGATGCCGAGGCGATCGCGGAGGCTGTCGCACGGCCGACGATGCGTTTCGTGCCGATCAAGAGCGATGACCAGCTGGATATGCAGTCCCTGCATCGCGTACGCGAGCGCTGGGTGATGCGTCGCACGGCAGTCATCAACCAGATTCGCAGCTTGCTACTCGAACGTGGCATTACTCTGGATGCAGACTATGTATTACATCGGGCTGGATGTTCACAAGAGGACGATCAGCTACTGCGTGAAGGACGCGAGTGGCCGCGTATTTTCAGGGATTGCGGCCACAACTGTGGAGAAATCAAGAGTGGCCGCAGTGCACGCTTTCTCTTGGACCGAAATCCGAAAACTTCAAATGGCTTCATCCGAGTTTGTTTGTTACCAGCGAACCGGAGGTCCCAAATTAGAAGATGACCTTAAGGGCAAATTGTATCTGTCGTTCATTAACAGTCG
>Ga0209648_10003567_pt1 | contig 13090 bp, 10 predicted proteins | sample GraSoi2013_115cm_FD_185830 | JGI IMG/M metagenome (GOLD analysis project Ga0209648, IMG submission 185830) | Grasslands soil microbial communities from the Angelo Coastal Reserve, California, USA - Sample 9_17_2013_115cm (SPAdes) (version 2) | ecosystem: Environmental > Terrestrial > Soil >...
ATACAATTACCCTTGTCTGGAGGGTACCTGGCGCGGCCGCGAAGGATGCAAAGGGTTGGCATTACCAGTATTTGCTCCAGCGGCAAGCAGGCGCACAATGGATGCTGCACTTGCAAATAACGCTGCTGTCGTGTGGAGTGACGATACGTAAGTGGGGCGGGTCGGCATCCACCAGTACGCGGGGAGCGACACTCGCCCAGCCGTTGACAGAAGACGTGAACGCGGGTATTGACTATCACTGCGGATGACCTTCGCTGCTTTTCCCTTTATACAGAGTTCACGAGATATTTCCGAATTGCTGGCATCCAGCGCAAGCGAGAGAAGAAGCTCCACAAGCCAGCCGCCTCAGCCGCTAGCACTAGCCAGTGCTGGCTTACATCCGTCTCGACGCGCCGAAGCAGATACGGATTGGCATGTGCAGTGTTGAATCCATACACGGTCGTGAGTGCCCAATCATACCCTGCTTTCCGCACAGCACGGAGTACACCGTCGCCAATATGCTGATGCTGACCAACGGGGTAAGCAAAGGCACGTACCGGACATTCTAAGCGCTCTTGCAGTATCACACGACACTCGCTTACCTCATACTCCACCTCGGTAGGGCTCGAGAGGTACGCTAAGATCGGATGGTGCATCGTATGTGCGCCGAAGGAAACCCATCCACTCTCTTTCATCTTTTGTATCTCTTCCCACGTGAGAGGGAGAGAAGGTAGCTCTTCGGCAGATACAGATGGAGGAACCGCGAGTGCCTTGCGGATAGCCACTAGAAACGCTTCACGCTCGGCTACCGACGTAGCAAGACGCATACGACTATCGATCGCCTGTGCCAACGCTCTTTGATCCTCCGCTTGACCCAGATGGTAGGTTCGTCCTTCTATTCTTGCTTCTTGCGCCTGTGCGCGGCGCACCAGGCGCGTACCCTCTTGCCACCAAAAATAATCGCCGCTCTCAATGTAGCTGGGAATAAGGAAGATAGTGATAGGAATCTGCAACTCACGTGCCAGGGCAAAGCCATCAGTATAGTTATCGTGATATCCATCGTCAAACGTCAGCACGAGGGGAGTGCGCCGATCCTGTTTCTGGTACCCTTCTACGGGCGATGTATGGAGTTCTTCCAGGGCAGCTTCCAGGTGGAGAATACGATAATGACGCCGCAAGTAGAGCAGATGACGACGCAGGTCTCCTCCAGTCGCACGATGGTAATTAAGTATAACCAGGCGCTGTCCCGAGCGCTGAGTCCACCAGCGGGCAAGTTTCACCAGCCCACTGAAGTAGAAACACGCTGCAATAAACGTCAGTACGCGCTTACGCACAGCAGACATGAATCTTACCTCTAACAGCAAGCTTACTACAAGTTTACCCTGCCGACTATAGGATTCTTCCACAGAAGAGAGAAAGGTTTCCACAAACCACTCACCTCTGCGGCCATCACTAGCCAATGTCGAGTCACATCACCTGCAACGCGTTGAAGCTGGCGAGGATTGCTCTGCGGGGTATTGGTACCATAAATGGTTGTGAGTGCCCAATCATAGCCTGCCTCTCGAACAGCTCGCAGCGCTGCATCTCCGATATGCTCAGGCTTCCCAACGGGGTAAGCAAAAGTACGCACTGGATGGCCCAGCTGCTGCTCCAAAACGGTACGGCACTCTCCCACCTCACGCTGCACCTCTGCCGGATCCGACAGGTATGCCAGAATGGGATGATGCATCGTATGCGCACCGAATGAGACCCAGCCACTCCCATCCATCTCGCGTATCTCTGCCCATGTCAAAGGTAGAGTCGCCTCCTCCACAGCGACAGACGAGGGCACGGCCAAAGCCACGCGTACTGCCGCAAGGAACGCTTCGCGCTCTGCGACAGATCCAGCACGACGTAGATGGGCATCAATTGTTTGTGCAAGCCTGTTTCGCTCCTCCGGTCGGTCTAGTTGATGAGCGCGTCCTTCAACTTTCACCTCGTCTGCCTGCGAACGCTGTACAAGCCGTTTACCCTCTTGCCACCAGAAGTAATCACCGCTCTCCACGTAGCCAGGAATAAGGAAGATAGTAATCGGAACCTGTAACTGCTGTGCAAGCGCAAAAGCATATATATAGTTATCGCGGTAGCCATCGTCAAAGGTCAGTACCAGCAGTGTACGTTGATCACGTCTATATTTTCCATCCTGGGGAGGAGTATACAGTTCTTCAAGAGCCTCTTCAAGGTGAAGCATACGATAGTGACGACGCAGGTAGAGCAGGTGATGGCGAAGGTCTCCTCCACTTGCACGATGGTAGGTCAGGATAATCAGGCGTGGCCCCGAGCGCTGAGTCCACCAGCGGGCAAGTTTCACCAGCCCACTATAGTAGAAGCATGCAGCAACGAACACCCCTAACTGCCTACGCATGAGTTACTTCTCCATCCTCTAAGACTACAGATTCCCGCGCGCGGGATGATGGACCACCAACGCATCCATTACATGAGCCATCAGCTTTTGCATGCCAGGCACCACGAGGCTCTGACCGGTACACGATTGGTCCGTTTGGAATCGGTAGTTGTCGAGCGCAAGGGTCCAATAGATGGACCCTGTGGCAAAGACCATCGCACCGGAGGGGGCGATATAGGAGGTCGTGTTGCTGGTATCGGTTCTCTTGGTGTCACTTACAGTTTGTGACGCACCGAGTACCTGTAATCCCTTTGGGGTAGCACTGTTTGCAAAGACACGATCCCACTCGTAGCCTACCAGCCCGCAACCATATTGTCGCCCCGGCAGCAGCCCAGTTCCGTCCAAAAAGGATGGATTTGCTTGAGGACTCAGCGTCCAGGGAAAGCCTTGTTGCTGAAGTGAAAAACCAGAGTACATAATGCCGATCAGCGCGTTTTCTGGGCGGGCGAGTGCAGGATCACGCCACAGAGTGGTCAATCGCGTATTGTCCCGGCCATAGAATGGATCGAGTGCTAGATCATTGTTCGCCGTCTGCACTTTATAGCAGACAACCGTCCGATCTGGCGTGCCTGCACTGTCCGGCTCGAAGCGCATTTGCCAGTAGCCTGCGTTCGCCCCCAAAAATGCAAGACCTACGCCACGGTCGAGTGCATGCTCTACTCCATCACGCATCTCTTTCGTCCAGTATTCATCGTGACCAAGCGAGAGGTAGGCTCGATGATCCAGCAACTGTGCGGGCTTCTCGTGCAAATCGACATCGCTGATGTAGGAAAGATCATAGCCCTGGCGTTCCATCCAATGGATAGCGTCGGCCTCAAAAACCAGCACCTGGCTCGAACCGCTATTCTCTATGTAAGGTCGGTCGAATGATACCTTCACCCCTCTCGGCAAGTTTATGGTTTCGCCCAATTGGACACTAGTCCCTGACGAGTTCTGGTAGAGGCTATAGCCGCCCCAGCCATTGTCCGCTGCGTATGTTGTGTCCGGTGTGACGGCGACATAAAGCGAATGGGAATTGCCGCGTACATCGAATGGCGCATAGGTCTGCTTACCGTTCGCGTCAATGAATTTTGCCAGGTAAATACCCGTGGTCCAATCAGGCGGCACAGTTAGTGTGTAGGAGGGTTGCCAGTTGGCCTCGACACGGCCAGTCTTTGGATTGATGTTGCACGATTTGCAGTTCAGCAGGAGATTGTTGGCCGAGTCGTAATATCCCTGTGCATGACCGGCCTGATAGGGCACTGAGGTCATCAGTCGTCCACCAAGGCCATCATACCAACCCAGTCGATAGATGTCGATCGAATAGGCGGTGCCCTCACTTTGCGTGCTCACGTAGAAGGTCAGATTCTGGCCAGGCAGTACTGATGTCGCACTCGCATAAGCCTGAATCTGGGTGGAAGATTCTTCTCCAGCAGGAATCTGCCAGCCCTCCGTTCCCAGGTGAGCATTCTCAAGGACGATCGGGTTCTCTGAAGTCGCAGGTGTTTGCAAGTCTCCGATGCTCGTCTTGGAAGCAAACAAGCTTAGCCCAGACATGATACCAGCCAGCACCACTGCTGCTATGAAAAAGACCACAACACCCAGAACAAGCCGTAGTCTCACACGTACCTCCAGGATATTTATAGCTACAGCATACCACGGTCATAGACGTGAAGAGCAGCGAGTACAGTTAAGAAAAATAAAAGCATTCTCATCAGGAAAATACCATCTGCAAGTGCTGATGTGATGTTCGCTATGGTGGAGAATCGGTGATACTGTAGGAAGGAAGTGTGGAGAAATGGGTCTGTTTTTAGGCAGGCAGGAAGGAGAGGAATATACATCTTTGTTTCAAGACAACTCTTTGCCCAGGGACGGGTCTCTTATGAAAAATTCGTTGAGGTACTTCTCGATCTGCTGAAAACCGGCGTCCATGCGCGATATTTTTTCCTCAGACGAGACACGACGCCCAAGAGGCCAACCAGTTCTGATGCCATCACCAACCAGTGCTGGGCCAGGTCTCCAGGAAGACGTCGCAGGAGATAAGGATCAGTCTGTGGATTATTTACCTCTTCAATAGTTGTTAATGCCCACCTGTACCCAGCTTCCTTCACAGCTTGTAGTCCCTCTACGCCGATATGTTCAGGCTTTCCGACAGGATAAGCAAATGTGCGCACTGGATGCCCCAACTGCTGCTCCAGCACTCTACGGCACTCTCCTACCTCCTGCTGTACCTCGGCAGGATCTGCCAGGTATCCCAGGATGGGATGACGCATGGTATGGGCCCCAAACGAGACTATGCCGCTCTCCTCCATCTCACGTACCTGCACCCACGTCAAAGGCAGCGCCCCCTCCTCCTCCCCCACAGAGGAAAAGACACCTAATGCCCCACGAGTGTCCGCAAGGAAGGTTTCACGCTCTGCAATCGACTGGGCATGATGCGCTCGGGTATCAATTATTTGTGCCAATGCTCTTCGTTCCTCGAGCTGCCCCAGGTGATAAGTGTGCCCTTCAATCGCCACCACGTCCACCTGAGCATCGCATACAAGTCGTTCACCTTCTCGCCACCAGAACGGTTCACCACTCTCGATGTAACCCGGAATGAGAAAGATAGTGAAAGGAACCTGCAACTCACGCGCCAGGGCAAAGCCATACGTATAGTTATCGTGGTAGCCATCGTCAAAGGTCAGCGCTAACGGTATGCGTCGATCGCGTCTCTGTTTCTTCTCCTTGTGCGATGGATAGAATTCCTCTAAGGCATCCTCCAGGTGCATGATGCGATAGTGACGGCGCAGGTAGAGCAGTTGGCGACGCAAATCCCCTCCGGTTGCACGATGGTAGTTGAGAATAATCAGGTGCCGACCTGAGCGTGCCATGCACCAGCGGGCAAGCCTCACCAGCCCACTATAGTACAGGCATGCAGCAACGAGCACGCGCAAGTTCTCCTTAAATTCCCCAAGGCGCATGTCCATCTTCACTCCTTATAACAGGTTTGTGCTAGCTGGTCAGCACTTACATTACGTATGGCGGGTGCTGGTGCTTTATCGCCTGCCCCGAAATGATTGAGAGAACCGACGCCTCAGCCGAGACAGCCACATCGTGATAGCTTCTGCTCCCCACCTACGTATAAAGTTTGCTGTTGCAATGAAGGCCGGCAGAGGATCCTTCCAATCAACATAAGCATATCGCATAGGCATGAAGAAAGAAGCGCAGAAATCGAATATTGTCCTGGCTGGAGAGGGAACTCCCGGTCTGCCATGTTGCTGTAATGCTGCTGCAGTTGCCCTCATATCGCCCTCCAGATCGCGCATCCACCCACCTACACGATAATCTTTCACCACATTGATTTGCTCCCCGCTCGCCCACTGGTAGAGCAGATAGGGAAAATCAACCCCTGCATATACAGCATTCTCAATCGTTAGATTGAGGCGTGGATTGATCTCCATCAGGTAGGGATAACCGGCATCGTCGCGCCGAAACTCCAGCTGGCAGTAGCCTTCCAGGCCGATTTCGTGCACTAAACGTTCTGCCTGGGTGCCGATGTCGGGCGGGACGGCAATCCTCTGATGCACCACACTTGTACCGCCCAACGGGGGGGCGCTACGCTTGGTCCACTGGGCAAAACGCGCATACACCTGACCATTCGCAGAGAGGAAACCCAGGGACTCACGCTCTCCCGGGAGAAACTGCTGGAAGAGCGTCGCTCCTCCAAAACGTGTCAATTCCTCAACAGCACGACGAGCCTCGTCAGGAGTCGTCACCAGCTCGCTCTTCATGCTCGCACGGTGTTGTTCATCCCAGGACTCCACCGGCTTGACCACCGCTGGCAGACTAATCTCATGCAAAGCCGCCTCCACCTCGCCGACCTCCTTCACTTTCACTCCCCTTGGGACGCCTATCCCTAATTGTTTGGCAATCCCTAGCGTTAGCTCTTTATTCATGGCTATTCCCAGCGCTGGCTCTCTGGCCAGCGCTATGCGTACCTTTTGCTCGAGTCGCTCTCGATGCCGACGTATGAACGCTATCGTGCCATCTGAGGAGGTAATCAGCACCCGCGCATTTGTACAGTCAAGTACCTGCTCCAGATACGTTAGATAGTCCTTCGTTCCCACATGCGCCGGGCAGACAAAAGCTTTCTGACACCAGCGTGACGAGAAGGTGGGCACACCAGCAAAGGTTTCCAGTGCCGCAACACGCAATCCTCGGCTACCAAGCGAACGCACGGTCATTAGCGATTGCCGCAACCTGGCATCAAGCACGAGTGCGTCGTATACTACCTGGCCCCTTGCAAGTCGTGAGTCACGAGTTATAACCTGGTTACTTTCCATTTACATAGTTCCTTTTCTCTTGTATGCATCACTGTCTCTTAGAACCATGGCTACCAAACCCATGCATACACCGATCTTTCTTAGAGCATAAAATACTCTGTCATGGCTGTGCTCTTGCTAGCCTTCCCAAGGAACGGTAGGCCCCATACCTCTTCGATAGTGCGAAGCAGACTGTAATGCGTTTCTGGTATCGTCGACTGAAATCCCCTTTTAACGAGAGGAGAAATCACCAGCGTTGTGACCTGTCCTCCAACTGCATCATTGCAACAGCCAGCACTCGTTTCCCCTTCGTCAAAGGTGATGAAAAGCACTCCACCCTGGATAAAAGCAGTTGAGTGGAGAATGCCGGGCACGACCTGGGAAAGCCAGGTATCTCCAACAGCAACAGAACAATCGTGCATATCATGACATATATTCGGGGTAAGCCAGACATAGGCGGGTAGCTGGTTGCCAGAAAGATCGGCTGTAAACTGGGTGAAAGGTATGCGTGGCACAGCGGGTGTGGTTCGTGCGGATATCATCATAGTAGAGAAATGGGTTATGCTTTTGCACATAGAGACCATCCGGGGAATCGCCAATATAGCAGGGGGAAGGCATATTCTCCATATAGGCCTTCCAGCTACGACCACTTGCCTCTATCTGGTCTGCGAGATTCTGGGCATGCTGAAAGCAGGTGGTGCAATCGCTGGTAATACCAAAGGTGCTTCCTCCCGTCAGAGCCATATAGTTTGGCAGGCTAGGATGTCCAATAGCATAGTACTGTGTTGCAAGACCATAGATGCTTACTAAGCTATTGAGATAGGGGGTATCCGATTTACCGATAATGGTTGTATATTCCTTATTTTCCAGTACAATGGTGAAGATATGAGAAAAGGCGGGAGAAGACGTGGGGGAAAAGCTGGGATTGGCAATTCCCGCTGCCTGCTGTCTTGCCTGTTGCTGAGCCCCACAGGACGTAAGAGAAACGGCAATCAGGGACAAGGCAAGAACCAGAAGGACCATACCAGGCGCTCTTTGAAAGAAAACAGGTGTTTGTCGGTGTTGAAAGAATTTCATCCTGGTTCCTCCTCGCTATTCATCACCGCTGAGAGGCAGATACTCACACTCTTCCCAACTCTTTTAGGAGTATATCGGGAAAGTCAAAGGTCATCCCGTCAACGCCAGCGTAGATTGCATTTTTCATCATTTCGGCGTTTTTTACCCCACAAGCCCGGATGAATAATCCTGAAAGGTGCCAGTGATTAACTAGCTGTTGTGTAATTTTTTCCGCCCTTGGACAAAAGTCCTGCATTTTTGCCTCGACAACTCTTTTTAAAACTTCCTCCGAGAAATCCGCTGTTAAGTACCCAACACGAGCAAGAGGATTTTTCTGTTTGATATTGCAGACCGTTGGAAAGTCTTGAGAAGTAAAGGTGACACGATCTAAAAGTTCTAATTGCTCAACCAGGTTCAACACTTCATATTCAATGCCAACTTGTTTTATCTCAAGGTCGAAATAAGTTCGTGTTCCATACCTTTTTAGCGCTTCTATGAGGAGGGGTATTCGCTCACCTGCATATGTACGATCAAACCACGAGCCAGTATCAAGCTGTTGTAACGCTTGCCACAGCGTTTCTTGTAAAACTCCCGTCCCATTAGTTGTCTTGTCTAAAAGGTTATCATGGAAAAGCACTAACTTTCCGTCCTTTGTCTTTTGCACATCGGTTTCTATGCCATCAACTCCAAGAGCTAAGGCAATGTCAAAGCCCGCAAATGTATTTTCCGGTGCCAGACCTGCTGCTCCACGATGCCCAATAACCTTCATACTGAAAGACGTCTCCCTGGCAGTCGCTGTAAATGGTGGGTCAAAAACCCTTTCGTCGCCTTCCAGGCCGGAAGAGGGTCCCTCCAATCAACGTAGTCATACTTCATAGGCGTGAAGAAAGAGAGACAGAAATCGCGGATTGCCCTGGCTGGGGAGGGTACTCCCGGCCTGCCGCGTTGCCGCACCGCTGCTGCTGTTGCCCTTATATCGCCCTGCAGATGGCGCATCCAGCCACCTGTACGATAGCTCTTCACCCTATTGATCTGCTCTCCACTCGCCCATTGATAGAGCAAATAAGGAAAATCAACCCCCGCACTCACAGCATGCGCGATCGCCATATTGAGGCGCGGATTAATTTCCATCAGGTAGGGTTTCCCGGCGGCGTCGCGCCGAAACTCCACCTGAGCGTAGCCTTCCAAACCTATTTCGCGCACTAAGCGCTCTGCTTGCTCGCCGGTGTCCGGTGGGAAGGCAATGGCCTGACGCAGTACATAGATACCACCCAGCAGGGGATATGTGCGCTTCCCCCAGAAGGCGAAACGTGCATAGACCTCGCCATGCGCTGAGAAGAGACTCAGGGACTCACGTCTGCCCGGGAGGAACCCTTGAAAGAGAGTTGTCCCCCCAAAGCGTGTCAGCTCCTCAACTGCATATCGTGCCTCATCGAGGGTCGTCACTAACTGCGGCACAATCCTGGCTCCTTGTTGCCCATCCCACGCCCATGACTCCACAGGTTTGACAACGGCCGGTAGTCCAATCTCATGCAGTGCTGCCGCCACTTCGCTCACCGCTCCCACGGTGACAGTACGTGGAACCCCCACTCCTAGTTGCCTGGCAATCGCCAACATTTGCTCCTTATTGATGACTATACCCAGGGCAGGTTCCCTGGCCAGGGCAATCCGTACCCGCCGCTCGAGTTGCTCACGATGTCGACGTATTAATGCTATCGTGGCATCTGAGGAAGCGATCAGCACCGGTGCATCAGTACGGTCAAGCAACTGCTCCAAATAAGTAAGATATGCTTCTGTCCCCTGACTTGCTGGGCAGGCGAATCTCTGCTGACACCAGCGCGACGAGAAGGCTGGCACACCACCGCTATCAGAGGTTTCCAGTACAGCAACACGCAGCCCGCGGCTACCGAGCGAACGTACTGTAGCCAAGGATTGCCGCAACCTCCCATCAAGCACCAGTGCATCACATGCTACATCACAAGTTGCGAGTTGCGAGCTGTGAGTTGTGATCTCTCGCTCCTCCGTTGGCAGTTTGAAACTGGTAGTTCGAAATGTGTTTACAGAATCACTCATCATATCCTAACCTTCTAGCCCTCTCATAAATTCCAACGTTACAGACAGGTTACCGCCCATCCCCTCTCTAACTAGAGTTTTTCACAGTATTAAGAATAATACTATTCCAATCGGAAAATAGCATCTGCAAGTGCTGATATGATGTTCGTGATGGTAGAGAATCAGTGAAGCTCTGGGAAGGAAGTGTGGAGAAATGGGTCTATTTTTAGGCAAGACGGGAAGGATGAGGAAAATACACCAAGATACGCCTTTTATAACGCTATCTCAACATCGGCAAAAACCGAATTCCCATATAAGAGACGGTATCCTTGAGAGGTGAACGTGGGCAGCGAGCTATGTTAGTCCATAGTTATTTAGGCAAGGTTCAATGTGGGCAGATCACACGCGACAGTTTGAACGATGCAAATATGGCTCTTTAGCCCATCAGAAGCGGTTTGATAATTCATAAGTTATATAGAACCGTTATGTTCATTTGAGTCTCGTTGTTTCAAGACAGATAGTCACTCGAAGGATAGGTCTCTCTCATGAAAAATCCGTTTAGTTACTATACCGTGCTTGCTAAGCGGTGGGCATGGATGGTGATACTAGGAATTATTCTTTGCAGTGGTGCAAGCTATGGGATCAGTAAGATTACACATCCTGTTTATCAAGCTTCTGCAACCCTCAATCTCAGCTTGGGGACATCGGCCTCAGCCTATGAGAACTTCACTGTAAGTGTGCAAGCTGTACCGACGTATGCTCAGCTGCTTACAAGCCCCGCAGTGCTTGACCCCGTCGTAGAACGACACCCTGGCCTGACACGCAAGCAACTCATAGCAATGATCACCGTCAAACCTCAAACCGATACAACACTTATTGCGCTCAATGTCGAGAATCGCGATCCGCGACTGGCGAGGGATCTTGCGAACGAGGTTAGTGAGAGCTTTGTGCAATTCGCGAAATCGCAGCAACTTCCAGGGACGATACAGGTTCTACCCGCACAGATACCTACCGAGCCTGTGCGCCCCAAAGCGCTGGAGAATACGCTTATCGGTGCATTGGTCGGCCTGGGTCTTGCCCTGGCGCTCATCGTTATTTTTGAATGGATCGATGATCGTCCCAAAAGCCCCGAGGAAGTGCAAGAGCTTCTGGGTGTGGAGCTATTGACGGTTTTCCCCTGGCTCTCACGCAGAGAGCGCACCAAAAGAGCCGAGGAGATACCGGCCCTGGCTGAAGGATATCGTCTGCTAGCCGCCGACCTGGATCTTGCACAGAAAGTCAAACCTTTCAAACTGGTGATGGTCACGAGCGCCCTGGCAGGTGAAGGCAAAAGTAGCATTGCCACCAATCTTGCCTCCTTTCTGGCAATGGCAGGCGAGCGGGTCCTTCTGGTAGACGCCAACCGGAGCAGTCCGGCCTTAGATCAACACTTTGAACTCGAAAAACGGCCAGAACCCGCAAGCGCATTTACAGAGGCATGGGCAGTCTTTTTCACACTCTCTTACGACCAGACCGATATCCCGAACTTGCATATTCTGAAAGCAGAAGTGCTTCCCTCCAACTTCATGGGCTTGCTCCCGACTCCGCGGGGTAACCAATTCCTTGAACGTTTGCAGAAAGCACCTTTTGACTATGTTATCTTCGATACCCCTCCGTTGCTTCCGGTGGCTGATACACAGATTCTGGCTTCCTCTGTTCAGGCGATAGTGCTGGTTGTTGACCCATCTAAAACGCCTCGCAAATTATTATTACGTGTCAAGCATCTGTTAGACAGATTGCGCGCCCCGGTAGTAGGTGTTGTCATTAACAAGAGTCGCTGGCCCGAGCATAGAGAGATCCGTCAGTATTTGAAGGATGCGCGGCACCATCGAACAGCTATTCCTGCTATGCCCAGGCCGCCTGAAACACCTTCTATAAACGGTCAGGGGGAGCAAGATAATACCGTTATCCCATCGCCTATCAGGCCGCCTGAAACACCTTCTGTGAACGGTCACGGGGAGCAAGATCTCACGGTTGTCCTACCGGTTGCTATGCCCAGGCCGCCTGAAACACCTTCTGTGAACGGCCAGGGGGAGCAAGATCTTACTGTTGTCCTACCGCCCATGCCCGACCGCCTAAAACACCTTCTTATGAGCGATCTGATGGGTCAAGATCTTACCATTGTCCTACCGCGCCTGAAACCCCCGAAAGAAGATCAATCGTGATCTTGTAGTTTCTCTAGCATAGAACCACAAACGGCAACAGCAGAAAAGGAGAAAGCGATGGAGCGCCCATTCCTGGAAAAGGTTTCCACACGGTCCCTGCGTGTTGGAATCATTGGCCTCGGCTATGTAGGGTTACCGCTCGCAGTTACGTTCGCAGAGGCTGGCTTCCACGTTACTGGCATTGATGCAGACCTGCAAAGAGTCGACCAGGCTAATCGGGGTGAGAGCTACATCCCTGATGTTTCGAGCAGTGCGTTACAGAAACTCATCAATACACAATGCATCTGTTTTACCGGCGATTACAATGCATTAGATGACCTCGACGCAGTGAGTATCTGTGTTCCCACTCCATTGCGCAAGACACGCGATCCGGATATTTCCTACATTATCTCGGCGACACAACAGGTACGGGCACACCTGCATCCTGGCCAACTCATTATATTGGAAAGTACGACATACCCTGGTACAACTGACGAAGTGCTGCTGCCGGAGTTGGAATCCACCGGCCTGAAAGTCGGCCTTGACTTCTTCCTGGCCTTTTCACCTGAGCGCATCGATCCAGGAAATCCCGACTTCAACACACGCAGCACGCCCAAAATCGTTGGTGGCATTACACCTGCCTGTACAAAAATGGCATTGGCCTTCTATGGAGCGGCCATCAAGGAGGTCACGCCGGTCTCCTCAGCACGTGTTGCGGAGATGGCTAAGCTGCTGGAGAATACGTTCCGTGCCGTCAACATCGGCCTGGTGAACGAAATCGCCATTATTTGCGAAAAACTCTCCATCGATGTATGGGAAGTCATTGATGCAGCAGCAACAAAGCCTTTCGGTTTCATGCGCTTCCTGCCCGGCCCGGGTCTGGGTGGACATTGTATTCCAGTCGACCCACACTATCTTTCCTGGAAACTCAAGACACTTGATTACACAGCACGCTTTATCGAACTGGCGGCGGAAGTCAACAGTAGTATGCCGCATTACGTTGTGAATAAGATCGGTGAGGCACTGAACGAACAGCGCCTCAGCTTCAATGGTGCGACTGTGCTTGTGTTGGGCGTCGCCTACAAGCGTAATGT
>Ga0209648_10003570_pt1 | contig 13087 bp, 11 predicted proteins | sample GraSoi2013_115cm_FD_185830 | JGI IMG/M metagenome (GOLD analysis project Ga0209648, IMG submission 185830) | Grasslands soil microbial communities from the Angelo Coastal Reserve, California, USA - Sample 9_17_2013_115cm (SPAdes) (version 2) | ecosystem: Environmental > Terrestrial > Soil >...
GCAGGGCTGCCAAGGCTCCTCGATCCCTCTAGCGTCGGCGCCGTGTTCGGATCGGTCCAGTCGTGCCTGCTCGTCGGCTTCGACGTGCGCACCATCGAGGTCCAGGCCGACATCGGCCACGGCGGCACCAAGTTTCTCCTGGTCGGGCTTGCGGCCACGTCCGTCAAGGAAGCGCGTGAACGGGTGCGGTCCGCCATCAAAAACAGCGGGCTCGAGTTTCCAGGACAGCGCCTGACCGTCAACCTCGCACCCGCCGAGCTGCGCAAAGAAGGCAGCGCACTCGACCTGCCGATCGCCGTCGCAATCGCGCTCGCGCGTGCCGGCAAGAAGCCGCCGCCTCACACCGCGTTCATGGGCGAGCTCGCTCTTGACGGCGCGGTGCGCCACGTCGACGGAGTCCTGGTCGCGGCTCGCGGCCTCCGCGCGCTCGGGTTCGAGCGCATCTTCGTGCCGGCGGCCGACGCCGCGGAAGCGGCGCTCGTCGACGGGCTGGTCGTGACGCCCTGCACCAACCTCAAGGCCGTGGTCGGCCACCTGCTCGGCGTCGAAGCGATCGAACCTTACGCGTCGAGGAGCCCCGAAACCGTCCCAAGCGCCGATTCGTGGGAGCACGACCTGGCCGAAGTGCACGGCCAGGAGGAGGGCCGGCGAGCGCTCGAGATCGCGGCCGCGGGCGGACATCACCTGCTCCTGAGCGGCCCGCCCGGCGCCGGCAAGACGATGCTGGCGCGCTGCCTGCCGGGCATCCTGCCTCCCCTCGAGCTGGACGAAGCGCTCGAGGTGGCGCAGGTGCGGAGCCTGCTTGGCGAGCTGCCGGGCCGGCAGCCGCTGGACTGGGCCAGGCCGTTTCGCGCCACACATCACGGCGTGTCGATGGCCGGACTGATCGGCGGTGGATCCGGCCTCGCGCAGCCCGGGGAGATCAGCCGCGCCCACCACGGAGTCCTGTTCCTCGACGAGCTGGCCGAGTTCCAGGCGCCGGTGCTGCAGGCGCTCCGGCAGCCGCTCGAGACGGGCCGGATAGCCATCACCAGGGCGGCGGGCTCGGTCTCCTACCCGGCGAAGTTCACACTGGTCGCGGCGACCAATCCCTGTCCCTGTGGCTGGGCGGGGGACTCGATCCGCAGCTGTCGCTGCACGCCAGGCGGGGTCGACTCCTATCAGCGACGGCTGTCCGGACCGCTGCTGGACCGGATCGACCTCAAGGTCGGCGTACGCCGCGTGAAGCTGGAGACGCTGGCCTCGGAACCTACCGGCGAAGGCTCGGCGGTCGTGCGCGAGAGGGTGGTCGCGGCGCGGCGCCGCCAGCTCGACCGGCAGGGCTGTCTCAACGCGCAGCTGAAGGCCGCGCGCCTGCGCAAGCTCGCCGGCCTGGATCCCGCATCGCGGCGAGCGCTCGAGAGATGGTCAGACCAGCGCGGCCTGACCGCCCGCGGGTTCCACCGAGCCTGGAGGGTGGCGCGGACCGCGGCCGACCTCGAAGGCTCAGGCCCGATCTGCGAGCACCACATCCTCGAAGCGCTCGGCTACCGGCTCCAAGATGTCGCAGCCTGAGCCCTCCCTCCGCACCCGCGGACGCTGGCCTCCGCCCGAAGGCCCGCGTGTCGCGATCGTCGGTTCCCGCCGGCCTTCGCCTTACGGCGAGGCGGTCGCCGAGCAGCTCGGCGCCGACCTGGCTCGAGCGGGCGTCGTCGTCATCAGCGGCCTCGCCATCGGCATCGACGCGGCGGCTCATCGCGGCGCGCTGATCGGCGGAGGCGTGACTGTCGCCGTGATGGGCACGGGGGTGGACATCGTCTATCCCGCGGCCCACAGCAAGCTCGCGGAAGACATCCTCGCCGCGGGCGGCGCGCTCGTCAGCCAGTTCCCCGACGGCATGACTCCCCGGCGCCACAACTTCCCTGCCCGCAACTGGACCATGGCAGCCCTGTCGGAGGTGGTCGTCGTCGTCGAGGCGGCCGAGCGCTCTGGCGCCCTGATCACGGCCGAGGCCGCGCTCGACCTACATAAAGAGGTAATGGCGGTTCCCGGCAGCGTGTTCTCCCCGCTTTCGGTGGGCACCCACGGGCTGATCCGCGACGGGGCCGGCCTGGTCCAGAACGCGCGCGACGTACTGGCCGCGCTGGGCGCCACCCAGGAGGTCCTCGACGACCCGCTTGCGCCGCCGGGGAGCCTCGGGTTGGCCCTGTCGCCGGGGCGCGACGGCATCCTGTCCCACCTCTCCGACGTGCTGGCGCTGACGGCGGCCGAGATCGCCCGAAAACTGCAGCTCCCGGTCGCCGAGGTGCTCGGCCGGCTCACGGCTCTCGAGCTGGACGGCGCCGTGCGCCGTCACCACGACGGCTACGTTCGGGCATTGCGCAAAGGCCAAAAACGAGCGTAGGATTGCCCGCCCAGAACCCGGCCGGCGGATTAAAGCAGGCCGTTTGGGAATAAAGAGGTGCTGTGACAGAAGGCTTGATCATCGTCGAATCGCCCGCCAAGGCGAAGACTTTGAAGCGGTTCCTGGGTGACCGTTTCGACGTCCTCGCCTCGATGGGACACGTCCGCGACCTGCCTGGAAAGGAGCTCGCGGTGGACGTGGACGCCGGCTTCAAGCCGCACTACGAGGTGGTCGAGAGCCGCCGCAAGACCATCAACGAGCTGAGGTCCGCGGTCAAGAAGGACGGCGGCGGCGTCATCCTGGCCTCTGACCCTGACCGTGAGGGCGAGGCGATCGCCTGGCACCTGGCCGAGGTCCTCAACCTGCGCTCGCCGAAGCGCATCGAGTTCCACGAGATCACGGCCGACGCGGTCCGCCGGGCGCTCGAGTCGCCTCGCGAGATCGACATGCGCCTGGTCAACGCGCAGCAGGCGCGGCGAGTCGTGGACCGCCTGGTCGGCTATCGCCTGAGCCCGTTCCTGTGGGCCAAGGTGCAGAAGGGGATTGGCGCGGGTCGCGTCTCCTCGGTCGCGCTGCGGCTGGTGGTCGACAGGGAGGAGGAGATCCGGAAGTTCGTTCCGGTCGAGTCGTGGACGATCGACGCCGAGCTGTCGAAGAAGGCCGCCGCCACGCACTTTCTCGCCAGGCTCAATCGTCAGCGCGGCGAAGCCCCCGGTGATGCCGACGCCAAGCTCGAGGTCAAGACCGAGGCCGAAGCCAAGGAGATCCTGCGCAAGCTCGAGGGCGCGAGCTATCGAGTCATCGGCGTGGAGAAGAAGCGCCGGACGAAGAGCTCGAACGCGCCGTACATCACCTCGACGCTGCAGCAGGATGCGTCAAGCCGCCTGCGCTTTGCGCCGCGCCGCACCATGCGGATCGCGCAGAACCTGTACGAGGGAATCGAGCTCGGCGCCGAAGGCTCGACGGGTCTCATCACCTACATGAGAACGGACTCCGCGCGCATCTCGGCCGAGGCTGAGACGCGGGTGAAGTCGTGGATCAAGGAAAAGCACGGTGACAAATACACCGGCATGGCCAGAGCGGTCAAGGCGAGCCCAGGCGCGCAGGATGCGCACGAGGCGATCCGTCCGACCGACGTGAACCGCACCCCCGATTCGATCAAGCAATACCTGAGCGCCGACGAGTTCAAGCTCTACGACCTCATCTGGAGGCGCTTCGTGGCGAGCCGCATGGCGCCCGCCGTGTACGACCAGACACAGGTCGAGATCGAGGGCGGCGAGTACATCTTTCGCGCCAACGGGTCGGTGCTGGCCTTCGATGGCTTCTACAAGATCTGGCCGCGCGAGGAGAACGGCGAGGCCGACCTCCCCGAGCTGGCGGAAGGCGAGGACCTCGACTACCACGGGATCAAGCCGGAGCAGCACTTCAGCCAGCCACCTCCGCGCTATTCGGAGGCGACGCTCATCCGCGAGCTGGAGCAGCGCGGCATCGGCCGCCCGTCCACCTACGCGCCGATCGTCGAGACGATCAAGGACCACGGGTATGTCGAGCTGAAGGAGCGAAGGCTTCACCCGACTCGCATCGGCGAAGCCGTGAACACGATCATGGTCGGGCACTTCAAGGTCATCTCAGATGACGACTACACGGCGACGCTCGAGAAGCGACTCGACGAGGTCGAGAAGGGCACCGAGGAGTGGGTCCCGGTGGTGAGTGACTTCTACGGTCCGCTGCAGAAGATGCTCACAGACGCCGAGGAGGCGACGCCCGCGGACACCGATGAGGTGTGCCCCTTGTGCCATGAAGGACATCTCGTGCACAAGGCGAGCCGGTTCGGACCATTCATGGGTTGCTCGCGCTATCCGAAGTGCAAGTTCCGCCGCGCGCTGACGCCGGAAGGCGAGGCCCCGGAGCCAAAGCTGCTCGAGGAAAAGTGCCCCGATTGCGGCCGCCCTCTGCAGGTGCGCACCGGCAGGTACGGCGAGTTCACCGGGTGCTCGGGCTATCCCGAGTGCAAGTACATCAAACGCGACCCCGCGCAGAACCAGGCCACGCCCACCGGCGAGAAGTGCCCGCAGTGTGGGGAGGGGCAGCTGGTCCAGAGGACCGGCCGGTTCGGTCCCTTCGTCGCCTGCTCGCGATACCCGGAATGCAAGTACCGCGCCAACGTCGGCAAGGACGGCAAACCGGGCCAGGGGCCCAAGGTCCTGGACGAGCCGTGCCCGATCTGCGGCAAGCCGCTGGTCGAGCGCCGCGGGCGGTACGGCATGTTCAAGTCATGTTCGGATTACCCGGCGTGCCCGGGCCCAAAGGGCGTCAAGAAGGAAGCGTCCTAACGCCCGCCGGCAGTAGAGTTGCCCGTTGTGCGCCGCGGCGCCGTCTTTACGTTGGCACCTCTCTTGCTCATCTCCTGCGGGGGAGGGACGGGCGGGTCTCAGTCGCCCAACCCGTTCGCTTCGCCGTCCGCCAACGCGACCGTGAGGGCATCGAGTTCACCCACCGGCGCGCCCAGCGCCGGACTGCTGACCGGCACGTACGGATTGATCATCTCCGCGGGAATGCTCGAGCTCGTCAAACCGGACGCCACCGTGTGGGCGACCATCGCGATGGCTCCCTCCTCCGTCCAGTTCTGCTCGACCGCACACGACGGGGCGGTCCAGCCTCCGGCCGTGTCCGCCACCACCGATGAGGTCTATTTCCGCGATGGCGACACCAAGATTCGCGAGGTCGTACCACCGGGTAGCGCGGCGGACGTCACCACAGTGCCCGGCGGCCCGACCACGGTCAGCTTTTTCTCGGTCAGCCCCGACGATCTCAGAATCGCGGTCCTGGTCGAGGATCTTTCAGGGGCGACGTCCATCGGCCTTCGCCTGTACGTCGAAGACCTGCGCGGCGGGACCCACCACTCCGACATCTACACCGCGACAACCCCGAAAGGCAAAACCGGGTCGACTCTCTGGCCGATGGGATGGCACCAGGGCAACCTGGTGCTGGCGGTGGTTCCGGCCTGCACGTTCGAGCCGGCCGGGCTGGCCCCGTCAGAGTGGCACCTCGCGAACGCCTCGAACGCCTCGCGAATGGCGACGATCCGGTCCAACAACTGCACGCTTAGCTACTGGCCGTCGGCGGCCGGGGTCGGCTGCACGGACGCCAATGGCGTAACGACGCTCTTCGATTGGACCGCGAAAGTCCTGTCCGTGACGGGACCCGGCTCGACTGGGAGCGGTTACTCCCAGAGCAGCCTCTCGCCCGCCGGCAACAGCATCCTCTTCGCCACCGGCGCGGGCGTCGGGGCTCCTTCGCCGGCCACCGGGATCGTCCAGCTGGGCCCTGGCCCATACGCCACGGTCCCCGGGCACGCCGCCTGCACCTGGATCGACGAGGACCACCTGCTCGCGCCGGACGCCGTGATCCAGTTCCCGGCTGAGACACCGGGCAACCTGCAGGTCACCGCCACCGTGGCGCCACTGGCCGCCACCGCCAGCGGCATCTGCGCCGGCCGGTTCCCCGGCGCCCTCTGATTGTGGATTTCCGAAGCTGGGTATACTCCGAGAGCCAGTCCACTCGACTGAGTTAGCACGCCCGGGGCAATGCCCCTGTCCTTCAAACGAAGGTCGGAACCGGGCGGAAGATCAACAGGGAGGCAATCAACGTGGCTCAAGTGACCTTGAAGCAGCTGCTGGAGGCGGGCGTCCATTTCGGGCACCAGACCAGTCGCTGGAACCCGAAGATGAAGACTTACATCTTCACGGCGCGCAACGGAATTCACATCATCGACCTGCAGAAGACCGTGAGGCTCCTCGACGACGCATGGGACTTCACCCGCAGCGTGGCGGCGAGCGGACGGCCGGTCCTTTTCGTCGGCACAAAGAAGCAGGCGCAGGAAACCATCCAGACCGAGGCCGCACGCTGCGGCATGTACTTCGTCAACCGCCGCTGGATGGGCGGCATGCTCACCAACTTCAGCACCGTCAAAAAGCGCATCGAGCGTCTCCAGGAGCTGCGCAAGATGCAGCAGGAGGGCCAGTTCGAGTCGATGTCCAAGAAGGAGGCCAAGCGCCTCACGGACGAGCTCGACAGGCTGATGTTCCACTTCGACGGCATCGCCGACATGAAGCGGCTGCCGGGCGCCCTGTACGTGGTCGACCCTCGCAAGGAGCACATCGCGGTCACCGAGGCGAATCGCTTGAAGATCCCGGTGGTCGCCATCACCGACTCGAACTGCGATCCCGACCTCATCACCTATGTCATCCCGGGCAACGACGACGCGATCCGCGCCGTCAAGCTGCTCACCGGGAAGATCGCAGACGCATGCCAGGAGGGTCGCCAGGAGGCCCAGGCGCGGGGCGAGATCCTGCCCGAGGTCGAAGAGCGCGAGTTCCTCGAGACGCCTCGCTACGAGGAGATCGAGGAGTACCTCGAGGACGAGGAAGACTACCTGCCGACCGTCTCTGAAGAGGAATTCGTTCGCACCGGCGACGACGAGGAGGCCCGTTAGTGGCTGACATTCCGATGGAGCTGATCAAGCAGCTCCGAGAGATGTCCGGCGCGGGCATGATGGATTGCAAGAACGCGCTCGTGGAGGCGGAAGGCGACCTCCAGAAGGCGTTCACGATCCTGCGTGAGAAGGGCATCGCGAAGGCCGGCAAGCGAGCCGGCCGCGCGACCGGGCAGGGCGTCGTCGAGGCGTACCTGCACAACACCGGCGACGGCTTTCCGCCGCAGGTCGGCGTGCTCGTCGAGGTGAACTGCGAAACGGATTTCGTCGCCAAGGGCGCCGAGTTTCGCAAGCTGGCCAAGGAGATTGCCCTCCAGATCGCGGGCTATGAGCCTCGCTGGGTCTCGCGCGAGGACGTGCCTGACGACGTCCTAGTGTCCGAGAAGAACGTCTTCGAGGCCAAGGCGCTGCAGGACGGCAAGCCCGAGCAGATCATCCAGAAGATCGTGGAGAGCCAGGTCGAGAATTTCCTCAAGCAGAGCTGCCTCCTGGAGCAGCCCTACTTCCGCGAGCCGAGCCTCACCGTGCAGCAGTACATCGCCGAGCACATCTCGAAACTCCAGGAAAACATCACGGTCCGGCGCTTCGCTCGCTATAACATCAGGGAGTCCTGAGTCAAACTGTTCGGGCACGCCCGGGGGCTGTAGCACTCAAATGATCGAAGAGGTGGGGGACCGCTCGCCGAGGTACAACCGCATCCTGCTCAAGCTGAGCGGCGAAGCGCTTGGCGGAGCTCGTGACTACGGCATCGACCTCCAGGTCGTGCAGACGATCGCGAACCAGGTCAAGCGCGTGCACGAGATGGGAGTGCAGATCGCGCTCGTGGTCGGCGGAGGCAACATCTTTCGAGGGCTGGCCGCCAGCGAGCTCGGCTTCGACCGCGCGACCGGTGACTACATGGGCATGCTGGCGACCGTGATCAACGCGCTGGCGCTGCAGGACGCGCTCGAGAGGATCGGGATTCCCGCTCGCACCATGACCGCCATCCAGATGCCGCAGGTGGCGGAGCCCTACATCCGGCGCCGGGCCGTGCGCCACCTCGAGAAGGGTCGCGTCGTGATCCTCGCCGCGGGCACCGGAAATCCGTACTTCACCACCGACACGACCGCCGCTCTGCGCGCCGTGGAGATCGAAGCCGACGTCATCCTCAAGGCGACCAAGGTCGACGGCGTGTACACGGCGGACCCGAAGCTCGACCCGACCGCGACCAAGTTCGAGCACCTGGGCTACATGGAGGTGCTCAACCGGGGGATCGAGGTGATGGACAACACCGCGCTCACCCTCTGCATGGACAACGATGTGCCGATCGTGGTGTTCAACCTACTGGAGCCGGGCAACATCGAGCGAGTGGTGCTGGGCGAAAAGATCGGGACTCTCGTGGGAGCAGGAGCACCCTCGTGATCGACCCGGTGCTTCGCGACGCAGAGACCAAGATGGCGAAGTCGGTCGAGCATTTCAACACGGAGCTCACGAGCATTCGCACCGGTCGCGCCAACCCGGCGCTGATCGACCGGGTCATGGTGCCGTACTACGGGACGCCGACCCCCCTCAACCAGCTGGCGCAGATCAGCGCGCCCGAGGCGAGGCTGCTGGTCGTCCAGGTTTACGACAAGAGCCAGATCGCGGTCATCGAGAAGGCCCTGCGCTCAGGCGACCAGGGCCTGAACCCGGCGAGCGACGGTCAGGTCATCCGGGTGCCGATCCCGCCGCTGACGGAAGAGCGCCGGCGCGAGTACGTGAAGCTGGTGCGTGGTAAAGCCGAGGAGGCGCGCGTGGCGATCCGCAACGTGCGCCGCGACGAGGTGCACCGCATCGAACAGATGCAGAAGCAAGGCGAGGTCGCCGAGGACGACGCCAAACGAGGCACCGCGCGCCTGCAAAAAATCACCGAATCCCAAATCGAAAGAGTCGATGCCCTTGCCGGCCGCAAAGAAGCGGAGGTAATGGAGGTCTAGCGACAGCGCCGGCGGCGGGTCGCGGTTTCAGTGAATTGCGACGACCGCGATCGGCTCGGAAGTGACAGGGACTGACCTCACGAGCCTGCCATTCGAGGAGTCGACGAAGAGGATCTGACCGGCACCATAACCGGGCAACAGCGCGCTGACGCGACCTAGTGCGATCAGCGTGTCCGAAACAAACGCTGAGCTTTGGCCGCATGGATGATTGGTCAAGGTCGAATATGCGGGTTGGGCGTGGATGATCACATTTGCCGTACGGGATGTGAGGTCCAGAGCGGCCATTCCCCCCGAATATCCACACGAGCCGAAAAAGTAGATGTGGTTTCGGTCGGGCCCCAGCGCGAAATCCTCGAGGAACCCAGATAGCAGCCCCAGCTCGATGTGGTCTTTGAGGGTTCCATCGAGTCCGTACTGATCGATCGCCCCTGTTGGCTGGTCACTGGCAGTCGTGATGAACACGTCGTTGCCGCGGACGAGAAATCCGGCCAGTCCCTTGATGCATGCCTGGTCGGCGGCAGGCGGCGTGCAGGTGGTTGCGCGCTGCCCGCTGATGTCCACCCAATCCATGCCCGCAAACGACAGCAGCCCGCCGGTATAGCTGTAGTAGACGCGCTGCTCATCGTTGGTCACCTGCACTTCGTAAATCTGGTAGTCGCCGCCAACCGGGCCTTGGGGCACCCAATGGGCCATGTCTCGCCCCGACCAAGAGGTGATCGTCCCTTCCTGGCGATGAAATCGCACGATCTCTATGTGCTTGTCGACCGACCCGACAATCCAGGCGTCACCGGATGGACCAACGGACACAGCGCCATAACGCGCCGTGGCGTTGTGGTCGGGGAGCTGAATCAGGCGTTCTGCGCTGCTCTGTGTGGCTACCACAGCGAGCTCGCTCCCTCCATTCATGTCACGCGCCGGCAACGCATAGATCAACGCTCCGTCCGGGGTCGCAGCGATTCGGTGGCCGAGTCCGGCGTAGCCGTGGCTCACCTTGAGATCTGGCGGGTCCGCAAGGGCAAGGTCCCAGTACGGTTGGATGTCTCCCGGCGTCAGGTAGACGAGGTGATTGTTGGCGAGGATCGCGGCTGTCCCCGCCTCTGGACCGCTCGGCGGCGGACCGGACGAGATCGGCGTCGATACGCGCGGTTGAAAGGAAAACCACAGCAGTGTCACAACCACCACCACCGCCAGTGCCGCGGCTGCCGCTCCCCCAACCCATTCGCGCCTGTGATGTTGAGGGACCGGGCGCTCGAGCTCGGCATAGATTCGAGTGATCAACAACGGATGCGGATACTCGGAGCCGAAGTCGTAGGCGGACCGGAGAGCTTCTCGAAGTTCCTGCTCGAATGCGTTCAAAGCAGATCCTTAGTGGCAACCGACACGCGAAGTTGGCGGAGGGCGCGATTGATCCGCGATTTCACAGCGGCCTGGGACAGCCCGAGTGACGTGGCGACGTCCTGGATTCGCTGGTCGAGGTAGAAGTGCATGAGCACCGCCTCGCGCTGAGAAGGCGGCAGCTTGGAAATCGCTCTACGCAAGTCCTCGCCCTGCAGCGCTTTGTCCTGAGCACCTGGTTCCAACGACGATAGTTCGGGTAGCCGGATAGTGGTCCACCACCGGTCGCGTTGGATCGATCGGACCTGGCGCACGACGATACCCAAGAACCACGGTTGAAATTTCGCCCCGGCGCGCAAGTTGTCCAGCTTCTTCCAACCCCTTATCGCCGCTTCTTGGACAGCGTCCTCGGCTTCCCCGGGGCCGCCCAAAAGCACCCGCGCCAGCCGAGCGGCGGACGGCAGATTAGGCCGCAGAAGCTGCTCATACGCCAACTTGTCGCCGCTCCTCGCGCTTTGAATCAAATCTTCCTCGGACGGACCGTCCATCAACCGGTCACTGTCGTATACGGGTGCGTGAGGCGCATTGGGTTGCACCGCCAGGCGCGTTTGTTTGAGCCCCGGAGCCACCGGCGACGACTTCAAGCACTACCGGTACGCTGTGCTGGCTTTGGACCCCCAGGTTCCCCGGCACATCGGGATCATCATGGACGGCAACGGCCGCTGGGCCCGCCGCCGCGGCCACCCCGCCAGCTTCGGCCACCGCGCCGGGGTCCGAGCCATCAAACGTGTGCTCGATGCGTGCGAGAAGCTCGGCGTGAAGGTGCTCTCGATCTACGCGTTTTCGACAGAGAATTGGTCGCGCCCCCGCGCCGAGGTCCGTGCCCTGATGCGGCTCTTCCACGAGACGATGCTGCGCGAGATCGACGAGATGCATCGGCGGGGCGTCCGCATCGTGTTCAGCGGCAGGCGCGAAGACCTCTCGCCTCGCATGCGCGAGCGCATTGATGAAGCGGTCAGACGTACCGCGGCCAACACCAATGGCGTGCTCAACGTCTGTCTCAACTACGGCGGGCGCGCGGAGATCGCCGACGCGGTGAAAAAGCTCGTCGCCGAAGGCGTCGAGCCCAGCCAGATCGATGAGGCCGCGATCGCCTCCCGCCTCTACAACCCAGACCTCCCGGACCCGGACTTGATCATCAGGACCGCAGGCGAGAGCCGGGTGAGCAACTTCCTTTTATGGCAGTCGGCCTATTCGGAGATGCTGGTCACCGAGACCCTCTGGCCCGACTTCGACGTCAAAGACCTCGAGGCAGCGCTGGCCGACTATGCATCGCGGGTTCGGCGGTTCGGCGGCCGGCCCGAGGACGAGCTAGAGGCCAAGGCCAACTGAGTTGACCACGCAGAACCTCTTGCTGTCCGGTTGGAAGCCAAGCTCGCTGATGGTCCGCATCCTCAGCGCTTTCGTAATCCTGGGGATGGTCATCGGTCTGGCCCTGGCCCGACCCTGGGGTGCCTTCGTCCTCGTATTGATCCTGGCCGGGCTCGCGTTGTGGGAGTTCATCGGCCTGTCGGAAGGCATGGGCTCACGCGCTCCTTCCTGGCTGCTGTTTCCGCTGGGCATCTTCTTCGCGTACAGCGGCACCCTGCTCAAGAACATCGACGTCAACGCCGTGCTCGCGCTCGCGCTCGTCGGCGGCCTCGCCGCCTTTCTTTTTGTTCCGGGCCGCAGGCAGGGCCTCGGGCGATGGGCGATGGGGATGGCCGGAGCGCTCTACATCGGCATGCCGTTCAACTACTACCTCCTCCTTTACAGCTCGAAGCCAAGTGGCCTGGAGTGGGCGCTGTTCACGATCTTCGCTGTCGTCGCGTGCGATGCGGCGGCGCTGCTGGTGGGGAGCCGCATCGGCCGCCATCCTTTCTTCAGGACGATCAGCCCGCACAAGACTGTCGAGGGCGCGATCGCCGGCGTCGCCGGCGCGGTGCTGGTGATGCTGATCGGCGTTTCCGGCGTGCTCGGGTTCTCACCGCTGCACGCGATCGCGCTGGGCCTGCTCGTGGGGGTGAGCGCACAGCTCGGTGACCTCGTCGAATCGCAGATGAAGCGGATCGCCGAGGTCAAGGATTCGTCGCACCTGATCCCGGGGCATGGGGGAGTGCTCGACCGCCTCGACTCGATCCTGTTTCCCCCGATCCTCGTTTTCTTCTACGTGACGATGTTCCACATCCTTTGATCGGTAACCCCACAAATTCAGAGGCTTCGCCGTGAATTTGCGGGGGCCCCTGAGTCGACCGATCAACGTCGTGGTGCTCGGCGCGACCGGCTCGATCGGTCAGCAGACGCTCGACGTCATCGACCGCAACCCCGACCGCTTCCACCTTTTCGGCTTGACGGAGGGTGTGCGGTCCACGAAGCGCACCGCCGAGTACCTGGTGCAAGGACACGCCGGTGAGGCGGACTTCGACGCCAGGGTCGAGGCGATGGTCACCGATCCCCGCTGCGACCTGGTCGTCGTCGCGATCCCAAGCGCTCGCGCGCTGCCGCCAACCCTGGCCGCCCTTCACGCCGGCAAGCAGATCGCCCTCGCGACCAAAGAGGTGCTGGTGATGGCGGGAGAGTTGGTGATGCGCGCCGCCGGCCCCAATGGCATAAGGCCCGTCGACTCAGAGCACAGCGCCATCTGGCAGTGCCTTTGGGGCGAGGACCGCAAGAACGTCCGGCGCCTCGTGATCACCGCGAGCGGGGGCCCTTTCTGGGCGCATCCCGACCTCGACCTCGACCAGGTGACCGTAGAGCAGGCGCTGAACCATCCGCGCTGGTCGATGGGCCCGAAGATCACGGTTGACTCGGCGACCCTGATGAACAAGGGACTCGAGGTCATCGAGGCGCATCACCTGTTCGCGGTAGACCTCGATGCGA
>Ga0209648_10003572_pt1 | contig 13085 bp, 11 predicted proteins | sample GraSoi2013_115cm_FD_185830 | JGI IMG/M metagenome (GOLD analysis project Ga0209648, IMG submission 185830) | Grasslands soil microbial communities from the Angelo Coastal Reserve, California, USA - Sample 9_17_2013_115cm (SPAdes) (version 2) | ecosystem: Environmental > Terrestrial > Soil >...
ACGAAGGATTCACGAGCTTCCAGACGGGCTGGTTCTTCGAGCACCACGGCGCGGGCCCCGCCCTGCCCGGGCTCGACGGCGGCCTGTTGGACCTCGACCTCGACGGCTGGAGCGAGCCGGTCTCGCTCGTGAGCGAGCGTTATCGCGACTTCACCACCTACAACCTCATGATCTACTCCAAGGCCCAGCTCTTCTACGAGGAGCTGCGCTACGTGGTGGGCGACGACGCGATGCACCGCATCCTGCGGCTGTACTATGCCCGCTGGAAACTCAAGCACGTGGACGAGGCGAAGTTCCTCGCTGTATGCGAGGAGGTCTCCCACCAGGACCTGGGGTGGCTCTTCGCCGAGTGGCTGCACGCCACGCCGTTGTTCGATTATCGCCTGCAGAAGGTGTCGCGCCGTCATCTGGCGGACGGCCGCTGGCGCACCACCGTGACGATCCGGCGACTGGGCGACGGCATGATGCCCGTGGAGATCGGCGACCGCGACACGATCTACGCCCGCGCCACCGGACAGCCCACCGAGGAGCGTGTCGAGTTCGTGACCGCGCGCAAGCCCGGTCGCCTGATGCTCGACCCGCGCCTCCAGACCCACGACTGGAACATGTTGAACAACCGCGAGCCGCGGCCGTTCAAGGGACGGGGGCTGACGGAGCTGCGCATCGACAACCCCACACGCGAGACCGTCCGCCGCGACCGCCTCGTGAGTGCCTGGCTGCCGCTCGTGTGGTCCAACACTGCCGGCGGGGTGACGCTCGCCTTCCGGGCGCGGGACAACTACCTGGGTCGCTTCGACCGGAACGTGACCATCGGGTCATTGGCCACGCGGAGCGGGGTGCCCCGGCGGTCCGGCCTGTACGTCCGCTGGGCGAACTCCACGGCGAACTTCACGCCGCGTCTGGAGACGAGCGTTGCGGCGTGGTCGGTGGAGGGCCGTGCCGGCGTGGCCCTTCATGCCGACCGCTCGCTGCGCCCGCACCTCGACTTCGGGCCCGATCCGCACGCCGGCTTCGACGCCGAATGGATGGCCACGACCGGGCTGGGCTATCTCGATCGCCGCCTGTGGGACGATGCCGGGACGATCGAGCTGGGTCCGTGGGTGTCGACCACCATGCGCCGCGGGCAGACCGAGTGGATGGGCCGGCTGAGCGTACGGGGCGGTGTGGTGTACCGCTATCCCGGCGTGGGCGTGGTGAGCAGCAATCGCTACGACGTGGACGCTTACAGCCGCAGCGAAGTCGGGTGGCGTTCCCGCTCTGGTCCCGGAGCCACGCCAGCGTGCGCCTCTATGCCGGCGGATATGCGTCGGCCACGCCGCCGCCGCTGCAGCGCCGCATCATGCTCGCCGGCGCCGACCCGTATGAGACATTCACGAACCCGCTGCTGCGCAGCACCGGCGCGTTGTTCGTGCGGCCCGGCTTTCATTATCACGCGAGTGGCGGCCCCAATCTCCGCGGCTTCGCGCCCGACGCGGGCGGCCGCTGGGCGGTCGCCGTGAACCTCGACGCGTCGCAGCCCCTGCTGCGCATCACGCACGGGGTGTTGCGCGAGATCGCGGTCACGGCTTTCGCCGACGGCGGCGTCGTCGACACGATGGCGATTGCCGCCTCACCCGCGGGCCGCGCCTACACGACCGTGTACGACGCCGGCGTCGGGCTCGCGACTCGGCACGCGCTCGGCGATCTGGCATGGCGCCTGCGCTTCGAGTTGCCGCTGGTGGTGAACCGGTGGGACCGGGCGGCGGACTTCACCTCGGGCGACGGGCGTGTCGCCTTCCGTTGGCAGGTGAGTCTGGAAGGGTTGCGCTGACGGCCGGTGACGCGCAGGACCGCCGCGGCTTCTTCCGCGAGACCATCGGGCGCCTGGCGCGCGAGGTGGCGAAGCGCGCTGAGGAGCGCGTCGTGCCGCAGCGCTTCTTCCGGCCGCCGGGCGCTGCGCCCGAGATCGCGTTCATCGCGTCGTGCACGCGCTGCGGCGACTGCATCGACGTCTGCCCGGTGCACGCCATCGTGCAAGCGCCCGCCGGGGCGGGGCTCGCCGCAGGGACGCCCCTGCTCGTGCCGGCCACGCAGGCGTGCGTCGTCTGCGCCGACATGCCGTGCGCGCACGCCTGCGAGACCGGCGCCCTGGTGGCGCCGCCCGACGGCTGGGTCGGCATTCACATGGGCGTGCTGGAGCTCGATCCGGAGCGCTGCATCACGTTTCACGGCGCTGCCTGCGGCGTGTGCGCGCGCGCCTGCCCGGTGGGCGAGCGGGCGCTCGTCATGGACGAGCGCGGCCACCCGGTGATTCGCGCCGAGGGTTGCGTGGGCTGCGGCGTGTGCGTGACCGCATGTGTGACGAGCCCGTCTTCATTGGCGTTGACGCTTTCCTGAGGCTGTGATGACCGACCTTCCCTATCGCGTCGCAAAGCCGTGGGGCTACGAGTTGATCTGGGCCCGCACCGACCGCTATGTGGGCAAGATCCTGCACATCGAGCCGGGCCACGTGCTGTCCCTGCAATACCACAACAAGAAAGACGAGTCGATCTACGTGCTCGCCGGCACAATCGTGCTGCGGTTGCAGCAGGGTGAGACGCTGATCGAGCGGCGTTTGGTGCAGGGCGAGGCATTCCACATCGCGCCCAAGCAGGTCCATCAGTTCGAGGCGGTCGTGGCGAGCGATCTGCTCGAGGCATCCACGCCCGAGCTGGATGACGTGGTGCGGCTGCAGGACCGCTATGGCCGGACCTAAGCTCAAAGTCATCGTGCCGCTGGCGGGCAAGGGAACGCGGCTCTTGCCGCTCACGCAACGCGTCCCCAAGCCCCTGGTGCACGTGGCCGGACGGCCGGTGATGGACTATGTGATGGACGGCCTCGCCGGGCTCGACGTCGGGGAGTTGATCGTGATCACGGGCCATCTCAAGGACGTGGTCGAGCGCTACATCAAAGCGCGCTACGACGTACCGGCGCGATTCGTAGAGCAGCAGACACTCGACGGCACGGCGGGCGCCATCGACCTGGCGCGGCCGTACGTGGACGGCCCGGTGCTAATTGTGTTCGTGGATACGCTGTTCGATGCCGACTTGTCGGTCATCACCACGAGCGACGCCGACGGCATCTTGTGGGCCAAGGAAGTGGAGGATTACCAGCGCTTCGGCGTGATCGTCCCCGACGCGCAGGGCTACATGACGCGCATCGTCGAAAAACCGCAGACACCCATCTCGCGCCTCGCCAACATCGGTCTGTACTACGTGCGCGACTGGCGCGCGTTGTTCGAGGGGATCGCCCACGTCCTCCAGGCGCCGCCCAATCGCGGCGAGTACTACCTCACCGATGCGTTTCAGCACATGGTGGACCGCGGCCGGCGGCTGCGCGTGGCACCAGTGAGCGGCTGGTACGATTGCGGCAAGGTGGACACGCTGCTCGAGACCAACCGCCACCTGTTGGAGCACGGCAGGGCGCGGCGGCCGCGCGCGCGGTCCCAGGGCGTGACGATCGTCGATCCGGTCTACATCGAAGACGGCGTGACGCTGCGCGATTGCACGGTGGGGCCGAACGTGTCGGTCGAGGCGGCGAGCGAGATCAGTGGCAGCACTGTGGCCGACAGCATTCTGGGGCGCGGCGTACGGATCACCGGCGCCACGGTGCGAGGCTGTCTCATCGGCGACGGACAAACCGTGCAGCAGCGGACAGTCGAGCGCAGCGTGCTCGATGCAGGGGAGTTGGCGGCGGCGAAGTGAGGTCCCTCCGCTCGGTCGTGCTCACCGCGCTCGTGGGCACGCGACTGCCGGTGCTGCTCTTGGGCGCGCTGGCCGTGACGATCGTCGGCACGATCCCGGCGCCCACGGCCGAGGCGTTGTGGCGCGTATCGGCCAACGAGCTCGTGAACCTCCAGGCACGCTGGGACACGGATTTCTATCACTCGATCGCCACCACGGGTTACGCCTGGAACCGCGCCGCCTTCCTGCACCAGAACGTCGTCTTCTTTCCGTTGTATCCGCTGCTGATGCGCTGGGGCGGCGCGCTGCTGGGCGGCCACCCGCTGCTCGCCGGCACGCTGATCTCGCTGGCGGCGTTCGGCGGCGCGATCGTCGTGCTGTACCGGCTGGCGGTGCTGGAACTGGGGGTGGAGCGGGCGTGGCCAGTGATTCTGCTGCTGGCGACGTACCCGTACGCGCTGTTCTACTCCGCGGTTTATACCGAATCCCTGTTCCTGTTCCTGACGGTGAGCGCGTTCTACGCGATGCGGCGCGGCAGGCTGCTGCCTGTGGCACTGGCGGGGTTCTTCGCGGGCCTCGTGCGGCCCAACGGCTTCTGGCTAGCGCTGCCGCTGCTGTGGCTGGCGGCGACCGCGCCGGAGCCCGGCGCCGAGGCGGCGCCCCGCCGCCGCTGGTCGAAAGCGCGGGTGGCGGCGTGCCTTGTCGCGCTCGCGCCGCTCGCCGGCGTCGCGCTGTTCTCGGGCTACCTCGCCTGGCGATTCGCCGACCCGCTGGCGTGGGTGCACGGTCAGGCCGCGTGGGGCACGCCCCTTCTGGGACGCGGACCCGCGCCCGACCCGGCCCGCACCGCGGCGGATCTGCGGCTCAAGGTCACGGAGGTCATCGTCTACGCCGGCGACATCGTCGCGTTCGGCGTGGCGGCGTTCGCCATCCGGCCTGTCGCCCGTCGCCTGGGTATCGCGTACGCCTTGTGGATTGCCATCAACATCTTCCCGCCGGTCGCGGCACACCTCTTCATCTCGCTGGGCCGATTCACGGCGGTGTTGTTCCCGCTCTTCTTCTGGATGGCCCTGGTGGTGCCGCGCGAGCGGCTGGCCCGGCTGGCCGGCGCGTTCGCGGTGTGCCAGGCGATCTTCGCGGTGTGGTTCTTCCTGTGGCGGCCGGTGGTGTGAGGGCGCGCTAGCGCCCCAGCGCCCGTGCCACGGCGGCGCGGAGCTCGGGCAGCTCGAACGGCTTTTGCAGGAACCCGTCCACGCGCGACGCCAGGCCTCGCGCGGCGTCGCTGTCGGGCGTGTAGCCCGACGAGATCAGGACCCTGAGCTCGGGGCGCACCGCCTTGAGCAGCTCGAATATCCCCGCCCCGCCCCCCGGCAGCACCAGATCGAGCATCACCAGCTCCACCGGCGGCACCGCGCTCTGGACGGCGGCGAGCGCGGTGGCCCCGTCGGCCGCTTCCAGGACGCGATACCCGAACCGCGTGAGGGCGCGGCGCAGGCTGGAGCGCACGATCTCCTCATCGTCCACGATCAGCACCGTCGCGCCGCCGCCGGGCGGCGGCGTTGCGGGGCTTGGCGTCGCGCCCGCGGCGGGCGCGACCGCGGCTGCGGGAAGGAGCAAATGGACTGTGGTGCCGCGGCCGCGCGTGCTGTCGATGCGGAGCGTGCCGCCGTGGTCGCGCACGATGCCGTGCACGGTCGAGAGGCCCAACCCCACCGCTTGGTGCAACGGCTTGGTGGTGAAGAACGGCTCCAGGACGCGTTCCACGGTGGCGGCGTCCATGCCGATCCCGGTATCGCTCACCGAGATGCGGACGTAGGTCCCCGGCTGCGCCCCGGGCCAGCGGGCGTCGTCTCGCACAATGGCTTCGGGCGCCGCTTCGATGCGGACTTTGCCCGGTCCCCGCAACGCTTCGCGTGCGTTGAGCGCGAGCTGCACAAACGCCTCGGCGAGGCGGTCCGGATCCACGGCCAAGGCGGGGCACCCCGGTGCCACGGCCGTCTCGATCGCGACCTCGTCAGGCAGAGCGGTGCGGGCGAGCGTCATGGCCGAGGCCAGGAGCTCGGCGGCGGCCACGGGTCGCACGGTCAACGGCGAGCTGCGTGTGAAGCGCAGTAGCTCCCGCGTCAGTTCGCGGCCGCGCCGGGTGGCTTCGAGGATCTCGTCCAGCTCCCGCGCCGAGGCTTGGTTGGCCGCGTCGGCGCGTAGCACACCCGCGTGCGTGAGGATGCCGCCAAGCAGATTGTTGAACTGGTGCACGATGCCGCCGGCGAAGCGGCCGAGTGAATCGAGCTTCTGTGCCTGGGCGTGCTGGCGCTCGACCGCGCGGCGCGCCGTGAGGTCGCGCAACACCGCTTGGACCACCGGACCCGCGATCGTTTCCAAACGCGCGTAGGCGATTTCCACTTCGACCGGCCGGCCGTCGCTGCGCAACAGCGTATGCACCGTCGTGCGGAGCGCGCCACCGAGCGCGGCCTGATACTCGGCGGTGACGTGTGCATCGGCACCGAGGGACGCCCGCTCGACCGGCGCCAGAAAGTCCGCCAGGCGGCGGCCAATGAGCTGGTCCGCCGGCCGTCCCAATAGCTCCCCGAGGCGTGGGTTCGCGTCATGGATGGCGCCGGTGGCGTCGAGAACGGCGATGCCGTCGCCCGCCTGCTGGAACAGGCCGCGGTAGCGGGCTTCGGACGCGGCGACGCGCGCCCGAGCGCGTTGCTGCAGCACGGTCCCCACCACGCTCGCCGCGCCGATGCCGACCAGGGTCACGAACAAGCGGATGGCGGCGGGGGTTGGCAGGGTACCGGGCGTCTCGAACGTCCCCACGACGAGCGCGCTCCCGGCGAGGACGACCGCGACAAAGCTGGCCTGCCACTGCCACGACCAAGGCATGAACACAGACGCGCCGAGGAACAACGCAACGAGCGCGGAGACCTCCTCCCAGGCGAGGCCTGGCTCCACGGCCACCAGCACGAGGATGGTGGCGGCGGTATTGACGCCGATCAGGTACGCGAACCACCGCAGGGCGGCGACCGAGCGGCGCGGCGTGCAGAGGGCGGCCAGGATGATGGCCACTCCGGCTCCGGCGAGGCGCACCTGCAACAGCCGCCGGCCGATCTCGGGGCTGGGAAATCCTCCGGCGGCCTGGCGGCCGAGGATTACGGCCGCGATCACGACGGCGACAACCTGCAACGCCCGCGCGTACGCGGCGGATGAGGCGGAAACCCGGGAGGCCGACATTGAGATTCTATACTAGGGAAGGGTGGGGGTACGTGATAGCAGGTAACGCCTACACCCCTCGGGGGATCCCCGAACTACAATTGCGACAAACGTGGGCGGGAAAACGGGTTGACAATAGCCGGGAACTAACTTACTTACTGGTCAGTTATTACCAATAGTTCTTACTGACCGGAGTGCAGTTGCCATGGCTCGTGTCCTGACCCCGTCGAAACGCCGCGGCAAACCGCGGTGGCAGCGCCGCAAGGAGGCGCGGCCCGAGGAGATTCTCACTGCCGCCCTCGACGTGTTCGTCGAGCGCGGCTTCGCCCGGGCGCGGCTCGAGGAGGTGGCGCGGCGGGCGGGCGTCACCAAAGGGACCATCTACCTCTACTTCAAGAGCAAAGAGGCCCTCTTCAAGGCCGTGGTTCGCGGCACGATCGTGCCCGTCATCGCGCAAGGTGAGGCGCTGGCGCAGTCGTTCACCGGCAGCGCGCGCGACCTCGTGGAACAACTGGTGCGCGAGTACTGGACCCTGGTGGGAGAAACGCGACTCGCCGGCATTCCCAAACTGATGATGGCCGAGGCGGCCACGTTTCCGGCGTTGACGAAGTTCTACTACGACGAGGTCGTGACCCGCGGGCACCGCCTGATGGCTGGCGTGATCGAGCGGGGCATCAAGAGCGGCGAGTTCCGCCCGGTCGACGTCATGATCGCCGCGAAGCTCGCGATGTCGCCCCTGATGCACGCAACCGTGGTGCGCCTCGCGTTCGCCTCATGCATGCCGGAGGGCTTCAACGTGCGCAATTACATCGACACTCACATCGACTTGTATCTCCATGGCATTGCGAAACACTGATCGGGCGGCGTTCGCCCTCCTGGCGTTCTGCGCTGGCGCCCCGCTCGCGGGGCAGGCACCGGCGCCGCAGAAGCTGACGTTCGCGGCCGCCGTGCAGCGTGCCGCCGGCACCGCGCCCGTGGTCGAGCTGGCGGGCCTCCGGACCGACGAAGCGTCGGCGCGGGTGCGCCAGGCGAAGAGCGCGCTGCTGCCCTCACTCGACGCGTCGGCCTTCTGGCTCAACCGCTCGTTCAACAGTCATTCGATCGGCATCAGCTTCCCGGGCTTCCCCACGCGGATCGGGCCGTTCAACAACTACGACGCCCGGCTGCACGGCAGTCTCACGCTGTTCAGCGCCGCGACGTTCAAGCGCGTAGGCGCGGCGCGGGCCCAATTGACCAGCGCCGCGGCCGACGCTGCGGTCGCGGCCGAGGGCTCGGCCCAGGCGGCGGCGCTGGCATACCTGCGGGCCGCGCGCGCGGCGGCGGTGGTGATCGCGCGGCGCGCCGATTCGACGCTCGCAGCCGAGCTGCTGACACTGGCGTTGGCGCAGAAGGCGGCGGGCGTCAGCTCGGCGATCGATGTCACCCGGGCCCGCACACAGGTCGTGACGTCGAAGAACGCCCTGCTCGTGGCGGTGAACCAGGTCGAGCGGGCGCGCATCGATCTGGCGCGCGCCCTGGGGATCGACCCCGCGACGCCGCTCGAGTTGGCCGACACACTACGCGCCGACCTGGCGGCCACCGACGTGCCCGTCGAGCATGATGGGGCGGTGGCGCGCGCGCTCCAGGGCCGCCCTGAGCTGCAGGCCGAGGCGGCGCGCGGCAATGCGGCCCGCCAGGCCCGGGCGGCGATTGCCGCCGAGCGGCTGCCCCGCCTCGACGTGGGTGGCGACTACGGCGTAAACGGCCTCACCGCCCCCAAGGCGATCGGCACGACAGATGTTCAACTGCAGGTGAGCGTGCCGCTGTTCGACGGCTTCCGGCGCGAAGGCCGCATCGCCGAGCAGAGTGCGGTGGCCGAAGAAGCGGCCGTGCGCGAGCACGACCTGCGCCTGGAAGTGGCGGCGGACGTGCAAAGCGCGCTGCTCGACCTCAACACGGCGCAGGCGCAGGAGGCCATCGCGGCGGAGCGGCTGCAGCTGGCCCAGGATGAGTTGACGCAGGCGCGCCAGCGGTTTGCCGCGGGTGTGACCGGCAACATCGAAGTGATCGACGCGCAGTCCTCGCTGCTGCGGGCGCGCGACGGCGACATCGACGCGCGGTTCGCCGCCGCGGCGGCGCGCGTGGCGCTGGCGCGGGCGGTAGGCTCGGCGCGCACGCTGCATTAACAGTCCAAGACAGGGAAAGAGCGTTATGGCGACGACGATTGAACCCGAAGTGAAGCGCTCCCGGCAGGACCAGGGCATCTCCCCCGATGCAGCGGTCGAGGCCCCCGCGCCCGGCGGGCGCCGCCGACTGGTCCTGATGATTCTGGGCGCGGTGCTGCTCGTGCTGGTGGCGGGCGGCGTGCGCAAGTACATCTGGAGCCGCTCCCACGTCTCCACCGACAACGCGCAGGTGGACGGCCACATCGTGCCGATCCTGCCGAAGGTCGGCGGCTTCGTGCTGGAGGTGCGCGTGGACGAAAACCAGGATGTGAAGGCCGGCGACGCCCTGGTCATCCTGGACGACCGCGACTACCGCGCCCGGCTGCAGCAGGCCGAGGCCGATCTTGGCGTGGCGCTCGCCAACGTGAGCTCGCCCCGGCGGGTGGGGCAGGCCGACGCCGCAGTGCGGCAGGCGCAGGCCAACGCCGACAAGGCGCACCAGGATCTCGAGCGCATCCGGCAGCTGGCGAGCCAGGACATCGCTTCGAAGCAGCAGCTCGATGGGGCGGAGGCGACCGTGCAGTCGGCCGACGCCGCGCTCGCCGCCGCGCAGGCGGCGCTGGTCGCGGCCGACGCCCGTGTCGCGTCCGCCCGGGCACAGCGCGATCAGGCGGCTCTGAACCTCGCCTACACGCGGCTCACCGCGCCCGCGGGCGGCGTGGTCGCCAAGAAGAGCGTTGAAGTGGGGCAGCTGGTGCAGCCGGGCCAGCCGCTGCTCGCGGTCGTGCCCCTCTCGGACGTGTGGCTCACCGCCAACCTCAAAGAGACCGAGGTGGCGAACGTGAAGCCCGGCGATCCGGTCGATTTCACAGTCGACGCCTATCCCGGCCGGCACTTCCGCGGCCACGTCGAGAGCATCGCGCCCGCCACCGGCGCGCGCTTCTCGCTGCTGCCGCCCGACAACGCGACCGGCAACTTCACCAAGGTCGTGCAGCGGATTCCGGTCCGTATCCGGCCCGACGGCCCCGCCGACCCGGTGCACCCGCTACGCCCGGGGATGAGCGTGGTCACGAATATCCAGACCAACTAACGGTTCGGTCGTGGCCACTGCCGCTCTGCCGCTCCCGATGGCGGTCCCCGCGGACCGCTACAAATACAAGTACCTCATCGCGATCACCGTTTCGATCGCGTCAGTGCTGGAGCTGCTCGACACGAGCATCGTGAACGTCGCGATTCCCCACATGATGGGGAACCTCGGCGCCACGCTGGATCAGATCGCCTGGGTTTCGACCGGGTACATCGTCGCCAACGTCATCGTGCTCCCGATCACGGGATGGCTGTCGGCATATTTCGGGCGGCGGCGCTATTTCGCCGGTTCGATCGCCCTGTTCACCGCGGCGTCGTTCATGTGCGGCAACGCGCACTCGCTCACAGCGCTCGTCTTCTGGCGCATCATCCAGGGTCTGGGTGGCGGCGCCCTGTTGTCCACGTCGCAGGCGATCCTGTACGAAGAGTTCCCGCGCGAAGAGTACGGCACGGCGATGGCGATTTTCGGCGTCGGCGTGATGGTGGGCCCCACGCTGGGCCCGACCGTCGGCGGCTACATCACCGACGCCTACGGCTGGCCGTGGATCTTCTACATCAACATCCCGTTCGGCATGCTGGCGCTCGCGATGACGATGACCTTCATCCGCGATTCACTGCATCAGATCAAGGTCTCGCGCGTCGACTACATTGGCTTGCTGTTGCTCGCCGTGGGCATCGGCACGCTGCAGACGATGCTCGAGCGCGGCGAGCGGCTCGACTGGTTCCAGTCGAAGCAGGTGATCACCCTCGCCCTGGTCAGCGCCGTGTCCCTGGTGTCCTTTGTCTGGCACGAGCTGACCACCAAGGATCCGGTGGTGGACCTCAGCATTCTGAAGAGCCGCCAACTCGCCGTGGGCGTCGTCTTCGGCATGGTGCTGGGCGTGTGTCTGTACGCGACGGTCTTCGTGCTGCCGGTCTATCTCCAGAACCTGCAGCACTTCACCGCCAACCAGACGGGCCTCGTGATCCTGCCCGGCGCGCTCGCCAGCGCCTTCACGATGGCGACCATGGGCCGCACCGCCGGGAAGTTCGACGGCCGATTGTCGATTCTGGCGGGCGTGGGGGTGTTCGCGCTATCGATGTGGAAGCACGCGCACTTCACCACCGACAGCGGCATGTCGGATTTCTTCTGGCCGCTCATCTTCCGCGGCATCGGCTTGGGCTTAATCTTCGTGCCGCTCACGACCCTCGCGCTCGCCGACCTGCCGATGAGCAAGATCCCCAACGGCACGGGGCTCTTCAATCTGATGCGCCAGCTGGGCGGCTCGGTCGGGATCGCGCTGTCGGCCACGTTGGTGCAGCGCTTCTCCGCGATTCACCGTGCCGACCTGATGCAGAACGTGACCGCCTATTCCTTCGCGACGCAGGCGCGCCTGGCGGCCATCCAGCAGGGGCTCATCGCCCAGGGAACGCCGCTGTCCCAGGCCCCGGAAAAGGCGCTGATGGTGCTGAACGGGCTCGTGACGCGACAGGCCCTGATGCTGTCTTTCGAGCAGCTTTTCCTGCTTTTCGGATCGTGTTTTGTACTGTCGCTACCGCTGTTGCTTCTCATGCATAAGCCCAAGAGTCTCCCCGGCGGTACGAGCATGGCGCACTAGTTGAGCCGTAGCCGGCACGGCCGCATGGTCTTGCGGGGTGCCGCGGGACTGAGCACTTTGGGCGTTCGCGCTTGAACTAAATCGGGCCTATGCTGTCAGCACTTCATCGACACCGCCTGAAGATGGCGGCCTCGCTCATCGGGGTTCCCCTGATGATGGGCTGCGGGTTCGATGCCGTCCTCAAGTCTCCCGGCCCCACCGCTGTGAGCTTCGTGTTCAGCGACACGCTGCTGACGGCGGGCCACACAGTGCCCCTCGCGGTGAGCGTTATCGTGGGCGGAGTCCCGCAGGCGCATCCGTACTTGATGACCTTCACCGACAATCCGACGGTGGTCGATGTCACCCCCCAGGGCGACTCGCTGATCGCGCGCCGCAGCGGCGTCGCGAACATCACGTTCCGGTTCAAGAGCACGTTGCGCACGAGCGTCGCGGACACGACGCTCCCCATGCGGGTGCGACCGTGAAGTGCTTCCGCTGCGGTACGACGCTCGGCGACGACCAGCGCTTCTGCGGGCGCTGCGGCGCGCTCGTCTCCGCCGATCCCCACTCCGACACGCTGGCGCTCGAGGCCGGCGGTGGCGAAGACCAAGTCGAGCGCCTGCGCCGCGTGCTGTCCGGTGAGTTCGAGGTCGAAGCCGAGCTCGCGCGCGGCGGCATGAGCGTGATCTACAAGGCACGCGACGTCACGTTGGCGCGGTCGGTCGCCCTCAAGATCCTGCCGCCCGAGCTGGGGCTCACGGTGCGCGCGGTCGAACGCTTCCAGCGCGAAGCCCGCATGGCCGCGGAGCTGGAACATCCCAACATCGTCCCGGTGTACCGCGTCGGCCACGTCGGCGATGTACTCTTCATCGCGATGAAGTACGTGGAAGGGCGCTCGCTCGACGCCGTCGTGGCCGAGCAGGGCGCGGTCCCCGTGCCGGTGGTGCTGCACGTGCTGCGCGCGGCGCTGCGGGCGCTCACCTACGCGCACGACCGCGGCATCGTGCACCGCGACGTGAAGACGGCCAACCTGCTGGTGGACCGCGATGGGCGGGTGCTGGTATCGGACTTCGGCGTGGCGCTGCGCGCGTCCGACGTGACGCTCACGCAGGACGGCGCGGTGATCGGGACCCCCGCTTACATGAGCCCCGAGCAGTGCGCCGGGCGCCGCGCCGGTCCCCAGAGCGACCAATACTCACTCGGCGTCGTGGCATTCCAGCTGCTCGCCGGCGCCGTGCCGTTCGATTCCGACAACCTTCCGGGCTTCATCAACCATCACTTGCACACGCCGGCGCCCGACGTCCGCGCGGCACGCGACGATGTGCCCGAGCCCCTCGCCAAGCTCGTGCAGCGCGCCCTCGCCA
>Ga0209648_10003573_pt1 | contig 13084 bp, 14 predicted proteins | sample GraSoi2013_115cm_FD_185830 | JGI IMG/M metagenome (GOLD analysis project Ga0209648, IMG submission 185830) | Grasslands soil microbial communities from the Angelo Coastal Reserve, California, USA - Sample 9_17_2013_115cm (SPAdes) (version 2) | ecosystem: Environmental > Terrestrial > Soil >...
GGCATTTCTAAGATCTCCGTGCAGACCGGGACGAGCCACGGCGGCGTCGTACTGCCCGACGGGAGCATCGCCAAGGTGCAGATCGACCTCGACGCCCTCAAGGCCCTGTCGCAGGAGGCGCGGACGAAGTACCGCTTGGGCGGCGCGGTGCAGCACGGCGCCTCGACGCTCCCCAACGATGCCTTCGGCACCTTCCCCAAGTGCGAGGCGATCGAGATCCATCTGGCGACCAACTTCCAGACCCTGGTGCTCGATCACCCGGCACTGCCCGCTGGCCTGAAACGCGAGATCGCCGAGTGGGTGAAGGTCGAATGCAAGGATGAGTGGAAAAAGGGCGACACCGAGGAGCAGTTCCTGTACAAGAGTCGCAAGAAGGCGATCGGGCCGTTCAAGCGCAAGTTATGGGACCTGCCGGCGGACGTGCGGGCGCGGATCGGGGCGACGCTCGAGGAGACGTTCTCGTTCCTGTTCGAGCAATTGCGGGTGCGGGGCACGCGACACGTCACCGACAAGCTCGTACGCCCGCCCCTGGCATCGCACGCAGCGCCGCGACCGGTGGCGGTAGCGGCTCCCGACGACATGGAGGCAGGCGAATGAGTGAGCGTGAAGGCGGGAGCGGCGGCTCGGTCGGCGGGTTTCTGCTGGGGCTCGCGGTCGGCGCGGTGCTGGGTGTGCTGTTCGCGCCGGACGAAGGCGGCGCGTCGCGCCGCAAGCTGTCGGGCAAGCTACAGGGATTGCGGGCGCTCGCCGTCGAGAAGGCCGGCGAAGTGGGCGACCTGGTCGCGGCCGCGCAGGGTGCGGGGCAATCCGCGCGGCGGACCGCCCGCGAAGAGGTGCGGCGGCGGCTCGAAGCCGCGCGCCGGCGGCGGCGCGGCGCCGGACACATCACCGGGGGCGCGGAAGTCGCCGACGAGGAGGACGAGACGCTCGCGTGAATCGCGACGCAGGGTGGCATCGCACGCCACTCGGCGTGATCCGCCGCACGCTCGAGGCCGCTGTCGAAGACAACATTCCCTTCCTCGCGAGCGCGCTGTCGTTCGACCTGCTGCTCACGGCTTTGCCCTTCGTGGTCCTCTTGCTCGCCGCCGTGGGCTACCTGGTGCAGCACCAGATCACCACGCGTCAGCTCGACGTGCACGAGCTGCTCGAGCGGTTGCTGCCGCTCAGCGGGTCCGACAGCGCCGACATGTTCCGCCACGCGGAGGCGGCGCTCAGCGCGCTGGTGCGCGCGCGCGGCCGCTTGACGCTGTTGGGCGTGCCGCTGTTCCTGTGGTTCTCGTCGCGCCTGTTCGGCGGGTTGCGCGTCGCGTTGAACGAGGTGTTCGATTCCGACGAGAATCGGCCGTGGCCGATCGCGAAGCTGACCGACCTCTCGATGGTGTTCATCACGGCATTGTTGCTCTTCGCCAACGCCGGGCTCCCCGCGCTCAAGGCGCAGTCGGCCGCGGCGCTGGGCGATGGTTTCCTGGTGGCGTGGCTGTACCGGTTCAGTCTCGAGCTGGTGGCGTTCGGGTTCAGCACGGGTCTCTTTTTTCTCATCTTCGAGATCCTGCCGAGCCGCCGACTGCCGTGGCGCACGGCGCTCGTGTCGGCGGTGTTCTGCGCGCTGGCGTTCGAAGTGGGGAAGCGGCTGTACGCGTTGTATCTCGCCCGCTTCGTCACACTCGATCGCGTGGCGTCGGACGCGAATCTCGTGGCGCTGTTCCTCTTTCTCCTCTGGGTGTACGGCATGGCGTACGCGTTCCTGCTGAGCTGCGAAGTGGCGGAGGTGGTGGATCTCATCCGCCTGCGGCGCGCTCAGCGCGTGGGCCTGGGATGACGGCGCCGATCGATCTGCGCTCCGACACGGTGACGCGGCCGTCGCCGGCGATGCGCCGCGCCATGGCGGAGGCCGAGGTGGGCGACGATGTGCTGGACGGCGACCCGACCACGCGGCGGCTCGAGCGGCGCGTGGCGGAGCTGTTGGGGATGGACGAGGCGCTGTTCTTTCCGTCCGGCACGCAGGCGAACCAGACCGGCATCGCGCTCGCCACGCGCCCCGGCACCGAGTTGCTGGTCGAGGCCAACGCCCATCTGGTCCACTACGAGCTCGCGGGTGTTGCGGCGCTCGCGGGCGTGCAGATCCGCCCGGTGACGACGCCCGACGGCCTGCTCACCGCCGACTTGCTGCGCGGCGCGTTGCGGCCGCCGTCGCCCCACGTGCCGCGCGCATCCGCTGTGGCGCTCGAGAACACGCACAATGCGGCGGGCGGAAAAGTGATGCCCGCCGCGGTGCTGGCGGCGAACGTCGCGGTCGCCGAGGGCGCCGGCCTGCCCGTGCACCTCGACGGCGCGCGGCTGTGGAACGCGGCGGCGGCGCTCGGCGTCCCGCCCGCGCGTCTCACCCCGGGCGTGGCGAGCGTGATGGTGAGTCTCTCGAAGGGCCTCGGGTGTCCGGTGGGGTCGTGCCTGGCGTTCCCGCGGGCGCAGCGCGAGCGCGCGTGGGAAGTCCGCAAGCGCTTGGGCGGCGGCATGCGGCAGTCGGGGATTCTGGCGGCGGCCGGGCTGTACGCGCTGGAGCACAATCTGCCGCGCATCGCCGACGACCACGCCAACGCCAAGCTCCTGGCCGAGCGACTCGCCAAGTGTCCGGCCGTGCGGCCGCTCGCGCCCGAGACGAACATTGTGATGATCGACCTGGTCCGTCCCGGCGACACCGCGGAGACGGTCATTCCGCGGCTGGCGGCGGCGGGCGTCCTGGTCGTGCCGTTCGGCACGAAGCGGCTGCGGGCGGTCACCCACCTCGACGTGACGCGCGACGACATCGACCGCGCGGCGTCGCTCATTACCACGACGCTCACATGACCACACCCGGCGGTCTGACCGTGCGCCAGGCGCCGATTCCCACCCCGCACGCCATTCTGTGGGTGCCGCAGGGCGGGGCCACTCCGGCGACGATGCAGTTCCCGGTGTTTTTCGCCCCCTCCGCGCTGCGCGCCATCAATGAGCACTTCCGGGCGTCCCCCGAGAGCGGCCTGCTCGGGTTCCTCACGGGCGACTTGTGCGAGGATGCCGCTTCGCACGCCCGTTACGTGGTGGTGGACTCGACGGTCCGTCTCACGCAACCGATTTATGGCGACAAGACCACGGTGGTGGTGAGCCGCGTGATGGACCGCGTGCACAAGGAGCTCGCCAAGACCAACGGGCACGTGATCGGCTGGTATCACAGCCACCCGCCGCTCGGTCTGTCGCTCGCGGCGGGCGATCTCGAAACCCACGTAACCTTCTTCGGCAAGGCGTGGCACGTGGCGCTGGTGTTGGGCGGCACCCCCGACCAGCCGGCGGCCGCGCTGTTTCGTGCGCCCAGCGGCGATCCGACGGCGCTTGTGGCGCTGCCGTTTTACGAGGTGGTCGAAGAGCAGCAAGCGTCGGCCCCAGGCGGCAAGGTGTCGCACCTGCCGTGGCGCAATTTCCGCACGGCCGACCGCGCGGCGACGCGTGGTGCCAGCGCGGCGATGCCCGCGCCCCGTCCGTCGACCAAAGGGGCGGCGTCCGCAGCCCGCTCGACACTCGAGGTGATGCGCCCGGCGCCGCCCGCGCCGGCACCAACGCCTGCCGCACCGCCGCCACCAGCCCCAGCCCCACCGCCCACCCCGGCGCCGCGGGCGTCCGCTACGGTGCCTCGAGCGGCAGCGCGTGCCGCGCCGCCCGCGCCGCCACCGCCTGTGCGGGACCTGCCCCTCCTCGAACTCGGCTCGCCAATGCCGGAGCCGGCTGTGCCGCACGAGCCGCCTCCGCGGCAGCCTGCCCACCGGACGACCGCAGCCGTGCCGGCCCCCCCGGCTCCCCCGGCACCCGCGCCACGCCCGTCGGACCCGACGCGGCGGCGAACGTCACGGCCCGTGGTCCGCGCCTCGCTCACGGCGGCGGAGCGGGGCGGGCGCTCGGGGCGAGGCTGGGTATGGGGTTTGCTCCTGATTCTCGCGCTCGGCGGCGGTGCGTACTACTACTTCAAGCTCCGTCCCGACGCGGCGAGGCCCAGGGCGACGCCGCCTCTGCCCACCGCGATCCCCGCGGGCGACTCCACCCTGGCCCGTTTCGAGGCGACGGCCGACAGCGCGATGAGCGTCGTGCGAAACTATGGCGATCGGGCGGGCTTGTTTGCGTCGCGGCAAATCACCTGCGCCGAGCTGACGCGCGGCTTCGCCGCGGTGGAAAACCAGATGCTGGCCTACGGCACGGCCCGCAAGGCACTCAGGCGTCCGCTCGACCCCGCTCATCTTGCGCGCGACCAAGCGCTCTTCGCCGCGGTGGACACCGTGGACGCGCAGTTCGATCGCTCGCGCTGTCCGCGGCCATGATCGGCGCGACGGTGGCGGCCACGGTGGCGCTGCTCGCCGCACAACAGGCGCACCCGCTGCGCAAGTCCGACCTGATTCGCTTGCTCTCCGGCTCGACCTTTTCTCAGGACGAGATCGCGGGCATGGTGCGCCGCACGTGCCTCAGCTTCGCGCCCAGCGGCCGTGATCGCGCCGATTTCACGGCCCTGGGTGCGAGCGTTGGGGTGCTGCGTGAGATCGATGCGTGCGCGCGCCGAACCACGGCGACCGCGACGGCGTCACCGCGAGCGACGTTGCCGGGAAAAGCGTTGCCGAAACCGTCGCCTCCGGCAGCGCCGCTTCCGGCAACACGGCCTCCCACAACGCCTTCTCCGGCTGCGCCGCCTCCGGCAACACCCTCTCCCACCCACACCAGCTTCGTCGCCGGTACCTCGCAGCACGGCATTGTGGGCACGAAGCTGGCGCTGCCGCTGGTCTTTCAAGCCCTGGACGAACAGGGCACGCCGGTGCGCGGACAGGGTGTGAGCTTCACGGCGCGTAACGCGCGCGTGGACCCCGCCGCGACGGTCACGGACACGGGGGGGCGGGCGCGCGTGGAGGTCACCCTCGGCACGGAGGCCCGCGCCGCAGTGGTGAGCGCGACGGTGGGGGCCTTTTCCAAGAGTGTGAGCATCACGCCCGCGGCGGGACCGCCGGCGGAGCTCGTGGTCGTGTGTCGCGGGGAGCGCGTGGAGGATCGTTTGGCATTGCCCGTGGATTCACCGAGCGTGCTCGCGGTCACGGCGCGCGACGCCTACGGCAACGGCGTCGCCATCACCGGCGGCTTCCGCGCCGCCACAGGCGACCGTCACATTCTCCGCGTGCGCGGCGTGCGCGCCGACTCGGCCGCCGCCACCGTGACGCTCGACCCGGCGGGGCCGGGCTCGACCGCGCTGCAGCTGCAATGGCTCGGCGTGCGGCTGAATTTCACGGTCACCGTCGCTCCGGGAGCGGCGCGCCGCGGCTGCTGAGCGCCCGTTCCGCGTCGCGTTCCGACGGCCGGGTTCCCTGTTAGATTGCGTCCATGATCGCCCTCGCCCGCAAGTACCGCCCCAAGCGCTTCGCCGATCTCATCGCCCAGGACCACGTGGCTGCGGCGTTGCGGGGCGCGGTGGCCCAGGGGCGGCCGGCGCACGGTTACCTGTTCGCCGGGCCGCGCGGGGTGGGCAAGACCACGGCGGCGCGGATTCTCGCGATGGCGCTGAACTGCGAGCGCAAGAGCGCGGGGGCGGGGGAGCCGTGCGGCGAGTGCGATGCGTGCCTGCGCACGTGGAACGGCTCGGCGGGGCTCGACGTGGTGGAGCTCGATGCGGCGTCCAACCGCGGCGTCGACGACGCGCGCGATCTGCGCGAGCGCGCGATGTATGCCGCGAGCACCGAGGGCCACCACAAGGTCTACATCGTCGATGAAGCCCATATGCTCACGCGTGAGGCGTGGAACGCGCTGCTGAAGATTCTCGAGGAACCGCCGCCCCGCGTGGTGTTTGTGTTTGCGACGACCGAACCGCACAAGATCGCGCAAACCGCCGCGCCGGTGCTGTCGCGCCTGCAGCGCTTCGACTTCCGGCGCATCGGCCCGCACGCCATCGCCGAGCGGTTGCAGGCCGTTGTCCAGGCCGAGCAGATCACCGCCGAGGAGGATGCGCTGCACTTGATCGCCAAGAGCGCCGATGGCGGCATGCGCGATGCCTTGTCGGTCCTGGATCAGGTGCTGTCATTCGGCGAAGGGCCGGTCACCGCCGATCGCGTGCGCGCCGTGTTGGGTCTCATTCCCGACGAGCTGTATGGGGAAATGCTGCGCCTCGTGAGCGAGCGCGACGCGGCGGCCGTGTTCCCGCTGGTCGAACGATTGCTCGAGGCGGGCGCGGACTTGGGCGAGTTCGTGGACGGGGCGGGCGAGACGCTACGCGCGTTGCTCGTCGCGGGATTGGGCGGCCAGCCCGAGGGGCTCACCGAGGGCCTGGCGCAGGTGGTGCGGAGCGCGGCGGGCCGGCTGCCACCCCCCGACGTGATGCGGCTGCTCGGCGTGCTGGGCGAGATGGAGGTGCAGATCCGCCGCGGCGGCAGCATGCGGCTCGCCGTCGAGCTGCTGCTGCTGCGGTGGGCGATGATGGATCGGACGGTCGAACTCGCCGCGGTGATTCGGGCGCTGGAGACAGGGCCGGGGGAGCGGGAAGCGGGGAGCGGGAATCCCCCGCGCGCGGCCCCGCCACCGCCGCCCCAGCTGCGCGACACCGCGCCCCGCTCGCCGCTGCCCGCTCCTGAGGTATCCGAAAAGGGCCCGGCCTCGTTGGAGCGCCTCCGGAGTCTCTGGCCCCGCATCGTTGCCGACATGCGCGCCGAAAACCCGATGATCGCCAGTCTACTGGCCGAAGCGGCGCTCACCGCGGTGGCGGGCGGCGTCGTGACGCTCACGTTGAGTGACGCGCATCACGCCGAGGGCGTGGACCGCAAGCGTGACGCACTGGCCCAAGTGATCGGCCGCCACGTGACGGAGCCGGTGCGCGTGCGCGTAACGGTGAGCGGCGAGCCGGGCGCGGGCAGCGGCGCTGCACCGCCGCGCGGCGAACGACTCACCGCGGAGAGCGCCAATGCCGAGCGACTCAAGGTGCTGCGCCAGAAGGATCCGACGTTGAACGCCGCCGCCGACGCGCTCGATCTCGAGCTGTTGGAGTAGCTTGCGGCCCCCCTCAGCCACGGGTAACTTTCGACACATGGCGGATTTATCCAGCCTGCTCCAGCTGGGGCAGCAGATGCAGGGACGTCTGTCGGAGATGCAGTCCCAACTGGCGCAACAGACGCTGACGGTCTCGGCGGGCGGCGGGATGGTGCAGGCGACGGCCGACGGGCGCGGGATGATCCGCTCGATCAAGATCGATCCCCAGGTCGTGGCCTCGGGGGACGTCGAGCTGCTCGAGGACCTCGTCCTCGCCGCAGTCACCGAGGCGCAGAAGCGGGCCGCCGAGCTGTACCAAGCGGAAGTGAAGAAACTCGCCCCCGGCTTGCCGTTTCCGTTCCAGTTGCCACTGTAGTTCGTCGTGTCGGCCATCGATGATCTCGTGACGGAGCTGGCACGGCTCCCCGGGATCGGACGCAAGACGGCGCAGCGGCTGACGTTTCATCTGCTGAAGCAGTCGCCCGAGATCGTGGAGCGGCTGGCGGAGGCGATTCGCCGGGTGCGCGCGCAAGTCGAGGCGTGCGCTGTGTGCGGCAATCTCTCCGACGAGGACCCGTGCGCGATCTGCCGCGACCCGCGGCGCGACGCGACCATGTTGTGCGTGGTGGAAGAGGCGGGCGACGTCGGCGCGATCGAGCGGGCGGGCGGGTACCGCGGGCGCTACCACGTGCTGGGCGGGCGGTTGTCGCCGCTCGAGGGGATCGGTCCCGAGGCGCTGCGCATCGAGCGGTTGCTCGAGCGCGTCAGCAACGGCGCCGGTGTGCGGGAAGTGATCGTCGCCACCAACCCGTCGATGGAAGGGGAGGTGACTGCGACGTACCTGCAGCAAGTGCTCACGCCCACGGGCGTCCGCGTCACGCGCATCGCGCGCGGGTTGCCGGTGGGCGGGGATCTCGAATACGCGGACGGAGTGACCATCGCGCAGTCCCTGCTCGCGCGCCGCGACATGTCGGAGTCGGAGTGACTGAGGGAGCCGGATGACGGGTGCGGCCAGCTGGTCGTTCAGCGAAAACGACTTCAAGCAGATCCAGACGCACCTCCAGGCGTTCCTGCGCGACTCGAACGCGCGCTGCGCGCTGCTCGTGGACCGCACGGGCCAGCTCGTCGCGACCGTCGGCGAGACGCCGCAGTTCGATCCCACCGCCTTCGCCTCGCTCACCGCCGCCGATTTCAGCGCCAATGACCAGCTTGCCAAGATGATCGGCGAGCCCGAATTCGCGTCGCTGGTGCATCAGGGCGAAAAGGAGTCGATGTACCTCGCCGACGTCGCCAAGCGGGTCATCCTGGTCGTGCTGTTTGATCAACGCGCCACGCTCGGCCTGGTGAAGCTCAAAGCCCGCAGCGTCGTCGAAAGCCTCAACAAGGTGTTCGAGGAGATGTTCAATCGCGTGGGGACGGGCGGCTCGCAGCAGAAGGGCCTGCTCGAAGGGGCGGAAGACGAAATTGACAAGCTCTTCGGATAAGGGGACGCGCCCATGTCGATGATCAACTACGCGTCCCGCGAGATCAACTGCAAGCTCGTGTACTACGGTCCGGGTCTCGGCGGCAAGACCACGAACCTGGAGCACGTGTACGCCAAGGTGTCGCCGCAGACCCGCGGCAAGATGATCTCGCTCGCCACCGAAACCGAGCGCACGCTGTTCTTCGACTTCCTGCCCGTCGATCTCGGCACCATCCGCGGCTTCAAGACCCGGTTCCACCTCTACACCGTGCCGGGCCAGGTGTACTACAACGCCAGCCGCAAGCTGATCCTCAAGGGCGTGGACGGCATCGTCTTCGTCGCCGACAGCCAGCTCGAGCGTATGGAAGCCAACGTCGAGTCGATGCAGAACCTGTACGACAACATGGCCGAGTACGGGTACGATCTCACCAAGATCCCCTTCATCGTCCAGTACAACAAGCGCGACCTGCCCAACGCGGCGCCCATCAAGGACCTCCAGGCTGCGCTCAATCCCGGCTGGGCGATCGAAGACGCCGCCCAGCAGAAGGTGACCCCCGATCCCGGCCACGCCGGCGAGAATCTCGTCGAGAGCCAGGGTGGCCAATGGGTGGGGCGGGCGCCCTACCTCGAGGCCGTCGCGGTCCGCGGCGACGGTGTGTTCGATACGCTCAAGGTGGTCAGCAAGCTGGTGCTCAAAACGTTGAGTTGAGCGGCCGCACCATGCGCTGGACCCTGCCGAACATCCTCACACTGGCCCGCATCGGTCTCACGCCGGTCATCGCGCTGTTGCCGTTCATCTCAGGGTATTGGCCCAAGGTGATCGCGTTCTTCATTTTCCTCGCGGCCGCCTTCAGCGACGTGGTGGACGGGTGGCTGGCCCGCCGGCGCAACGAGGTGAGCGAGCTGGGCCAGCTGCTCGATCCGATCGCCGACAAGCTGATGCTGTTCGCGATGCTGATTCCCATCTTCTGGATCACGCGGCACCCCACGATCCTGGTTGACTACCGCATCCCGTGGTGGGGCAGCGTGCCGGTGTGGGTGTTGCTGATTCTCGTCGGGCGCGAGCTGTTGATCACCGCCTTCCGGTTCTTCGCCAAGCGCAAAGGGGTGGTCATTCCGGCGGCCGGCGCGGGCAAGCTCAAGACCGTGGTGCAGAACGTCTTCATCGGCGCGACCATCGCCTGGTTCGCCTGGAAAGACGCGCTGGCGACCCACCGCTGGGCCGGCTGGTTCCGCAATTTCTGGGACAACTTCCACGGCTGGCTCGTGACGATCACGCTGGCCGGCGCCGTGCTGCTCACGGTCTACTCCCTCGGCGTTTATTTGTACCGCTACCGCGCGCTGCTGAAGAGCGGCGGGTGAAGCTCGAGGTTCTCACCATCGGCACCGAGCTGGTGCTCGGTCACACGCTCGACACCAACGCGGCGGATATCGCCCGCGCGCTCGCCGCCGCGGGCGGCGAAGTCGTGCGCCACACCTCCGTCCCCGACCGCCCGCCCGCCATTCGGGCGGCCCTCGCGGAAGCGCTCGACCGCACCGGGTTCGTTATCGCCACGGGCGGCCTGGGGCCCACGCGCGACGACATGACCAAGGTCGTCGCGGCGGAGCTGTTCGGGCGGCCCCTGCAGCTCGACGAGGCCGTGCTGCGCCAGCTCGAAGCGCGCTTCCGGCGCTTCGGACGTCCGATGCCCGAGGTCAACCGCTCCCAGGCGCAGGTGCCGCAAGGTGCCACCGTCCTCGCCAATCCGCGCGGGACGGCGCCCGGGTTGTGGCTCGAGGATGCCAAGGGGCGCGTGGTGGTGCTGCTGCCCGGCGTGCCGCGCGAGATGCGCGGGCTGCTGGTGGAAGAGGTCCTGCCGCGCTTCAGCGCGCGCCTGGCGCACGACGGTGAGCCGCCGCGCGTGGTACAATCGCGCACGATACGCACGACCGGCGTGCCCGAATCAGCGCTGGCCGAGCGGATGGGCGACATTGAAGACGAGATCACGCCGTTGACCTTCGCGTATCTGCCGGGGGAGGACGGCGTCGACTTGCGACTCACGGCCTGGTCGCTGCCGCCCGCAGACGCGGCCGCGCGCCTCGAGGCCGGCGAGCGAGTGGTGCGCGAACGCGCGGGCGAGCATGTCTACGGCGTGGACGGCCAGGACCTCGCGGCCGTGGTGCTGGATGCGCTGCGCGCGTCGCGCCGGCGGCTCGCCGCCGCGGAGTCGTGTACCGGCGGTCTCGTGGGCGCGCGGCTTACGGCGGTGCCCGGCGCGTCCGATGTGTTCGTGGGGGGCGTGGTGGCCTACGATGATAGCGTGAAGCGCACGCTGCTCGACGTGCCGGCGGACGTGCTCCAGGTCCACGGCGCCGTGTCGGAAGAGACGGCGCGGGCGATGGCGGCCGGGGCGCGGCGGCGCTTCGACGTCGCCGCGAGCGTGGCCGTAACCGGCATCGCGGGCCCAACCGGTGGCACGCCCGAGAAACCGGTGGGGACGGTGTGGCTCGCCGCCAGCGTCGGCGACGACCTCCGTGCTCTGCGGCGCGTGTTTCCGGGCGACCGCGATGAGATTCGCAACCGCAGCGCGCAGGCCGTGCTCGATCTGCTGCGCCGCCAGCTCGAGAGCCGCTGATGCCGCTGCTCACCGCACCCGACGGCACGTCGCTCGTCTACGACGCCTACGAGCCGCCGTCGCCCGTCGGGGCCGTCCTGTTTCTCACGGGCTGGTCCGACCACGCGGGGCGGTGGGTGCCGGCGGCCGCGCGCCTGCGCGACGCGGGGTACGCCACGTTCGTGCTGGATCAGCGCGGCCACGGGCGCTCGGGCGGGCGGCGCGGCCATCTATCGCGCTTCAGCCAATTGCTCGGCGATCTCCAGGCGTTCCGCCGCGCCGTGCGGCAGCGCACACCCGCGCCGCAGGTGCTACTCGGCCATTCCTTCGGCGGCCTCGTGGTGCTGCGCTACCTCGAGACCCAGCCGCTCGAGCCGATCGCCGCGGCGGTGATCTCCAGTCCTTTCCTGGGCCTCGCGTTCGAGCCGCCGGGCTGGAAACTCCTCGCCGGGCGCCTGCTCGCGGACCTGTGGCCCACGCTGGCGCTGTCGACCGGGGTCGCGGCCGACCACGTGAGCCGCGATCCCGCGGTCAACGAAACCTATGCGCACGACCCGCTCGTACATCAGCGCATGACTGCGAGCGCGTGGCGCGAGATCCAGTGGGCGCAGCGCGCCGTGCCCGCCGATGCCGGGCGCATCGAAGCGCCGCTCCTGTTTCTGCTCGCCGGCGACGACCACCTCACGGACGCGCATCTGGCGCGCGGGTTTGCGGGCGCGCTCAAGACGCCGGTCGAGGTGCGGTGGTATCCCGAGATGTACCACGAGGTCTTGAACGACCCGCTGCGCGAGCGAGTGCTGGACGACGTTCTCGCGTTCCTTGGTGCCCATATTACCTTCAGCGAACCACGATGACCGAGAAGAAGCACCGCCACCACGAACATCGGGCCTCCGCGCATCCCGCGCCCGACGGCCCCGCCGCGCCGCCCCCGGTCGAGCCCGCCGAAGCCATGCGGCGACTCGAAGCAGCCGAGGTCGCCGACGCCAAGGACAAGTACCTCCGGTTGGCGGCCGAGTTCGACAACTTCAAGAAGCGGGTCACGCGCGAGCGCACCGAGGGCTGGGCGCGGGCCCAGGCCGATCTGCTCGCGCGGCTGGTCGACGGCCTCGACGACCTGGCGCGGTTCGCGCACGTCGATCCCGCGCAGACGGACGCGAAGACGATCCACGACGGCGTCGACATGGTCGAGCGCAAGATTTGGAAGCAGCTCGAGACGCTGGGGGTCACGCGGCTGGACCAGACGGGCGTGCCGTTCGATCCGCACGTGCATGAGGCGGTGACGATGCAGCCCGCGGCGCAGGCGTCGCAGGACCACACGGTCGCCGCCGTCCTGCAGCCAGGCTACAAGCTTGGCGACACGCTGATCCGCCCGGCGCGCGTCATCGTACTGACGTGGCAGGGGGAGGGCCCGCCGGCTACGGACGATCGGCCGCGCGCCGAGCCACTGACGGCTGACGGCTGATGGCTCCGCAAAAGGATTACTACCAGACCCTCGGTGTCGCCGAGACGGCCACGACCGACGAAATCAAGCGGGCGTTCCGCCGGCTGGCCAAACAGCACCATCCCGACCGCAATCCGGGGAACCCGCAGGCGGCCGACAAGTTCAAGGAGATCAACGAGGCCCACGACGCGCTGAGCGATCTCGAGAAGCGCAAGAAATACGACACCCTGCGGCGCTACGGCGCCTACGCCGGCGCGGGGCGGAGTCCCCGCGGGCCGACGGGTGGTGGGTCGTCGGACAATTTCTCGACCGATTTCGAGTTCTCCGACCTCGGCTCGTTCGGCGGGCTGGGCGATCTGTTTTCCTCGATTTTTGGACGCAAGGGCGCGGAGCGTGAGGACCAGGACGACACCGTCGAGACCACCCTCGCGGTGCCGTTCCGCGTCGCGGCGCTGGGCGGCAAACTGCCCGTCACGCTGGCGATGGCGGAAGTGTGCCCCACGTGCAGCGGCAGCGGCGCCGCCCCGGGCGCCACGATCTCCACCTGTCCTGAGTGCAAGGGCCGCGGCACCG